>Ga0163144_10012101_pt1 | contig 18175 bp, 15 predicted proteins | sample OliLak19BULKMAT1_FD_123175 | JGI IMG/M metagenome (GOLD analysis project Ga0163144, IMG submission 123175) | Freshwater microbial mat bacterial communities from Lake Vanda, McMurdo Dry Valleys, Antarctica - Oligotrophic Lake LV.19.BULKMAT1 | ecosystem: Environmental > Aquatic > Freshwater >... | reverse complement strand
GGCGATCTTCTGGAGCATGCCAATCGCCTTCTTCGGATCGCGGCATTGATAGGCAGTCGTCGTCATGGCTCCCACCGAGCTCCTCATCTGCTCGGGTAAGCTCTCCAGCACATTGCGCTTCTTGTGGACCTGGCACCTCTGAATCAATGCCCGCGACCCGAAGACGCTTCGGACGGCCTTGGGTGCAGACACCACTTTGCATTGGTGTCGGGGCGTGATTCCCGCTGATTCAGGCAGCTGAATGGATGGACAAGGCTTTCGTCGTGATGGATAACGCGGTTGTTCAAAGACCCATCACCATCACGAGAAAGCCGATGTCCACCATATCCGAGGCCCGCGCGGATGTCCACCGTGAGATTCAGCAGCTGGTTGCCCTTGCCGAGCGGCAGTCGCCGCAGACGGCGTCCGAGGTTGAGGTCGCTCTGTGGTCCGGCGTACTTCGCCTGGGAGTGGCATTGATGACACTCTTCTTTGCGCACCAGGTCGCGAGGTGGCCGGCAGGACTCCGGTATGAGGTGGAGGGAGTCGGGCACAGGGTGTCCGGGGCGGAAGTCGTCGAGATTGGCACCAAGTTTGGGAAGGTCAGCGTGCTTCAACCGATCGGACGCGCCATGGGTGCTCCGCGGTCCCGCCGGGACTTGCCCATGTCGCGCGCGCTTGGGCTGCCCGGCGGTTTCACGCGACCGCTGGTGGCGCTGGTCGCGAAGTTCTGTGCGTTGATGGCATTCGCGCCGACGCGGCAGATCTTGCGTGACCTCTTGGGCTGGGCGCCCGCGCCGCGCTCGATTCTTCGCATGGTCGACACGGTCGGAGCGGAAGCGCGAGGCTTCCTGGAGCAAGTGGCCGTTCCTGACGGCGACACCGATGTGTTGCTCATCACGGTCGACGGCAAGGGCGCGCCGACGATCTCCAGCGCGGAGAACGCGAAGCGTAGACAACCCCATCGAAAGGGGACTGGCGGGCTTCGTCAAAGGAAAAGCGGGGCACCAAAGAAGCGGCGCGGCCCGGGGAAGAAGTCCAAAAACGCGAAGATGGCGGCGGTCGGTGTCATCTGCACGCTGAAGGCTGACGAAAGTGGGTATCTGCGGCCGGTCAACAAGCGGATGTACGCGACGTTCAAAAGCTATCGTGCGCTGTTCGTATGGCTCAAGGCAGAGGCGGTTCGACGCGGGTACGGCACGGATAAATTCAAGAAGGTTCAGTTCGTGGCCGATGGCGTAGACACGCTGTGGGCTCTGCAGAAGGAGTTCTTTCCAGGCGTCGAGGTGTGCCTCGACTGGGTGCACGCAGTCGAGAAGCTCTGGAGTTGCGGCAAAGCCATCAACCGCGGCTCGCGCACGAAACGGAAACCCCTTGAAGCGTGGGTTCACGAGCAGAAAAAGCGACTTCGCCACGGCAAACTGAGCGAGGTCCTCGCGACTCTCCAGACCGCACTGGACGGCACTGCGGTCACCGGTCCGGGCAACAAGTTCCGACGGAAGGTGCTCGACGCCACGATCAAGCACTTCACCAAGAACCGAGCCCGCATGCGCTACCAAAGGCTTCGCCAACAAGGCCTCGTCATCTCGAGCGGGCTCATTGAGGGCACAGTGCGCCACCTCGTCGGGATGCGCCTCGACGGCCCAGGGATGCAATGGGGCAAGGCCCGTGCAGAGGCGGTCCTTCAACTTCGGTGTATCCTCCTCAATGGCCTATGGGGAGACTTTGAATCGTATCTCGCGCGCCGTGACTCGCTTCGGCTCGTCTCGAAGCCCGTCCCGACCGTGACGCATGACGCAAAGAAGCAAGCGAAGATGGCTGCCTGAATCACGTGTTATCGATCATGCAAGCGCCTGGCACTGCATAGCAAAGTGGGATCTGCACCCCGCTCTGATTGGCGAGCGCTTCCAGGCGCCGCTGAGCGACAGCTTCCGGGCGACTCGCGCGTTGCTCCATGGAAACGCCCGCGCCCGTCCCGCGCGCGACGCTCTCCGCGCTCGCTCGCCGCAGCTTCTCCCCATCGGACCGCTCGGCTTTCGCTTTCATCCCTCGAACCTCGTTGATTCGCCGCGCGAATCGGCCACAGTCACGCTCCCAGCTTCCCAAAGCCCAGTAGCCGAGGGTCGTCCAGTCTCCGGTTCATGTTCGTCATTGGGTCCAGATCGTGACAATCAAACCCTTTCCGAGCTCCAGAGGTCAGGGACCAAACGCCACGACCATCCAAACACGAAGACGCCTTTATGAGAGCCAGCCGAGACGCCAGATCATCCGCATATCGGTGGCGAAGTTGATCAACATGCCACGGTCCTGCACGTCGAGGCCGCTCGAGAGGACACCGACCACCCGCCCGTCGCTCCGGCGGAACACCGGTCCACCGCTCGAACCGGGGGCGGCCCCCACGTCGATCTGGAGCACGGAGACCTCGCCTCGCTGGCGCAGGCTGTTGATGATGCCCCGCGAGTAGGTGACGCTCAGACCCAGGTTGACACCGAGCGGGAAACCGAGGAGCCCGAGCTCGTCGCCGAGCGCCGGAGTCGCGTCCTGGCCTGCGAGGACCAGCCAGTCCTGGCTGCCGTGCCGATCGGTGATCCAGCACAGCGCGAGATCCGCCGCCGGGTCCGAGACGATCACCTCGGCATTCCGCAAGACGCGGGTTCCGTCCATGCAGATCGCGAGGTGGGCCGCGTCCTCGATGACGTGGTGGCAGGTGAAGAAGAAGCCGCCCGGGCTCACGATGAAGCCTGTCCCGGTATGGGTCTGCCCTTGTGCGGTGCGTGCCACGATGAGGCCGACAGAGCGCGTGAGATCTTTTGGGACAGTGGGTGTCGTGTTTCCAGGCCAGGCATTCGCGAGCGAGAGACAATCCGGCGCCATGGTGATGCCAGCCCCGGTGGCGCCGGTCGCCCCTGCGGCCCCACCTGACGGGGCCGAGATCTGGTTCGCCGCCACCTTGTACCGGCTCAGCATGGTCGGGAGCCCGCCGGCAAAGCCATCGGCGAGCGCGCGGACGCGCCAGACGTTGTCCTTGCGATAAAGCTCGCCCAGGCCGATGGCTCCGTCCTCGCCGAAGTGACTGCCCGCAAAGACGTACCGGGCGACGACCTGGCCTGTCGCCACGATGGACAGTTGCCCCCGGCGGATCTGACGCGCGCTGCCCTGGTGTCCCTGCGCGCCGCCCACAAAGCCCACGGCGATGACGACCTTGCTCGCCGAAGGCGTGAGCCTCGAGAGATCCAGATCGAAGACCTGCTCGTTGCTCGAGGCCACCCGGAACGTCATCCCGCCGCAGTCGCTTCGCGCGCGTCCCGCGAAGACGATGGCGCCCGGCGAGATGGCCTCCTGACTGTCGCCCAAGAGCAGGGCAACACACACGATCTGGGCGCTGTCGGGGCCCTCGATCTGGACCCCGATCGTAAGCTGAGCCCCACCTGTCAGATCGGACACCTTGGCGCGCTGCCCTCGAACGAGCTCGATCAAGGGGTTCTCTCTTTTATCGAGCGCATCGAGCGCATCGAGCGCATCGAGCCCATCGAGCGCATCGAGCGCATCGAGCGCAGCGAGGGCAGCGAGGGCAGCGAGCGTATCGAGTCAGACATTGACGCCCATGCTCTTCGCGAGCGATCCGAGGCCGTCCCTGAAGCCCTGGCCGATCGCCTTGAATTTCCAATCGCTGCCGCTGCGATAGATCTCGGCGAAGACCATCGCCGTCTCCAGGCTCGCGTCCTCGGAGAGGTCGTAGCGCGCGACCTCTTTGCCGTCTCCCTCGTTGATGATGCGCACGAACGCGTTGCTCACCATCCCGAAGTTCTGCTTGCGCTGATCGGCCTGGTGGATGGTCACGGCGAGCACGATCTTCTGCACCTCGGCGGGGACCCTGGAGAGATCCACCTTGATGCACTCGTCGTCTCCGTCGCCGGCTCCTGTCTTGTTGTCGCCGGCGTATTCGACCGCACCTTCCGGCGAGCGGGGGTTGTTGTAGAACACGAAGTCCGTGTCGGCGCGCACCTTCCCGCTCGCGGTGCACACGAATGCGCTGGCGTCCAGATCGAAATCGCCGCCATCGCTCACGCGCGCATCCCAGCCGAGACCCACGCGCAACTTTTGAAGGCCGGGTGCCTCCTTCGACAGCGACACGTTTCCACCCTTGCTCAGAGAGACTGTCATGAGACCTCCATGGTCCCGCGCATCGTCGGTCATGCCGTGCACGCCGTCAACACGTCGCCGGCCACGGTGAACCGGCCGGAAGTCGGGCTCGGGCCGCCCGTGCCGGCTCAAGGCTTCTTGTAATGGGGCTTCGCCTTGGGGGTGTACTTGCCCTGGCGGAGGACCGTGACCGCGACCTCTTTCTCGGGCTCGGGCGCGTCCTTGCCCACGACCACGATCGTCAGCGAATGCGCGAAGTCGCCGGGAGAATAGAAGTCGTGCCAGTAGAAGTCCGCGGCTCCGCCCTCTTTCAACGTGCAGGTGCCGGCGCCCGTCAGCACCAGCGCCTTTGTCGGACCGATGGCGAGGATCTCGGGCCCACCGACGTGCTTCACGTCTTTCACGAGGGCCGACTTGATCCACAGCTCGACGCTCTTGATGGTGGGGTCCTGCTTGAGGTTGATGTTGGTGACCACGACCGCCTTTCGCGACGGGCTCCAGTTGATGCCGCCGCCGCCGACGGCGCCGTATTTCCAGGGGGCCGGGGCCTGGGCGGGGTCGGCCAAGTGGTAAGTGTAATCGTCCGCCACGCCGGACGCCTGGCCACCACCGTAGCTCGCGGGCAGGGTGAGGGGAGGGTCGCCCATGAAGACCAGGTGCCAGTCGGCGACGCCGAGGGTGGAGGTCGCGGGCCTTGTCGCGCCGGCGCCGCCCGCGCTCGCGGCGGAGCCGGCGGCCTTCGCGCTGGTCACCTCGGCCGCACCGCTGCCCGAGTCAGATGGCCTGTTGCAAGCCGCCGTGAGCAGGAGCGAGAGCAAGAGCCCAACAGTCATCGTTCGCTTCATGTGCAAGGTCACTCCGGGTGTCAGATGTTCGTAGAACACACCTCGCGGACCGAGGTCGCAGACAAAGTGATCTTTTTCGAGTGGGGATTGCGCTCTTCGCCCTTCGACGGGGCGTTACCGCGAGGAGGCGCCCGTGGTACGGCTCCCCGCCAGGCGCTTTCGATGCCTGATTGGAGCTTCATCCGATGTTTCGCCCCAGCCTGCTCAAAAGCCATTCCTTCGTTGCCGTCGCCCTCGCCACGCTGTTCTCGGGGGCTTGCGGCAGCGACGCGGACACCACCGGCCAGACAAGCACGGGCGGCGGCGGCACTTCGGCCAGCACGGGCGGAGGCGGCAGCGGCGCCTCGACCAGCACGGGCGGCGGCGGCACCTCGACCAGCACGGGCGGCGGCGGTAGCGGCGCCTCCGGAGGCAGCGGCCCAGGGTGCGTTCCGCAGTGCGCGGCGAACCAGGGAGTCGCGTCCGATTGCATCGCCATCACCGACAACGCGGGCCTGAGCACCTACGGCCTTCGCATGGGGCAGTTCAAGCTGTCCAAGCCCACGGCGCTCACCAGCCTGATCGTCGCCGGCGTCATCAACGGGGGCGTGACGATGAACCTGCCGGACTGCTACCTGAAGGGCCAGGGCACGTTCTCGTGGCTGCTCCAGTTCGACGCCGCCAGCGGCAAGCTCAAGACGGGCGGCGCCAGGCCCTCGTCCGATCCCACGGCGGGCTATTGCTTCGTGAACGAGGTGCTCGGCACCACCCTGGTCTCCCCGCTCGAGCTCGACGCCGAGCCCGACGCCGCCGGCAACTTCAGCGTCGCCGTGGGCGGCGACGTCGCGGTGCCGATCTTCCTCAACGCCGCAGGGTCCAGCTTCATCATCCTGCCGTTGCGCGGCGCGAGGTTCATCGACGCGACCGTGTCGGCCGACCACAACTGCATCGGCAAGTACAACGGCGACAAGCTCGATCCGGCCGCGAGCTGCCAGCCGTCGGGCGGCGTCACGCTCTTCGAGAACGCGGCCACGCTGGACGCGGCCATCACGCTCGTGGACGCGGACGCCATCCCGATCGACATGCTGGGGGGCCAGAGCCTCTGCGTGCTCCTCACCGGCGAGGGAGAAGGGACTCCCGCGACCTGCAAGAAGGACCCTGCGACGGGCGAGATCACGTCGAAGGGCGACTGGTGCCAGGCCACCAACATGCCCGCCGACGCGACCTGCGCGGACGCGTTCAAGGTCACCGCGCAGCTCGCCGCGAGCGCCGTGAAGATCACCGGCGACTGTCTATGATCCGACGTCGGGAGGACCTCCCGACGTTGGTCAGTCACGGGTAGTGGGACGTCGTCGTGCGCCTGCTCGACTGGCTGCTCGATCGCGTCGCGCTTCCGCCGTAGGCGCGCCCGAGCGGAGGGTCAGCAGGGCGCGACGTGCGACTCTTCCCGGCGTTTTTGGCAAAGGTGAAGAGCTACGAGCGGCCAGCGGCCCCACGTATCACCGCCGCGACCGAGAGGAGCCCGCCGACCGCGCCATCGAAGCCGCTGCTCTTCGAGAGCACGGCCGCGAACGCATAGAGGTCGTCCGCCGTCTGGATCGCCTCGAGCCCGACCGTCTGGAGCGTCTCTTCAAACAGGCGCCGGCCCGTCGAGGGGCCGAGGACGCGCGTGAGCTTCGCCAGACCTGCGGATCGGCGATCGCCGCGACGAGCATCTCGTCGGTGACGTGCAGGAGCTCCGCCGTGCGGGACCGCATGACGGCGTACGCCCCGTGCACATCGGAAGGCTTCGGACGAACGAGCTTCCACAGATCCCACGCGAGCTTCACCTTCGACGGGTCCACGTGCGCGACGGCGGCGCGCTCCAGCTCGACGCCTTCGCGCTCGTCGCCAACGAGGTCGATCGAGCACCAGTCGGCGAGGACAGGCACCACCAGGCGTGCGACGTCGGCGAGCGTGCGCTCCAGATCGAGCGACGCGCCCAGCACCGACGTGGCCTGCACGAGGTAGCGGCGCTCCTCGCCCGCGAGCCGATGCTCCTCCACGTCGGTCGCCGTTCCGACCCACAGCCTCACGTCCCCGGCCCCGGTCCGCAACGGCGCGACGCGTGCCTCGTGCCACCGGTACGACCCGTCCCGCGAACGCAACCGGTACGTGGCCGTCAGCGCCTGGCCTGCGATGCGGGCCTGGGCGAACAGGTCGACCACGCCCTGGCGATCGTCGGGGTGGACGAGCGTCTCGGTCCCGGCGCGGAGCGTCTCCTCGAGAGACAGCCCCGTGTACTCCGTCCATCGCCGGTTGAAGTACGTTGGCGTGCCCTGCTGGTCGTGCGTCCACAGGATGAGCGCACCGCGTCCGCGATCTCGAGGGCAAGGGTTTCCGTCATCGAAGCTCCGGGCTCGGTCATTTCACTCGCGTCCCTTCGGGCCAAGCCGACCTACCGAATTCCGGTCATACCACATTGGTTGGCGCAATCACGCGGGTCGGCCTCTCACCGGGGGAATACGCGCAGGTGGACCTGACCTTCGTCGGGCCGTCGGGGGTGTCGGTGAGTGGCCATGTGGCCTGGATTGGGGGAGCCAGCGGCCCCCCTTCCCCGGATGTCCACTTCGAGGTATCCTCCGTCACGGGCTGACCGACAAACGCTTCGATCAGGCCGAGGACGTTGCTGCCGGCGACCTATCGACGTCAGGTCCCCGGGGCAAGCGATCGGCGCGTTGCCCTCGCTTCGAGCGCAGCGGTGCCCGGGACGACTGCATTGAATCGTTTGAAAGCCCATTCCCCTGGCGTGGTGACGGCACCCGGAAGGCTCGTCGTGGAAGCGTGCTGCCAGCCGCCTCCAGCACCGTGTCCGCGTGCCCCGGAGCCAACCATTCCGGGAGGGCTGCAGGTCAGAGGATCGCGGTTCTACCGTGACGGCAAGGCGTTCTTCATCAAAGGATTCAACTACTGGTCCGCCTTGCCCTTGTTGACCCGCGACGGGAGCGAGAGCGGGGTGGGGTGGGACCTGCTGCGCCGGGATCTGGACGTCCTGCAGGGCGCGGGAATCAATGTGCTCCGCATCCTTGGCGCGACCGAGGGGCCGGACACCGAGCCTCTGCGTATCGTGCCCTCTTTGCAGCCTTCTCGGGGGCACTACGATCCTCGGGGAGTGGCAGCTCTCCTCCGCTTGGTGGCGGAGCTGGAGCGGCGGCAGCTCTTCGCCATCGTCGTGATGAACAACTTCTGGCACTGGTCGGGTGGCATGGCTCAATACCTGGCCTGGGCGGGCGAGGGCCCCATTCCCTACCCCCCGCCGCGGCCGGGAGGCAGTTGGGACGAGTTTCAAAAGTACGCGAGCCGATTCTACGAAAACCCGAAAGCCACCCGGTCGTTCGCTGATCTGCTCGGGTTCCTGGTCCCACAGCTCGCGTCCAGCCCGGCCGTGATCTGGGAGCTGGCCAACGAGCCGCGCGGGATCGACAACGTGAAAGCCTATCGTACCTGGATCGACGACACCGCCTGTCTCATCAAGTCCCTGGCTCCCAATCAGCTCGTGACCACTGGCAGCGAGGGGCAGACGGCGACTCCAGCCTACGCCGGGACAGACGTGGTCCGGGATCACCGGAGCGGCGCCATCGATTTCATCACGTTCCACATGTGGGCACAGAACTGGGGCTGGGTGAGGCCCGAGAAGCTCGCCGAGGATTTCCCCGAGGCCCTCGAGCGCGCGCGCGAATACGTCACCAGACACGCCACCCTGGCGGCGCAGCTCGACAAGCCCATCCTCCTGGAGGAGCTCGGATTTCCACGCGACGGCGGCAGCTTCGAGCCCGACTCGCCGACGACGCTGCGGGATCGGTACTTCCAGGAGGTCTTCACCCTCGTCCGTTCGTTGATGACCACCACCCCAATGGCCGGTCTGATGCCGTGGGCCTGGGCCGGCGACACCCGCCCTCCCCGGCCGGGTCAAACCTGGAAGCCGGGCGACCCTTTCACCGGGGATCCGCCGCACGAGCCGCAAGGCTGGTACAGTATCTACACGGCGGACTCGACCCTGGAGATAATCAAAGACCTGCCGATGGACGTCCTATCCTGAAGCGCCACCCCGAATGGTGGAGTGGCCATTCACGCGAATCACCGCGCCGGTGAAGCGCCGAGCGTTCCGCGATTCAAACTTGGCCTGGACGCCGCTTTTCCCGCCTCCGCTGCCGGGCGGTGGGTCGGTCTGGTCGGGGCAGCCGAGGGCGACGACGGAGAGGAGGGCAGGGAGGAGGTAGAAGCGACCGCGAAGCATGGCGCCCATCCTGAAACAAACACGCCACGCCGTCGCGCAAACCCGTCACGGGCTCGGTGGTCACTCGAAGCCAGGCTCGAGGCCGCGCCCGAGCGCGGAGCGGGCTCACGGCACGAGCAACATCTTGCCGTGTTTTTCGCCGCGGAGGAGCTGGCGCAGCGTTTCGGGCAGCTGCGAGAAGCCCTGTCGCACGTCCTCGATGCTCTTGAGACGGCCCTGCTGCGCCCATTGCAAGAGCTCCGCGGTGGCCTGGGGAAAGCGCGCCCCGTGGTCGGAGACGATGAAGCCTTCGACGCGGAGGCGGCGCATCAGGATCATGCCGAAGTTGTAAGGGCCGGGGGTGCGCTTGCCGGCGGCGTTGTAGTCCCCGATCAGGCCGCAGATGGACACGCGACCGTTGTTGTTCATACGGAGCAGGACCTCGTCGAGGATGGCCCCGCCGACGTTCTCGAAGCAGAGGTCGATGCCCCTGGGGCAATGCTCGTCGAGGCCCTTGCCGACGTCGTCGTTCTTGTAATCGATGCAGGCATCGAGCCCGAGCTCCTCGGTCACGTAGCGGCACTTTTCCGGGCCGCCGGCGATCCCGACGACGCGGCAGCCTTTGATCTTGCCGATCTGGCCGACGAGCGCGCCCACGGCGCCCGCGGCGGCGTCGACCACCAGAGTCTGGCCGGGCCTGGGATCGCAGATGTCGAGGAGACCAAAATACGCCGTCAGCCCGGTGGTCATGCCAATGAGACTGAGCACCTTGGCGTCGGGCAGGGGGAGCTCGGCGGGGAGCTTCGCGAGGAACGACATGGCGACGTCGAGGGTGGGGTGGGTGGCCCAGCCGATCAGGCCAACCACGCGGTCGCCGGCGGCGAAATCGGGGTGAGCCGATTGTTCGACCACGCCGATGCCGAGGCTGCGCACCACCTCGCCGAGGGCAATGGGGGGCATGTATTGCGGAATGTCGCTCATCCAGACGCGGATGGTCGGATCGATGGACAGGCACGTGGTGCGGATCTGGATCTGGCCCGCTGCCGGCGCCGTGATCGCCTGCTCGTGGCTTCCCAGGTCCGAGTCCGCGAGCTCACCATCCGGTCGCCGATCGAGGGTGAAGATACGGTTCATCGTCATGCGTCTGTCTTACTCTCGATCGAACCGGGTTGGCCAGAGATCTCCGGATCTGCCGGCATGATCCTCCCTTGCACGGGCTCTCTCGCGCCGTGACCGCGAGGTGGGGACAGGGCAGGGGCGTCCGTCGCGTCGCGGGAGAGCACGGCGCCCAACGGCGTCACGCGCGTGGCGCGTTCGAGGGGGCGGTGGCCCGGATTGCTGGTATGCTCTCGACGGGATCGTTCCAGGGGGGCAGAGATGGGACCATGGCTGTTGGCGGCGCTTGCCGGTGTGTCTGTCGTCGCGTGGAACGCTCGCGCCGCGGGCGACGCGCAGGTGGGCCGGCGGGTGGATGCGTACGTCCGCGAGCAAATGCGCGAGCAACACGTTCCGGGTCTCGCGCTCGCCGTGATGCGTGACGGCAAGATCGTGAAGGCGACGGGCTATGGTCTGGCCGACGTCGAAGACGACGTGGCAGCGACGCCGGGGACGGTCTTCCAGATGGGGTCGGCCGCCAAGCCGATCACGGCGACGGCCGTGATGATGCTGGTGGAGGCCGGGAGCGTGAAGCTGGACGACAAGATCAGCAAGCTCTTCCCGGAGGCGCCCGCGGCGTGGAAGGACATCACCGTGCGCCACCTGCTCTCGCACACCTCCGGCATTCCCGATTACGGACCGGAAGAGAGCAGCAAGGACAAGGGCATCGTCGACTTCCACGCCGATTACACCGAGGACGAGCTGGTCCAGAAGCTCGCCGCCCTGCCGCTTTCCTTTCAACCAGGAGAGAAGTGGGGCTACAGCAATTCCGGCTATGTCCTCCTCGGCGTGCTCATCCGCCGGGTCACCGGCCGGTTCTATGGCGACCTGCTGCAACAGCGCATCTTCAAGCCGCTCGGAATGAGCGCGACGCGCGTCATCAGCGAGGCGGACATCATCCCGCACCGCAGCAACGGTTATCGCCTCGTCGATGGCACCCTGAAGCACCAGGACTGGGTCTCCCCGAGCCTGAACGCCCTGGCCGACGGCGCCGTCTATACAAGTGTCCTCGACATGGAGAAATGGGACGCGGCGCTCTCCACGGAGAAGCTGCTCCGCAAAGAGACGCTCGAGCAGATGTGGACGCCGACGCGGCTCAATGACCGGAGCACCGTGGCCTACGGCCTCGGGTGGGGTGTGGTCCGCGTGAACGGCCATCGCCTGCTGCGGCACCGGGGGGCATGGCAGGGATTCTCGTCGATCCTCCACCGCTATCACGACGATCGCCTGACCGTCGTGATCTTCACCAACCTCGAGGAGAAACACTCCAAACCCGAGCCCATTGCGAAGGCGATAGCGGCCATGTACCTGCCGACCCTGCTGCCGCTTTCTGCCCCCGCGGCGTCGGGCTCGTGACGGGCGCCATCGCCGGCCCGCCGCGCCCGCCGTGCCCGCCGCCGCGGTTTACCGGCCGGCCGGGCGCACGGGGCCGCGCAGGCCCTGGCCGGGTCGGACGCTGTCGAGGAGCTCGCCATGGACCACGACAGGAGCGCCGCCGACGATCACGAAGCTGAATCCGGTGCTCGGTCGGTCGGGATGATCGAAGGTGGCATTGTCAATCACGGTGGCGGGGTCGAAGACGGCGATGTCGGCGTCCATCCCGACCTGGAGGCGGCCCTTCTTCTTGAATCCGGAACAGCGCTGCTCGAACCGGCGGGCGGGGCGAAGGGTCATCTTGGCAATGGCCTCGTTCAGGTCGAGCACCGCCTTTTCGCGGACGTAGCGGCCCAGGACGCGGGCAAACGTGCCAGCGCTGCGGGGATGTCCCACGCCGCCGGCGAGCCCGCCGTCGGAGCCGACCATGGTGGCCGAGCTCGCCGCCGCCGCCTCCACCGCCGCCTCGGGGATGGCGTGTGCCACCACGAAGCCGCCCGATTGCCGGTATGTCTCGAAGCTCTCCCGGGTCAGCCGCTCGTGCGTGAGGGCCCATTCCAGATCGCCGTAATCGATGCCGAAGCGCTGCTGCCAGCCGGGGGCGAAGACCTCGGAGGAAATCTCGGTGCCAAACGCCGTGTAAGGATAGAAGTCGCAGGTGACGTCGTGCTCCTGCTGGAGCCGCTCGAGGAGATGGAGGACGCGCTCGGTATTGCCGAGCGCCATGCTGGGGACATGGACGACGTGAAGCGGCGCCCCGTAGGCCCGGGAGGCCGTGAACACCTCCTCGACGGCGGTGAGGTTGCTCTGCTCCTCGAGCAAGGTGCCGTAACGCGTGTGAACATGGCACGACGCATTGAATTGCCCCGCCACGCGGAACATTTCAAGGACCTCCCAGCGCGTCGAGCCCGGCTGGTATTCGAGACCGAAGCCGACGCCGAGGCCGCCGGCGGCCAGGTTCTCGCCGAGGAACGCCGCCATGTCGGCGATCTGCGCGTCGCTCGCCACCCCCTCGGCGGCCGCGGGCCCGAGGACCACCCTCCGAGCCCAGACGTGGCTGGTCCCGGCCCCGTAGTTCAGCAGGCGCTTGCCTTCCTGGGACGTGTACCAGGCGGCAACGTCCTCTACGCCGGACTCCATCTGGAGCGTCGTGGTGACCCCGTCGCGGACCTGGAGGCGATCGTTTTCCAGGTCCTGGCCGTGCGCGATCGGATCGATGAAGCCCGGGCACACCACCTGGTGCCGCGCGTCGAACGTGGCTCTCCCGCGCAGCTCGCCCCTGGTTATCGCGGCGATCTTGCCGCGGCGAATGCCGACCGAACGGACGGCGTCCAGGTTCGTCTCGGGATCGATGACCCGACCGTGGTGAATGACGATATCGAAATCGCTGCCGCTCCTTCTGGTGGCGGCCTTGCCGGTGGCGGCCTTGCTGGAGGCGGCCTTGCTGGAGGCGGCCTTGCTGGAGGCGGCCTTGCTGGCGGCGGCCTTGCTGGCGGCGGCCTTGCTGGCGGCGGCCTTTCCGGCGCCGATGAGCGGTCTTGAGCTGGCGCGCACGAGCTTACCCTCCCCCATGCCGGAGATTAGCACACAGATCCTTCATTCTCAAACGGCCGTTGACTTTCTCGTCTTGAAATTGAAGGGTGCGGCCAATGGAACGCGAAACCGCGATCGTATTGGCGGAGGGCCTCTTTTCCACCTCGTCCGCGAAGACGGCGCACGGCCTGGTGCGCGGGACCAGCCGCTTTGTTGTCGCCGGGATCATTGACGCCGCGAACGCCGGGCGCGACGCCGGAGAGGCCCTCGACGGGCGGCCGCGCGGCATTCCCATTTTCGCCTCCGTCGCCGCCGCCTGCGCCGCGCTCGCCACCCCGCCCAGCGTGGCCGTGGTGGGGGTCGCCACCGCCGGCGGCCGCATCCCCGAGGGCCTGCGGGCGTCGCTCCGGGAGGCCGTCCTGCGCGGGATGTCCATCGTCAATGGTCTCCACGAAGGGGTCGCGGAAGATCCGGAGCTCGCGGCGCTCGCCCGCGAGAAGGGCGTCCGGCTCCTCGACGTCCGGCGGCCCCGGCCGCGCTCGGAGCTTGGCTTCTGGACGGGAGAGGTGCGGCAGGTGACCACGCCCCGCCTGGCGGTGCTCGGCACCGATTGCGCGCTTGGCAAGCGCACGACCACCCGCTTCGTCGTCGAGGCGTGCAATGCCAGCGGCCTCCGCACGGAGATGATTTACACCGGCCAGACCGGCTGGATGCAGGGCGCCGACTACGGCATCATCCTCGATTGCCTGCCGAACGATTTCGTCTCGGGCGAGCTGGAGCGGGCCGTCGTCGCCTGCTTCCGCGAGCGCCGGCCCGACCTCATGATCCTCGAAGGCCAGAGCGCCCTGCGCAACCCTGCCGGCCCCTGCGGCGCCGAGCTTCTGTTATCCGCAGGGGCCAAGGGCGTCCTCCTGCAGCACGCTCCGGGGCGCGCCTTCTTCGAGGACTTCGCCGAGCAGGGCTACCGCATTGGCGACCTCGCCGAAGAAATCGAGCTGATCCGGCTCTACGGAGCGCGCGTGCTGGCCATTACCTTGAACTCGGAGGGGCTCGATCGGGGGGCCCTGCTCCGCCACCGGGACGACCTGCAAGAGCGCCTGGGTCTCCCCGTCGTTTGCCCGCTGGAAGAGGGGGTGGACAGGCTCGTTCCCGTCGTCCGGAGCTTCGTGGAGGAGGCCGGTGCGCATTAGGTCCATCCAGGTCACGCGGGAGAATTTCCCCCTGACGCGGCCCTACACCATTGCGTTCGAGAGCACGGACGCCGTCGAGAATTTCATCGTGCGGCTCGGCACCGACACCGGCCTCCTGGGCCTGGGCGCGGCTTCCCCCGAGGCCATGGTCACCGGCGAGACCGTGGAGGCTTGCGCTCTGGCCCTGAGCCAGGAGCGGCTGGCCTGGCTCGACGGCCGCGAGCTGAACGAGCTCGGAGAGCTGACGGCCGAGGTTCGCCGTTCGCTGTCGGCCTCGCCGGCCGCCCAGGCTGCCGTCGACATGGCCCTTCACGATCTGGACGCGCGCCGCGCGGGCCTGCCGCTCGTCGAACGATTGGGCCGCCGTCACCACCACCTCCCGACCTCCATCACCATCGGGATCATGCCGCTCGACGCGACCCTCCGCGAGGCGACCGAATACCTGGAACGTGGCTTCCGCGTGCTCAAGCTGAAGCTCGGCTCGACCGCGGAAGAGGACGTGGAGCGGACGATCCGTCTGAGGGAGCACGTCGGAGGGAATGTCCAGCTCCGGGTCGATATGAATCAAGCCTGCTCCGCCCCGGAGTACCTGGCGTTCCTCGCCGCGACCCGGCATTGCGACCTGGAGTTCGTGGAGCAACCGCTGCCGGCCGCGCAGCTCGACGAGATGCGTGCCCTGCCCGAGGCCGCGCGCGCTTCCATTTGCATCGACGAGGCAATGCTCGACGACGCGGACGCGGAGCGTGCCTGTGTGCCCGTGCCAGCGGGCAGGGTGCTGAACGTCAAGCTCATGAAGTGCGGAGGGGTGACCACCGCCCTGCGAATCGCCGCGGTGGCCGCCCGCCACGGCCGAGAGCTCATGTGGGGCTGCATGGACGAGAGCCGCATCAGCATCGCCGCCGCCCTCCACACCGCCTTCGCCTGCGAGCGCACGCGCTACCTCGATCTGGACGGCAGCCTCGATCTCGCCCGCGACGTGGCCGAGGGCGGCTTCCTCCTCGAAGACGGCGTCATGAGCCTCACCGGCCAGCCTGGATTGGGCGTTCGCCTGCTCTGAAGCGCCGCCTCGAAGGGTGGAGCGGCCATTCACGCGATTCACCGTGAGGGCAAGGCGCCGGTCGTTCCGCGATAGAAATTCTCGCTTTGGCGGGGCCCCTCTGGGCGGGGCGCCCGCCGGCAATCTTCCGGCCTCAGGGCTTCAGCGCTTTGGCCCGCGTCTCGGCGCGTTCCCACATCCGGACATAAGCCTCTGCCGAGCGGAACAGCGGCTCGAGCTCCGCGTCGGTCACGCCGTCGCGGCGCACGTCCTCGATGAGCTCCGGGAGCAGGCCGATGTGGATCATGCCTTCGGTATCGAAGTCCACCAGACGATTGCCGAGATTCGGCTGCTCGAAGGTGATCGCGCCGTCGTAGGACGTGAATGGATAGCTGATCGGGTTCGCCTGGGGCTCGCTACAGTCGCTGTCGGGGCCGAAGCGCGGCCGCGGACCACCAGCGAATCCATTGAAGTCGAAGGCAAGGCCTTCTGCCGGATAGCCGCCCTTGTCGACGAGCTCTTGCACGCTCGCCGCGAGTCGGCTGCCCATCTCGCCGGGCGTGCCGGAGGAGCAGCGTCCGAGGCTGGTTCCCGCCATGCCGCCGTGGAGATAGACGCGGCCACCATTGGTGTCGCCGTGGGTCTTCAGCGCCGGGTATTGGTTCGCCTCCAGCAGCTCGTAGGCCCGGCCGAGCGAGCGCTGGGGCAGGTGCGAGATGTCGATCATCATGCCTCGCTTCATCAGCTCCTGGATGAGCGTCTCGCCCAGCGCGGTCATGCCGTGCTTCTGGCAATGGTCGCCCGCGAGCGGCGGCGCCTGGAGCTGCTCCAGGAAGGGCAGCAACGTCCCGAGCGGGCTCGTGCCGAACTTGCTCATGTCATTGGGAGCAGGCGAGTCGTACTCGTCGCGTGGCTGGTTGAGCCCCCCGAAGGTGACCTCCCCGCCGTCGAACGCGGCAGAAGGCCCGGGGCAGTCCTGGACCAGGTTGGAATAGTGGCCGCTGTTGATGAAGTTGCCCAGCTCGATGATGCCGCTCGAGCCGTCGCCGGAGGTGAACACATTGTCGAACTTGTGGACGGGAAAGATCACCCGTACGCCGAGGTCGCGGTAGTGATCGATCTTCTCTCCGACGCTCTTCGCAGTGCACGGCTCGAAGCCTTCCCGCGGCGTGAGGAAGCAGTCGAACAGGTTGGAAATCTCGATGCCCAGGACGACCGCCATCTTGCCTTCCTGAATCGCCGCGCGCGCGAGCTCCGGGCTGTCGACGACGCGGAACCAGCCCTTGCCCGGACCGCCCGACTGAGCATCGATGTAGCGCTCCATGGCGCGCGTCTCCTCGATGGACCGCTCCACGCTCACCATGTCGTTGCACGAGTAGAGGCCAGTCTGCGACTTGATCCCGGTGACGAGCTCGCAGAGCACGGAGTTGCCCGTGGCGTGCTGCACGAGCAGGCGCAGCCCGCCGAGGTAGGCCCGCTCCAGCCAGCGGTGATACATGGTCTGGTGCGTCGAGGTGCGCCATGAATTGGGCCAGGTGGTGAAGTCGGGATAGCCCGCGGTGAAGTGGTTGAAGTCGGGGACCATGCCCGTGAGCGCGATCGGAGCCACGGCGTCGATATCCAGGGAAGGCGAGTCGCCGTCATAGAAGAACCCGACGACGTCCCGGCGGCCCTCGGGGCCGTGCCACAGCTCGCAATCAGGCAGCGCGTGCTGCACGCCGAGGCGATGAAACGGCGCCCCGTGAAAGGTGCCGCCGCCGCCGAAGCCGAAGTTCGACATCACATGGGAATGGAGCTCGGCGATGCCATACAGAGCGCCGTCCTCCCAGGTGTGCCTGGCCACGCTGCCGGTCGCGTCGAGCGACAGCTCCGGGTACTCGGCACAACCCTCCTTCGGGAACAACGTGATGATGGCCGCCGCCGCCGGATCGACGGTCAGGCCGCGGTGCGACAGATAGCGACCGGACTGGTAGTGCTTCAACTGGTAGCGGCGCGGGTCGAGCTTCGATGCCTCGAGCTCCCACTCGGCCGGCGAGCGAAAGCTGTCGTCGAGCAGCGTGAGGGCCGAGTCGAGGGTCTCGACGCGCGACAGCCGCCACGTTCCGCCGGGCAGCTCCTCGGCGGTGAGATAGCGCTTCTCTTGATCATAGAAGAGGTAGGTGCCCAGATCCGAAGCACGCATGGTAAAGCGCGAAGCCAAGTCCACGCTGGGCTCGGAGAAGGCAAAGGCCTCCTTGTTCGGCGTCGGCGAGAGGTGCGTGGGCTCGTGCTCGCCGTCGAAACCCTCGACCGCGAAGCAACCGTTCGCGTAGCCGTGGATCCCCTGGTCGGCGGGCGGATCGAGCCGCACCACCTCGCTCCCGCAACCTACTGGAAACACCCCGAGGAGCAGCAGCCACCGGGCCGAATGCGTAACTTTCATCGAGCCATCGTCGCAGCAGTCGGCGCCCGAGGGAAGCGCCGGCGCTCGCCGACCGCCGCTTGACAACCAGGAGCCTTTGGGCCGTCTTGCCCGGTGAAGATCGCAACGTCCGGCGCGCTCGTGGTTGCCTCCGCCCTGGCCGCGTCGAGCGCGGCGGGCGCGAACGACCGGTGTGGCTCGTCACAACGATTCGCGAGAGAGAATGGCAAGGGCCACGCGGGCTGCGTACTCCACGCCTCGGGGGATCTGGTGGGCTTCGAGGTT
>Ga0163144_10012100_pt1 | contig 18175 bp, 15 predicted proteins | sample OliLak19BULKMAT1_FD_123175 | JGI IMG/M metagenome (GOLD analysis project Ga0163144, IMG submission 123175) | Freshwater microbial mat bacterial communities from Lake Vanda, McMurdo Dry Valleys, Antarctica - Oligotrophic Lake LV.19.BULKMAT1 | ecosystem: Environmental > Aquatic > Freshwater >... | reverse complement strand
GGGCGGCGACATCTACGGCAACTCGCCGGGCATGGAGGCGCTCGGCGACACGAAGCAACTACAGCACGGGCAACTGCGTAAGGCGCAGGCCATCGACTACAAGGTCAAGCCACCGCTCCAGATCCCCGTCGCGATGAAGAACCTGCCTCTCGCGACGCTACCCGGGGGCGTGATGTACCACGACCAGACCGGCCCGCATAACGGTATCCGCACCGCGTTCGATGTCAACCTCGATATCACCGGGCAGCTTGAGGATATCCGCGACGTTCGCGAACGCATCAACAAAACTTTCTACGTCGACCTGTTCCTCATGCTCGCGCAGGCGGACAGCACGCGCCAGCCCGTCACCGCGCGAGAGATAGCGGAGCGCCACGAGGAGAAGCTGCTCATGCTCGGCCCTGTGCTGGAGCGCCTGCACAACGAGCTGCTGAAGCCCTTCATCGACCTCACGTTCGACCGCATGATCGACGCGGGCATTGTGCCTCCCCCGCCAGAGGAGATGCAGGGGCAGGACTTGAACGTGGACTTCATCAGCATGCTCGCCCAGGCGCAGCGCGCCATCGGCGTGAGTAGCGTCGACAGGCTGCTGCAAACGGTGGGCACGATTGCCACCTTCCAGCACCAGGCCGGCATGTCACCAGGGGCGATGGACAAACTCGACTTCGATGGCATCGTCGACGCCTACGGCGACATGCTCGGCGTCGACCCGAACCTGATCGTGGGCAACGAGCAAGTCGCCATCGTGCGCCAGCAACGGGCACAGGCAGCGGCGCAGCAGGCGCAGGCGGCGGCGATACCTGCTGCCGCAGGCGCGGCGAAGGCGCTGGGCGACACGGACGCCGAGAACCTGGGCGATGTGGTGAGCAAATTCAGCGGGTACGGCGGGCCGGGCTTGGCCGTCGCCGCGTAACCAGAGGGGACGCACAATGGCAACAAAACAATACACCATCACGCCGGCGGTGCCTTACAACAACCACGACGCGAACGTCGTGAAATGGACGTTGTCCGCCGGTGACGACGGAGCGCCGTTGCCCATGCCCCAGGCGGCCGACCGTTCGGCGCAGATTCTGGGCACCTTCGGCGGCGCCACAGTCATCATCGAGGGCGCCAACGACAACGCCTCGGCTGACGAATCGGGCACGCGGTACAGTCCGCTCACCGACCCATTTAACGTCGCTATTAGCAAGAGCGCCGCCGGTGTGTCGGGCATCACCGAAATGACGCGAGTGGTACGCCCGCGCGTCTCGGGGGGCGACGGCACCACTGCCATTGAAGTTTACATTTTACTCAAGAGGTAGCCCATGACCCAAGATATCAACGACGCCGTGAACGGCGTACGCGCGATGGCGAAGCAGGCCGACGCCCTGGCAAAGGTGGTGGCGTGCCTTGATCGCATCGGTGCCATCACGAACGCCGAAGCGGAGGCGCGCGTGCAACTCGATAAGACGCGAGCGCGGGTCGAAGCTGCGGCTGCTGAGTTGCTCGAGGCCTCCAAGGCCGCCATCGAGGCCCGTGCCGCTGCCGCGGGTAGCGCCGAGATCGCCAAGCGCGAGGCGTCGCAGATCGTCGCCGCCGCGCGGGTGCGCGCCCTTGGCATCGTCAGCGACGCCGAGGCGCGCGCGAGCGCACGCGAGGCGGCAGCGACTGAGAACGCGACGGCCGCCGAGGTGCGTGCCGCCGACGCCGGCGCCACCGCTTCGGCCCTCCTCGTGGATATCGCCGCGCGCGAGAAGCAACTTGCCGCCACCCAGGCGGCTATCGATAAGCTGCGCAACAAACTCGATTGAACCTCCTCGCGGGCAAGCTCTACGATCCTGCAGTCGCCGTCAACGTGGTAACCACCGCGTTGCGCGCGATGACCGCGCTCGATGCGACCAACCTGCGCCTGGCTTTCGTCGTACCGCCCAGCGGCATCGTACGCGTGCGGCTGGCTGGCGTGCTTCAGGGGGCGACCACCTACCCCCAGATACTGCTAGGCGTCATGGAGGGGGCGACGGTCAGGGGGCGCATGGCACCCACGCTCGGGGGCAACAACGCCGCCGCGACGAGTAGAACCGCGTGCACAGCGGACTTCGTCGTCACGGGCCTGACCCCCGGGGCCTCGCTCAACTGGGATGCCGCCTCTGGCGTGGAGACGCTTGTCGCACTCACGGGGCTGAAGTATGGCGGCCCCAACAACGCCACGGTCAACGACGCGCACGGGGGCTTCGCGTTTGAGATATGGGACTGCTGCCCGACGTACACGCCCACGAGTGGCACGGCGCCGGTCGATACCCCGCACGTCAAGCTGGACGCTGTGCGCACGAAAACGGACTTTCTACCCAGCGCCACGGCCGGCGCGGCGGGCGGCGTGTTCATCGCGGGCACAAATGCCGCCACGGCGATCACCACGGGGCTGACGACGACTTTCACCGGTGACCTGACGGGCGACGTCGGCAGCGTGAGCAGCCTCGCGAGCCGTCTGCCTGCGGCGCTCGTAGGGGGGCGCATGGACTCGAGCGTCGGGGCAGTGGCGGCTGACACCATCACAGCGGCGGCGACAGCAGCGGACTTCGGCACCGAGGTCGCGTCAGCGGTGTGGGCTAAGGTGCTGCCGTGACAGCAGGCGCGCGCCTGGTCGCGCTCTCGGGTCTGTCGGGCGTCGCCGCCAGTGTGATGATGGCCGGCATAGGCGCCGGCGCCACCGTGAGCGCGGCGCTGGTGAGTTACTCGGGCCTGGTCAGTGGCACCGCCGCGCAGCACCTGCTGGTGGACCACCCCGGGGCGGTAGGACGTGACTGGCTGCTGCGCGCGCGCCGGCGCGGCCGTCGATAGGGGGCAGTGTGGACAAAGACGAAGACAACGTTGGCAAAGTAGTGCCGAAAGGAAAATGACATGATGCTCGTGAACATGAAGCAAGAGCCCGATCGTAAGGAGGAAACCATGCCCTACGGTGACTCTGCGTACCCCTACGGGCTGCGCGTGTGCTTGAACGACGAGGTGCTTAAGAAGCTGGGCATCCCGCTGCCTGCTGTGGGCCAGGCGCTCATCCTCACCGCCCAGGTCGAGGTGGTGAGCGCACGCGCCGACAAGGAGCTGAACGGCGACAAGGAGATCGGCTGCGATCTGCAGATCACGGACATGTCCCTTGAGGCTGTGGGCGCAGACCCCGCGGCCACGCTTTGGCCCGATGCGGACTGATGCCGGCGTGGTGGTGCCCCCGTCCGCCGTTGGGCAGCGTAATCTATGGCGTTAATGGCACAGCAACCATTGGGAGAACCCGACCCCTTCGACGATAGCGCACAGGTAGCGGTGGAGGCTCGAAAGGCCGACGTCACGCGCTTGCAGCGGGAGCGGGAGGTGGACGACTTCAAGTGGTTGATGGGCAATAAGCAAGGCCGCCGCGTGATGTGGCGGCTGATGTCGATGACCGGGCTGTTTTGCAATCCGTATCAGCCGAGTGCTCCACCTGGTTTCACGGAGTTCCAATGCGGTAAGCAGGACATCGGTCAGCGATTGCTTGGCGAGGTACACGAACTGTGCCCCGAAAAGTACAACACGATGGTGGAGGAGCAACAAGCATGGCTGACGAAACTGAAGTAGTCGCAACGATCGAAAGCGAAGCAGCAACCGCTGCAGCCGCCGCCGCCGCGCAGAGTACCGCCGTCGCTGCAGGCGCTGCGGTGACCGCCGCTGTCGCTGACGCGTCGCTGACATCTCCTGATGCCGTCGCTGCGAAAGCAGCCGCTGACGCCACGGCGAAAGCCGCTGCGGACGCGAAAGCCACTGAAACGCAGGCTGCTGAAACTGCACGGCGCGGAGCACTGACCCCCGAGGCGCGAGCCGCGGAGGACAAGGTAGTCGCTGACGCCGTAGCTCTGAAGGCGCCCGCACCCGAGAAGTACGCCGCGTTCGTCGCGCCCGAGGGCCTTGCGCTCGACGCCACGTTCCTGGCAAAGTTTGAAGGCGTAGCGAAGGGACTCAACCTCTCGCAAGCTGCCGCGCAGAGGCTTGTACATGAACTCGCACCGGCTGTTGCTCAACGCAACGCCGCGAGTGTCACGTCACTGGCTGCGCAGGCGGGCGCCGAGTGGCTCGCAACCGCGAAAGCGGACGCGGCCCTTGGTGGCGAAAAGTTCGAGGCAAACCTCGTTGTCGCGAAAAACGGATTGCAGGCAGTCGCGACGCCTGAGTTCGTGAAGTTCCTGCAAGACTCACACCTTGGCAACCACCCCGAGATGATCCGCGCGTTCTACAAAGTCGGCAAGCTCACCTCCGCCGACAGCGTGCATGTCTCCGGCAACGACACCAGTCGCACGATATCGCCCGAGGACAGGCTTTGGCCTGGAACCAAGTGAAGCCAGCAACCTAATTTAATAAGAGGAGCAACACAAATGGAACACATTATTCTTCTGGTACTGTCCCTCGTGGCCATGTACTTCCTCGTCTTCGCCGGTCGTTCGGGCGCAGGCGTTCGCAGCATGTTCGGGCAGGCCGGCGCCACGCTCGGCACTAAGGTCACGTTGCTCGATTGGGCGAAGTCACTCGACCCCGACGGCACCACGGCCACGGTCGTCGAATTGCTGAATCAGTCCAACGAGATACTGCTCGACATGCCGTTTATGGAGGGCAACACGCCGACCGGGCACAAGTCAACCACACGCACCGGCTTGCCGAGTGCGATATGGCGGCAAATGTACCAGGGCGTGCCTCCGAGCAAGTCGGTACGTGCGCAGATCGAGGACACCTGCGGGATGCTTGAAACCCGTGCCGAGTTGGACAAGGACATCGCCGCGCTCAACGGCAACGAGAAAAGCTTCCGCCTCTCGGAGGCGCAGTCGTTCCTCGAAGCGATGAACCAGAACATGGCCGCGACGCTGTTCTACGGCAACACGGCGCTGAACCCGGAGCGATTCATGGGCCTCGCCCCCCGCTACAGCACCATCTCCGGCGCGACCAACGGCCAGAACGTGCTGTCCGCCGGCGGAGCAGGCGCCGACAACACCAGCATCTGGCTCGTGGTATGGGGCAAGAACACCGTCACCGGCATATTCCCGAAGGGGAGCAAGGCGGGGCTGGAGCACGAAGACCTGGGCATGATCGACGCCTTCGACGCGAACAACAACCGCTACCGCGCCCTCGCGGACCGCTGGCAGTGGAAGTGCGGCATTACCGTACGCGACTGGAGGTACGTGGTACGTATCGCGAACATCGACGTGTCTGAGCTCGTCGCACAGTCTGGCACGCAAGCGGCCTCCGCTTCGACTGCGGTCCTGAAGCTGATGATCCGCGCGATGGCCCGCATCCCGTTCATGGGCATGGGCACTCCGGTGTTCTACGCTTCGCGCACGGTCAAGTCGATGCTGTCCGTCGCCGCGCTCGATAAGAGCAACACGGCGCTGGCTATCGTGGACGCGGCCAACCAGTTCGGTAACGTGGCGCCGGGGTACACACAAAAGCAGACCGAGTTCTTCGGTATCCCGATCCGCACCGTGGACCAACTCATGTCCACCGAAGCGGTCGTTAGCTAACAGACTCTCGGGCGCGCAGGCGCTCGGGGCTCGAACCGAAAGGAACCAAAATGATTCTCGATCTTCAAAGCGTATTCTCAGGTGCCACCACCGCCGCCGGCGTTACCACCGGCCAAGCGGTTACGGCCACCGCCATCTCCACCAACGTAATCGATCTGCGAAACGCCGCCACGCCGGTGCTGGCCGACGAGGGCATCTCAGGGTGCGATCTCTGGCTCATCATATTCGTCGATGTGACGATGACCTCCGGCGGCGCGACGACCCTGCAGGTGAACCTGGAGTCGGACAGCACTGCGGACCTTGCGACATCGGCCACGGTGCATTGGGCGTCGCCTATTATCGCGAAGGCGACACTCGTCGCGGGCTACACCATCGCGCGCACTCAACTGCCTTCGGGTGATTACGAGCGGTACCTGGGCGTGCGCTACACCGTTGCGACCGGCCCGTTCACTGCGGGGTCGTTCCGCGCCTTCCTCACGCCCGACCCGCAACGCAACGTGATCTACCCTGGGTCTTTCACTCTCGACGTTTAACCCGAGTAGGGCTCGACCAGCGGCGGTATGCTGGTCAGCCCTCTCACCCCCTACACAGGAGGCACCATGCCCCAGGTTATTGCCACGCAGCAAGGTTACGACAACATCGCGGTGCGCGAACCCGGCGACAGGTTCGAGGCACCCAAGACCCCCGCGGGGAAGCCCATTCTCGTCGCGAGTTGGTACACGGTGGTCGACGAGATCGAGGAAGCCACCGCGGTGAAGCAAAAGCAAAAGCAAAAGGCCGACACCGGGCTGGTCTAGTCGCGGTACGTCTAAACGGGGGCTTCGCGCCCTTGTTTTCTTCAAAGGGGCTGCGACATGGCGAGTGAGGTAAGCATCTGCAACCTCGGGCTGGGGCATTTAGGCGACAACGCCAACATCACCGCCATTTCTCCTCCCGACGGTAGCGTACAAGCTGCGCGCTGCGCGCAGTTCTACCCCCAAGCGCGCGATGCGTTGCTTGAAATGCACCCCTGGGGCTTCGCTACGCGCCGCACGGTGCCAGCCGCTATCAGTCTGACGCCCCCTGTGGGGTGGGCGTTCGCCTACGCCATCCCGGCGAATTGTCTCGGCGTTCGGCAGGTGCTCATGCCCAACGGGACACCCGATCTTTTTGCCGCGCAACCCGACATCCTGACGCCGACCGATGTGAACTCACTCAACGCGCAGGACTACGTGATCGAGAACTACGACGACGGCACCCTCGACGGCGCCCGTGTCATGTACACGAACGTCGACACGCCGACCGTGGTGTACACGCTCGGGGTCACCGACACTGCAAAGTTCTCCGCGTTGTTCGTCGCCGCGCTCGCGCGCCTGCTGGCGTCCTACCTCGCCGGTCCGACGTTAAAAGGTAAAGAAGGGCGCGAGGAAACAAAGGCCCAGTTGATGATGTTCGAGAAGGTCAGCTTCCCCCGCGCGGCGGAGGAGGACTCGAATTCACGCCAGAGCAACCCCTACAGCACCTCTGTGCCCGCGTCCATCTCGGTACGGGCTTAGATGGCGCTCAAGTCACTGACGCGGTCCTACGCCGGCGGGGAGATCACGCCGGAGTTGTTCGGGCGTGTCGACCTCGCGAAGTTCCAGACCGGGCTTAAGCTCGTGCGTAACTTCATCATCCTCCCGCACGGCCCCGCTGCGAACCGCACAGGGTTCGAGTACGTCCTGGAGACGAAGTTCAGCGCGCAGAAGGCGAACCTGCTGCCCTTCATCTACAATACGTCGCAGGCGTACCAGCTTGAGTTCGGCAACTTTTACGTGCGCTTTCACACCAACAACGGCACGGTGCTGGAGGCGAACCAGACCATTACCTCCGCGACGAACGCGAGCCCCGGCGTCTTCACGAAAGTCGCCCACGGCTACGTCAACGGCGACTGGGTGTTCTGGTCCGGCGTCACCGGCATGTCGGAATTGAACGGTCGCTTTATGATCGTGCAAACGGCGGCGGTGAACACGTTCACGCTCACCGACCTCGCGGGCGTGGCGTTCAACACCACCGCGCTGGGCGCGTACACGGCGGGCAGTACGGGGCGTGTCTACGAGGTTGTGACGCCCTACGCGGTGGCCGACGTCTTCGACCTGCACATCACGCAATCGGCTGACGTGCTCACCCTTGTACACCCGGGTTACGACAAGCGCGAACTAAAGCGCCTCGGCGCTGCAAGCTGGACGCTTACGGTCATCTCCGTGGTGCCGACGCAGGTCGCGCCGACGGCGCTGGTGCTCACGCCGAACGGCGCGGGCGCCGTGTCCTACTCCTACATCGCCACCGCCATCGGCCCGACGGGGCTGGAGGAGTCGCTAGGTTCAACGGCTGTCACCAACGGAGCGTGTCAGGACCTCTCGGTGGGTGGCGCGTTCAACACCGTGACATGGACGAACGCCACCGGTGCGGTTAGGTACTACGTCTACAAAAAAATCAACGGGCTGTACGGCTTCGTCGGCCAGGCGTCCGACGGCGCTGTCGGGTTCAAGGACGCCAACGTCACGCCGAACGTGGCGCAGACGCCGCCCATAGCCAACGACCCGTTTAGCACGGCGGGCACCTACCCGGGCGCGGTCGGGTACTACCAAGGGCGCCGCTGGTTCGCCGGGTCGACAGACATCCCCCAGGGGCTCTACGCCACGCGCTCGGGCACCGAGAGCAACATGGCCTACTCCATCCCCACGCAGGCGAACGACAGCATCACGGTGAAGCTACAAGCGCGCCGCGCGGACACCATCCGGCACATCGTGCCGCTGACGGACCTCCTCCTCCTCACCTCGGGGGGCGAGTGGCGGGTCACTGCCGGTGGGGGAGCCGTCGTCACCGCCGCGAGTATCGCCTACACCCCCGAGGACTACGTGGGCGCGAACAACGTACCGCCGGTCGTGACGAGCGGCGCAGTGATATACGCTCAGTCGGTCGGCGGGCGCCTACGTGAGATGCTCTACAGTTGGCAGCAGCAGGGGTACCTTTCGCAGGACTTATCGATCATGGCACCCCACCTCTTCGATGGCTACACGGTGACCTCGATGGCGTACACGCGCCAGCCATACTCGGTGGTGTGGGCGGTCAGCAGCAGCGGAGACCTTATCGGGCTCACCTACGTACAAGAGCACGACGTGAAGGCGTGGCACCACCACGACACGAGCGGCGTGTTTGAGGCGGTGTGCGCCACCCCGGAGGGGAACGAGGACGTGCTGTACGCTATTGTGAAACGCACAATAAACGGTCGTGACGTGCGTTACATGGAACGCCTGCGTACGCGCAACTTCGGCACGTTGCCTAACGCCTTTTTCGTCGACGCCGGTGCGACATATAACGGCGCGCCCGCGACCACGATAGACGGGCTGTGGCACCTCGTGGGGCAGACGGTAGCCATCCTCGCAGACGGCGCGGTGCAGCCGGCGCAGGTGGTTTCGGCAACGGGCACGATTACGCTTGACGCGGCGGCCAGTATCGTGAACGTCGGCATCGGCTACAACTGCGACCTGGAGATGCTGCCTTTCTCGGCCGAGATCGAGGCCGCCGGCCAGGGCACGCAGCACAACGTCAACCGGCTGCATCTACGCGTGAACAACTCGTCCACGGTGTTTGCGGGGCCGAACTTCACCCAACTGCGTGAGGTCAAGCAGCGCACCACAGAGCCCTACGGATCGCCGCAGCGGCTGTTCAGCGGCGTGATGCTACTTGACATCGACGCGTCGTGGAACGAGTCCGACAGCTTCGTCGTGCGTCAGCCCAACCCGCTGCCCCTGACGCTGCTCTCGCACACGATGGAGGTCGCCCTTGGGGGCTGACATCCGCCTCGCGGGCGCCGACGACGTTGGCGCGCTCCTTGATATGGGCGCCGCCATGCGCGAGGAGAGCGCACTGTTTAAGCAGCGCGACTTTCTACCATCTAAAGCCGCGGCCGTTATCGCGCAGCTTGTCGCCCAGGGTGGTGCCCTCGTCGCCGATTTAGACGGTAAAATAGTCGGCATGCTCGGCTTCGTGGTGACCTCGCACCTGTGGGGCGCTGACCTCGTGGCGTGCGACGTGGGGTTCTACGTGGCGCCGGCGCACCGTGGGGGCAGCATAGCGCCCCGCCTGGTGCGGGCCTACGAGAGGGCTGCACGCGCGCGTGGCGCGGTCGAGGCCGGCCTGGCCGAGAGCTCGGGGCTTGACTCCGCACGCACGGTCAGGTTGATAGAACGTATGGGTTATTCGGTGACCAGCACCGGCGCGACGAAGAGGCTCTGACATGTGCGACAGTACAAGCGTCACAACTAGCGCCCTTGGCGCCCTCAGCCTGGGCGCGGGCGTCGGCGGCGGGGTGCTCAACTCGGTCGGCGCGTATCAGAAAAGCAAGGCAACGGCGACCGCGTACTCGATGCAGGCGGCGGTCGCGAGTAACAACGCAGCCATCAACGACATGCGCGCCGTTGACGCCGGCAAGCGGGGGCAGACTGCCGTAGCCAACTCGGGGCTCCAGACCCGGCAACTCGCAGGCCAACAAGAGGCGCTTATGGCCGCGCACGGCGTGAGCCTTGACTACGGCTCCGCCCTTAACATCCTGTCCGACACGGCGTTCATGGGGGGCCGTGACGCTGACCTCATCGCGGTGAACGCGGAGAAGGAGGCCTGGGGCTACCGCGTCGCGGCCTCGAACGAGCGCGGCAATTCTGAGTTATTGGCGCAGCGCGCCGGCGCGGAAAGCCCGCTGCGTTCCGCGTTCACGACCGCGCTCACAAGCACCGGCGTCGTCGCCGGGAGTTGGTACAACGCACGTAAAGCCGGCGTCGCCGTCTGATGGCTACCGTACCGACATACGACCGCCCTACGGTAGAGGAGCGCGCGCTCCCCGGCGCGAGGCAGGAGAGCATCGCCTCACCGGCGTTGCTGGAGGCTGGCGCCACGCAGTTGCAGGACATGGGCAAGGGCGCGATGTCCGCCGGCGCGGCGTTCGGCGCCATTGCCAACCACATGCAGGAGCGGGAAACGGTCGACGCGGTGTTCGTCGCCGACGCGACGCTGAAGCAGCAGTATGTTGACTACGAAACGCAGACGCGCGACAAGCGCCAGGGCAGCAACGCCAAAGGCGTCGCGAACGACACCGCGACCTGGTTCAAGGACAACATATCGAAGGCGTTGAGCGCAATGCCCAACGATGTCCAGAAGAAGCTGTTCTCGCAGCGGGCGTCTGTGCTGCAGGTTCACGGGGTGGGCGAGTTCTCCAAGTTCGAGAGCCAGCAGCGTGACGCGGCTTTCGTGGCGGGGTACAAAGCGAACAACGAGGCGACGATCAACCTCGGGGCGGCTAATCCTGCGCTCGTGGGGCAACTGGTGACGACGCTGCACCAGAACAACGCGGCGCTCTTCGCCCTACGGGGGATCACCGACCCCGTGGTGAAGGCCAGCGTCAACCTCGCATCGACGACGGAGTTGCATAAGCAGGTGATTCAAGGACTCGTCAGCACGCGCCCTGAACAAGCGCAGGCGTATTTCGAGAAAAACAAAGAGGAGATCGCCGGCGCGCAGCGGGCCGAGATCGGAAAGTTCGCCGAACAGGCCACGTCGTCGGCGTTGGGCACCGCCGCCGCGGCGGAGATATGGTTGAAGGTGGGGCCGAAGAGCGACCGCGAAGCGTCGAACCTTGACAAGATGGAGCAAGACGCGCGCGATAAGTGGGGCGACCAGACGTTTAAACTTAAGGCCACCATAGACGCGCTGCACCAACGTGACGCCGCCTTTAAGAGCGGCCGTGCCGAGCGCTCCGCGGTGGCGGTGAACACGGCGATGGACGTGCTCCGCAAGCCCGGGGCGAAGTGGGATGACGTCGTGCGCTCCGGCGCGCTTGAGGCGATGGCGCCCAAAGACGCGAAGACGATGCAGGACCACTACACCGACCGGCAGCGCTCGCTCCGCTCGGCCAGCATCACCGAACGGCTGCAAATGGAGCAGGTGCGGCAGATCGAGTACTCGGCAGCTTACAACGCGTACCGCGACCCTGATGTGCTGGTGGGTATGTCGCGGGCGCAGGTGCAGGCGCTCGAACCCACCCTCGGCCGGCACTACGGGACGGCGCTGCTCACAGCCTACGACTCGATGTCGAAGAGCGCCGACAAACTAACTGAGGCGCGCATCGACAAGCAGGCGCTTGACACCGTGTTCCGCGAATTCGGCTTCGACCCTGATAAAAAACTCAAGCTCACGAAAGACGCCGACAAGGTCTACCACGGGCGTTTGGGGCAAATGCAGAACGAAATTGAGTCCGAGATCGGGCGCCAGCAAAACGCCAGCAAGCGGGTCTTGTCGCGCGACGAGAAGGATGTCGTCGCGCGCGGGGTGCTCTCCCGGACCGTGTTTACGGAGGCGGGGTTTTTCGGATGGGGCAGCGAACAGTCTCCCCTCGCGTCGATCACGCCGGAAATGGTTAAGAAGGTGGTGGTACCTGTGGCTGACCGAAAGAACATAACCACCGCGCTGAAACAAAAAGGCGAACCGGTGACTGACGAGAAGATCGCGCAACTGTACCTGCTGAGGATGCGGCGGTAGTGGCGAGCGTCGACGAGTACAGCGCCCTCCTGGCCGGCGCGGAGGCGCGCCCGAAAGGGGGCGGCGCGCCATCGAGCGCGAGCGTCGAGGACTACAGCGCGCTGCTGCAGAGCTCTTCCAGCCTCAAACGTACGAGGCTCGCGACGTCGCTGCAGTCGGCGTTTGACACCAAGCCCGAGGAGTACGCCAAGGCTACCGCTACCGCAACGGGCTTGGGCGTGCCGGTGGAGGCGGTGGAGGCCATGCCCGACACGGCACGGCGGGCGCACTTCATGCGCCAGGCCGACGCGTTAATCCGCGGCAACCCCGCGCTTGAGAACAGTTTCGCGACGCCCGCCTTCGCGCGGCTGGCCCACGACAACATCCCCAACCTGGCAGCATTGTCGGAGGCAGTCGGGCCGAAGCGGGTGGTTACTTCCGATGAGTTCGCGCAACTCGTGCAAGACCAGAAAAAGCGGAACCCTGCTGCTGATTGGGATACCGCGAGGCGCCTGGCGAGCAATGGCGTGCAGGTTGTCGACGGCGCCACCGTAGCGCCCACCAGGGGGCCGCAGGCGTCCTTCGACAGCGTGGCCGCTGACCTGATGGACTTCCTGCCTAATACCGGGCGCAAGTTGCGTGCCGACCTGCGCTACGGCTTTGGTAAAACGCTGGGCCTGGACGCGATGACGCAGAGCGCGACCCGCGAGCGCAGCGCCGAGGAGACTATCGAGCTATTGAGCACGCCGCGTTTCGCGACACCCGGCGTCGACCAGGTGTATAGCGGCGTGAAGTCAACCGGGCAGGTACTGGCTACCATCGGGCTCGCTGCCGCGGTCGGCCTGCCGGCCACGCCGGCCGTGCTCGGGACCTTCGGGTTCACCGCAGCAGGCAACGCCTACGCCAAGTACCTGGAGCGGGGTGCACACCCCGTGCTGGGCGGCATCGCTGCACTGGGCGAGGGCGCGTCCGAGGTGCTTACCGAAATGGCGCCGATGCGGTTTCTTGTCGCCACGCTGGGCAAGACGGGCATGGGCACTTTTTTAAAAGGGCTCATCGGCCGCGAACTCGCAGGGGAGGAAGTCAACACGCTTATAGCTGACGCGATAGACACCGCTGTCGCGAACCCGACGAAGACGTGGGCGGACTACGGTAACGAACGCCTCTCGCGTGCCGTGGACACCGCGCTCAGTGTGGTGGGCTCGGTCGGATCTATGGGCGTGGCGCATAAAACGCTCTCCGTCGTGGTGGGCGGCAGCGCGATGGAGGACCTGACCCGGCAGCACGCGGAGACCCTTGAAACCCTCTTCAAGATGTCAGCAGAGGACGTGATGCGCACGAGGAGCCCCGCCACGTTCGCGCAGTTCGTGGAGACCGCCGCGGCGGACGGCCCTGTGCAGGGCCTCTTCATCGACGCCAACGTGCTGTCACAAAGCGTACCCGCCGAGGTACTGCAAAAGATGCCCGCGGTCGTCGCGCAGATGGAGGAGGCGCTTGCGATGAAGGCCGACGTCGTCATCCCGCTCGGTGAAGCGCTGGCCGCGCTCTCGGGCACGGGGCTTGAGAACACGCTGATGCAGGACATGCGCGTGAGCCAAGACGGCCCGACGTTTCGAGAGGTCCAGGATAAAACCCTCGTCGCCGAGACGGAGGCCAAAGTCGCGAAGATACTGGCCGACAGCGAGTTCACGAGCGCTATCGCGCAGTCATCGGCTACCGTTGAGAAGGAAATTCTCACACAGTTGCAGGCAGTGAGCCGGTTCACCGCCGACGTGAACAACGTGAAGGCGAAGTACGCTGCCGCGTTCTATACCGTGTACGGCCAGCACCTTGGCATAACACCCGAGGAGATGTACGTCAGGTTCCCCTTGCAGATTCGCGCCGCAGACGTGACAGGGGCCAACAGCCTCCGGCAGATAGACGAGCGCGCGGGTTACGAAAACCCGGTCGACGAAGGTGACGGAGGTTACACATCGCCGGGGGACGGTGCGGACAGCCGGAACGAACTGATCGCGGCGTTGCGGGACGACCTCAAACACGCAACGCAGGACGGGCTGGATTCTAAAGCCGCAGCACTCACCTCGCAGATCGCGACACTTGAAGCCGCTGCGGTTAATAGCCGCCTCGACACGAACGCCGGTGCCACGGCGCAAGCCGCGAGCGTTGCGGCCGGTCAGCACACACTCAGCCAGGGCAAAGCCAAACCCCAAGCCAAACCCCAAGCCAAACCCAAAGCCAAAACCGTCTCACGCAAGGTGCGTGCGTTCCTCCAATACCTCACACCGGCGGAGCAAAAGAAGATCACCAACAGCATCGGGAAGCGCGTGGTCTCGCTGCTGGCGCAGTTGCCGTCGGCCGAGGAGATGGCGGCGGTGGCGTACGCGGGGCGCGCCAAAAGGGGCTGGTACGAGGAGTCAGCGTTCGCCATCTCGGAGGTGTTCGGTCCTGACGCACCGCACTTCGCAGCGCTGCTCGCAGCCCTCTCGCCGCAGACGTCGGTCACCACGAACCTCTTCAACACGGTGAAAGTGTGGGAGGGCTGGCTGGAGGCCGGCCGTCCGCGCGACCGCGCCACTATCGTCAAGATCATGGGGACGCGCGTCGATGGCCACAACGGCGACAAAAGCGTACTTGACGCCTGGATCAACAACTCGGTAAGAGCGCTATCCGCCGAGGACCTGACGGGCGTCACGTTCTCGGGGCCGAAAGTCAACTCGTTCTATCTCAACCTCATAGGTGATGTGAACGAGATCACCAACGACACGTGGATGGCCAACTTCGCGCTCGTTGACCAGACGATATTCTCCGGGTCGCTCAACCCCTCCACCGGCGACCCGGGTAAGGGCTCGGGGTACCTTGCTTTCAACGCCCGCGTGCGCGAGGCGGCGAGCGTGCTGACTAGACTCACCGGCGAGACATGGACGCCGAGCGAGGTGCAGGAGACGCTGTGGTCGTGGTCGAAAACGATTTACGAAATGGCGGGCGCCGCCGGCAGTGAGATGTCTGCCGTCGACATCGTCAAGACCGACGCGCTCACAGACGAGATGATCGCCTCGACACCTGACTTCAGCAGTCTATTGGTCGACCCGCGCTACGCGGACATTTTAAGGAAAGCTGGCTATGACGATGAACTCACGAACCTCGCCGATTCTCGCGCGGATAATATCGGGCAACTTCGAGAAAGACACCCGGCTGAAAGCGAAGCAGGCCCGTTTGATCGCGATACTCAAAAGCGGCACGAGACCAGTGCCGCCCGCCGGCTCGACCGCCTCGCCGCCGGCGAAGAAACCTTAAGCGTAACCGGCCTCGTAAAACGCCAGGCCATCAAGGCGGCCACCGCAGACGCACGGCGCGCCGCCGGCGGGGCATCCAAGCTTGTCGGGCTACCCGACAGGCCCATGCTTGTGGGGGGCGAGTGGTACGTTCCTGGACCCTTTGCCACGGCGCAGGGCGCGGCGGAGGACTACATGCGCGCAGCCGGCTTGCCGTACTCGCCGCCCACCACGTACAAGTCGGTGGACGTCGACCGGGCGATGCGCATCGCCCAGGCGTTCGAGGACATGGTCCACGCGCCCCAGGACCCGGAGGTCATGGCGTCGTACCGGGCGATGATTGATGAGACGCTGGCGCAGTGGCAAACCATCAAGGCGACCGGCCTGACGGTGGAGTTCATTAAGCGCAACCGCAAAGACCCTTACGCTGCGAGCCCGCGCATGGGGCTCGCGGATATGCTTGAGAATAACCACCTGTGGGTGTTCCCGACCGACAGCGGTTTCGGCAGCAGCGACCTTGACGTCTCCGACAACCCGTTGCTGGAATTCACGGGCGAGGTGATCGGAAAGCACCGCCTGCGCGCGAACGATGTCTTTCGCATCGTGCATGACTACTTCGGCCACGTAAAAGACGGTAACGGGTTCAGAGCCAGCGGCGAGGAGAACGCGTGGCGTGCGCACTCAGCGATGTACACGCCGCTCGCGCGTCGCGCCATGACATCTGAGACGCGCGGGCAGAACTCCTGGGTGAACTACGGCCCGCGGGGCGAGGGTAACCGCACCGCGTCATCGAGCGACACCACGTACGCGGACCAGAAAATCGGCCTGCTCCCCGAATGGGCGAGCGAGGAGGGCCTCGCGGATGACCCCGACGCGGGCCGGGCTAACGTGCTGAAGCAGCCTGCTAAAGCGCAAGACGAGGACCGCGGCAGCTTGTCCTTTGGCGACGACATCACCGCTTCGCCCACCACGCTCACGCTGCTGGCGAAGGCGGACCTGTCCACCTTTTTCCATGAGTTCGGGCACTTTCAATTGGAGGTGCTGTCGCACATCGTGGCGCAAACAGACGCGCCAGCCGTGCTCGTCGATGACCTTAACACGCTGCTGAAGTGGTTCGGTGTCGCGGACGCGGCTGCGTGGCGGGCGATGGGGATAGAGGAGAAACGCCCGCATCACGAGAAACTCGCCCGGGGGTTCGAGGTGTACCTTTTCGAGGGCAAGTCGCCCAGCCAGGCGCTTGCGGCGATATTCGGGCGCCTGCGTGACTGGATGATCCACGTCTACAAGCAGATCGCCGCGCTTGGCGTGGAACTTAACCCCGAGGTGCGGGGGGTGTTCGACCGCATGCTCGCGACAAACGAGGAGATACACGCAGCCGAGGCCGCGCGCAGCTACGCTTCGATCTTCGACTCGGCGGCGCAGGCGGGCATGACCGAGGCGGAGTGGACGGCCCACCAGGAGACCGGCGCACAAGCTACGCAGACCGCTATGGGCCTTTTGCAGACGAGGTCGCTACGCGACATGGGCTGGGCGACGAACGCCCGCGCGCGGGAGATACGACGGCTGCAGAAGCAGGCGGCGGAGCAGCGTAGCAGCGTACGCGCGGAGGTCGCCACCGAAGTCAACGCCGAGCCCATTTATGTGGTGCGTCGCTTCCTGGTGCACGGGGAACTCGACGGCGAGCAAGCGGTCGGTGCCAGACTGTCGCTGCCCTCGCTCAAGGAGATGTACGGCGAAGACCCCGCCGCGCCCTGGCGGTACCTCCCCGCCGGCGCGCATGGCGTCGTGGCAGCAGAGGGGCTGCACCCTGACATGGTGGCCGAGATGTTCGGCTTCTCATCGGGCGACGAGCTCGTGCGCAAACTGCTCGCCTCCCCGCCGGCGGGTGAGGTCATCGAGGCCATGACGGACCAGCGCGTGCTGGAGCGCTACGGCGACCTGTCAGATCAGGGCAGCATCGAGCGCGCGGCGGACGCGGCCATCCACAACCAGGTGCGCGCGAAGTTCATCGCCACCGAACTGCGGGCACTCGAACGGGCGATGGGCGCGACAGAAAAGACCCCCGCCGGCGGTAACGTGAACACGGTCGCCAAAGCGGCGGCCGAGTACGCCGATATCCTCATCGCGCGCAAGAAAATTCGCGACATAAAACCCTCGCAGTACGTCGCTGCTGAAGGGCGCGCGGCAAAAGCGGCGGCAGCGGCGATGCAGCCAAAGGCCGCGACAAAGACTGAGCCTGCGCGCACCGCCGGCGACTTCGTGCTCGCGGTGACACAGAAGCGTAACCAACTCGTGAACCACTACGCCGCCACGTCAGCGCACGACGCACTCCACGAGATTGAGAAAGCGGTCGCGTACATGAGACACGTGGTGGACTCGCCGTCCATCGACCCGGAGTACCGCGAGCAGATCGTCGCACTGCTCGAGAGGTACGACCTGCGGAAAGTGAGCAACCGAGACGCCGAGCGCCGGGTGAGTCTGCTGCAGTGGGTGGAGGAGCAACAGGCAAGGGGCTTCGAGCCCGTGATCGACGACGCGCTGCTCAACGAAGCCGCGCGCTTGCCGTACCGTGAGATGACCGTGGAGGCGTTCAGGGGGCTCGTTGACGCGGTGCGTAATATCGAGCACCTCGGCCGGCTGAAGCACAAGCTGCTAACGCTCAGGGACGAGCGCGAGTTCGCTGCCGTGGTGGATGACGTGGTGGCCGGGATCGAAAGCAACGCCAAGCGCTCTATCGTCGCTGACGTGGAGCACAATACGCGGTGGTCGAAAATGAAGGCGGGCGCCAAGGAGTATATCGCCATGCACCGCAAGTTTGCCTTTATGATGCGCGAAATGGATGGCCACGTCGACAACGGC
>Ga0163144_10012099_pt1 | contig 18176 bp, 7 predicted proteins | sample OliLak19BULKMAT1_FD_123175 | JGI IMG/M metagenome (GOLD analysis project Ga0163144, IMG submission 123175) | Freshwater microbial mat bacterial communities from Lake Vanda, McMurdo Dry Valleys, Antarctica - Oligotrophic Lake LV.19.BULKMAT1 | ecosystem: Environmental > Aquatic > Freshwater > Lake... | reverse complement strand
GCTGCCCGGGCAAATAACTGTATCACCGGAGAGGTAATACCCCAAGGCATTAAAATTGTCGTAATCACATTCAACCAAACTATCACCATTAATTGTCCATCCCTTTTCTCCTATAAGATAATCTCTGGCTGTCTGGGACCGCCAATATGTGAGGTCAGTCGCTCCCAGCTCCAGGCTATTTGGAGTCATAGTGTTGAGACTCCAGCCAATGATTGTGTTGTCATAGTTTTCGCATGAGAGCCCAGAACCATTTAGCATATTAGCAATAGAAACACCTGATGATAATTTCCAACTTCCTATATCTTGATTAAAGGCTACCGCGTCTCTAAACATTCGTCGCATATCTATTACTTTTTTGGTTGCCCAGCCACTAATGTCTTGGTCAAATAATCGGGCTTCACGAAACATATCAGACATGTCAATTACCTTCTCGGTATTCCAATTACCTAATTCCTGATTGAACCTAAAAGCTTGAAAAAACATTGCAGACATGTCAATTACTTTCTCAGTATTCCAATCACCTATATACTGATTGAAGCTGCTTGCGGTATGAAACATAGCAGACATGTCTGATACGTTTGCAGTGTTCCATTTACTTAAATCCTGGTTGAAAGCTCTCGCCCAACCAAACATATTTGCCATACTTTTTACTTTTTCTGTATTCCATTCCCCTATACTTTGATTAAATTTTTGAGCATAATTAAACATTAGAGACATATTTATCACTTTTGAGGTATTCCATTTTCCAATATTCTGATTAAATTCATTTATCGGATTAAGACGGCTCGCAAACATATTTGCCATATTAATTACATTACTCGTGTTCCAATCTCCTATGTATTGATTAAATTTGAATGCGTATTCAAACATATTTCTCATATTCGTCACATTTCCAACATCCCAATTCCCTATTTCTTGATTAAATGAACTAGCATCTTTAAACATTCCTGCCATATCAGTAACATTTTCAGTATTCCATCTCCCGATATCCCGGTTAAAAGAATCGGCACCTAGAAACATTGAACCCATTTCAGTTACATTAGCAGTATTCCAGTCCCCAATGTCCTGGTTGAAGGAACTGGCTCCATTAAACATAGCATTCATGTTTGTTACATTTGATGTATTCCAGCTCCCGATGTCCTGGTTGAAGGAAGTATCCCTAGAGAACATCTTAGTCATATTTTCCACGTTTTCAGTATTCCATCCCCCGATGTACTGATTGAAGGAACTGGCTTCATTAAACATAGCATTCATGTTTGTTACATTTGATGAATTCCAGCTCCCGATGTCCTGATTGAAGGAAGTGGCTCCAAAGAACATTCTTGCCATCGATATCACATTAGGAGTTTTCCAATCCCCGATCTCTCCATTAAATACAGTACAACCTTTGAACATATCATTCATGGTTATCACCGCTGAAAGATTAGGTGCATCTGTAGCTGTGTAGATCATGTTACTACAATCATAAAATGCAGAATCCATTCTACTCCACGAAATATCACCCCACTGATCGATCGATAGCAATTTTTGTCTATCACTGCCATTAGGTTTAAAATTGATCCTGTGAAATGTACCTGTACCGGGAGTTATACCTATTCGGTACATACCTGTATCTGGAAGCGTTATCGTAGTAAAATTGTTACCCAACGCCGCCCCATAGACCGAAGGATCCGCTATAAGTTCCCATATGATGTTGTAATTTTCTCCAGTACCTTGAATGGTTACCTGATTCTTTTCGGAGAATCCGGGATTATTGGTTTTCCATGTGGTAATGAAAGCTGTCGTATCCAGGAGTATAGTCGATTGCGCTAGCGCAAATACCGGACAAAAAGCACACAGACTGTACAATAAGATTGTCTTGAAATAGTATCGTGAATGGCTCATATGGGAAAGGAGTAAGGGAGTTGTGTATAACCTATCAAATTGTGCAAACTGGATCGCTTTTAGGTTGTGTGGGTATGATGGTCCTAAAGTAAATGGCCTGACCTCGGTAAAACACCTGATAACAACCAAACCCTGCTTGTCGGTCATGAAACAGCCCTAATTCTGCATGAAGAAATGGGGCACCATAAAATCGCATCCAGCATTGGTGGGCAAGCCGGATCAATCTCTAAATCTCAAATAGAAGGTGGAATTAGACTCATCCTCCTTTCAAGTGGACCGATCAAGGTTTTTTAACAGATTCATTCCTTAAATCTGATCTTGTATCTCGCGTTGTCACTGAGCTACAGCGCCTATAAAGCGTGAGAAAGTTTACCTGATCAAGGTGACATCCCCAAATTCGTGTATCAATTCACCAGTATTACACATCCCCCTGGCAAGCCATACATAAACTCCCGGTGGCGCTGGCTTACCGGAAACGGATGTTCCGTCCCATTGGGGGTTTACCTCCCTGGCATAATACAAAATACCGCCCCACCGATCGTATATAGTGAGTTCGGATAGCTCTACGTTAAATGGAAAAAGAACAAAACGGTCATTGATACCATCGCCATTCGGACTGAATACATTAGGCGCATATATCCGGCATTGCTCATTGAGACAAAATTCCTTCATGTGATAAGTCAGATTATATATCAGGGTGCTGTCACAACCGGACGCTGTTTGTAATGTGACTGTATATATGCCCGCCATACTGACAGGATCATTCCCAATCATCACTGTATCCCCAGGGCAGATTGAAATATCAACAAATCGGATTGCCGTATCGAGTACACTCAACTCTAGGTGAATGATGCTATCACATCCATCAGCGGCCACCAAGGTATCCACGTAAATCCCGGGAAGATTATATGCGCTATCTGCAATGGAGTAAGTTTCACCTTCACAGATGGTCGTATCTATAAAAACTATGTTGACGAGTGCCTCTGTCACGGTTGTCATCACGATGCTATCACATCCTGAGGCAGCTATGATCGTATCGTGATACATACCTGCTTCAGCATATCCGCGAGTACCCACAAAAACTGTATCACCCTCACAAAGAAGTACGTCTTGGGCAAACACGACCACCGGCAATAAGACAAGATCCAATTCAATAATACTGTCACACCCTGCTACGCTTTGCAGCGTATCAATATACAATCCAGGCTGATCCAGAAAAAGTCCATTAAAATCATAAACTTCTCCTCCACAGAGATTGTCTTCGATTGAGGTACGGGATTTGGGAATGATGATAAGGGTTGTGGTTACAACACTGTCACATCCGTTTAACGCATTAAGCGTGTCAACATAAATGCCCTCTGTATAATATACATTGTCTCCTACATAGAAACTATCTGCCTCACAAATCGAGGTCTCCTGGGCCAAGCTTTGAACAGGTAAAACGAAAAGCTGAATATGAAGTATACTATCACAGCCTGGATTGGTAGAAAGCGAGTCTACAAATGATCCTGGAGTCTTGTAGATCTTACCGGCCACGTTGACAGAATCGCCTTCACAAATTGTAAATTCCATTTCTGATTCAAAAGAAGGCAGTACCTCCAAGAGCGTGGAACGAACTGTATCACAGTTTAATCCTCCTCCTAATGTATCTAAATATACTCCAGGAGAAGTCTGCCATGAGCCTTCCAGCCAAAGAGAGTCTCCCTGACATATTTGTATTGTTTCCGCCAGAGTCATGATATCTTGTACCACAATTGTAATGGTATCGACACCTGTGCATATCCTATTAAAACTTAAATCATCAAGCCCAAAATCATTTCCAATGACGGCCAAATTCTGATTGATCAGCCGTATGTCTGCTGAAGTAACAGGCCCGGAATTCCAGATCACAAAAAACTCAGTCCACTGGCATTGTTGCGGGAGTGTCTGAAATACCAAACCTATTAACTGTCCATTTATACTGAATTGCAGTCTCGCGAGATTGGATTGGATAGAGGACCAGTTGGTCACCCAAGCAGAAAACATATAATCTGTGAACGGATCCACATTTACTGTTTGTCCCCAGATGGTTGTATTTGGTACAGGGCCGCCATTGACCGCCATGAGCAGGCCTGCTCCTGTAGTGTGATCGGTGCATGGAGCTGCCAACGGGTGTACTATAATGACATTATTAGTGATGGCATAGTCCCCGTTTACACCAATATTAGTTGGGTTCAGATTATAATCACTGGTGAAACCAAAATTGCCTTGCTCGAAATTTCCGTTGACGATAAGGTTGGGACCTTCTCCATATGCACTTACAATATATGAAGTAGTTGTTAATGGTGAAGCAATTGGATTACCGATGGCTGGGTTACTAAGTCCTAAGTGTGGCGTCCATTGGTATTGATCAAATCCGGATGCTATGAGTTCAATAGAATTTCCTACACAAATGATCGTATCTTCTGTATTTATAATCTCTGAAGGGCACAGGACGAAAATGGAAATTGAAGGAAGACTATCAGAAATAAAGTTTGTTTCTCTAGGCTCTTGTATTTCTTCCCAATTTTTAGCTAGCGCTAATTCGAGGCAATGGGCAAGTAGAAAAAGAAATAACAATTTAATATTCACTGCAAACATTTTCATTTCATTTAGAATTAAATCATAAATTATCCACATCGCTCCCCGTGATCCAAATCTTTCCCTTAGGCTCCCCGTTGATATACATGGTGGCTCGACCCGTCGACACATTTTCAATCATGGCCATCCATAATCATTGATACACTATTGTGACATAAAGTCGATTTGAATCAACCCGGTGCATTCAAGGCTGCCCAGGACTTTGCTGCAGGAGTGCAGGTTGCGGTATATCGTGACTTTCGATGTTGCCAATTCATATACCTTACCGTCGTTATAAATTATGGACTAATTACCTCAGTATGCCCCATTATTTATTTCACATCCGAACTGACAGGAAAGAAAAAAACATGTTTCTTCATAAAATATTTTTCTTAGTCAAATTTGTATTGTTTCTCAGGAAAACGTACAAATAGAATATGAAATTCATTTCTCTGCTGTCACAACTCACAATAAATAGAATATTTACCCTATTCTGTGTTCTTCTATTCCTCGTATGTTAATTTGTGAATTCTTCCAGATCCAAATGGAATTATGATGGTTCCATCATATATTGTTGGGGTAGCTTGGATATTTTTCCAATTATCATCATAATAATACCACAGTGCTTCACCAGTGAGCAAGGATAGACCATGCAAACCCAGAGAAATATCTCCAATGACTACTACTTCATTTGCAATAATTGCAGAACCCACAAAAGCAAATCTATTATTATCATCTTGAAATGCTTTGCTCCATATCACATCACCCGTATCAACATCAAGACAATAAATCCTGCTTGATACCGCCTGTGGGGCTGCTGAAAAAGACCCTAATACAACATAGTCATCGGTAACCGCCGCACATGCATCAAAACTTATTCGATAATCTGTTTCAAAAACCCAATGAATACTGCCATCAATTGCGTTTAATGAATAAACAGTACCACCTCCACATGGAACTATAACCTTACCATTTCTGCCTGATATTCCTGCTGTAATATAACTCCTATTGGGATCACTAAAAACCCACACATCCTGACCTGTGATTGGGTCAACTGCATGCACCTCTCCAGTTTCAGAACCAAAAATCAATTTATTATCTATCATAGCAGCAGCGCCTTGAAAAGCAAATTCCCTTGACCAAATTAATGCGCCTGTATTTTTATTTAAGGCATAAAAACAACAATAAGTGTCGGAAAAATATACCATATCACCAATAACTATAGGCGTACCCCGAATATTTCCATTCGCTCTGATTATCCACTTATCAACACCAGTATTTGCGTCCACAGCATAAAAATACCATGAATCATCCCCAAAATATAAAATTTCATTATCAAGCACAGCCGAGGAATAAACGTCATCTTCAGTATCAAAAGACCACTTCACTATACCTGATTCCAGATTAATAGACTTAAATGTAAATTCATCGCCAATAAACATATGATCATTCCATATTACAGGCGTATTCTCTTGATTAAAATCAGATTCATAGATTATGCTTGACTCAATGATTCTATTTGGAGATAAGACTTCAGGCAAATAGCCACTATTTTGATTATCAATATGCTCCCTTGCTACTGTGTAATTAGTTCCTGAATTTATCGTATCCGTGCTTTTATCACAGGCTAAAATAAAACACAATAAAATTAAATGCTTTGTATATCGGCAACATGTCTGATAGTTTAATTTACTGTTTATCGTTTTCATACTAATTTGGTTAAAATTGTTTGTAGGACATTTTATGATACATTAATTATATTTAATCATGTGTATGCTTTAGAAAATAAGTCAGCTGACTTTATTGCTAATTACAAATAATACACCTCACTCCCCGGTGTCCGCATCTTCCCCTTCTCCTCCCCATTGATATAGAGTGTGGCGCGCCCCGTCGATGCATGCTCTATATAGGCCACCCCCTCCTCATTGGTGTAATAATTCGATGTGAAACCGGATTGAAACAGTCCATTGTACTCAAGGGAGATACGTACGCCGCGCGCAGGAATCTGGTTTCGGTAAATCGTGATTTTGGAGATGGCCATGTTCATATCATTTTTATACTATACATCCAACGATTTGATATTAATCGGATGCACACTATTAGTATGTAGGCATCCTGGTTTGATTTTGCTCTCATCCTATTCGCTGACCTGTTTCATTTAAAATGAACGATTGTTAATCGATGCACCAAATGTAAATGCAACCACCCTCCTTGCTAGCCCGGTTTGAATCAGGACATAATATCTTTTTACCAAATAGGCCTAATCCGTCATGAAACTTAGAACCAGCTCTGAAAAGATGAACTCCTGGTGCGAATGCGCCTGGTCATGACTGAAAACAATTGGAAATGGGAACCCGGAATGGATTGAATACCTGCTAATCTTTCCTATTAGCACACAGCAGGTATTCATTGCCAACTAACCGGGGTTCATGAACACCCACACCTATCTATATAAAAGGTCAGATATCTTTGCGTAATGTCATTTATCCGTCCTGTCCTTTCATTACTGCTATTCCTGCAAGGCTGGACTTACGCATGGGCCCAATACAACCAAACCGAAACCTACACATACTCCGACGGACTGGCCATGACGGAATGCGGACTGGTGTTTTGCGACCGGAGCGGAAAAATCTGGACCCATCACGCCACCGGCTGGGTGTCCCGATATGACGGCATCACCTTTACCCGGTATAGCCCGGCAGAAATCGGAAATTATAGTGATGGCGGGCAAATGGTCGAAGATCGCTATGGCATTTGGTTGCTCAAAAACGGAACGATTTCTCTTTTCAAAAATGAATCCTGGAAGTCATGGCATTTACCAAAACTGTTCAATGTCATTGTTGATCCCGCATCTCAGCAAGCTGTCATTCTCGATGCGCAGAACCAATTATGGTCTTTTGATTCCATAAAACTGGAATGGAACATCTACAGCCAGCTTCCGGAAAGAACTCCAGGCGCGGAATATTTGCTTATCCCCTCTCGTGTGAATAATCAAATTTTATTACTGCATGCATTTCCCAATGACCACAATAAACCCGCACGAACATTTACCTCCCCTTCCTTGCGCCATCCCGTATGGACGGAAGATCCATCCCTCCTTCCGCTGGGTCCAGAATGGGCATTCGAAAATTTCTACACCAAAACTTATCACCACTATACCCAGTCGCTGTTACGTACAACAGTTCTCGATACATTTCAATACGTGACTTTCTCCAAAAATCTCCTCCTCGGTGTCCGCTTGTTATCCGGAAATAGCAGTGATGATTTCACATTTTTAGTGTATTCGATTGATCCCCAAGGAAACACCCAATTGCTGAGTACCTTCCGATCAGGCCATGAACACGCTAGTGTCGCTATGGATCACATGGGCAATGTCTGGTCAGGCTCCCATAATGGGTTGTCCCGGATACAAACCAATATCCTTCAGTGTCACGACGATGTGCCACACATGGTATCCAACATCCATGTCATCAATGAAGACTATCAGGGTCGTATCTGGTTCGGAGGCTACACCACTGGCTCCTGTTATTTTGAAAATGGAACCATCCATCCTGTAACACCCGATGCCGAACGATTTAAAAGTTTTTTACCGGGAAGCTACCGCAATGCAAATGGCGATATGGCCTTTTGGACCGAGGACTACTGGCTAGTCACTAATACGGCTGGCACCTGGGACTACACCCATAAAAATCCCGGCCTTGATGGCAGAATGGTTGGGTACTATTTTTTACCCCTCTCGCAAAACCGCGTAGCAGCCGGATTGCAGGGATTTGGTTTTGGCATTACCGCTCAACCTGTGAGCGTCACCTCCGAGTGGACCCTCATCGGTAAGGAAAAAGGAATGTTACTTGACAATGTACTCACCCTCGCCGAAGATCAGCGAAACCGAATCTGGGTCGGCCGCACCAACCAGGGCGTTGCTGTGTACGACCCGGTCATAGATACCGCGCAGACCTGGCTCGCTGAACAAGATAGTTTGATGCCATTTGGAATGCTGTCCTCCGTCATCGATCAGGATGGTCGGCTTTGGATGGGATGTAGCGACGGATTGCGCGTGATCGAATCTCCCCATACATTCAAGTTATTCTCAGATGATATTCACGCCTCGGTCCGCAAGATCACGATGGAAGAAGCTGGATATAGTCATGTCGCTTTCCTGAAGATCTACGACCACTTCCTTGTTTTTGGAAATCAGGACGGCTATGGATTTGTGGATCTTAATTCATTCAAACAAAACCCCGACCGGCCAAGGATCTTCTTTTATGAAACCGATCACTTTGGTCAATCTGCCGAACAAAATGCAATATTGCTGGATTCAAAAGGGTACCTGTGGCTCGGGTTAGATAAGGGTGCGACCCGATTGGATATGAAAGGTTTTATTCTCGATTCTGTGCCAATCACTTTGACGGCTAAGCACATTGTCATCAAGGAGCAAAATGATAAAGAAAGCCGATTCACTTTTAATGAGGATGGCGAGGTCCGCCTTCCTGTCAATAAACGAAGTATCCAGGTCGCCATCGCCTCTTCCTTTTCAGGCTGGCTAAATGATAATGTGGGCCTCCAATACCGACTGCTACATGATCGGATTGCGGATACGCTATGGTCTCCCTATACCCGCGATTTCAATATCAAACTGGATTATCTCCCACCCGGGAAAAACACCTTGCAAATCCGTGCTATTAAAAATAATCAGATCGCATTTCAAAAAGCATATGTCATTATATTGCCTCGCACGCTTTTCGAAAATGCTTTATTCTGGGTGCTTGTATTCGGCCTGGTATCCATGGTTGGCCTGTTGGTGACACGCAGGATCTATCGGCAGCGCCTTCATTTAAAACTCGCGCAAATCAACATAGCTGAACAGCAGCGAGAAAAAAATCAATTTCAAATCAGCGCGATCGCTAATTCACTGAACCCGCATTTTATTAAAAACACCCTTATGTGGATGCAGTCCAGATTTCGCAAGGACGAACAAGTCACCGATGTAATCGATCGGCTTTCGTATAACATCAGCACCGTGTTTGCGCAAAGCCGCAAAGGGGAGGCGTTTCATACACTGAATGAAGAGATGAAGGTGACTGAAAATTTCCTGGCCATACAAGTAGCCACGTATGGAAATTTTCTCACTATCGATTTTCCAGACCCTCAAACGTGGCAACCGTGGAAAAATTATATTGTGCCACTGCTTCAATTTCAGATCCACGTGGAAAACGCCATTGAACACGGGCTCCGGTCAAAAGCGAACGGACCGAGAATATTGTCACTTGCATTTCGGGAGGAGGCGCATTACATCCAAGCCAGCATTACCGACAATGGAATAGGCCGGATAGCCGCGAGCGAGCGCGGATCGCGCGGATCCCATCAGGGCACCTCGATGCTTCACCGCATTTACGAGCTCTTCAATCAACAAAACGAATTTCATTTTAGCACCGATTACGAAGACCTGTATGATCCTGTCACCGGAGAAGCCATGGGTACTAAAGTGATCATTACCATACCCAAACGATACAACACACAATTGGCATGAAATCAATTCGATTCTATGTGATGGAAGATATCCCGGATGTCAGAGAAGCCATCATTGAAATATTAACTGAAACCAAGGACTGCGAGGTCATCGGTTCATCAGATCATATTCAGACCGGGTATGAAGAGATATTGGCGCTGCGACCGGATGCACTGATGCTCGACATCCAACTCAATGGGGGCACTGCCTTTGAATTAATCCGGCTTTTAAAAATGAATCAATATCAGTTGCCGCCCATAGTGATCATGACTGGCAATGCAGCTTTTGATGCTGCCCAGGAAGCCGTGGATGTAGCGGGACTCGCCCTTGTGAAACTATTGGAAAAACCATTTTGGAAAACCTGGTCAACGGATTTTCCTGACATCAAAGCCTCGATTCTCGCCCGCATGGCCCAACTGCATCCCGAAGACCCCGACCTTCACTTTCGCATCCAGGACGCCAAAGAAGAACTCTTTATTCGTTCAAGCCACATGACCTACCGGATCGTATTGCCCGAAGTATTGTATCTCGACGCCGAAAAAGGGTTCACCACATTTGTGATCCGTGGAAATAAGATGATCAAAGTGCGAAAGACCATGAGCGAACTGCTGGAAAAATTACCTTCCTATTTCTGCCGTATCAGCCGCGACAAAGCGATCAATATCCGCCACCTTGACCAAATCGACCACGAATCGAATGAGCTTTTTCTCGATGGATGTAAAGAGAATTTCTTTATTGGGGAGCCATATAAGGCAGGACTGAAGGCGGCACTAGGGATTTGATGGGTTCAATTGTCGTGAAAAAGAATTATTTTCATTGCTCAATTGGAGCGTTCATTCTTAGTGGATTATCATCAAGCGTATATTTTTTAAACATCCAATCATCAGGTTTAAAAATTGAAACAGTAAAATTGATTAAATTGTAAACAGACCGGTCTGTGTATTAATTCCGGCACCCGATCATCATTAGAATATTTATCAATCATGCAAAAACCATTGCTTTGGCTATGGGTTTTGATAATGACACCGATTGTGTGTTCTTCCCAAGACCCCGCCACGTTTTTATTCAGCCAACACGGCTCTCTTTTCAATCCAGCGTTGACAGGGACGAATGGTTCGCAATCCATTTCGCTCGCCTATCGTCAGCAATGGCTTCAAACTAATGACCCGGGATATTACACAGCCGTCCTGAATTACGATGAGAGCATGCCCTGCAGCGTACTGGATATCGGACTGAGTGCACTATGGGATCAGGAAGGTGCAGGACTGCTGACGACGTATGAATTGACACCACGTGTATCCGTTAATCTTCCTTTGTTGGTTTCAACATCCCATCAAATCAATCTTAGACTCGGTGGAGCTATGAGCTTCGGAAGGCAGCGCATCCAATTTGACAGGCTCGTTTTCTCTGATCAATTGCATCCAAAATACGGAAATATTTTTCCTACCACTTTTGCGGCACCCGATGATGATGCCGCCGGTAGCTATTTTCAACCTGGTGCAGGCTGGTTACTGCAAATGGTGTTTAATAAAATGAATCGAAATGCCCTGGTCATCAATGCGGGGATGAGCTTTCACAACGCCTATGCGCTTGGCAACAATGCTGCATCAGGCTATGGCAAGTCAGTACTTGGCCTGCTGACACCACAAACGCCCAAAGTGTCAGCACACTTCGATTTTGAAATCGTGCCGGGCTCGTCGTTGGGACATTTTGTGAGTATCAAACCTGTGATCCTGTACGAACGCCAACAAGGTCTGTATTATCTCCAATACGGATTAGATTTTGGACTTAACAATATCGTTCGTATAGGTGGTTATGTACATCAACAACGCTTCTTCACTCCAGAAAATAGTACCAACTGGTTTTCTATTAGTTCAGTCTTTAAGCCTTATGTCGGCCATGAGCGGGTGGACTTCTACTTCACGTATTCATTTAATATTTCAGGCCTGCGCAATACTGTTTCCCCGCTTCTTGAATTTGGATTAAAAAAACATTTTCGGAGTAGTTTTACCTGCCGCCTAATGGACAAAGCAGATGGCTATAAACTGACAAAACAAAAGTGTTCGCTGTTTGGCATATCACCCGCAAAAAGAAAAATATATGAAAATGTGTGGTATAAGGATTAGTGTTTGTTGTTTATTTATAGCCTGTGCCAATATTGCATTCAGTCAAAGTTGCTCCTTAGCTTGTGCTGAAAGTGAATGTGGCATGCTTAATGTTGCATTCACCCCACAGGGAGGACCTGATTTTTGCGAGGGAACGCTCATCACATTTTCAAATGCGAGTGAACCCGGCTTTGATTTCTTTGTCATTGATTGGTCCGATGGGACTAAAGACACTGTAACCCACTATAATCCCGTCACACATGCCTATTCAATAGCAGACTCCAACCTGTGTGACGGAAATCTAATATTTGAAGTTTGTTTTAGAGGAGTTAAGGAATGTCCTGCCGGGATCAGTTGCTCAAGTGGTTCTTATGATTTCAAATTAAAAGTAAGGCCAAAAGCACTAATCAATATAGCTGTACAACATTGCATTGAGTCTCCTGTGCAATTCATAAATGCATCATGCAATGACAAAACATATTTTTGGGAATTTGGAGATGGTCAAACATCGACCAGTGACAATCCATCACACACGTACAATACTCCCGGTTCGTATACAGTAACTCTAACCGTCAGCAACGATTGCGGGAGTGATGCTGTGACTCAAAGTATCCAGGTCGTGGAAGATCCCACCGCTGAAGTCAACTGGACGCCTGCCGATGATACGGTTTGTATCAACCAGACATTTACCTTCCAGGATATAACTAATCAATTTGGCACAAACACAGTCTGGTCCATTGTCCCTAATGACACATCAAGATGGATGTTTACCGACACACTCATGAATTTCAATTCAGATTTGATCGAAGTCATTTTCAAAGAGACCGGCAACTACACGGTTCGTTTAACTGCCAATAATCGATGCGGCACAAATGTTTGGGAAGAGGTCATAACTGTACTAGAAGGACCAGAAGTAATGCTTACAAATGGTCCGCAGTTATGCATCAGTGACCCCACCTATGATCCGCATGCAACCTACATGGGTCAAATTATTTCCTACAACTGGCAATTTCCCGGCGGCACACCATCCAGTTCAACTTTGTCAAATCCTGGCATAGTGACCTACACAACTCCAGGGCAGCATGAGGTCACCTTAATCATTTTCAGCGAGTGTGGCGAGATCGAAAGCACCACCACGGTCATTGTCGATGCACTTCCCGTCATCACTATGCCACCACCACAGGGAATCTATTGCACCGGATCGTCTCCTGATACCTTAATAGCAGCACCAGCGGGTGGTGTTTGGAGCGGACCCGGCATCAATAACATGGGCGTATTCAATCCCGCCATCGCCGGACCCGGCAATCATACACTGACTTACACAGTGCAGAATGGTGAATGCATGGCTTCAGGATCATTCATTGTTACTGTTGTGACCTCAGAAACTGTAACTGTGGAGGATGAGCAGTTTTGCGAAGATGCGTCGGCTTTTTTATTGATGGCTTCACCGACGGGTGGTACGTGGACAGGTATTGGTATAACCTCCCCAATGGGCACCTTTGATCCTCTTATCTCTGGTGTTGGCACCTTTGCTCCTGTGTATCATTACTCCGATATCAATAATTGTATGATTGATATTGCGGCAACTGTCATCATTCAGCCATTTCCCCAGGTATCTATGCTCGATACCAGTTTGTTATGTAATGAAAACATTCAAAATTCATTAGCCGTCGCGTTACAACTCACCCTCAATCCTCAGGGCGGTATTCAACAATGGACATTCAATGGCATGCCCTCGGACGGTACCATTAATGGCTCGGGATTATTAGGTTTTTATAGTGTCGGTCTGACCTACACCTTTCAAGCTTGTACCGTGACCGATTCTGCTGTCACCGAGTTCATTTCCGCCATACCGCTACTCGTTTCTAATGACACCTCCCTTTGCATTTATGACAACACCTATGCACTGCAAGCCAATCTCAGTGGCACATGGTCAGGCCCCGGCGTCAATCCCAATACAGGCATCATTGATTTGTCTGTTCCTGGTGCCGGAAATTTTACGTTCACATTTGTGCATCAGCCAGGCACCAGTTGCGAACAGACAGCTAATGTGCAAATCAGTATTTCAGATCCTGGCTTGCTATTGAATGCAGGCCCTGATGTTAGCCTGTGCGAAAACCAGGTACTCCAATACACTTTCTCGGGCGCCTCACCAGGTGGTGGTAGTTGGTCAGGCCATGGCATTATCGATTCCATATTGGGCACACTCAATGTATCTGCTCTCCTACTTGATTCAGTCTATTCGTATTCCTATTGCCTTGATGATGTCTCCATACCGGGCTGCCGCGCGTGTGATCTGGTGACGCTCATCGTGCATGCATTGCCAGCTACTAATTTTTCCATCGCAGGCAATCCGTGTCAGGATATTCCATTTTCAGTCAGCGTAGACACATGCATTGCCGGATATTCTTACGCCTGGAATTTTGGAAATGGAAATCAGGCAACCGGTTGCAATATCGATTACACCTATACTATAGCAGGTGATTATAATTTACAATTGACTGTAACGGCTAATACAGGATGCAGTAATACGGGCGCGATCAATGTACATGTGACTGCTCCTCCCATGGCCGCCTTTGCGCTGTTGGATGATGAAGGATGTGCGCCATTTTCTGTCGAAGTCAGCAACCTGAGTACCGGAGAAATAACGCAGTATCAATGGTTGATTGGTGCAGATACATTGAATGGATTTAATCCGGGACCGATTATTATAGATGGCCTGCATTCCGATTCGACCATCCAGGTCATACTACAGGCCATAAATGGTTGCGCGACCAGCATAGTCGAAGACAGCGTGGTGGTGCATCCGTACCCAGTTGTAAATATTGGCCTCTCCGAAGACGAAGGCTGTTCTCCTTTGCTTGTTGATTTTGGAAATGCAACCGTGGGCAACCCAGAAAGCTGGCTTTGGGATTTGGGCAATGGCATGATTTCGACGGATTCTGTGCCTATATCACAAGTCTATACCACCCCTCCGGATAGTGTATCGATATATACCGTGCGATTAATTTCTTCGAATGCCTGTGGCGCAGATACCGGGTATCAGATGATTACAGTTTATCCGCCGGATGTAAATGCATTTATTCAATTGGATACGCCAGGAGGATGCCAACCATTGTTGGTCACCGCACATTCCATTTCGACGCCGGGAGGGATTGTTGGTTGGCAAGTAATGCATATGGATACCATTGTCACCGGTAGTATACTGAATGATCCAACCTTTATACTCGATCAGCCCGGGCTCCATACGATTCTCTTAACGGTCTCCCGCTGTGGTAGCGATATGGATACAGCTTACGTCGAGGTACTGCCAGCTCCTGAAGTAGATTTTATCGTTGCTCCTGTGTTATGTGAAGACGAACTCGTGCATTTTGAAAATACATCCGTTGATGTCAATGGCGTAATTTGGGATTTTGGGGATGGTAATTTTTCTTCTGCATTTTCTCCGGATCAACAATACATTTCCGGGGGTACGTATCAGGTGTCATTATTGGCGTATTCTGCGGCACATAATTGTCCCAATACACAAACTGTATCTATCGTAATTCACCCCCGACCTGTTTTGGATATTGATACACAGCCCATTTCCGGATGCCCCCCATTGACTGTGGCATTTCAACACAATAGTCCTGGCAACATTGACTATGTCTGGAATTTTAACGACGGGACTCCGCAGGATACTTCAGTAACTCCTGTTCATACATTTATCACTTCAGGTTCTTATATCACGAATGTATTTGCCCGCGACATCTTCGGTTGCGTCAGCGATACCACTTTAATACCGGTAGAGATATTTCCGGTTCCGATAAGTGCATTTGACATCATCAACCAACGTTTCTGCGAACGCCTTGATTCCGTACTCACAATCAATCAGTCAACCGGTGCCACTTCCTTTATTTGGTCCATTAATAATGTACCGTTTGCTCCTGATCCTTTAGCATTTCTTCCTGCACAGGCCGGAACATATACTATCGAACTCATTGCTGAGAATGCGTTTTCCTGCAGGGATACCACCAGGAAACAAGTGAATATTTTAGCTACGCCGAATGCACAGTTTAGCGCACAGAATACAGCAGGTTGCGCTCCCCTCGTGACTACTATGACCAACTCCTCTGATGGAAGCACTGATTTCATTTGGGATTTTGGCGATGGAAATACCTCCACGGATATCGAACCTACGCATCTTTTTATCCAAGATGGTTTTTATACCATTACACTGATCGCTACGCAAACGAATGGCTGTCCAAATGATACGGCTATAGCACCAGTGAATGTGTTCCCGGTACCAGAATCCGCATTTACATTTGCCAAGTCAGACATCTGTGGTGCACCAATGGATGTCACTTTTTCAAATCAATCTATTGGTGGGTTGGATTATGGGTGGACTTTCGGCGACGGCCAGCAAAGCGATCTCCTTTCACCAACACATACATTTAACCAGGCAGGCATCTATCAGGCCCAATTGATTGCCGGAAACATGTATTCATGTTTTGATACGAGTTTTGCTTTCATTCCGATTTACGAACAACCGATAGCAGATTTTGAGATTGCCGAAAATATCTTGTGTGCAGGCTTGCCGATTGAAGTCACCAATCTTTCACTGCATGGCAATTCCTTTTGTTGGCTATTGGATGGCCAGTTGACGTCTGAAGAGGAATTTCTGACATTTTCAATATCGGATCCGGGCACCTATACCCTGGCATTGATAGCTAAGTATAATGCAGTATGTGTTGACACCTATACGTTGGCAACTCCCGTTCAGGTATTTGTGTCGCCTTCCGCTGATTATTCATTTGAGGTGGATGTTCAGGAAAACACCCTTGGCGATGTTCAGTTTTATCATTTGGCTGAGCGATTTGATCGCCTCCATTGGGATTTCGGTGATGGACTGTCATCGAATGAATTGAATCCATTGCACGAATACAATATCAATCGCAATATCCTGGCGACGCTCTATGCCTTTCACGATAATGGTGGCATCATCACGTGTGTGGATAGTATTTCAAAAGAAATTGCACCCGAATGGCTGGTGACATTCTTTGCGCCTAATGCATTCAGTCCGGATCATGGGGATTCCTTGGTACGCCTTTTCAAACCCGTGGGGATCGGATTAGCTGATTACAATATATCGGTTTATTCGCCTTGGGGTCAACGTGTATGGCAGAGTACTGCCATCGTTGACCAAATGCCTTTTGAGGGCTGGAATGGCAGACTGGATAACACCGGCGAGGCTTTACCCCAGGGTGCGTTCACATGGATGGCGCGTGTTGAATTTGTAAATGGAGATCGGAGGGTGTATAAGGGGTCTGTGACATTATTGCGGTAATACAAAAGCACCCCGTACAAAAAAGTTAATCTTGCTCCTGATCAGTTTCCACTTTAGGGCTCAGAATGTCATCAAATATCTTAGTAATACTTCCTCCTGGAGGATCTCAAATTTGCCTTTCAGGCAGTAAGATGTCTTGTGGAAATAATAAAATATTTACTTTAACATAGTCCCATACACTAACACCTAATTGAAGGGTGTGAACAAATGTAAATTGCCTCTTCATAAGTGTATCTTAACTTCAACGTATCACAACTTTTATCTTCTCCCCCTCTTTCAGGTCGAAGCGAAGCGTAGATCCCGCCACGTATTTGTTGCGGGAGGGCAGGGGGTCAGATGAGGCTGACTGATTCTACCTGCCGTTGAAAACGGCCTACATGATTCTTACCGTGTTTAGCTCTTTTTGATCCTACATACGCGAGCTTAGATGCATTCTAAGCTCAACAGGGCAGATGTATTTTAAAAAAGTATTAGCAAAAAAGATTTCCTACGCCATAATCAACTTTGGCTTACGATGACAATTGATAACCATAGCAAATTTAATCTGCGCAAATTAATCTTTACATATTTCTGCGTCATCCTTATGGTGAGCGGAGCCGAAGTATGCGTTCCAAAAAAATATAAACCATATGCAGGGATCGCAGATAGCGCAGATGTGTTTTTAAAAAAGTATTACGCAAATTAAGTTTCTCTTCCTACAGATGCTAAATACAAATTGCAAATTGTAGACCTCAAAAAAGTACATTGCAAAGTACTG
>Ga0163144_10012098_pt1 | contig 18178 bp, 16 predicted proteins | sample OliLak19BULKMAT1_FD_123175 | JGI IMG/M metagenome (GOLD analysis project Ga0163144, IMG submission 123175) | Freshwater microbial mat bacterial communities from Lake Vanda, McMurdo Dry Valleys, Antarctica - Oligotrophic Lake LV.19.BULKMAT1 | ecosystem: Environmental > Aquatic > Freshwater >... | reverse complement strand
TGTTTCACTTACCAAATTAGGGTTTACAATCATCGGCCATTTATACTCGTCCTGATGAAGTGGAAGAGAAGTACCTGGTAACCTAATAACAATAAAAAGTATAGCTAACACCAAAAGTAAAACTTTTTCATTACTGTCTACCCAGTCTTTTATCTTTTGCATAAATGAAATATTAACAAAATAAGCTATATTTCTACACTTGACTTATACGTATAATTTGTTATATAATATTGGAGGAGGCATTATGCTTGATCGTGTGATCGTGTGGTTGGCCCGACTCTGGGCAGTGAACGACAGTAAGAGACTACCGAAGGAGGTAGATCTCATCGCCCTAGTTTCAATCGGAGCAAAACAGAAAGACCTGACCCGGGGTGCCTACAGCACCGTAAATCGAGCGAAACGTTTGCTCGAAAAGTATGGAAACAAGCCCTGGGTGGTTTTCGGAGCCTTCACGGGCAATGGAGACCACAGCACGGAGGAGCGTTTGAAATCGGACTATTTCGACGGAGATCGCCATGTTTACGTCGGTATGGTGCTCAGCACTATCAGTGAGTGCCTTGCTTACAAATCGGCCTTCCCATCGGCAAAGTCTGTCATCTTTGTCACTGAAGAGGGGCACTCTAGACGAGCAAGAATTATTTGGAAGTGCCTCTGGCCAGAGGCTGAGATCTTCATCGTACCCGTTCCCATCAAGTCTACACTCGATGTGGATAGCCCGATGCGCCCTTACAGAAAAATCTGGACGATTCTGGCCTTTCAGGCCCTGCCGACACCAGTTTACTGGGCAGCAAGTTTGCTCGGTCCGAAGTACATGAAGAAGCTTGGTGGTATGCACCAACCGATAACACGGTAAGTGCCGTCCATCTGAGCTAGGCCCGCCACCACAAGTGGCGGGCTCTTTTAATTAAAATTCAGAACTTTTTAAGTAGAGGCAAGATCGCGTACAGAATATTAAATAAAATTGGAGGCGTACAGATAGTACGTTGAGAATTTGATTTTATATTTTAGACAACAAGGCTGGCTTATTTTAAAAGTTTTGCTACAAATAACATTTGACCTGCAAAAGGTTTAACCGGTGAATTTAAATACGCTCGAATTAAAAGTGGAGAAACTGGAATAATACTTGGCCTAGATTTTAGAGAGAAAGGAAGAAATCTTGGTCTTTCCAACTCAATTTCCATATCGAAACTCACCAGAAAAGCTTTCAGAGCAACATCTGAAAAAACTTTTTTATGAGTTGGATCGTCAAAATAAGTTTTATAAGATAGCCTGTAGTTTGGTTGCATCAAAATAAGCCTCCCGCTATTTTTTAGAACTCTTTTAACTTCAAGCATTGTCTTTTCTAAATCTTCATCTGTTAAATGTTCAAACAAATTACTGGCAAAAACAACGTCTACTAAACCAGTAGAGACCTTACTCATATCAGTTACAGCCGAATTTATCTGGACAACATCCTTACCAGCATATTTTGCCAAGTCAGGAGAATAATCCAATGCAATTCTTTTTTTTGCTTCAACATTATTTATAAAATCACAATATCCAGCTCCAATATCAAGAACTGTTCCATTTTCAGGAATAAATTTTGAAAGATATCTAACTATTTCTTTCCAAACTACTTTTCTGTCATTATTCCAAACATATCTTGATTTGTAGTATGAGTCAGTCATTTTATCCCGTTTGAGATGGGAAACCTCTCAAGCGATTCTTGAGATAACGTTTACCATATCCAGATTTAAGTTGTAATTCTCTCGACCTTGCATCATCTTTATTTAGACAAGCTTCATAATATATTACTTCGTAAGGTTTGTCTCTTTTGGTAAAAGTGGATTTACCATCATTATGTTGCTTGAGACGTTTCCGTAAGTCATTTGTACTTCCCGTGTACATTCTTCCATTCTTATTACTTTTTAAAATATAAGTGTAAAACATAACCATATATCTCTTACAGGATTATATTTTCATAAATTTATACTTGATAATCATTGGTATCATTTTAAAACCTAATTTTGCCGCTCTCCAAACACTTCCAGTATACATAGACTCTCCTACCCTTGGTTTATACATAATTGGAATCTCAATTGGAACAAAACCTTTTTTTAATGTCCATATCATAAACTCTGGTGACCACTTACCTCCACCCTCTGAAAGTGGAAAAAGTGGAATAATTTTTTCTAAAGCTTCTTTTGTAATTAATTTGTATGTGCAACCAACATCTGTAAGAGTTGGTCCGTTGTGTAGTACTTCTAAAAATTTTGCGACTGCCCAATTTCCAAATCGAACAGAAAAAGGCATAAAAGCACCTGACCATATAGCAGCCCGTGATGTTCTAGTTCCGAAGACAACTTCAAAGTCATCACTATATAACAAAAACTTATGCAAATCCTTTGGATCATGAGTTCCGTCTGCTTCGGTCATTACAATTAAATCCCCTGTTGCCTCCTTTAATCCCCTCATAAGAGCATGCCCGTAACCTTGATTCTTAGTTTCCATAACCATCCTCGCCTTAGTCTTTGAAACCTCATCGGAAGTGTTTCCTCTGGCGTTATTATTAACTACAACAACTTCATCTACTAAACCAGTAGAAAAAAACCCTTCTATAACTCCCCTGATAGACTCTGCTTCATTGTATGTCGGTATAACTATACTTACTTTTTTTCCTTTATACATCCCGTTTGAGATAGGAAACCTGTGGTTTCCGTATGTTAAATAATAACTAATTAATATATTGTTTCTATAGTATAAATTAATCTATAATTAAGCAAATCAACCGAAAAATCTCTTACGGGATACATATTATTTTATTTCTTTTTGCAACTTCATAATTAATGAGTTTAAACTTTGTGACTCAACAAAATTTTCTAAGTCTTTTTGAATTCTAATCTGACTTTCTGGTTCAAGTAATTTTTCTAATGCAATTGCAATATTTGTAGAAACAGGAATAGTAATACAAACTTCCGGCAATAATCCAATAAATGAATCACTAGAAACTAAGGGGACTGCCCCACAACCAGTTGCCTCAACTATTGTTTTATCAAAAGATCCAGCATCAGTTAGGTTTAAACATATTTCATGACCACTATAAACTTCAGGAAGCTTGTCCAGAGATACACCACCTTGAAAACTAACTATTTTAGATAAATCATTATCCTCTACATATTTTTTTAATCCCTCAAAGTACTCCAGATCAATTTGAGGCACATCCCCGACTATAGACAGTGAGACTTGATTGCCGTTTTTTACTAATATATTTACAGATTCTAGTGCAAGCTCAATATGTTTTACGGGAGAAACTCTTCCCACCATACATATAGAGTATTTCTTTCTTATAAAAATTTCACTAATTTTAAATATTTCTGTATTAACACCAGCTGGCATTATTACTGTTTTACTAAAACTTGCTGTAAAAGACTTGGTAGAAGTACAAAAAACTTTTGTAGAAAACCATACAGAGACAAGTGTAAGAAAACTTCCTTTGGCATGATTCCTCCAAAAATAAACTGGAATTCCTTTTATTTTCCAATAAATTCCAGCCAACAAAACATACTCCTCATTCATGTGAACAAAAACTTTGTCATAAGAGCCGTCTAAATTACTCAGGTGCTTGTAGAAATTAAAAACATATTGGAATTTTCCTCGCCTCATCGGCGAGTCCGACGTTGAGGCGGATTTTCCAAGAGAGTACACTCTTACGTTTTCAGGAAAACTGTATTCCCCTTTTTGCAAACAAATGACCTCAACCTTTTCAAACTTGTCTGACATTTTTAAAACCCAGTCATGAAAAAAACCTAGTATAGTGTCATTTCTATCTATTTTCTGAGTAATAACTAATAGTTTCATTGTTGTATGGGTTGTCCTTCTTTTTTACTAAAAATAATATTTTTTGAAATAAAAAATGTACAGCAAGCAGTAAGTAACCCCGCAATTATCTGACCTTGTAACGGCAGTATATTAAAATTATCTACGCAAATATAAAGTATTGTAGTGTTTAGAGCTAAACCAAAAAGAGAATTGAGAAGATAATATAAACTTTGAATGTGCATATTCTTAGTTGAATGATCCCTAAAAGTCCAAAACTTGTGAAAAAATAGACTAACAAAAAAAGATGCTATAAAAGCAAATACTGACGAAGTAATATAATGGATACCTATTACTGAGTTGAGGAAATAAAAAATGCTCAAATTCACAAAAGCACTTGTGCTTCCGCCAATCAGATATCGGACGATTGTAAATCCAATAATTTTTTCTATCATTTTACTTTTTTATAATTGACTCTAGAAGTCCCACATTCTGAGAAATACTTGTTTCTTTGCTTAAGGATATATTTTTAATACTATCACGTAGATTGTTTCCAAACGACTTGCGCTTTTCTTCATTTGTTATGAAATCAATCACAGATTTAGAAATACAGTCAACATCTTCCACGGGACAAATAAGACAGTTTTCTTTGTTTTTAAATAAGCTTGTTTTAGCAATGCCCACCTCCGTAGTAACAATTGGGAAACCCAAACTTCCAACTTCAATAAGAGTCATTGCATAACCTTCAAATTCTGAAGTCAGCAAGAAAATGCCCTGATTTTTTTTAAAATCAAGTAATATTTCCGTATTTATCTTTGGTTTATTTAAAATCACATTTCCTTCTAGCCCAAGATCCATAATCATTTTTTTTATACTTTTCTCTTCCTTTCCATCACCAAAAATTGTAAGGCCAGCATCTGGAAATTTATCTACAACTTTTTTGAAAGACTTTAAAGCAGTATCAAATCTCTTTTCCTTACTTAACCTTGAAAACATAAAAATATCTTTACTAAATTTTTCCACTTTTTCATTTTTACTATTAACAAAATTAAAAATCCCTTCGGTATCAACAAAAATCGGCAGAATATTTATTTTTAAATTTATGTTTGGATACTTTTTTTCTATAGATTCTTTTATTGTAGAACTAACAACTCTAATTCCATTTGCTTTGGGTATTGTGAAATTTGAAATAAACAACCTAACATGATTTAAAAGAGAGTTCTTGAAATATGGGCTCAAAAAATCAGTGTGAACTTGTATCTGTAATGGTAAATGAAAGGCTCTTTTCAAAAAAACTCCGACTATGCCAGTCTCAAAAGGATCTTGGCATGTAATGACTGAAGAATTTATGGAAAACTCTCCTTTTTTTATTATCCCTCCTCCAATCTTTATGGCATCAAAAACATAAGATGCTCTAGAAATAGAATTTGTTGGATATATAAAAAGATTCTTATGTCTAAAAGCGGTTAGTCTATCGCTCTTCAAAGAAAAAACCACTATGTGTAATTCTTTCATTTTTGAAGCGTACTCCAAAGATCGCAACAAAACAGCACTATTATCTTCAAACATTTTTTTATCTGTGCCAATTGATACGACTTTCATATTTTAATTATAAACCTTTATGTAAATTTAAAAACTCAGAAGCAATTTCTCTCCAAGTATGAGTAAAAGTAAAGTCTCTTACTTTCTGTCTAAACATCTCATATTCATTTGGGTCTAATAACTTTGAAACGGCTTTCAATGTTTCATCTTCATTCAATGGATCGACAAAAATTCCAACATCTTTAATCCTGTCATAAATACCAACCTCTCTTGTACAGATAAAAGGCTTATTAAATCTTATAGAGTCCAAAATCATATTTGGACTTATGTCACCCAGTGATAACAAAATTACTGCATAACAACTTTTCATTTTTTGCATAAAATCTTCATAACTTAAATTAGCAGAAAATAAAACAACTTCGCTTTCATCAATCTTTATAGAATCAAACACTTTTCTAACAATATCCAAATTTTTCCATTTTAAATCTCTAGTTGAGGCCAAAAACTCTTTACTAGTTGGTTTAAAACTTTCTATTTTTTCTCCATAATAATTTTCTATTATTCCAGTATTTTCAACTTCTAAATCATAAGCTTTAATAAAAATATTCCTCTGCCATTCTGTAGAGAAAATAATTTTTGAAACATTTTTCATTGTCCATTTGGATAATTTGAATATTATTATTTCTTTATTGGAATAATTATTTGATTCTGTATTATAAAAATCTCTGAAAAACACTTTTTTGCCAGTTCTTTCAATGTAACCCTCCCATAAAAAATCCCCACCTGTACGAATAACAGATTTTTTATTTAAGAGTTTCGTAGCCAAAACTGTGGGTAAACCTACAGAAAAAGTATCCATTATGATAACGAAATCAGACTTATAAACTTTTGGTAAAACTTTAAGAAAAAAATATAAATGTCTAAATCCTGTCGGTAAATAATTCTCTAATCCGAAAGTAGACAAAGCTACACTATGCCCCATTGATTCTAAAGAATCCTTTAGATTTTTACTATACTGAGCTGGACCCCCTATTTTGGGTGGGTATATACCTGTAGAGATAAGTAGGTTCATAAAGTTATAAGGTTATAAAGTTCGTAAAGTCTAGTCATTAATATCCAATCTGTCAAAGACAGACTCCATTTTCTTCGTTATGTGATTCCAATCATATTTTAGTGTAACCATATTCCTAGCGTTTGTGATAATTTTTTCTTTTAAAGTTCTATCGCTCAATATCAAGCTCACAGCTTTGACTATGCTCTGGTGGTTGTCTGGAGAACAGAATACCCCTGTTTCTTTATCACTTAAAAAATCTACGATACCACCGACTGGAGTAGCTACTACTGGAAGGCCGAAAGCCATTGCTTCTATAAAGGAGTTACCGAAACCCTCTGAGCGACTAGGTCTTATGAAAATATCACAAGCAGAAAAATATTTTGGAATTTCTGAATATGGAATAAAGCCAAGAAATTTAACTCTGTCTCCTACACCCAAATCTTCTGCTTGCTTTTGCAATTTTGAACCTTCATCCCCTTTTCCAATGACGACGAGAGAAATATTTGATGTGAGTTTAGGTAAGGCAGAAATTATATCGTCAGTAGCGTTTTTGTGAGTCAATCTACCGGTTGTAACCAAAAAAACTTCACCATCTTTTTTGCCAAGCATTAACTTCATTTCACTTCTGTATTCATCAATTATTTGTTTTCCAAAAATATCTACATCCACTCCGTTCGGAACAAGATAACTTTCTCCTTTGTATCCATTCCTAGAAGCGCGATTCAACAAAAAATTACTTATTGCAGTTAGTTTATCTGTACTCATTAGTGCAAGTCTCCAAGAAAGTGCTATCAGACCTCCCCATTTAAATTTGAGATGTTCTTCAGAATCTCCTTCTTGCAACGTAAGAACCATTGGAATTCTTTTTTGTAAAGTAATTTTTCTATACAAATTTAAAATATACCCTGCACCGCTTCCAAAAGTTACCATCATTCCCCACATGCAATAATAGTTTTGTATTTTGTTTAATTTTTTTGCTAGTAAAAACCCTCTTATAGGTAAAAGAATTTTATCGAGTGTTTTGTTTCCAGTACCTATTCTGTATACGTTGACCCTACCTATTTTTTCAAAATTTGATAATTTTTTATCTAATTTTGCTGTTACAAGGTCAAACTCCCAGAGAGTGACTGGTTCGCCTTGGACGGAAAAATCTTCTCCTATCCTGTCAGTAATTTCTTTTATAGCAACTTCAGCACCACCTACAAAAGGATAGTAAGCCGTTGAAAAAATCAAAATCTTTCTTACTTTCTTATCTATCGGCATATTATTTCTTTTCGTCCATTTTAAGTAAATTGCGTAAAACCTCTTCTGGCACTTCTGTAGGAGAAGATTTTATATTTGATGTCTCAGGCACAACAACAGGTTCGCTTTCTTGCCTCTTCATCGAGTCTACCGATGAGGCAGATTTTTCTCCATACTTACCTTCAGATATGTCTGGTTTCTTTGTTAAAACCCCAGATAGTGCTTCCTTCAAACTCGATACGTTTTCTTTGCTAGGGTTTTTCTTACCTATTTGTGCAGATAATTCTTTTTCTTTTTTTAAATCATTTAAAGATATAACTAATGGTTTAACTTCTATAGGTTTTGGTTTCGCTTCAATTCTTTTATTCAACTCTTCGGTTGCTTTTTGTAGAGTAATTTTGTTTTCATCAATCACAACTTTAGTTTCAGATGCAACATAACCTTCATTGCGTTTTGGAAAAGGGTTTTGGTTATTATGATTCTGAGGTTTTTTATTATCATTGTTACTGTTATTAAAATTATTTGGTCTAGAAGTTTGGTAATCAGATTTTGGATTTTCTTTATATTCTTTTTTGTCACTTGATTCATGCCAATCTGAAATATTTTTTTCTACCTCTCCTTTTGGATGAGCAAATTGGTCTCTAGAACTCTGTATAACTTCTACTTTAAAAATTTTTTCAGGCTTTGATATGGGCGCCATTGTTGTGGCAGAAAAAGGTTGACTTGATACTCCGTCAATCATCAGTTTCAAATAAATCTGAATGAATCCTAGATTCACCAAGTCCGTTGCCATAAATGTCGGTGAAAATTCTTTTTCCAAAACTTCTGCATCAAAAGCACCCACTCTAAAAGTAATCATTGTTCCTACGTTTCCAAAAACGGCATCACGAACCTCTTCTTCCATTTGCTCAATGTACTGGTTTGCAATAGTCAGGTTTAGTTTATATTTTCTTGCCTCAGAAAGAATGTCTGCAAAAGATTTGTTTGCAAAATTCTGAAACTCATCAACGTAAAGAAAAAAGCTTGGAAGTTTAGACAGTTCTGCATCCCCTTTATCTGCACGACTCATAGCAGAAAGATAAATTTTAGTAATAATCATTGAGCCGATAAGGTTTGCATTTCCTTCCCCAACTCTTCCTTTTGAAAGATTTATTATCATTATCTTTCCCTTGTCCATAATGTTTCGAAAATCAAAAGAAGATTTTTCTTGACCTATAATATTTCGAATCAAAGGATTTGAAGTAAACTGACCGATTTTGTTTTGTATAGCTGGTATCGCGTCCGCTGCAAACCTTTCGGTGTATCCTGCATATTCTTTTACCCAATATGCTTTTACGGACGGATCAGTAATATTTGCAATTACTTTATTTCTATATTCTTTATCAGAAAGCATTTTGTTAATACCGAGCATTGTTGCTCCAGGATATTCCAAAAGCGCTAAAATAGTGTTTTGTAAAATATATTGCATTCTGTCAGAAAAACTCTCTTCACCGAAAAGTTTCATAAATGCACTCATCAATCCCGATACTACTAAGTGTCTCTTCTCAGGACCAATATCCTCCATCACGTTAAAAGCAACAGGAAAATCTATATCAAATGGAGCAAAATAAATAACGTCTTTAATACGGCTCTCTGGGACGTATTCCAAGAGCTTTTCGGCTGTGCCTCCATGGGGGTCAATAAAAGCTATTCCGTTGCCATTTTGGATGTCCTGGATGGCCATATTCTCAAGAAGGGTCGATTTACCCATTCCAGTCTTACCTATTACATAAACATGCTTTAGCCGATCCTTGGCCTTTATGCCAAACTTTATCTTTTTATTTCGCGCATCAGTTTCACCAAAATATGTGATTTGATTGGGATCCATACCTTTAGAAATAGGAAACACTATTATAAACATTAGTGACCCCAAATGTATTATTTTGTAGTAATTTAACGACCATATTTAATGTTTTCCGTTATTTCTAACGGGATGCATTGTTTGACTGTATTATACAACAAACTATAAAATTACACACATAATCTCTTATTTATAATGTCTTTCAAAAGGCACGGATATTTTTCTGCTGAAAAATTCCTTGAGCTCGCGCTGTCGCTCTCCCTGAGCCTTTCTCAAAACATTATAAAGCGAGATTTCGGACAGACTACTCGTCATTTTTTAGTGCATCTTTTGTATATTTGTTGGATGGTGACCACAAAATCCACGAATCTAGTCCCACATCATTTGTTGCTTTTATCTGAGCTCTAACTTTATCTGGACCATAGATTGCTCCCAGATTAAAGTCTTGAAGCCACGGACGCATTTCTGCCACCGACTGCCCTGTAGTGCTTGCCATTAGCTCTGCCCTATCTACTCCTGCTTTCATAGCAAAATGTACCACCTCATAAGGATAATCCGCTGGATTTTTGTAACCTTGGAAAGTCGCCGGATAATGTGACGGATAAACCATAGGCATAATGTAGTCAAAATGTGGAAGCGCATCTTCCAAAAGTTGCCCGATGCCCATATCATCTTTTGCTGTAGTGACCATTCCAAATAAATCAGCTGATGTTTTAAGTCCCGTTCCATCCAGTTCCGTATCTAGATATTGAAAAAATTCCTTCATTACTAAGTGTTTTGGTGTTGTAGAACTCAAGGGAAAAGAAATGTCTTGCATGTTTCCATCAGATGGAAATCTAATATAGTCAAAATTTATTTCATCAAAACCAATTTTTCTACTCTCTTTTGCTAACATAATTATATACTCCCAATATTCACGACTGCCAGCATCGATCCAAGAAATACCCTTTCTGTCCTTCCAGACACTTAAACCATTTTTTGTTTTTACCGCCAAATCTGGTCTATGTTTTACAAAATATTCGTCTTGGAAAACAGCAACTCGTCCAACAACATATATATTTTTCTTGTGTAACTCTTCTATAAATTCTTGCAAATCCTTAACCCTAACCTCCTCTGAACCAAATTTCTTTAACTCTGGATTCGTGACTTCATAAACTATTTTTCCACTATAGTCCTTTATATCAATAACTAATGTATTTATTTCTGTCTCATCAATTAACTTAACCAAGGCACTACGAAGATCCCTTCTTGAAGCTATCCAACTCGTCATATATATTCCCTTCACAGAGTCAGGAGTTTTAACATATGAAGGAGTAAAAGCTACTTCTTTTGGAGTAGTGCTGGCAAAAACAGCTACTGCAATATCATTTTTTACATAATGATTAGAGAAAATTTTAGGTAAGACAAAAGAGACAAAAACAATAGTCACAGTTAACAAAACAACAAACAAAGAAACACCTCGTTTGTTGTTTTGAAAAATACCCTTCATCTTTATTACTGTTTATCCACCCTAATAGTCGAGTCAATTTTTGTTGAAACTTTTCTTGTTTTCCTTGTAGGTATTACTGTTTTTTGTCGCGGGTCTATAACTTCAATTTTTATTGGATCAATTACTGGAATAACCACCTCTTCTTTTTTTTCATTTTTTTCCATATCAGGAACAAAAGTTTCTTTTTTAGGTTTATATTTAAGCATTCTTTTAGGAACAGGAATTCTAATAGACATCAAAATTAGAAAAAGTCCTCCAAACAAAACCAGTCCCATCTTCCAGATAGTAGGAAAGCCCAAAAATGGAATAACAAAAATGAAAACCCCCAAATAAAAACCGGCTTTGTGATTAATCATTTAGACATTATACACTGAGTCTATTTTTAAACAAAAAATCGGTGGAAAAGAAACCCTTTGATGTTCCCATTTTGTAAATTATATCGTTTGGACAATCAACATATTAGTAGAAAGTCCTTTTGCATTGAATGGAACTCCAGCAGAAATCACGACCTTGTCACCTTTTTTAGCTAGTTTTTCTTTTATACAATGCTGAGTTACAATTTTCTGAACATCTTCGATAGTAGTGTATTTTGGAACAATTAAAGGAAGGCAACCGAATGATAGATTTAGTTTTTGAGCAGTCTCTTTATTTGGAGTCAGTGCGACTATACTTGAATGAGGCCTATGTCTACTTACCATTCTTGCCGTAAAACCAGAATTTGTTAGTGCAACAATAACTTTTGCACCTACATCATGAGATGTCTTAACAACAGAGCTTGTCACTGAATCCGCAATCTGTGTGTCGCCTTTTTTCCCAACTCTAACAATAGCTCTTTCTGAGTAATTCTTTTCTGTTTCAAGAGCAATTGTAGTCATAACCGTTACTGCTTCGATAGGATAGTCACCCAATGTTGATTCTTCTGAAAGCATTATTGCATCAGTACCATCTATAATGGCGTTTGCTATGTCAGATACTTCTGCACGGGTAGCAACTGGGCTTTTAATCATAGACTCAAGCATTTGAGTAGCTGTTATAACAGGTTTTCCAACCATATTACACTTTTGAATCACCATTTTTTGATATCCAGGAACCTTTTCAAAAGGAACTTCAATAGCCAAATCTCCTCTAGCTATCATAATACCGTCACAAAGAGAGATGATTTCATCTATGTTTTCTATAGCTTGTGGAGTTTCTATTTTAGCGATAATCCCAGCTTTTGATTTTCTTTTATCTAAAATATCTCGGAGTTCTGTTATATCAGACGGTCTTCTAACAAAAGACAGCGCGAAAAAATCTACTTCGTTTTTTATTCCAAACTCAAGATCTTTTAAATCTTTATCTGTAATTGATTTAACCGACAAATCTGAATCAGGCATATTTAGCCCTCTTCTTCCCTTTATCTCACCGCCAACTAAAACTTTGCAGATAACGTCATTACCTTTTACATCTTTTACTTCTAGTTTCTTTTTACCATCATGCATGAATATGATGTGTCCTTTTGCAACTTCTTTTGGAAGAAGAGAATAATTCACTGAAACTTTTGTTTCATCCCCTACAACATCATCTGTAGTCAATGTAAATGTTTGACCTATTCTTAGATCAACTGATTCAGTTTTAAAGTTGCCGATTCGGATTTTTGGTCCTCCTAAATCTTGCAAAATTGCTACTGTGTGACCTGTTTTTTTCATAACACTCCGTAAATTATCTACTCTGTTTTGATGTTCAGCAAAATCTCCATGAGAAAAATTTAATCTCATTACATTCATTCCTGCATCTATCATTTTACTAAGCATCTCTGCACTTTCAGTTCTCGGTCCTATAGTTGCTACAATTTTTGTTTTCTTCATTACAATTTAAATAAATAATAAGCGATCAAATGAAATTTGAGGGTTAATTTTAGCATAAAACTCCTTATTTTTCAACACTATTTTGATTTGACCGATTTACTCACAACTTCACCACTTCCTCCTAACTCATATACATGAATTTGACCTGTTTCAAACTCTACATCGCATATCTCTATATCATCCATATTTTCTAAATGCTTTATAAGCGCTCGCAAAGTGTTTCCGTGAGATACAACTAAAACATTTTTTCCTGAAAATAAATCTTTTTTAATATTCTCTTCATAATAAGGCACTACACGTGCGTGTACGTCTTTTAGAGTTTCACCTTCTGGAATTTTTACATCCCATCCCCGTCTTATGTTTTGAAACATCTCATCACCTACTTCCTCCTTTACTTGCCATTTATTTTTGCCAGTGTGAATGCCGTAATGCCTCTCGTTTAGAGCTTTGTGTGGAGTATGCGATAAATGTGTCTTGCCAGATGATTCTTTTATCTTTTCAAAAGTCTCATGAGTTCTTTTGAGCTCAGAAGTATAGACAGTATCTATATGTTCTTCTTTAAGTAATTCCCCTGCTAAAAGAGCTTCATTTCTACCATCTTCATCTAGAGAAATATCTGTCCAACCAGTCCAAAGTCCAAGTTTATTCCACTCACTTTTACCGTGTCTGATTAAAAATAATTTTGACATATTATTTTGTGTTGATTTTAAAAGTATTTTTTCCTAGAAATACAGCTTTTTTTCCTAGTGATTCTTCTATGCGTAGAAGTTGGTTATATTTGGCAACTCTGTCAGAACGACAAAGTGAACCTGTTTTTATTTGTCCTGTGCCCAAACCTACCGCAAAGTCTGCGATGGTTGAATCCTCTGTCTCTCCAGATCTATGAGAAATGATTGAGTTGAAACCTGCATTTCTTGCCATTTGTATAGCATCAATTGTTTCTGACACTGTTCCGATTTGATTTAGTTTTATAAGGATAGAATTTCCAGCTTTCCCTTCAATGCCCATTTTAAGTCTGTTTATGTTTGTTACAAACAAGTCATCTCCAACAATCTGTACTTTATTTCCAAAAGTTTTTGTCATAAGTTTGTATCCCTCCCAGTCGTCTTCTGAAAGTCCGTCCTCGATAGAAACAATAGGATATTTTTTAACCCAGTCAGCATAAAAGGAAACCATCTGTTCGCTTGTAAATGTTTTACCTTCTGTTTTTAATACATACTTACCGTCTTTATAAAACTCACTTGCTGCAGCATCTATTGCAATAGCAATCTGACTTCCAGCTTTGTATCCAGCGTTTTTAACAGCTTCTAGGATAATTTCTATAGCAGCTTCATTACTTGCAAGTGTTGGAGCATATCCCCCCTCATCACCCACCGTTGTGTTCAACTTTCTAGATTTTAGAATTTTCTTTAATTCGTGGAAAATTTCAGAACCCCATTGAAGTGCTTGACAGAAAGACTTTGCACCTACTGGCATTATCATAAACTCTTGTAAGTCTGTAGAGTTTTCTGCGTGTGCACCACCGTTTAGAATGTTCATCATAGGAACTGGTATGAGTACGTTTTTAGTCCTTGAAATGTCTTTAAAATACTTCCAAAGAGGTTTTTTCTCTGAAACAGCTGTCGCTCGTGCGAAAGCTAGTGATGTTCCTAAAATTGCGTTTGCACCAAGCTTTGTCTTGTTCTCTGTGCCATCTAGTTCTATAAGCATTAAGTCCAAACCTCTTTGGTCAAAGTCTTTGCCCTTAACTGCTTTCAAAATAGTAGTGTTTACATTATTAACTGCTTTCAGAACTCCCTTGCCTCCATATCTTTTTTTGTCATCATCACGTAGCTCACAAGCCTCGTGACTTCCGGTAGATGCTCCCGATGGAACCATAGCTCTTCCCATCGATCCGTCGTTTAAATAAAGATCAACTTCAACAGTCGGGTTACCGCGTGAATCCAATATCTCCCGTCCAACAATTTTGCTTATTTTCATATTTGTATTACTTCTTATTTATTTGTGAATTACTAAAGAAGAGATTATAGCAAGATATGATAAAAATAAAAACAAGATGACTTGTGGTCAGGAATGTTTTTTTAAAGGAAAAATCTGGATTCGACTCCTACAGAGTCTGCACCACAGGGGCAGTTCTTGTTTTCTAACTTGCTTTGCTCATAAGAAAACAAAGTCGTACACCTTTTCTGTTTTTATTTCGCTTTGCTCATAAAAAACTATCAAAGGTCTTCAAATCTTGACTAAAACCGTCCCACGGTTTTCTGTGCGCAAAAATCCCTATATGGGGATTTTTTTGGTGCGCACACCAGGATTCGAACCTGTCTCCCCACTGGAGCAGTATACCTTGTCGATTTTTTAATTCACTTCGTTCTGAAAAATTCTGACAAGGTTCTGATATCGGGTCCCTACCCGATATCAGCCTACCGAGTGAGAAGCGTCTAGCTTCGCAAGACCTTTTGAGAAATTTTTCAGGAGAATAAGATTCCGTGTTTTGTGCGCGCACCAGGATTCGAACCTGGGACCTACCGAGTATCAGTCGATTGCTCTAGCCAACTGAGCTATGCGCGCACAAAACATATAAATTATTCTCCTGAAAAAAATCCAAAAGGTGTACCGCCTCTGTAAGAGGTCAGTCGATGTTACAGATATTTTTCTGGTGAAAAATTCCGCAACCCCACCTCGCGCCAGCGCTCCGGTCTTGCGCTTGGGTCCCTTATCCCAAGCTCACTCTAGCCAACTGAGCTATGCGCGCATTTTGCTTAAAAACTTAAATAGTTTTAAGTTTTTGTAGACAAATGCGAGTCGGAGTCATGTTTTGCTACCAAGCAAAACAGACGAGACCGGGTCGGGAAAATTTGCAAGCGACGGCGAGTAAATTATTCCTGACCATTGCCTCAAAAACTTAAATAGTTTTAAGTTTTTGTAGACAAATGCGAGCCGGAGCTATGTTTTTCTAGGATGAAAAACGAGCGAGGCAGGGTCGTGGAAATTTTGTTTTGGCAAAAACAAAATTATCCCTGACCACAACACTGTCCACAACTTAGTGAATATAACAGAAAAAACGGTTTTAGACAAACAAAAAGGCGGGAGGTGCAAAACACTCCCGCCTTGAATCCGATGTTTTCAAACTAGTCCAAACTGTCCTCCTTTCCGTGTTTCGTCAGCCAATCCTGGCTGACGTAGTCGACCTGCGACTTCTTGGTATTCAGGGCGCGATTCCCTGAATACAGACCAAGGGCGGCTAAAAAGAGGACCGTGGGATACACCCACAACGCGGGCATCACACCCGTGTTCTCCTGCCCTCCTAGAATCAGGTACGCGAGAACGAACGAAAAAATCGAAATGTACTTCATATGTCCTTTCCGATATTGACGGAATGCCAATATCAAAACCCTTATTATTATATCATATTACTTATCCACAGTCAAGTATCAAAAAACCACCCTTTTGGAGTGGTTTTCTGAATTTTCTAGATACTAACAACTAGAACCTAGAAACTATTTAAATATCATCCTTTGTTTTGTTCCGTTCATACTGTCTTTCCAGTAGTCAGATTGTTTAAGGACAACAATCATAGTCCATTGTAAATCCTTGCTTGCCCTTAAGTGGGCAGATCTCTTTCGAGACCTACCTGCCGGCAGGCAGGGATTCACAATATCGACGCACAGTCCTTCCCAGTAAAGGGGTGAGGACTTTCGTATCGCGCAGTAATTAAACTGGGATACGGGTTTCAAATTGAATTATTCCACGACCAGCTTCCGCTAGCCGTGCCTTGTTACGACTTACTCCCTGTTACCGAATTTACCGTGGTCTAGGCAAACCTAGCCTTCGGGTATTCCCGGTTCCCTTGAGTTGACGGGCGAATATTAACATAAAACTATGTTTGAAAGTTCCCACGTAGCGAGCGGATTTACCGCACTACGCGAGCTCTAATGCATACGTTGTTTCAACTGGAACAACTTTCTTAAACCTTTATCTCTCAAATGATCTCCCTTTTTTATTGACTTCATTATCTCGCAAAAGATTTTGAAGTCATAGCTTTTAGAAGGAAACTTGAGAGTGTATTTTTTAAAGAAAGGAATTATTATTTCTATTAAATCTTTTCTGTTAAAAACTTCATACCTGTAGCAATTTTGATGGTTTGGACGGTTATCTTTTTGAAAATAAATCGTGCCACAACCAAAGAATTTCTGAACTGAATCCAAGACTTTTTTATCTCGCTCAATGAGCTTAATATAAAATTTGGGTTCAACAGTAACTCTCCGATTCTTTGAGGGTTTGTTTGGATCACGGACATAAACCGTGAAGCTCCCCTCACCATCAACTAATCCTACAATGTATTCTGGTTTAAAATTTTGCATAGAGTGAGCCCTTCATCTACAAAATGTAGACTACTATGACTCAGCTGACTTCTGACGTTGCGTAAGTTTTATTATATCTGTCACAAAGACAGATAACAACGCCAGATCTCCGCAGGTTAGATATATTTCATTTCCGTACATCCTTATACACGATTTTTCTAGAATCTTCACCACGCTCACCGCCCATTTGTTGGTTCGTGGCTCGATTATCGTTTTTTTGTATAGGCTGTACTTTGCATCCAGATCCTCCACTATAGACCTCGCGATCTATAGCTATCTTTCTGCTACGCTTGTTTTATCAAGGAAAGGATTTTAACCTTTTTGATATATATCCTGCTGCGCGCTTTTATTGTGAGTACAAGACTTGAGAACGTATTCACCGCGGTATAGCTGACCCGCGATTACTAGCAAATCCAACTTCATGGGGTCGAGTTTCAGCCCCCAATCTGAACTGGGGCGGCTTTTATTACGATTGGCTCAGGGTTTCCCCGTCGCAACGCGTTGTGGCCGCCATTGTATTATGTGTGTAGCCCAAGGTATCAGAGGGACATGCTGATCTGGCGTCATCCTCGCCTTCCTCCCAGCTTTTTGTTCGCTAAAACAAAAAGCAAGTTCGTAAAGTTATAAAGTTTTTAAAGTTTAAAAGTAAAATGCACGTGCATCTACTTTATGAACTTTATAACTTTATAAACATTCAACTCACTTTTTGAGCTAGTGCTCAAAAAGCTGGGCAGTCTCGTGTGATACATATAACACACAACGAGGGTTGCGTTCGTTACCCCACTTAAGGGAACAATTCAAATCACGAACTGACGACGACCATGCATCACCTGCCTAACTGTCCTTGTGAGACGTGGAACGTTTCTGCTCCACTTCAGTTAGGTTTCAAACCTTGGTAAGGTTCTTCGTTTATCATCGAATTAAACCACATAATCCTCTGCTTGTGCAAGTCCCCGTCTATTCCTTTGAGTTTTAACCTTGCGGTCGTACTACCCAGGCGGACAACTT
>Ga0163144_10012095_pt1 | contig 18179 bp, 12 predicted proteins | sample OliLak19BULKMAT1_FD_123175 | JGI IMG/M metagenome (GOLD analysis project Ga0163144, IMG submission 123175) | Freshwater microbial mat bacterial communities from Lake Vanda, McMurdo Dry Valleys, Antarctica - Oligotrophic Lake LV.19.BULKMAT1 | ecosystem: Environmental > Aquatic > Freshwater >... | reverse complement strand
TGCAACCAACGTCTCCGCTATTCGAACAACAGAAGCCAACGAGGTGTTCGAACGTACTTTTCTTTCTACAGACAGGCTGTCTGCAACCACCAACAACACTTGGCCAAGCTCCATCCGTTTGCTTAATGAAATCGAAAAAACAAAAGCCTCAACGGTAGCCAAGTCCGCAAATGAAGCTCATGATTGGGTAAGTCGAGTCGCTAACGAATACGATCTTTTGACCAATCTCACCCTCACTGACGAAGCATCCACACAAACTCTAGAAGCTCTTCATGCATTGGCCGATGAGGGGATCAAAGTTGCAGACTCGCTCAAGGAAACCGATCCTACCATCGCGAGCGAGATTGCTCGACTATCGTATTCCATCGAACGCCGATATGCCGTTTGGAACTCGGTCAGCCGATGTATCCTAAAGGGCAAGACCCAATTGGTAGGCGTGCGTAGCCATGCGGTCGATACAGCTCGACTAAAGGAATGCTTAGCAAAAGTTGAGATGGCAATCAAAAAGACCGGCGACGCTTCCAGTTGGAACACGTATCTGATGCTCGATGCCTTGAAACAACTCGCCGCCAACGAGATTACGGGCCGCCAGGGACAAGTCGACTTGGTGCGACAATTCCTAGGACGAGTTACCGATTCGAGAGTAAGTGAAACACAACGCGCCATCCTTGCCTCAACGGAAGTGCATAAGCTTGCCGATCAGGTCCACCCCTTGTCAATCGGCCCTGTGGACTATCGCAAGCTGATCGAAGATATCGAGACACTCGAATCCGATCCTGTTCATCGTTGCAGCAAGACACTGGCCGATGCCATGCAATCCTTGAGGTTCTCCGAACACGAGGAGCAAGCGGCGGTCTCTCAAACAATTGGGCTTCATTATAGAAATGCAAATCTTCGATTGGCAGTCTCCGAAGACTTTATCAATCGCATGATGCCGAAGCAAACGTTGATCGAAAAACCCGTTAGACAGAGCATCCTCGGTGCGGACACACGCGGGGCAAGCCAAGTGCTTACCAAACTCAAAGTCGATTTCATACGAGACCCGAGCGCGTTGAAGATTGCGTTGAACTTGGATGGTGATATCAGCAGCAAAACAAAATCAAGCCGACAGGGCGCAACCTTTTACAACACCTCGATTGCAAACGTCAATGCGGTGCGAGAGGTGACTCTTTCTACGCACGGCCTGGAGATCAACGGACGCCCAGCTACTGTTGAATCAAGCGACTCGCTCAGAAAATTCTCCACCGATTGGGATTCGTTGCCTATTCTTGGCGACATGGTCCGCCATTTTGCCCACCACGAGTTTGTCCAAGCTCGTCCCATTGCAAAACTAATTATGCAGAAGACGATTGCGACTCAAACCGATGCCGAATTTGATTCTCAACTCCAAGAAAAAGTGCGATCTGCCGAGTTGCAATTCAACAAGCGACTAATCGGTCCGCTTCAATCCTTGGATTTGCAGCCGATGGTCGTTGATATGCAAACGACTGACACACGGCTAATCGTTCGCTATCGATTGGCCAGTTCGGATCAGTTGTCTGCGTACACCTCACGACCCATTGCGCCTGGCGACAGCCAGCTATCCATTCAAGTCCACCAGTCGACGTTTAACAACACTGTCAGCCGAGTTGTCGAAGGGGACCGAGACTGGACGATGCAAGAGTTGTCGGACAAAATCTCGGACTTACTACAACAACCACGTCGACCCTTGCCTGCAGATGCCCCGTCAGACGTTACCGCCCGCTTCGAAGGTGCACGACCCATCACGGTTGAGTTTGAGGATGGACGTTTGTGGCTGACATTGCGAATAGCCACGCTGGTGCAGCCAGGCAGAATTCATCTGACCAATTTCATTATCAGGACATCGTATTTGCCAACAGTCGATGGTTTGCAAGCCGAATTGAATCGCGATGGAGTGATTAGCATCGACGGATACAAGTTGGCAATGCGAGAACGCGTTCCACTGCGAGCGATCTTTACAAAGGTCTTTTCGAACCGGGCCTCGATCCCGATGGTTTCGGAAGAATTGCTTCGTGACCCAAGAGCCTCAGGTTTGGCAGTATCTCAGTTAGTTCTAAATGATGGCTGGCTAGGAATGGCATTAAGCCAAGACGATTCACCGCACGTGGCGATTGTCAAATCAAATCAAGAAGCGCTCCGCCGCTAGGTCCGGGGTCCCCCATGAGCTTGCTCATGGGAACCAAAGCTTCGCAGCTAACACTAGGCGTTAGCTACGATGCGCAAATCTGCTAGCATTTTGCCGACTTGCGTTTCTTTCCAATCGAGCCTCGTGTTCGCACCTTTTCAATGTACTCCGGAACAAAAGGCACCGTGCAATCGTTGTCGCCTAAGTCGGCTGTAACCGGACCGATCTTGGTACCTAAGTCGATCGCAAGCTCTGTGTACGGTTGCACATAACAGCCGACTGCGATTACAAACGCGTTCATTTGGTATCGAACCTCATCGGGTTCCTTGAGAATCGCCTTTTGGACTCGTTGAAGCAACTTCTTTATCGCAACGAGATCAAGCTCGTCGTCTTGAATAATCGAAACTAAGCTCCCCAAAGTTGCCCACCCAGCCACCGCTGTTAGCGTCCGTTTCCCGTCGATCCATTCCGTTCCCAAATCCCAACCGTGCGAACTGCCAGCAGCAACCCATGCGACTGTCCAACTACAGAGTGGGCGACAATACGCCTTGGCAACCCAATGCTTCAAGTCCTTCTTGGTCATTTTCGCATCGTCCGCGATCAACCCTGCCAGGTACATCGCGTCATAGACGCCGGTGTCGTAAAGATCCAGCGCGAGCTGATAGTCCTTCTTAATTCGCTTCACGATCTTTTGCATGTCGCCGATCTTCACGCCGTAGCATGGCTCTTGCACTCCATGCTTAAAGATCACTCGCTTGTAGCTATCGCTTCCAAGCGGTTTGATCTCATCCAGGATTTCTTGTGCTGTCATCAATGCGCTCATAACTCGTCTATTCAACTTTCAGTTTTCGGCGAAACACTTTGTCGCCATTGGTAACGAAGAGGTACTCATGATTCGCGCCAGCCAACGTGCAGCTTGTCAACGGTTGCGATGCGTTTGGCTTTGGCAAAACTCCACACAGTCGCCCCGTCGGGTCAAAGATCTGGACTCCCAATTCGGAGGTTACGTAGTAGCGACCAGACTTGTCAACCGCCATGCCGTCTCCTTTTGACGCAGACTGATATGGGGGTGGTTCATTGAACTTAAAATTCCCCTTTGGGTCGATCGGAAGCCGCATCGTCATCGTTGGCATTTTGGCATTGAGCGTACCGTCCGCGTTCACTCGAAATGTCCAAACATTTTCGCCACCGGAATCCGACACGGCCAGAGTACCACCGTCCAACGTGAGGGCGATACCGTTAGGCCGCGTGATGCCTGTATCGACGGGCGTTACCTCATGCGTCTTGATATTGATGCGAGTAACCCGTTGGTCCTTGGTCTCGGTAATGTAGATGAAACCATCGGAGCTGACCGCGAGATCATTAGGAGTGACGTCGGTCGCGATTTCATTGACTTCGCCCGATTTAGGGTCGATAGAGACGACACGTTTCTTCGCTCCTTGACAACCGTATAGCAATCCGTCTGGGCCAAACTTAAGACCACTCACCGCTTCTTTGACCAACTCGCTTCGCTGTCCATCCGAAACGTTCACTTTGTAAACCGCAGGCGCCTTCATGTCCGAGTAGTAGAAACTGCCATCGGAGCCTGGACACGGCGCGTCCGCAAACCCCAAATTTTCGCTGACCAACTCCCAAGGATGGTCCGGGAGCAACAGGTGGAGCATGGTCATGTCTCCCTTGAGATCTCCTTTCGTATCCAAGACAACCTGATGCTTTTCTTTTCGCCAAAGCCATTTGAGTGCTTTTGGAAAAAGGGCCCCCGCGTGATCGGCGTTATGCCCATACCCCTCGTCCCAATCAAATCGAACATCGTACCCCATGTACTTCAATGAAGAAGCCATGAGTTTGTTGGCCAAGGGCCAGTTGCCAAATGGGTTATCCAGGTCGCCGCTCGTGTCAGCGAGGAAGACTCGAATGGGCTTGGGTTCGGTTTTTCGAATGTGGGACGGATACAGATTGCCACCTCGGAGGTTGGTGAAACTGCCGATGCTTGAAAGTACTTTGCGAAATGCATCTGGTCGCTCCCAAGCTACCGTAAACGAACTAATGCCCCCCGAGCTCGCCCCGCATATGGCTCGCATCTCGGGGTCTTTTGAAATGGAATACTGTTTCTCCACCTCGGGGATAATCTCTTCGGTCAGGAACCGCGCGTACCGATCGCCGAGGCTGTCGTACTCAAATCCACGATTGGAACTCTCCCATGCGTTCTTGGGTTTCCCTTTGGACTTATCGTGGCCAGGATTGATAAAGACCGCGATCGTTGGCGGCATTTCTCCACTCGCGATCAAGTTATCGAACACGACAGGAACGCGAAAGCGTCCCTTGACATCCAGGTAAGAATGCCCATCTTGAAAAATCATCAGCGCTGCGGGTTTCGATTTTTCGTACTGAGCTGGGACATAGATAGACCAATCGCGTACGGTATTCTCAAAAACTTTGGACTCCCACGCGGGCATCGGCTCAACTTTTCCATGCGGGACGTTCTCTCGTACCAGTGCATCAGCATGCGGTTTCCAAGCTGTCTTTTCTTGAGCTGGGACTGCATTCGGTGTCGAGGCGACTTGATCTGTCCATAGCCACCGGAGTGCCTTGGGGAGTTGGTCGCCACCCCATATTCCGCTGTGCCCGCCATCGGTCATCACGAATTGGCTTTCGTAGCCAGCAAAGCGGAGGGACGATGCGAGATCCTGATTGCCAAGCGGCCAGTCCCCGAACAAGTTATTAAGGTCGTCTTTGCCATCTTGCAAGTAGACCTTGATGGCCTTCGGCTTTGCTTTGGATTTGCGAACTAGGGCAGCATAGTCGTATCCACCACGAATATTCGTGAAGCTTCCAATGTTGCTCAGGACTTTTCCGAATTGATCTGGTTTCTCCCACGCAACAGTAAATGCACAGATCCCGCCCGAGGAGCTACCGCCGATAGCCCGTTGCTTTGGGTCACTTGAGACATTGAGCCCCTTGAGAGCGATTGGCAAAAACTCATCGACGAGAAAGCGAGCATAACGGTCCCCCATCGAGTCGTATTCAAACGATCGATTGCTACGATCTTTTGCACCGAGCTTCGTTGCAGGAATTGTTCCTGGGCTTACGAACACCGCAATGGTGACTGGCATCACCTTTTGATGGATCAAATTGTCAAACACGATCGGTACTCGGAAAGCACCATCGAGCTTCGCGAACCCGGAGCCATCTTGAAACACCATCAAGCTGGCCGGTGTGTCGGGCGTGTATTGTTGAGGGACGTAAACGCTGTAGTCGCGGCGAGTCCCCGGAAACAATTTGCTTTCAGCGAGCACACCTACTGTGACTTTCCCCTGCGGAACGCCTGCCTGAACATTGCGGTCCGGATTAGATGGATTGAGTTCGTCTGCTGCATAAACTGCTGGCTGAACAAGCAATGCAGACAGGGCTAGAAAAACCGGGCCGGTAAAACCGGCGACCAAAGAAAAAGAGAGTTTCATTTTCAACTCGAGAAAATAGGGAGGGGATGTCAAGGCAGTATTGTAACCTCAATTTCCCCCTGTATGTTTTATCACGTACGGAGCGACGGCTCTGTCGCTGTTAGTAGCGTAACAGCGAAAGAAGGCCGTCTCACTTTCGAAGCGTTGTTTTCACTGGCCCCCGACGAGCTCGTCTCGTCGGAGCCTAAGGTTCACAGCTAGGAAGAGCATACCCAAGGAGCGTCCGCATCCCTCTCAAGCCAACACCAACGGCGTTGGCTTGAGAGGGATGCGGGAAATGGTTGAATTCGTTTTCGGCGACAACTAGCCAACAAACCTGATTCACCGAACGGCACAAGGCCGTTGGGGTCTAATGCCCTACGCTGCTCTTCTCAATAATGAGTGTCACCGGGCCATCATTGGTCAGCGTGACCTGCATGTCCGCTTGGAAGATCCCCTGCGATACAGGCACTCCTGCGCTTCGCACACACTCGCAAAAAAACTCAACCAGTTCGGCTGCGATCGCTGGCGGAGCCGCAGCGTCAAAACTTGGCCGCCGACCACGCACGCAATCTGCTAGCAGTGTGAATTGACTCACAATCAACATCGAGCCCTGTACGTCCTGCACGCTCAAGTTCATCTTCCCTTGATCATCCGAGAAGCCTCGCAATTTGACGCATCGGTCAGATACATAGGTCGCAACCTCTTTTGTGTCGCCAATCCCAATGCCCAACAAGACCAGCCAACCTCGTTGTATCTCCCCAACGATTTTCCCGTCGACTTCGACTCGACTTGATAGCACCCTTTGCAACACAGCTTTCATAGAACCCTAATGCGGCTGGACCGGAGTAAACGTTCCACCGTTTTCGTTTGCGATAGATTCCAACGCAGCGTATCCGATTTGGCTATGCAATAAGACGGTGTGGATGGGAATAGCCGCCTTGACCTCGCCCTCATCGGTCTTCTTTCGATTCCAAACTCGTAGGTCGTTCAACGTACTATCCAGAATCTCGCCATCGGAAAGCAGAAAGATCGCATCCGGCTTCAGTTTCATTGCGAGACCTACGGCCGCGGAGGGCAGTGTGTTGTTGCCGAGTTGAACAGACCGAATCCAGTTTTGAAGGCGATCTACATTCTTATCGATCGCTTTCAAAAACTTTCCCCTGGGTGGAGGGACACCAAACATTGGGTGTGCGAAGGAGTCGAAACTGATGACGAAGAATTCTTGGTCCGGCGACAACGATTTGATCGCTCGAATCAATTCTTTGCAAAGCGCTTCCCAACGCGGGCCACGCATTGAGCCCGATGAATCAATGACGAAGACAAACCGGTTTCCCTCCGCATTAGCTCCGAAAAACGATGCTCGCGATTTCGCGGGTTTCGTTGCGGCTTCTTCGCCACCCCCTGCACCAGCTGCCAATGCAATCACCGAAGCCGAATTGCCACCTGTGTTGCCACCACCGATCGAGGCGCCCGAGGTGGAGACCGCAAACGAGATGTCGGTCGAGATGGTCAGTTCCACCGCTGGGTCCATTTGCTCCTCTGGACTCACCGGCGGTGGATCGATGGTCAAGCTGAGCTCGGCATCTTCCTCTGCATTATCTAAAGATGCAATAGCGAGCTTAAGCGAGTTTCCATCCCTGCCCCGGGCTCCAATCAACATCAAAGCAAGCGTTAAGCCAAGCAACAAATGAACGCAACTACTGATCGCGATTGCAATCAGAGATTGAAGCCTCGTTTTTGAAAACCAACTTGGGTTGGATTGCATTGTTTGTCAGTTCGTTACCGATTATTTTTTGCTTGGACGCTCTGGCCGGGGGACGAATCGGTACATCCCGCCATTTTCTTCGGCGACTTGTCGCATTTGTTTTTGGAACTCATCCTGATAAAAATGGACGACATGAATCGGCACTTTTGGCGTCCCGGAGTTCAGTATATCGTCCGTTCGATTGACCCGTCGCAGAAACTTGGCGACATCCACTTTGGTATCGCCATCAAACAGAAGGAAAATGCCGTCTGGCTGCATGTCAATCGCTTCCGCAAGTGCATTGTTCGGCGGCAGACCTTCCTTTTGTATCCGAACCAAACTCAACCAGTCTATTGTTTTTGTCAAGTTTTCGGGTTTTGCATAAATCGGATACTTTTCCACGGTGCCAGTTTCCAAAACCATCGGGTCAATCTCCTTGCCAAAAAAGCTAACGAAATAGCGTTGCTTTGGTTTCATGGATTTAAGCGAACGAATGATTTCATTTCGTGCAGCATCGAACGCTCCCTCACGCCGCATACTCGGTGAACTATCGACGATGTAGATAAATGTATTGCCAGTTGCCTTAACGCCAAAGAACTCGGCGCCGGTTAGCATTTTGCTGCCCGCCATCAATGCTTGGGCGGAATCAGAAGCGGCTCCAGACAAGGCCGCGGAAAGCGACTGAGGTGAGGAAGGCAACGATCCAACCTCGAGCGGGATACTGGGTAAAGTAATGTCCTTGGACAAGTCGGAAATGTTTGGAGTCAGCGCGGACTGCAAAGGCTCGGATGTAGACTCCAATTCGGAGATCATCTCCATCGGCGTTTCCAGCAAAACGTTTTCTGCCTCAACCGATGCAGAAACAATCGAAAGGATTTTAGGCTCGCTGGCAATCGTGATGGCCATCACGCTCAAACTTATGACCAAGACAACATGGACAAACACGCTTATCCAAACATGAGGTGCTTTCCACCAATGCTTTGTTGAATGCGTATCCGATCGATGATCGATATCGGCTAAAGTGATTCGCATCTCATCCGAAAGTTGTTCGGACTGAAGAACTCCGTTATCCTTTGTAAACGCTCGGGAGATTAAGCTGTCGTCGAGGAGTGACTTCGGCGAAGCTGGTGCTGGAAAAACACCCTCATCAATCGATTCCTTCACCGATTCGATTTCAGTCGACGTCACTTCAGCAAACGACGGAGATGTCGGAGACGATGTCTGAGTTGTTGCCAGTCGCTCGTTTGCTGCTCTTTCCATCCGCTCCCACGGGGACTCAACTTGTGGTGCGATCGTTGCGGCGTCCCCTGTACCGGTTGAGTCTGCAACAGGTGCAGAAGTAGCATCGTTTTGCGACGGACATTTTCCGGACGCGTTCTCGTGGGCATCATCCTGTCGAAGCAAACGCACCTTGGAAGTGCTATCGAAGAGGTCACCCTCCATATCGCAACCAAACTGATGCGATTCCAGTTCTAACCAAGCTTGGAGTTTTTCGGCTTGGCCGTTCTCGGCTTGAACCATTGCCGCTTGGAGGCTCGCAGCAGCGGCATTGTATCGGGCTGCTCGCTCATGAAAATGGATCGCTTGCAATGTGAGCCGGCCACGCTCCAACAATTCCTGCGATGAGGGCTGAGATTGTGACGGGCGAGTCATAGAAATCTATCCAATAGCCAGCAGACGAAAATGCGATTGCCAAAAATTTGCAAATCGCATTCTCTCGCGTCGATGGATGGGGGTCAACGATTTCTAGAACCAAACCCCAAAAAAGCGGTTTGGTGGCTAAGAAAGCCTGAATCGAGGGGCTGGCGTGTTTCGCGAATGGCTGCTGTCGACATTCGTTTGCGTACCGCGCGGGGACGTGGAAGTTGCGATCGGCGAATTTTGTGTCGACTTGGCCGGTAGCATCTCTCGTACTTTTTGACTCATGACAGCCGCGTCGTACCATGTGAATGAGAGGTCGGGATCGGCTGCGTAGCGGCCCAACATACGCAACGTCTCTGTTCGATTGGCTTCATCAAACATAAAGATGTACTGCTCTTCGCCGCGAACGAGTGCGACTACATTGATTTCGCCGTTCATGCCACCAACCCTCCGTGCCTGGACCTCAAACCTAGCTGTCCGTGCCTGGACAGTTAGCGTTCGTATCGGTTCACGGGCCATCGAAGGATCATTCGACTTTCTAACGATCCTCCGCGAGATTCGAGGGTTTCCACGATGTGCTGATGGCAGCAGAATCTTATAAAGTCTTCGCTGCGTTGGAGATACGATTGCCAGCCCCCAAATCGCGCGTCGTCACGAAAGTAATAGTACTCCCCAAGCGCATGCGTGAAATCTTCGTCACTTCCGTTATAAGTGCGCATATGTGAAATAATTGGCTCGAACTGGACCTGCATCTTGGGCGTTTCAACAGCAGGTTGTCGTGGAATGAAGCCCTGTGGATCAGGCCAATTTGCTGGCTTTCCCGAATTCAACGGTTCGATGTTCGACTCGTCGCCCAAATCTGTAACAGCCATCGCCACGACCGATTCCGGCATCCTTTCGGGCTCCTCGATGGCCGATACGGTAACCACTTGCGGAGCGTCGTCTGTTTCTTTACCTCCCGTTGCTTCGACAGGTAATTCAATTCGAGATGCGGCGATACGGCGCTGTTTGACGCTCGGTCGAACTCTCGCTTCGGGAGCCGGTAAAGAACTTGCATCAGCATCCTCACGCATCGTTGGCGCTGACTTCAATGGAACCGCTTTGATGGGTTCCATTTCGGTAGCCTCCGGCGTTTGTGTTTTCATTTGTTCGGCAGCCAATGCACGCTCCGATTCGAGCCGAATCCACTCGGGAATTGACTTTTCCTTTTTGGTTCCCCACGGCAAACCATAGCCAACCGGGATCGGATGGAAGCCAGGGTTTGCTGCATACCAGTTGACTTTCATCGTGATTCTAGGCGGATAATAAGCGTCGTAGTCGGTGATTGCACCTTGCAATACCGCGTCGACTCCAAGATGTTTTGCGAACTGCTGAAAATCCACCGTCGTCATGATTGGACGTCGAAGTATCTGCGTTTCAAAGTAAGCCATTTGATTCTCGACCACCCCATAGGGTATGACTTCGAAACCTCGAATCGCTTGCAGTTCGTTGTAATACGCCATCGAGACCCGCGCCCCGCTCAATGTGGGCTCCTGGCTTTGATTGCGAAACGGCAGAATCGCGACTTTACTAATCTGAGGAAATGGATTGTGGTACTGCGGTTTTCTTTTGATGTCCGGGATGAAATTGCAGCCGGTCATCAAGGCCATCATGATGAGACAGCAAGAGCGAAGAAGGAGCGGAGCGGAACCGCGACCGTCGAAAGCCAATTCACAACCCAATGGTTCGCATGCGATTGCCGACAAATGGCTATCGTTCTTTGACGAAGGTTGAGTGGAATGGAGGATCATTTTGATTGGGGAAAAGGCCGATAATTCATTTAAAAACATGCGCGAGGAGCTACTGCTAGGCACCGCAGTAGCTCCATCGCACATGTACCTCTTCCCCCTAGGCACAAAGTACTTTATCGGTACGACCGGCAAAGTCTGTTCACTCAAAAGCAGCAATATTCCAACTTTCGAAACACGACACGTAAGCGAGGGGTTTTATTGCCGGTTCCTCGCTTACGCTTCGGGTTATGAATAATCCGGGCTAGCTAGCTTGTGTCTGCCTGGGACACTAGCTAGCTAAACTAAACGCGAAAAATGTTTCCCAGAAGAAAAACTCATCGCACAAACGCCAAATTGCCGAGTCAACGTTTAGGTGGCTAGTTTTCCAATTCGTATCCTATGGTTACGTGCGTGATGGAATCTAAAAAATCGATCGAGGTAATGGATGAATCTACCTATATCTTGGGTAGTCGCGGGGGCGATTCCAGCAACCCAGGCGGTAAAGCAAGTCGCCATAGCGGCGACCTCGGCCAGCCATTTCTTTGGCGAGCTACTACAAGCCAACCTATCGCCGAAAAACCCGTTGCAAGCAGTCAATGGCCGCTCGGAGCAGATCGAGTCAAGCCGGAATCCAAACGCAACTAGCGAATCAAAAGGCTGGTCCGAACGCGTCGACTCTATCCGAAACACTCTTTCGAAGTTTGTCTCAAACGCCCGGGCTCGTTATGGCCTAACCCAAGATACGAACATGCGAGAAGCCATTGCGATTTCCGCCGATGGACAAGGTCGGCCCCAAATTAGCGGACCGGAGCCGATTCGAACCGAGCTCGAACAGTTCTTGCAATCACGACCGGACCTGATCCAGGAGTTCAACGAATTGGCTTCTCAAAGTTCCGATACAGGCCCCCTTCGTTTGCTACCCGGTCAAGAGCTGGTTTTCAATAGAAATGAGCCCTGGAAACTGTGGCTCGACGGTTAAAGCTCAGTCTAAGAGTCTCCGATGGAACAAATCGAATACCACCGGAAAAATGAGCTGCGATAAACTAGGATCGTAACGGTGGCCTTCATCACGTAGAAACGCGTGTTCACCATTGAACTCATGCCATGAGAAGTTGACATCGGCTGATGTCATCGCGTTGTAAATCACGCGCCGTCCATCAAATGGAATGTGTGGATCTTGTCGTCCCCAAACCATCATCATCTCCGCTCGAAGCTCTCCCATACGAGCCATCGTATTGTCATTTTGGCCATTCCCAAGACTTCGCTTGTGAATGTCCGTTGCGTAAAAGCAAACACCGGCCTGCACGTTTGGATTCATAGCAGCGCGGAATGCCAGGTGACCACCAAGACAGATCCCTAACGTCGCCACACGACCATTGCAAAATGGCAATTGGCGGGCATAGTCAATCACCGCAACCGCATCGGCATCATAGCTAGCAAGTTCCTTGGTTGTTTTCAATTGGTTCCCTCGGTCCGTACCGAGTTGGTCATACGCGAACACTTCGCCTGGGCTCGCAAACTCATGATAAACCTCCGGAACAGCCACCACGTAGCCGTGACCAGCGACGATGGCAGCGGTCCTCGCGATGGGACCGGTCATCTGATAGATCTCTGAGAAAAGCACGACGGCTGGATAGTTGCCTGTCCCTGCCGGGCGGAACAAGTGGGTTCTCATTGGCCCGAATGGGGTCGGTAGGTCAATGAATTCGACGGGCTGGATGCGCATAGTATTTTGGGCGTTCTTGGCTTGTATGCGGATAGCGGATAGGGGTGCGAGATTAGCGGCGGCTCTGTTCAAGCAGCTCAAGCCGCAACATTTCGTACCAACAAAAAAAATCGGCCCGCCACAAATTGCGACGAGCCGATTTTTATTAGATCATGTCTTGAGACAAGCTGTCCAGAATTCGAATTAACGGATTCGGGTGCTGCTTGCTTGAATGACATGACGCTTGGTGTTCATATAAGCATGTGGATCTACCACTGGTGCTGGTGCCATTGGAGCAGCTGCTGGTGCCGATAATGATGTACCGCCGCAGGAGCTGCATCCGCTTGGAGCGGATCCGCATGAGTTGCAGCTTGGTGCTGCGTCACAGCTGGAATCACAGCTGCTCTTGCACTTGAAAATCTTAGCGAGCAAACCACGCTTGCCAATCTTCAGGCCACATCCGCTGTCGCAAGATGGAGCTCCGCAAGGATCGCAAGCAGCGATTTCAGCGCCGCAGCTTGGTCCGCGGCTTGGTCCGCAGCCTGAGCCGCAGCCTGAACCACATGGTGCAGCCATTTCAGCGCCGCAGCTTGGACCTGTCCCGCATGGATCGCATGCTGTCTCTGCGCCACAGCTTGGTGCACAAGCTGAATTGCAAGAAAGCTTGCTCTTCAAACCGCAAAGCTTAGCCTTGAGAGCCGAAAGAATCGGTCTGCGAGGTCCGCAGCACGAGCTTTCAACTCCGCAGCTTGGAGCCGAACCGCACGAAGCGATTTCGGCGCCGCAGCTTGGTGCACAGCTTGGAGCTGCACAACCTGATCCGCACGGTGCAGCCATTTCGGCTCCACAGCTCGGGCCAGCGCCACAACCAGATCCACATGGAGCCATTTCAGCTCCGCAAGATGGATCAGCAACCGATGTATCGCAGCACGAGCTCGAAGCTCCGCAACCGCGACCACCGAGCAAACGATGCAAAAGGTCGCCACCAAAGCTTTGGCCGCAAAGGCTAGCGCTCAGTAACATCGACCCTACTAGAATGTTCATTTTCATCGAGCCAAATCTCCCTACGTATTTTTTGTCACTGACTATTATGTACAAGTCGACTGAAACGGTTGAGTTGAGACCGGTTTCGGCGCACGAAGTCGCCGCCGAAATCGCCCTCACCAGGCGAGGCAATGTGCGATGAACTTTCGCTCACCACGTTTGACTTCGTTAGCCTCGTTTCCGAAATAATCGCTTTCATGCAAAGCTACCATTCCTCCGTTTTTCGTCGTGCTAAAAATGACCCCTCAGTCACTCTCAACAGCACAATAGTTGCCGGTCGAGCATTCCTGTTACTCGATCAGTTCTGGGTCACCGGCAATTCATGGATCGCATCTTTCTTTCTCGGCTGCACGTACAACCGAGGTAAGATACGACGTTGAGGGAAGGTATCGGCCAGACGGGGAAATCCCCTTGAGCATGCCATTCCATTTTTCGAAAAATGATGCCAGATAAGAGTTTACGTAAACTCTATCAGTCGCATCGGTCATCCGAAAAGGGATGAATTTACTGTAGAATAAATCGCCCAAAGCCCCAGCCCTCAACCGCAATCTCAGCGCAATCGGCAAAGTCCTCCTGACTTACGCTGCGTTTGTTCTTTATGAAACAATTATGAAAATCGCTTACCTGACCGCTGGAGCCGCCGGAATGATCTGCGGCTCCTGCTTGCACGACAATGCTCTCGCTAAATCACTCATTCGATTGGGACACGATTGCATCCTAATTCCCGCATATACCCCAATCCGAACAGACGACGAGGATGTCAGTATCGACCGCGTCTTCATGGGTGGAATCAATGTCTATTTGCAACAGAAACTGCCCTGGCTGGCTAACATGCCCAAATGGCTCGACAGCTTTCTGAACCAATCCTGGATCATCACCCCCCTTACGAAAAATGCCGGAAAAACTTCGCCTGCGCTTCTTGGCGCCTTAACCATCTCCATGCTTCGCGGAACCCAAGGTCGCCAGCGGAAGGAGTTTCGAAGGTTGCTAGATTGGCTCCTTCTCGATATCAAACCCGACGTTATGGTCTTCTCAAACCTATTGGTAGGCGGCGGCATACCGGAACTGAAACGCTCAAGCCAAACCAAAGTCTTCGTTACGCTCCAAGGCGACGATATTTTCCTGGATTCCTTGCCAGCTAAGTTTCGACAGCAAGCGGTTGAACTGATGCAAGGACTGGTCACGTACGTTGATGGTTTCATTGTCCATTCAGAGGACTATGCCGGTCGTATGGCTTCTCTATTGAAAATACCGACAAGCAAGATCCATATCATCCCATTGGGAATTGACGTCTCCGACTTTCGGAACTTGAACCGTAAGCAATCCCCCCCAAAGGATTTCACAATCGGTTACCTCGCACGCATGGCCCCCGAAAAAGGTCTTCATCGCCTGATAGATGCGTTTATCTCGATCGCGAATCGGCCTGAAGCAAAACACGTTCAGCTAAAACTGGCAGGCTGGATGGGCTCTCAGCATGCCGAATTCTGGAGTGAACAAAAAGCCAAATTGGATCAAAACGGACTCGGCCACCGCTGGGAATATCTAGGAAGTATCGATCGCACAGTGAAAGCTAATTTCCTGGCAGCCATCGACCTGTTTTGCGTCCCGACCACCTACACAGAGCCCAAGGGATTATTCCTGTTAGAAGCCATCGCAGCCGGCACTCCCTATCTGCAACCGGATCACGGTGCATTTCCAGAACTCCACCGACGCATGCAATCTCTAAGCCCTAAAAGTCCTTTGGGCACATTATTCAAGGCAGAATCGATGGAGGATCTGTGTTCCAAGCTTCTTTACGCAATTGAATGCAACGCTCCGTCCGAAAATGCCACCGAAACAATTCTCGAAGAAATCGACATCAAGAAACATGCACAACGCGCTATCGAATGTTTCGGTAAGATTTAGGATGTCGACGTCACTACTTTGCACTCCCCGATCGCGGTTGTTTCAGTGCCCACTTTTCATCAAAAAAATCTGCTTCCACGATCTTGCCCGGGCTCTTGGAATCGGGTGGTGTGGATATATCGACGATCGCCCAATCCGGCAGTTTTGGAATCTGCCGAGCGTTGTTCAAGTAATCGTATTCGCGATACGTAAAGCCACTATTCAGTACAACGTACCGGCTTGGATTGAGTGGGTTGGGATAGATCATTACGGGCACGTGGGTTGCCGATGCGTAGATGTGTCCCCCTGCACCAATCTTTTCAGCACTCCACTGGAGTGGCAGTTTGTCGGCTAGTTTCGCAAGGGTCGGATTGCTCTTTGAATCGCCCCATAGAACGAGGTTGTAGTTCTCGATGTCTTCTGGCTTAAGTTCTTCTGAAGTTTTGACAATCACATCCCCTCGCATTTGGCGATGCCATTCTCGAACGGCCCGATTGAATTCCGATTCAACCCACTGGTCCACTTTTGGATGATGTCCGGCTGCAGTCGGTTTGACAAAAAGAAAAGGGCCCATGAACGCATCGTCAATTGGCCCCTGTAAGTCGTGCTTCTTGCTGCTCTCGGTCGAAGGCGGCTCAATCGGCGATACTTGCTCCCATTTATCCCCAACCAGTCTTAATCGCACACCCCAAGAAAGATCCGAACGCCTTGTCACGAAGACAATAGTTTTCTGGCTTGGTCCATCTTCTGCTACCCTGAATCCCATTGTCGTCAAGGGAATACTGCTAGCATCAAGGTTAAGACTAAAATCTGTCACGTTGCTAACACTGAACGAGATCGTTGGGGTTGGATTAAAACTAAAGCCCGCGGATACGGTCGCGGGAGACCAGTGCTCGCTTAAGCCATTAACGGTTACCCAATGAGCCTTGTTGTATTTCAGCGTTGTTGTTGTAAATGAAATTGATCTTGGTGTTTCGGGCGAACGCATGGCGTCGAGAATCGCCAGTCGCCTTTCGATCTCAACTCGAGCCGTCGGATCCACCTTGTGAGCCGTCTTGGGAGCGATGATGTGAGTAAGCTCAAATCGTTCGCCCTCGGGCAGATTCCAACATGCGTCCGCCATGACGTCGGCGGCTTGTTTTTGCTTATCGATTTCACCGCTGTAGGCGATCGTTGGCAGCATTCGTAGATTGCGAGCCCATACCGGACAGTCGTACATTTGCCATAGCTTCTGCTCATACCAAGTTGGCTTGAGCTCCTCGGATTGGAAGACCTTTAAGAACAGTGGCGTCTCGGCAAAACCTGCGCCGGGATTCGCAGCAAACCACTTGTCTGGATAGTGGACGGCGAGATGCCATGCTGCTGCCCCTCCCATGGAAAAGCCTCGAATAGAAATGCGTTTCGGATCCAGTTGGTATTCCTTCAAAGCATGCTCGAGCACTTCCAACGTGTCGACTTCTCCAGCCAGTTTGTTCGCGTTGCAATATCGACCGAAGGGATGGATCATGATCGTGCCTGGCTCAGGCGTCGGGTCCGAACTCGTCATTCGCGCTGCGATGAATTGCAACTCCAAGCCCTTTTCGCTTCGACCTCGGCACCAAATGTCGGCGCGTGGTGTGTTTCTCCGGTCACCGAGCTTCGACGTCACAACGCCATACGGTTGCACGGTTCCGTCGAGTTTCGATCGAAAGCCTCGAACCGTTTGGATGGCCCCGAAAAGGTTGTTCCATGGAGTGCTCTCCAATTTCAAATCTGACGCCCGTTTTAGGCCTTCCTGCAAAACAAGTTTTGCTCGGTCCACATCCTTGGTCTCAAAGAATCCGTCTTCGTTCAGAGCGAGTTCGACAGCTCTTGCAAAAATTTCCACATCAGGTAGATAGCGTTGAATGATCGGGCTTTTGGATTTGCGCAGTTCGGTGATTTGGGCCTGGAGCTGCACGAGCTCTTTTTGCAAACTAGTCCGAACTTCGGCATCAATGGCGATTCCCGGTGGTGGAACTGGCCGCACGCTGGCCGCTTGATTGTCCGCTGGCCCGTCCGCAAAAAGGGGCGACGAGGCAAACGCTAAACCGATAGCAAAAGTAAATCGAAAACGAGTCAACATAGTAGGCCACTTTGGAGGAAATGATATTGTCGAGGCGACATTATCATAGCTCGGACCGCATATTTATGCTTGACCGGCGGTTTCCCTGAGAAAGGCTGCGACGGCGGTGAAGCCATGCGTCAGGTTTCGGTTCGCAAGCGGTGCAAATTCTCCCGCCGCAAAAATCCCGGATAGCGGTAGCCCGGGAAAGTACTTGTCGATCGCTAGCGCATCATGATTTGGGCTTGAAAACATTCGGTGTCCGCGCCCATTGCAGCTGAATAGTAGCCCAGCTTTGTTCTCAATGCCGGATTTGCTAACTCGGTCCAGCAGGTTGGTTAAATCGCCGTCAGCTCCCATGGCATCTCGCACATGGAACCGAATCGTCTGCCCCACATGAAATCGGTCCGTCACAATAACGCCCTGCGATTCCGAATCGATACCTTGTACGTTTCGAATCAGAAAATCGCCGTGTGAAAACGTATCGCAGTATTCGGTGATGGCGCGACCGATCAACAGTGCTTCGATCGCCATATCGCGCTCATGACTTGGCAGTTTATGAAACATATCTCGCAACATCGTTAGTGCCGGCTTACCCCCAAGCCCCAATATCGTGTCCCCATCCAAAGCGGTGATAACCATCGGATCTCCGATCGGTCGGCATCCCTGGCTAACAATCGTCTGCCAGTGCAACTCCGGTGGGAGTACCATTCCTACCGC
>Ga0163144_10012093_pt1 | contig 18182 bp, 20 predicted proteins | sample OliLak19BULKMAT1_FD_123175 | JGI IMG/M metagenome (GOLD analysis project Ga0163144, IMG submission 123175) | Freshwater microbial mat bacterial communities from Lake Vanda, McMurdo Dry Valleys, Antarctica - Oligotrophic Lake LV.19.BULKMAT1 | ecosystem: Environmental > Aquatic > Freshwater >... | reverse complement strand
GATCCTTCTCTCGCATAAAACCCCAAGATCTTTTGATCTCCGAAGGAGATTCGACGATTTCCGAATCTCCGGAGAGGTAAAGGAGTCGCTCCTTGTCAGCTCTCGTGAAGAGCCATTCCGTCCTCGGATTCTCCTCGATGTTCCGCACTTTACGACTGTCCGGCGAGGTCAGAGTGACGATGCCGCCAGTGCCCGTCGCCGCTACTGTTGCCATCCACGTCGCGTGAGGAGCTCCCCCGGCATCTGCCGTTGTCAAAAGACCCAAACCGCCATTTTCCAGCATATCGACCAGCAGCGCCGCTGCTGCCTTGACGTCAGCGTTAGTCGGATTAGGAAGGCTCATGAGAGGGGGGATTCGACTTCGATGAGACGAGTAACGCTCGGCGGAGCATTGCTTCCTTTGCCGCTTCGGAAAAATGAAGGGGTACCCTCTGCGACGATCATGTGATGCATCTGTTTTGCGGAATCAGCTCTCATCGTTCTGGAGATTTGCGTGGAACGAGGAGGACAGGAATCCGGCTCTTTCTGAGAACTTTCTTCGCGACGCTGCCGATCAGCATCTCTTCGAAACGGCTGGGGCGGCTCGTCCCAAGCAAAATCAGGTCGGCACCGCATCCCTCCGCGAATTCCAGGATGGATTTCGAAATGGTTCCTTCGACTGGCTTCATAAAGGCGAAGGTCTTCACGCCCAACTGCCGGAGCCGGTCCGCCTGACTGCGAAGCTGTATTCTTTCCATCTGCAGAACGGCTTCGTGCTCAGCGCTGGTTTCACCCGGCATAAGAACCGGATAGAGAACCGTATTGTAAATCTGCACTGGCTCTGGATCAAAGACATGAATGAGCTGGATTTCCGCCGCAAGACCGTTGCCGAGCTCTCCGGCGATCTGAAGGATATCTGCGGCTTCATCGACGAAATCGATCGCCACAACAATTTTTCGAATCGCCTTGTTTTCCATGCCCCGATCTTAGTTGATCCCTCCCCTTGTGCTCTGCTCCGGTTGGCGAGGTTCCCGCATTGATTGCCCTAGACCTTGATTGCTATAGACGAACTCAGCGAAAACTTCTCCGCCGCAATCCATGCGTGTGTTTTTGCAACCGGTGGAGAGCCTCTCCGGGTAGATCCTGCAACGATGCTTTCATGGAAAATGCCATCACCCGCATCCTCGTCCCTCTCGATCCATCGATTTATGCCGACGCTGCCACCAAAACGGCATGCCATATCGCCGAGATACACGGAGCGGAAGTCGGTGGCGTCGTAGTGCTGGATTCCCACGAAATCACCTCCAGCCTCGTCCCCGAAATCGGTCCCTATTACCCTATGATGATCGATGCAGTGCGCGGCAAAAAGCAGCACGCCGATCACGTTCTCAAAGACTGTATGACCCGGTTCGCATCCACCTGCGAGTCAGAGGGGATCAAGCACTTTGAGACACACTGGGAGGGTATCCCCGCCCAAAAGCTGCTAGAGTCGTCGATCTTCTACGATCTAATCGTGATCGGACTTGAGACATTTTTTCACTTCGAAACCAGGGGAGAAGAAGGCGACAGTCTCAGTGAACTCCTTGATCGCACGGTCACTCCGGTTCTGGCGGTCCCTTCCGACGGAATCAGTAAATTTGATCGTGCTTTGATTGCCTTCGACGGCAGCCTCAGCTCAGGCCGGGCTCTCCAGGACTTCTCCCGGTTCGCGCAACCCTTCGACTTCGAAGTGACGGTCTTTGTCGCCGACAAGCCGAAACGAGAAGCCGACTTCCTCCTCCGCGAAGCTGAGGCCTTTCTTCACTCGCACGGGATTCACAACATCGTGCTTGAGCAGGAGATCAACCCCATCGAGATCAGTCTGCCAGCCCCCTATCTCGATTCCTTCGATCTCGTCGTCGCGGGGATTCACTCGAAACACATCATCAAAGACTTCTTCGTCGGGAGTTTCACCAAAACACTGATCGAAAGAAAGAATACTCCGCTCTTTCTATCACACTGAAAACATTATGTTCTCCGAAAGCTTCTATCTCTCGATTATCCTCATCCTATTCTTCGCCTCCCTCTGGTTCTTACTTGAGGAAGTCTGGGACCTCGCACTGTTCTCGAAAAGGTCACCAGAGAAGGAAGTGAAAAATCTCTCCACGCTCCGGGCGCTCAGCCTCTTCGAGCATCACGACGATATCATCGCCATTGATGTAAGACCATTTGCACACTACCGAAAGCGGCGTCTCCCCCAGGCAGTGAGCGCCCCGTATGAGAACGACTCCCTTGACACCGGAGATCTCACCGTTCTCGATCCTGACAACCCCATCCTGGTATATTGCGATGGAGGCTATCGAAGCCGTCGGGCGATCTCTGCTCTCGTCAGCGCCGGGTTTACAAAGGTATTTCACTTGAACCGGGGAATTCTGATGTGGCGGCTATTCGGAGGCCCTACGGAGACCGATTCCACTCCACCCTCACAATAAGTTCCACGATGCGCTGGTCCGTTAAAATTGGAAGACTCACCGGTACCGAGATCAGGATTCACCTCTCTCTGTTGCTACTCCTGCTCTGGCTGGGCATCTCGACTTGGCACCAGGGAACGCCCGTCGATGTTCTCATTGTTCTCGCGCTGGTCTGTCTCTCCTTCACCTGCGTCCTTCTCCACGAACTAGGTCATGTCTTGATGGGGCTCCGGTTCGGAATCACCACACCCCGCATCGTTCTCTACCCGATAGGCGGAGTTGCCTGGATGAAGAGGATCCCCCGCGAACCAAGAGTCGAGTTGCTCATCGCCCTCGCTGGGCCGATGGTGAACATCTTCCTTGCTGCAATTGGAATCCTCGTCATCCGAGGCACGATTCTGATTCCCCTTCGCGAGACGCCGACATCCTTTGAGGAGTTTGTCGCCGCACTGATCTGGATCAATCTCGCGCTCGGAGCATTCAACCTCATCCCTGCCTTTCCGATGGACGGCGGAAGAATCCTGCGTGCTCTCCTCGCCATGAAGTTCTCGTTTGAAAAAGCGACCGCAATTGCAGTGCGAATCGGGGAGGCTTTCGGAATCGTCTTCGCGGTTTACAGTATCATCGCAGCGCAGCCGGTTCTGTTTCTGATTTCCCTGTTTCTCATTTTCTCCGCCAGTGCCGAGGGCTCCGTCGTCAAAAGGGAGCAACTTCTTGAGGGACTCGCGGCATCTGACGCCGCGATAAAGGAATTTCACACCTTGAAAATGCAAGACACAATCCACCACGCGGTGACCCTCGTTCTCGACGGTTCACAGCCTGATTTTCCTGTTGTGAATTCCGCTGGACAATGCACTGCCATCGCCACCCGCAACGATCTCATCCGGGTCCTTCGGGATCAAGGACCGAACGCACCAGTGTCCGAAGCCATCCGTGACACTCCCGCACAGATCCACGCCGATACTTCCGCAACTGAAGCTTGGCGGCGCCTCCTTGAGTCCGGTCTCCCCGGTGCCGCCGTAGTTGACAGTCACGGCTCTCTTTGCCAGTGGCTGACCCTCGAGAATATCGAAGAGCTAATCCAGACAAGAGCGGCGACGCACGAGTTTCTGACGAATCAACAGGGTTAGGCGGCCGACCCAACCCTCTTTAGTTTTATCTAGCAACCCATGCGGATCACCTGCCAATCGCCGCATAGCCCTCTCTCGAGATTTCTTTTACTACGGCCTTGATGAAACCCTCCACCATGATGAAACCCTCTATTTTGAAAAACGGTAGCTGGAATCCCTACCTTGTCGGGGCCGGGATTGGAATCCTGAGTTGGCTCGTCTTCCTTCTCGTTGACAAGCCACTCGGAATCTCAACGGAAGTTTCGAAATGGGGCGGCGCGGTGCTGGGGCTTTTCACCGGACAGGAAGCCGTCACCGCAATGCCCTACTGGGGGAAAAACCCTCCGTCACTCGGTTATAGCTTCTGGTTCACAATCGCGGTCGTGGCAGGTGCCTTTGCCAGCGCCGGCCTCGCCGGAACTCTGCGGAAGGAGGTTGTGCCCGAACTATGGAAAAGTCGGTTCGGACCGAGTGTCACGAGGCGAGCGGTTGGCGCCTTTCTCGGCGGTGTCCTGCTTCTGTTCGGCGCTCGACTTGCAGACGGCTGCACGAGCGGCCACGGCATCTCGGGAAGCCTTCAACTCGCCGCCAGCGGATGGCTCTTCTTTCTCTCGGTCATGGTCACCGGTGTCATCACCGCACGCCTCCTTTTTCCCCACAAAAACATTAATCAGTAAACTGCCATTTCCATGAAACTACCTGTTGATACCTCAGCCCCTCTTGGACTCGGCCTGGCGATACTTTTCGGCTTTGTCTTTGGCTTCCTTCTCGACCGTGGTCGGGTTGATCGCTACGACGTGATCGTCAATTTCTTCCGACTGCGAGATTTCCGCGTGCTCAAAATCATGCTCTCGGCCATCGTCATTGGCGGCATTGGAGTCGCACTCCTCGTAGCGGCAGATCTCGCCACCTTTCACATCAAACCGCTCCATCTGCTCGCGATCATTGTCGGTGGAGCCATCTTCGGAATAGGCATGGTATTGCTTGGATACTGCCCGGGAACTGGAATCGCCGCGATTGGCACCGGGAGCATTCACGCCGCGATCGGACTCCTCGGCATGATCGCAGGCTCGATTCTCTACGGGGTAACCTATCCCTGGATCTCGGAACACATTCTCTCGATTGGAGATCTGGGAAAGGCAACACTCCCGAGCCTGACCGGAATCCCGGCTTTCGCATGGTGGATCATTATTGTGATCGTGGTTGGCGTGGTGTTCGCTCTCGTGTCGAAGCTGAAGTCAAAAACCGCTGCTAAAGTTGCCGGAGCAAACTGAGATAGACTTCAGACAGCACCTCAACCACGATCAGGCCGATGATGAAGGTGGCGATGGCCCGCACTCCACGAACATTGCAGCAAAGGGCAAAGGCGCGATAGATCAGGGCCACCATCCAGACCAGATCGATGAACATGACAGTGGTCAACACGAAAAAGGCCTGCGCGTCAGGATGATTGAAGAGCTGATCCAGCTTGCCCTTGATCCAGCTTGCCCTTGATCCAGCTTGCCCTTGTTCACAATAGCCAGCAGGTGCTCGGTGAAGCGCTGATACCCTGACAGCAGGCAGATCAGACCCGTCAGCAGCATGGGCCAGCGTGCTAGCGCCTGGGTGCCGAATACATCGATCAACCGGAAGGCTGTTTTTGAGATCAGTTTCCCAGCCGCAAGCAACACGACGGAAAGGGATAACCAGTTGACGATGCCTTCGGTGAGGAACAACCAAGTCTGCGCCAGAAAGCCAGTGCGCGTGTCCAGCACGCCGTCAAAATGCGTGTGACTCAGGGAACCGATCCATCCAGTTAGGAGGATCAAAAACAACCCTAAGACCAAGGCCGGGGGACCGGCTATGTGCTTGAATGGATTAAACAACAGGTCACTGATTTTTCTTGAAGAGGTCGTGCTCGTGACGATGGTGTTTTGGCGGTTTCCAGCCTGGCAATGATTTCATCGAGGCGGTTCCGGACGGTTGGGTAACTCACTTTTAAAAATCGGCCATCTCCTTCAGGCTGCGGCCGGCTTGGATGAAGTTACTGATGAAAGCCTGGTCCTCACGAAGAGGGTTTGCCCGGTGCCTCGACCGTCTTTTGTTCTATCGCGCCCGATTCTCCGTGCTGGATTCATCGGTGAAATCTCTCTATACTGCTTGCAAATCCCCTCGACTCCCGTGAATCCCGAAACTTATCTCCGTCCCGGTCTGGCCATCGCCATCGGGTTGCTCATCGGGCTGCAACGGGAGACCGTCAAAGAAGGTCCGGCGGGGATCAGAACCTTCGCCCTCATCGCCCTCTCCGGGTATCTGATCGGACTGATCGGCGTCCCGTATGGCGGGTGGGTCGTGTTCGCCGGGATCCTTTTCCTCGCAGCGATCCTCAGTGTTGGAAATGTGATCGACTCCCGCAAGAGTGCCGATCACGGGGCCGGGGTGACGACGGAAATCGCCGCACTGCTTGTCTTCGGCATCGGGGTCTATCTTTCGGACTTCACCAACGAACTGTCGCCCGCCGTGCTTTTCGCCGGGGTCACGGCGCTCCTGCTCTATTACAAGACTCCCCTGCACCAGTTCGTCCGCGGCATGGCACCGGAGGACGTCCGGGCGATCATGCAGTTTGTGCTCATCACCCTCGTCGTGCTGCCGGTTCTGCCGAACCGCACCTTCGGCCCCTACGATGTGGTGAATCCCTTCAAGGCCTGGCTGATGGTCGTGCTCATCGTCGGAATCGGACTGGGCGGTTATCTCACCTACCGCATCGGAAGCAGCCGGGTCGGCACGCTCCTGAGCGGTCTCCTCGGAGGACTCGTCTCAAGCACGGCGACGACGGCCTCGGCCTCCCGCTTCGCCCGCGAAGATGCGACACGCGCCACTGCCGCCGCCCTCATCGTGACGCTTGCATCGGCGGTGGCGATCGTCCGGGTGCTTGTGGAAATGGCGGTGGTCAATGGAAAGGATCTCCTCGTCACCGGGCCTCCTCTCGCGACCTTCCTGCTCGTTTTTTCCCTGCTCACCTACCTGCTCTACCGGCGGCGCGCCGCCGAGGTTGTGTATCTCGATCCTCCCGCGAACCCGGCGGGTATGAGACACGCGATCGTCTTCGGACTTCTCTATGTGATCATTCTCCTCGCCGTCGCCGCAACAAAGCAACACCTCGGGACGGCCGGACTCTATGGGGTCGCGGTCCTCTCGGGTCTGACTGATATGGACGCCATCACGCTCTCGACTGCAGAACTGATGAACAACGGCTCCCTCCCTCTGACCACCGGATGGCGGGTCATCCTCATCGCCGCTCTCGCCAATCTCGCTTTCAAAGGCGGCCTCGCCGCCGTGATCGGAGGCAAAGCGATCTTCAAACAGATCGCCCCCGTTTTCGTTCTCGCCCTCGTCGCCGGACTCGCGATCCTGTTTTTCTGGCCGACTTGACCTTCCGGTCTCAGCCCGCTCTCACAAAAACAACATTTCTTGCGAATCTCCGATCCAACCCCGATCCTCGCTCATGCTCAAATCGCCTCAAAATTCCATCTTCCTCTCCTTCCTCTCCTTCCTTTGCGCCGGCGGTCTCGCTGCCGCACCCGCCGCCACCGAACCGACGAACGCCGAAGAAGCCGCCGCTAAGAAGGCGCAGGCCGAGGCCGCCGTCGCAGCGAAGTATCTCGAATGGGTTGCAACGCTTCCGCCCGAAGAGCAGGCCTGGGAAAAGGTGCTGCAGGAGAACCTCGGCAACTTCTACCTGCCCATCCACCAAAAGGAAAAAACCGAGGGCAAAAGCAACGCGTGGGACTTCGTCGCGGACGATCCCGCCCTGCCCCGTGTCCTTCTTATCGGTGATTCGGTCTCACGCGGATACACCCTGGCGGTCCGCAAGGCTCTCTCAGGCAAGGCCAACGTGCATCGCGCCCCGGCGAATTGCGGGCCAACCAAGGCGGGCCTCGACAAGCTCACCGTCTGGCTGGGGGAGGGACAATGGGACCTCATTCATTTTAACTTCGGCATCCACGACCGGGCTACTCCCCTACCCGACTATCGCGTCCGCCTCGGCCAAATCATAGACCGTCTCGCCACGACCGGGGCTAAGCTCGTCTGGGCGACCACAACGCCAATTCCGGATCTCCCTGACAAACAACAAACTGCCGCCTCAATCGTCGAGCGCAACGACGCTGCCGCAGAGCTAATGAAAGAGAAAGGCGTCGGGATCGACGACCTCTTCGGAGCGATGACCCCTCATCTCGGTGAATACCAGCCGGTCGGCGACGTCCATTTCACCGCCCCAGGTTACGATTTTCTCGGCCAGACCGTCGCTGCGGCGATCGAGGCGGAGTTGCGAAAGTAAGGCGAGTTCACTGTGCGTGGTGAAAATTCCGGGGAACTCATTCTCCGTTTCTCGTATAAAATTCAGCTCCCCGGCGTTGCCGCGAGTTGCCACGAGTTGCCGGATAAGGCTCCCGGGAGGACGCTTCACCGCGCCTCCAGCGAGGCAGCGGGCACCCGTCCACTGCGGCCATCGGGCAATTGAATGAGCGCTTCCGCTTCGGAGCGATCCAGCACCATGACGGACGTGCCCGCATACACCGTGACCAGCACCCCGGCGAACTCCGCCTCGAAAGTCTGTGGCACCACCACCGCGCTTCGGTCCCCCACCGTCTGCCGAGCACGCCGCTCAAACAAATCGACTCCGGCAGCGGGAGGAGGGCCGCTCGCACTGTTGGGTGTTTTTTCCTTCCGATCAAACAGTCCGCCCAGAGCCCCCGGCTTCTCGCCTCCCTGGCCTGGCGCATTCACCGCCGCCAGCGTGGCGGTCTGAATGGCTTGGTCGTTGGCGGGAGGGGCGGTGACAAACGGATTGGTCGGCGACGCTGGTTCCGCCTTGCCCGGCAGCCACCCGAAGAGGCCTTTCTTTTTCTCGGGGGCAGGGGGCGTTGTCGGGGGCGGCACAAATGAAGGCACCGGTGCTTCCGACCGGAAGGGCACCGGAGAGATGCTTGATCCCCGGGTCTCCGTCGACACCCCGGCCGGTGGTGTCGCCCGATACTCGGCTCCGTCCCGGCTGGAGGCCACCGGCACGCCATTGATCCGCAGGTATTGCTCCGCCGTGGTCGCCACGGGCTGCAAGGGGCGTTGCGCGGCCATGGCGTCCTTGAGGGCTTTGGTCTGGCGTGCTTCCGCCGCCGCCCGGGCCTGTTCCTGCTCGTAAAGCGCCTGGTTTTGGATCACACTGCCTTGGCTGCTGTAAAGGCCGCCATCCTGGGCATTGCCAAACGACCCGACCCATGATACGCCAAGAACGATACCGAGCGCAGCGAACGGAAGACCCGACATTGCTTTCAGGCCCCCACCCCGACCGGATTTTCCTGTCGTGTTCATAATCACTAATCTCCTCTAGATTCTCTCCTACTGCAATGAAATTACTTTGCGACATCCACCTCGACCTCAGCATGAACGCGCTGGAGTGGAACCGGGATTTGACCCTTCCGATCAAACGCATCCGCGAAAATGAGGCCGGTCGCCACGATATGAAGGGCCGGGGAGAGAATACGGTTTGCTTCGACGAGATGAGGCGCGGCGGAGTGGGTCTCTGCATCGCCACCCAGATCGGCGGGTGCATGAAACCGCGCGGTCCGGTCGCGTGTTGGGAATCCCCCGCCCAGGCTTGGGCCATGACCCAGGGACAGCTCGCCTACTACCAGGCGATGTCGGAAATCGGGCAGATGCGACCAATCACCGACCTGGCTGGTCTCGACGCTCATCTTGCGGAGTGGGCAGATCCCGTCGCCGCTGCAGCGGCCAAGGCACCCATCGGATTCATCCTCAGCCTTGAGGGAGCCGATTCGATCATCACGCTCGACTATCTTGAGCGTGCCCATGCCTCTGGACTACGCGCTCTAGGTCCGGCGCACTACGGGCGCGGTCGCTACGCGCTCGGGCACGATCAGGTCGGTGGTCTCCCGGAGACCGGTCCGGCATTGCTCCGCAAGATGGACGAACTCGGCATCATCCTCGACGCCACGCACCTCAGTGAAGCTTGTTTCTTTGAAGCCCTCGACATCTACTCCGGCCCCGTCTGGGCGAGTCACTCGAACTGCCGAGCTCTGGTGCCCGATCCCCGCCAATATTCCGACGAACAAATCCGCCTCCTCATCGAACGCGGCGCGGTCATCGGCGGAGTGCTCGACGCCTGGATGCTCGTGCCGGGCTGGGAACGAGGGGTCTCCACTCCCGCCTCGACCGGGGTGCAGCTTTCTCATTTGGTGGACCACCTCGACCACATCTGCCAACTCGCCGGGAATGCGCGACACATCGCCATCGGCAGTGACCTCGACGGCGGCTTCGGACGCGAACAGGGACCACTCGATCTCGATACCATCGCGGATCTGCAGAAGCTCGATGGACTTTTGCGCGAGCGAGGGTATTCAAACGAAGATATCACCGGGGTATTCCATGGTAATTTTCTCCGGCTGCTGCGCAGTGCGTGGAGCTAAGCTTCCTTGACAAATCAAGCCATAAGTGAAAGTCTGGGTATATCTACCGACTCGAAATCATGAGAGGCTTCATCACCCGTCGCAAGTTGTCGGAACTGCGCGCAAATCCTCCTGAAACTCTTCCGTCCCATTTTGCGACCGACGTTCTCGTAGCCGCCCGCAAGCTTCGCGGTGCTCTGCGACTTCACTGGAGAGTCCTCCTGGCGGCAAGCCTGGTCGCCTTGGTTTTGGCAACTGTCGTTGGTTTGCAGACTGGAGATTCCACCGCGACGAAGACCGCGCCTCCCCTGAGAATTTTTCAGGCAGCCGATCAGACAGCTCCTTTTGTCTTCGAATGATCGGACGCCGAACCATGATCTGGGCTCTTGCCACTGTCGCAGTAGCTGCGGTCGTGGCGTATCTGGTCGCAGGGTTCGCCATGGAACGAATCTCGCGCCAGACCCAAAACGTGGCCTCCGAAAAGGGATTTCATCAGTGGTTGCACGAGAATCTGAAGATCACCAGAGATCAGGAACTCAGGCTCGAAGCCATCGAGCGTGCCTTCGAAGACGAGCGGATTCGGTTACGAAAAGAAATCGACGCCGCTGGAGTCCACCTTGCCGAGGTTATTCGATCCCACGAAGCGAAGTCACCGGAAGCCAGGGATGCGCTTGCGAAGCTCGCCGCCCAACAGGGACTTCTTCAGGAATCCACTCTCGATCACTTCTTCGCCATGAAGGCCTATCTCGATGAAAAACAGGGAGAAATGCTTCTCCAATGGACCTGTGACAGTATCGTAAATGGACACCACAATTGAAGGATTCGAGGAGCTCTTCCGAGAACGCTTTCTCGGCTGCGATCCACAAGCACTGACCACGGCGGATGATCTCCAGGCCACTGCCGCAGCAGCCGGTGACGATGGAGCGTTCCGAATCCTGATCGAGCGGTATCAGGATCGCGTTTTCCATTTCTGCTATCAATGGCTGCGGAACACAGAGGATGCGAAGGAGGCCTGTCAGGATACTTTCGTCCGGGCCTACCTCTCGATTGGACTGTATGAAAGGCGCGGAAAGTTTGCGAGCTGGATCTATCGCATCGCCCTGCACCAATGCCACGACCGGCACAAGTCGAAGGCTTCGCGCCAGCGACGGCGCACGTCCTCGCTCGACGATTCGTCAGTGGACTTTGTATGCTCCGGCCCACGCCCTGACGAGTCGGTCGCCGGCGGGGAAGATCTGGAAAAACTTCGCCGGAAAATCGACTTGCTCCCGGCGAAGTTCCGCGAAGTGGTCATGCTAAGCTGTCTGGAGGATCTGAGTCACGAGGTCTGCGCTGAAATCCTCGGAATCTCCGCCCGCGCCGTGGAAGGAAGGCTCTATCGGGCGCGGACCCTCCTGAGCGAGTGGCTTGGTGCCGAAAAGTAATTTTTCGAAAAAACTTGTGGGGTTTGGAGAAAGATTTCGTTGGGGTAGGTTGAGGGTATCTCAAACCAAGCCTTCCCGTCCATATGATCTCGATTCATTTCCGCTTCCGTTCCCTCTTCACCGCTAGTTCACTCGGCCTCGCAGTCATGCTTTTCGGAGCATCCTGCTCTGAAAAAGATGATTCAAGCACCTCCAACGCACCCGTTGGAAAGCCGGTGGTTCACACCGTGAATTATCCGCTGTTCTACTTTGCGCAGCGTATCGGAGGAGATCTCGTGGATGCGAAATTCCTGGCACCCGCCGAGATCGATCCCGCATTCTGGAACCCCGGCGATGCCGAAATCCTGGCCATGCAGTCGGGTGATCTGCTGCTGCTCAACGGGGCGGACTATGCGAAATGGCTCGCCGAGACAACGATGCCCGGTTCAATCCTGGTGAACACCTCGAAAGCGTTCTCCGGAGAATACCTTGCGAGTGGAGAGGCCGTCTCACATAGCCATGGCCCCGGAGGCGAACACTCCCACGCCGGTCTCGCCTTCACCACTTGGCTGGACTTCCAACAGGCGCTTTGGCAAGCTGAAGAAGTTCGCGATGCCTTGATCAAACTATTGCCGGACTCCGCACCGCAGATCGAGGCGAATTTCAACTCCCTGGCCGATGATATCGACGCGCTCAACGCCCGGTTCAAAACGATCGGCCTCGCCCTGAAAGACAAGCCGCTCCTGGCCTCCCACCCCGTTTATCAATATTTCGCGAGGCGGTATAAACTGGATCTCCAAGCGGTCCACTGGGAGCCCGAGACTGTGCCCGATGACGCGGCCATTGGGGAGCTCAACAAACTGCGCGTGGACCGCCCTGCTGCATGGATGATCTGGGAAGGAACGCCCGCCGAGGCCTCCATCGCCAAACTCAAGGCTCTCGGGATCGAGAGTGTCGTGGTGCATCCCTGCGCGAATCGCCCGGAGGCGGGCGACTGGTTGAGCGTCATGCAGGCCAACGCGGACAATCTGAGCCGAATTGCTGAGTAATCCACGCTCAAGCTTTTACTCGAAGTATCCATGAAAGCCACGAACACTCGCGCCATCTCCATTCTGACCTCGCTCCTTATTCTCGGTGGCGGCGTGCAGGCTCAGGAGGCGAACGCTCCCGATCCACTGGTGATCGACGACACCCTCCCCCGTGAAAGCACGGAGCCCGGGAGTAGCTCACTCGACACCACCATCGCCACCTCGACGCCGAACAATCGGGCGATGACCTTCTCCTCGACGGTCACCGGAGTGTCCGCACCGACGGTGACGACCCTTGATGCCGATGTGGCCGCAGGCAAACTGGAGACGCTCCTCGGAGTGGCCCCGAGCGCCTCAAGCGGGCGGGCCAGCGGAGAGGATCTCTCCCAGCGGTCATTCCTGCGACGGGGCGAGCTGCTGGAGGTTATTCCCGGGTTGATCGTAACCCAACACAGCGGCGGCGGAAAAGCGAACCAGTATTTCCTCCGCGGTTACAATCTGGACCACGGAACAGACTTCGCGATTTTCGTCGATAACATGCCGGTCAACAACCGCACCCACGGCCACGGGCAGGGATACGCCGATATCAACTTCCTCATTCCCGAATTGGTCGAAGAACTTGAGTATGTCAAAGGCCCTTACTTCTCCAGCTTCGGCGATTTCAGCACCGCCGGAGCCGCCCGCTTCCGGCTTTATCGCGAGCTACCCGAGGGGATCGCTTCCTTCTCCATCGGAACGGACAACTACTATCGCGGGCTTCTCGCGGATTCCGTGAAGGCAGGCAACGGAATCGCGACCTACGCTCTCGAATACAATTCCTACGACGGCCCCTGGCTCAACCCCGATGATCTGGGCCGAATGAATGGTTTCTTTCGATTCGTGGTCGGAGACGATGATGACTTTCTCTCATTCACTCTGATGGGATTTGATTCCTCGTGGAATGCCACGGACCAGATTCCGGCCCGAGCCATCGCAGACGGATCGATCGACCCGTTTGGGTTCGTTGATCCGACAGTGGGCGGCGAGTCCTATCGCTACAGTTTCTCCACAGACTTCAAGACAACCAGCGACGCCGGAGTGACCGTCGGATCGGTCTATGCCGGAGCCTACCAACTCGATCTCTACTCCAATTTCACCTACTTCCTCGACGATCCGGTCAACGGCGACCAATTCAATCAATTTGATGACCGCTGGTTTGCCGGAGCATCGCTCAACCACACCTTCAATCCCATAAGTCTGCTTGATCGGGAGAACGTTTTCTCCGTTGGACTGCAAACCCATCACGACTTCATCGACGGAGTTGGCCTCTACAACACCGCCCAACGTCAGCGCCTCTCGACGGTCCGGGATGATACGGTCTATGAATCAAGCTTCTCCGGATACGGGAATGTTGAGACCAAGTGGAACTCATGGCTCCGCAGTCAGGCGGGTCTCCGGGGAGACCTCTATTATTTTGACGTGGATTCCCACACTCTTGACGCAAATTCCGGCGACGAATGGGCCGGGATCGTGAGTCCGAAGGCCGGTCTCGTCTTCGGCCCTTGGAATGATACGGAATTTTATCTCAACGGCGGCCTCGGATTCCATAGCAACGACGCTCGCGGTGTCACCATCACCGAAGATCCCGGTGCTCCGGGCACTCCGGTGGATTCCGTCCCTCCGCTCGTTCGCACCAAAGGTGCCGAAGTGGGCGTCCGCAGTCAACTCGCACCCGATCTGAATTCCACGCTCTCCCTCTGGTATCTCTACAGCGACTCCGAGCTCGTCTATGTGGGAGATGCCGGCAATGTAGAAGCCGGCGATGCCAGCGAACGCTACGGGGTCGAGTGGTCAACCTACTGGCGTGCCAAGCCCTGGTTGATGATCGACACGGAGTTCACCGCCACCGAGTCCCGCTTCCTCGCCACTGGAGAGGAGATCGAAAACTCCGTGCCGATCTCCGCTGCGGGAGGCATCACTCTTGGCGAAGAATTTGGCCCCTACGCCTCACTCCGCGCCCGCTATTTCTCTCCACGCCCACTCACCGGCGACGGCAGCGTGAAGTCGCAGGACGCCTTCCAATTGAACGGTCGGGTCGGCTACCGCAGCACGACCAATTGGGAATTGACCTGTGAGGTGATCAATCTCCTCGACGCCAAAGACAATGACATTGAATATTTCTACACTTCCCGACTGCCAGGGGAACCGCTTGTCGGAGTGGATGACACCCATCTTCACCCCTACGAGCCGAGACAGGTTCGGTTCACGGTGACCAAGAGGTGGTGAGTGATTTTTGAAGACCGAAACCAATCTCTCACGCGAACATTTTCAGAAACGCCACTTCCAGCGCGAGAGCCTCGAACACATTGGTCGTGAGATCGGTCCGCAGTTTCTCGACCGCTCCGATGCGTCGACACAACCAGTCGGTGCTTTTTGTCTCAGCGAGCCGGCCGGTCGCCGCGGAGAACTCCGGCAAATCCAGCTGCACTGCTCCTTGCTGAATCCGGAGAGCGTCGCCGAACCACATCAGCAGCACTTCGATCATCTCGTTGCGCTGCTCGAGATAATCGGACGCGGTGAGGGCCTCATAATATTCTTCGCGCTGGGCGAGGTAGTCGCCCTCGATCTTGTTCTTGTAATGGGCGACCTCCGCTTTGTAGGCCTCTTCGTTGGCTTTGGTGATGGCGGCCTTGGCTGACTTGAGCGCGGTGCTGAACTCATTCATCAGGGTCATCGAACCCGAAAATCCGCTGCGGCCTTGGAGAGCCTCAGCGCGCAACTTCTCCAAGAAAGGCCCGACGACCGGACTCAGCTGGGGCGGTCCAGAGGCACCTGCCAAAGTCACTTGCAGGCAGCGCGATAGGATGGTCGGGAGGATCTGCTCGGAGCGCGAAGTCAGCAGCAGCAGCCGGCTCGCGGCGGGAGGCTCCTCGAGGGTTTTCAAAAACGCATTGGCGGCTTGTGGCAACATGCGGTCGGCATCCTGAATGATCGCGAATTTCGTGACTCCGGCTGGTGCCGCCATGTGCAAGGAGTGCTCCACGCCGCGAATGGAACCGATCACGATGCGGCGGCTCTTCGACTCCGGCGCGATGACCGCTACCATGCTTGATCGCAAACTTTCCAGCGAAGCATCTGCCGCAACCCGATGCCCCCCCAACTCCACCAAATGTCGCGCGACGGCCGCCTTGCCGCTGCCCTTGGGCCCGATGATCAAATAGGCATGGGCCAGACGACCTTTGGCCTCCGCCAAGTCAAGCAATTCGATGGCTTTGGAAAGGGAGAAACTCATACCGAGGCGGGCGTCCAGCGTTGTTCCAAAATTTCAGCAATGCTTGCGGCGACGGCTTCGATCTCAAGCGACGCATCGATCACGACGATTCGCTCGGGTTCCGCCTCGGCTAGCTCCAAATACCCGTGCCGAATCCGCTCAAAAAAGGCCAGCGGTTGCGCTTCGATCCGGTCGGCACCTGACCCGCCCACTCCCACCGCCCGGGAATGACCGATGGCGGCGTCGAGATCAAGTAGAAGAGTCAGATCCGGGCGCAAAGTCCCCATCGCGAATCCATTGACCTGCTCAACCGAGGAACGATCCAGCCCGCGCCCGATCCCCTGATACACCGTCGTCGAATCACAAAACCGATCCGCCACCACCCAGGTGCCCCCAGCCAACGCCGGCTCGATGACCTCGCGAACCAGCTGCGCCCGGCTGGCCGCAAAGAGGAGCAGCTCGCTTTGATCGCTCATCTCGGCGACTTCGGGATCATGTTGGAGCAGATGCCGGATTTTCTCCCCGACCACCGTGCCGCCGGGCTCGCGGGTGCGCACGACGCGCAGGCCACGCGACTCCAGCAAGTCCACCAGCCGGGCAACCTGAGTCGATTTGCCACAGCCCTCGGAGCCCTCAAAAGTGATGAATTTCCCGCGTTGCATCAGAAGTGTTTCCATATATCAATGGGTAAGCTAGGCTTGTAAAAAGAAAAATCCCCGCCCATCATCCTGACTCCCCATGGCCGACCCCGTCCTCACTTTCGCCCCCCGCACCGACAAAAAGGCCGTCGAGCTCGATCTCGTCTTTGCCCCGAAGTTCGACGAGCATGGTCTGATCGTCGCGATCGCGCAGGATGCCGACAGCGGCGAGGTCCTCATGGTTGCTTACATGAACGAGGAGTCGCTCAGGCAGACCATCACCCTCGGCGAAGCGGTCTATTTTTCCCGCAGCCGCCAGCAACTCTGGCATAAGGGGGCCACATCGGGGCATACCCAGGTCGTCGAACGCATCCTGACCGACTGTGACCAGGACGCTCTCGTCCTCAAAGTCCGCCAAAAAGGTCCGGGATGCTGCCATGCCGGATACCGATCCTGCTTCTATCGGAATATACAAGAGCCCGGCGATCCTGTTACCTTGGGACAAGAAATCGCAGAGCAAAGCTACGATCCCGAGGCGGTTTACCACAAGTAGGCGCGAGCTAGCAGCCTGTCGGACTAGCGAATACGGGCGAGACGTCTGCGCTCCCAAGGTTCACGATACGAATTGACCATTGAAGAGTTTGGGCCACAAAAAGGCACAAAAAGCACAAAAATGCACAAAAATGCCTTCCTCAAACCCTTCCGAAAAGTTCATTCCAGACTTTCGAATTCACTTCCTGCTACATAGCCAAACCGCTACAAGCTAAACAGCTCTCCCCCTCCCCCTCCCCTTCCCCTTCCCCCATGCAGTCTCTCTGGTCCGACACCGAAGCCAAACGCCACCGCGATCTCCTTTCTCAGCGGGTCTATACCTCGCGCCTCCTCGGGGCGGATCCCGAACTGGTCCTCCATGGTGGGGGGAATACCTCGGTGAAAGCAACCGAGAAAGATTTCTTCGGCGATCCTGTCGAGGTGCTCCATGTCAAAGGCTCGGGCTGGGATCTCGGGACCATTGAGGCGGCTGGGTTCGCGCCCGTGCGAATGGACGCCCTTCTGAAAATGGCGAAGCTCAAGGACCTCAGCGATGCGGCCATGGTCACCCAACAACGAGCAGCCATGCTGAACCCGGCGGCTCCCACTCCGAGCATCGAGGCCATCCTTCACGCCATCATCCCGCAGTGCTTTGTGGACCACACCCACGCCAACGCCGTGGTTGCCCTGACCAACCATCGCGGCGGACGGGAAACCATCACCGAGGTGTATGGCGACCGCGTCGCGGTGATCCCCTACGTGATGCCCGGTTTTCTCCTCGCCAAAGCGGTGGACCGCGCTCTTGCCAAGGTGGATGCCCGCCAGCTCGACGGCATCATTCTCATGAATCACGGCATTTTCACGATGCACGACGACGCCCGCACCAGCTACGAACTGATGATACAGCTCGTGGACAAAGCGGAACGGTTCCTCGCCAAACAGGTCGGAAAATCCTGGTCGCTTGCCGTCACCAAAGCCGCTCCGAGCGAAGACCTTCTCACCCTGTCCGCCATTCGTCAGGGCGTTTCCAAACTGCGCGGGGTGCCCGTCATCGCTACCCTCGACGCCTCGCCGGCGGCCCGTGGCTTTGCGGATCGTGCGGATGTTTCCAATCTCGCCACGCGCGGTCCGCTCACCCCCGACCACACCATCCGCACGAAGCGAATCCCGGTGGTCATTGGCAAAAAGCCGGAAGATTCCCTCGCGAAATTTGCCAAAGATTACGAAGCCTATTTCGCCAAGAATCAGAAAGGCGAGACCATGCTGACCGCCGATCCTCGCTGGGCGGTCTGGCCCGGACAGGGCGTCATCAGTTTCGGGACCACGATGTCGGAAGCGCACGTCGTTCGCG
>Ga0163144_10012092_pt1 | contig 18182 bp, 13 predicted proteins | sample OliLak19BULKMAT1_FD_123175 | JGI IMG/M metagenome (GOLD analysis project Ga0163144, IMG submission 123175) | Freshwater microbial mat bacterial communities from Lake Vanda, McMurdo Dry Valleys, Antarctica - Oligotrophic Lake LV.19.BULKMAT1 | ecosystem: Environmental > Aquatic > Freshwater >... | reverse complement strand
TCTGAGCTTTAGGGTAATTGTTTCGGCTAACCAGCCGCCGGTTCGCAGTTTGGCCGCCACTTTTTCAACCAGCTGCATGAGCACGGTGCGTATTTCAGCCGGATCGGTCAAATCATCGGTAAAGGTAACTTCAGCGCCGATGGACTGCTCGGTGCGGGCCTGCACCGGGCGCATATCCAGGCCTTGCGACAGCAGTAAAGCGCTCTGAGCGTGATTGCCCAGCGCTTTTTGCAGGCGCGCCAGCGATGCCAACCGCAGCTCGCCAATGGTGCAGATGCCCAGCGCGTTAAGCTTAGTTTGCGCCACAGCCCCAATAGTCCAAAGCCGCTGCACGGGCAATGGATCGAGCGTGCTTTGCACCTGCTCGGGCAAAATGTGCAGCAGGCCGTTTGGCTTAGAAAGCTCGCTGGCCATTTTGGCAATCAGCTTGTTGTGCGCTATGCCCACGCTGCAGTTCAAACCCGTTCGTGCCAGCACGCCCTGCTTGACTCTGGCCCCGATGTTTAATGCGCTGCCGAACAGGCTTAAGCTGGCGGATACGTCTAAAAAAGCTTCGTCTAGCGACAGCCCTTCGATCTGCGGCGTTTGTTCGGCAAAAACTTCAAATATCTGCTGAGATATTTCTCGGTAGTGGGAAATGCGCGGTTCAATGTAAACGCCATGTGGGCATAGCTTTCGCGCAACAGCCGTGGGCTGCGCCGAATGCACGCCGAATTTCCGGGCTTCATAGCTGGCGGTGGATACCACGCCGCGCTTGCCAGAATGCGCAATGATGACCGGCTGCCCGATTAACTTTGGCGCATCGCGCTGCTCAATTGCTGCATAAAATGCATCCATATCGACGTGCAAAATTGCGCGCATATTCGCGTCAAATTTTAGCTGGGTCGCGGATGCAGCGCGCCGCACTGTGCGCAGGTTCGCAGCGATTCACTGTCATAAAAACGCTGAAAAACAGCGGCAAACTGCGTTTCAATATTGCTCAACGAGAAGCGTTCGTCATAAAGCAGGTGATTGCAAGAATGGCAATACCACTGAAGCCCGTCTAGCTCATGCGGCAATCGCTTGCGCTCGATCACCAAACCCACCGAACCGGCTTCACGCTGCGGCGAATGCGGAATATTCGCGGGTAGCAAAAAAACTTCACCTGCATTAATTGGAATGCTGTGCAGCGCGCCCTCCAGCTGCACTTTTAGCTGCATCTGGCCCTCAAGCTGATAGAAAAATTCCGGCCCTTCTTCTACATGAAAATCAGTGCGCTGATTCGGCCCGCCGACGATCATGCAAATAAAATCTTGATTTTGCCAAAGCACCTTGTTGCCTACCGGCGGCTTAAGCAGCGCCCGATTACTGGCTATCCACTGCAACAGATCAATCGGCAAACTAGGCAACAGGGCGCGAGGAATGCTCATTGTGTTCAGCGCTAACCTTTCGCAGCCGCGTCAATTGAAGTCGGCGGCGGCTGAACCTCGCGCACTGCCATGTTGGGGCGAAGTTTGACGTTACCCTCAGTTACCACGCGATCACCCGCTTGCAGACCAGAAATGACCTCAACTTTGCCACCGACTCTCGTTCCGAGCGTGAGTTTAACGCGCTCTGGCGCTTGATTTTCGGCAACAAATTTATAGGCAAACGACTCGTCGGCATTTTGCAGCACGGCAATTTCATTAATCATCAGCGCCTCGCGCGGGCGCACTTTCAACATGACGTTTAACAGCATGCCGGGCTTAAGTTGCAGGCGCCCGGAATCATCGGGGCGATTTTTTAGGCGCGCACGCACGACAAAAGCGCGGGTAGCCAGATCAATGCGTGAGTCAATCGAAGTGACCTGACCTTCAAAATTTTCGTTGATGTAAGCGGCGCTGCGGGCGTTGACGGTATCGCCTTCACGCACGCTTGCGAGCGCAGTTTCAGGAACCGAAAAATCTAGCGTTAGTGTTTCAATGTCATCTAGGGTAACGATCGGTGTGCCAGGCGTGAGCAGCGTGCCGGGGCTGACTTGACGAAACCCGAGCACACCGGAAAACGGCGCGGTAATCACGCGGTCAGATAGCCTGGCACGTACGGCATCCAGGCGGGCGCGGGTTTGGTCGATATTTGCTTTCGCAGTGTCGACCTGCGCCTGAGTCACCGTGCCTTTGGCCTTCAGGCCGCTGAAACGGTCAAACTGCTGAGATGCCTCTAAATACGCGGCTTGGGTTTCTTTTAAATTCGCTAGTTCGGCTTTGCCGCTTAACTCAACTAGCACGTCGCCCGCCTGCACACTATCGCCATCGCTAAAATTAATGCGCGATACCGATTCGGTCACTTTGGCACTGACGGTGACGGATTCATTCGCAGCCGTGGTGCCCAGTGCGCTAATCGAATCTGTCAGCGTTTCCAAACTGAGGGGTTCTAGATAAACGCCAATCACTGCCGCAGCGCCTGTCGGGCCTGCACCGGGACGCCCGCCTGGTTGCGGTGCTGCGGCCCCGGCCCCGGCTGGATTCGCAGCTTTGTTGGTTGCTTCAGGCTGACAGGCTTGCAAGCACAGCAAAAGCGCGGCCGCACTTACAAAAGCGTAAATAATGCGCATTTATGTTCTCGATTTAAACTTGTGGACAGTGTAAGTCAGCAATACGTCACGAGCGCGTGGTTTCGCTACACTAGGGCAAATTTTAGCCCCGTGAGTTTATGCTCAAGCAACTTCCTTTGCGCGTACCGCCGCAGGCCGCAACCGGCCGAATTCTGGGCGCGACCTTCGTTGTGCTATTAGTGTTTTGCTGGTTTCTGGCCACACTGGGTACAGCGGAAAACCGCCTTATTGAGCCGACTACGCTGCCGTCCCCGTTTGAAGTCATGCAAAGCGTTGAAAGCCTAGTGAAAGAGCGTGGGCTATTTGCTGCGATTGGTGCCTCACTGTTTCGGGTATTAAACGGCTTTGCGCTTGCCGTGCTGATTGCCGTGCCGCTTGGCATTTTTGCAGCTTCCCAACGCTGGGCACAGGCATTTTTACAGCCGATGATTGTTGGCCTGCGTAATATTCCAGTGGCGGCACTGATTCCAATCTCGCTGCTTTGGTTTGGCATCGGTGAGCAGCAAAAAATCATGTTCATTTTTATTGCAAGCTTTCCTTTTATCTTCTCAGACAGTTGTTCGGCGGTTTTGAACGTGCCTGAGCGCTATGTAGACACTGCGCGAACGCTGGGCGCGAATGACTGGCAGATCATTCGCAAAGTCCTAATGCCACTGGCAGCGCCGGATATTTTCAGCGCGCTGCGAGCCTTGTTTGGCCTAGCATTCGGCTACATCATGCTAGCGGAGGTTATCAACACGCAGTCTGGCCTTGGCGCGCTAATAAACGTTAGCCAGCGGCTGGGTAAAACGGAGCACGTTTATCTCACCTTATTAGTCATCGCCGCCCTCGCATTTTTAATCGACTGGGGTTTAGGCCAGCTGGAACGCCTTCTTTTTCCGTATAAAAACGCATGAGCACTGATATCGACCCAAGCCATCCAACAGCAAGCGATGCAGCAATCGCTCCCGCAAGCCCCGTCGCGCCTTCGGCTAGTCCGATTGCTAGCACAGCAAAGCCCACGCCACCGGTAGTGGAGTTTCGCAACGTCGGCAAGGTTTATGGCGGCGCAAAGCCGTTCACGGCGATAAAAAACGTCAGCTTTACGATTGAAGATCGCCCCGATCATGGCGAGTTTGTTTGCATACTCGGGCCATCAGGCTGCGGCAAAAGCACGGTATTACGCATGATTGCCGGGCTGGCCCCGCAATATCCACAATCAAGCGGCGATGTGCTGCTATTTGGGCGCCAGGTTGCGCCCGCCGCTTCCGATCGCGGCATGGTGTTTCAGGATTACACCAGTTTCGATCATCTGCACGTCTGGGAAAACATCGCCTTTGGCCTGGAATGCCGAGGCATGCCACGCACCGAACGCAAAGCGCTCGCGCTGGATTGGATGCAAAAAGTCGGGCTGAGCCGGGAAAAAGATGCATACAAATATCCGCATCAGCTCTCCGGCGGCATGCGCCAGCGCGTCGCGATTGCGCGTTCGCTGATCTTAAAGCCGCGCATCATGCTGATGGACGAACCATTCGGCGCACTGGATCCAGCAACGCGGCTGGCGATGCAAGATTTGCTGATTAACCTGTGGAAGGAGCAGCAGTCATCGGTATTTTTCATCACCCACGCGATTGACGAAGCCTGCTTTTTATCGGATCGGATCTTGATTATGTCGCCCGCGCCCGGAACGATCCTGCGCGAGATCAAAATTGAGCGCTCCGGCAAAACCGCAAGCGAAATGCAGCGCGACCCAGAATTTCAAAACCGCGTGTTTGAAGTTCGGGAATTCATGGAAAAGCTAGAGCAGCCCGAATAGATTTGCGTCTGTCTATTTGAGTGGAGGCATGAGGATAAAAGCAATCATGTTGGACTTAGACGGCGCGACAATGAATCCAAGCTCACGGCTTAGTAAATCAGCTTAGCCGTGCGAGCTAAATAGGAATTTCCCCCTGATAAGGCGAATGGCTTTTGCCCCAACGGGGCATCAGGTGAAAGCCCGGGGCAACGCCTTGGGGCTGAAACACAAAGAACTAAACGCCCTGAAAGGGCGCAATGATATCTGCACAACCCAAATACAAAAATCGCGGCGATCAAACACAAAAAAGCCGCAAACCAACTGAGTCGGCTGCGGCTTTTAAACTAGGACGGATTTAGATAAACCCGCGCATTTGCGCGTAGCTCAGCTATTAATCGTCGCCCTTGCTCAAATCATCATCAACTACCTGCGTTGCAGCCCATTCGAGCGCTTCACGCTCAGCGCGTTCGCGTTCTTGACGATCTACATCGGCTAATAAATCTTCAGTAATGATGCCGGTTGCAATTTCGCGAAGTGACAAAACGGTGGGTTTGTCATTTTCTTGCGGCAAAATTGGATCAGCGCCATTGGCGAGCTGACGTGCGCGCTTGCTGGCAAACAACACCAAATCAAAGCGATTTGGGATCACTTTTAGGCAATCTTCGACGGTAATGCGGGCCATAAAACGCCTTTGCTTAAAAACAGAACTCGGCAAAATACAAGATTCGCGAGCGCATAGCCAGCTTTTGGACTCTAAAAACGCCGGAATTCACGCGTTTTGTTCAGCACAAAGGTGCGCTATTCGTCCTGCCGGTCCCGATGCGATTCACTTTCCTGGCGCCGCTGCGGCGGCTCAAAGCTGCGCTCGCTGCGTTCAAACGTGCTCCGCTCGCGGCTGCGGCCCAACTCTGATGGGAAAGACTCTGATCGCTCCGTGCTTGGCAATCCGCCACTATCGCGCTGCCTTGGCGTTTCCATTTGCATTATGGATCGATCTTGTCGGCTTTGCGTTGGCCAGCTGCGTAAATCAGCGGAACCGCCCGGAAAACCGCCGCCAATGCCGCCACCGGGCCTATCGCCGAAGTCAGGAGAATTACGTCGCTCGCTTTGCTGCAACAGCAAAAGTGCTTGCTCAGCACTTTCAGCCGTGTTCGGTGCTGCTGACAAGCCGCGGCCATTCACCACCCGGTGCGGATAGCGATAGCCGTTTCCGTATCCTGGCGGGCCAAAATACGGGTAGCCGTGGCCCCAGCCCGAACCAAATCCGAAACCACTCCAGGCAAAGCGCGATCCGATGCCGCGCCAGGGCGAGTAAAACGGATCAAACTGCCAGTGTCCAAAACCACCATAGCGCCCCGAACGCAGCGTCCACATCAGCCAAGGATCGTGCCAGACGCCGTAGCCCGCATAGGCGGCGCCGTAATAGTTGTCAAAATAGCGGCTGCGCCAAAACCAATCATCCATCACGCTGTAACGGTGATATTGCTGCGAGCGATCAAGCCGAGCCTGCCGATCGGTAGTTTGACTATCGAAGCTAGCGCAGCCAGCGATCGTCAAAGCCAGCACTGAGCAAAGCAAGACCAGCTTGATTGGGCGCAATAAAATCTGTGCGGTAAGTCCAAAAATTAGCCGCTGCGGATGTGCAGTACGCATTTAAAAGCTCCTTTGAGGCATCGAAAAAAAACAGATTCCGAGCAAAAGGATACGCCGACGGCGATCGCAATAAAGCGCTCGCTGTCGGCGTTTAGGCGGGCATTTATCGCCGCATTACGGGTATTTCACAGCGATGCGACATATCCGCTTTTTACAGATTTTTGTCAGTCAGGGATTTTGTTAATCAGCCGCTATTTAGCGGTGACACGAACGGACACGCGACGATTTTGCTCGCGGCCTTGCTCAGTTGCATTATCGGCAATCGGATGCATAACACCGTAGCCTTCGGCCTTCAAACGCGCTGCATCAACACCGAGCGCCACCACCGCATTCATTAGCGCATTCGCCCGCGCCTGTGAAAGGGCTAGGTTTGCAGCCGCATCACCGGTGCTGTCGGTGTAGCCACCGACCTTCAGCTGGACGTTCGAAAATGCCTTCAAGATCGCAGCGATATTGTTGACTTGCTCATCAGATTGCGAGGTCAAGGTGGCAGATCCGGTGTCAAAATAAATGCGATCAAAATCAAACCAGACTTCTTTATCAATCATTTGCGCGCTGTCTTCAATGAAGCCAACCAGCTTGCTTTCAATGCCGTTAGCGGGAATATTGAGCTTGACTTCCCCCGGCAGCACGCGCTCGCCGAATGCGCCTAGATCAATACTTGGCAGCGCGGCTGGTTCTGTTGCAATTACAGGCGCAGCGACAGGATCAGCGACAGGATCAGGCGTAACAACGGGGGCGATTGATACCGTCTCTGGCGCAGGTGTTGGCTCGCTATTTCCGCGGCTGAAATACCAAGTGGCAAACCCAATCGAAGCGATTAAAGGCAGCACCCAAAGCCAGCCGCCAATGCCGCCTTCTTTTTGCCCAACAGCGGATTGGTTCGCCGAAAAACTCGCAGCTGCGCTGGCAGCTGCACCGGGAAACCCTAAAAGCGAGCCTACAGAACCCGGCACCATGGCCATCAAACCGGCTTTTTGGCCGCCTAGCAAGCCCACCAATGCGCCTATACCGCCGCGCGAGGCGCTTTGCTTAGCAAGCAGCGCTAACATCAGTGGTGCCACTGCGCTCAAAAGCTTGCTGACCGAACCCGCGCTAATACCGGCGTGCTGAGCAATCGCGCTGGTAACCCCTGCAAGCTTATCGCCGAACAGCTGGCTCACAAAACTGCCGCTCAGTTCACCCAGCGGGCTGGCTGCATGATCGGCGCTAAACGCAGCGCCGACGTTGGCTAAAACCGATTCCGGGTTCAAACGATTGTCACCCAGCATCCCGCTTAATGAGTCAATAAATCCGCGATTGTCAGATTTGGCTAGCACCAAGCTCATCATCGTAGGCAGTACGGCGGCTATAGCCTTAGCCACGCCGGACTGCGATTCACCAAGCCATGCGGCGGCTTTCTGGGTTACTGAATCGGTAATGTAGGGTTTTACGAAATTCATAATGTTCATAGCTGATTTCCTGGCAATTATTAACAACGGGCAATTTTTCAAGGTTGGAATGCGTTGCAAGAAGTCGCGCGAATTTCCAAAATGAATTGTTACATGAAAGTCTACGCGCGCTCGCTAGAATCAAAGATATACAAAAACTTCACACTTCGATTTGTTCGGTGATAGCTGAAATTTTTGTTGTCGCTACTGGGCCTTCTTTAGATGCACGTCCAAAAACGACAGCATTTTTTCATAGCTCATCAGCACGTTTTCAGGCTTATAAAACCCGTGGCCTTCACCCGATGCCTCGACGTATTCAACTATTTTACCCGCTGATTTGAGCGCGTCGCGCATTTTTCTGCCGTGTTGCACCGGCACGCGGTTGTCCGCTTCGCCATGAATTATTAAAACCGGTGCCGTAAAATTAGCCGCATAATGCACAGGGGAATTGGCTCTTAGCTCAGCTTTATCTGCACCCAAAACTCGTTCAAGATAGTTGTTGCCCGCTTTTGAATCTTCAATGTCGCCCCGGCTGTACATCAATTCCAAATCTGAAACGCCAACGTAGCTAATCACCGCTTTGTATAAATCTGGCTCGCGCACGGCACCCATCAGCGCGGCATAGCCGCCATAGCTTGCACCCGCAATTGCAATTCGCGCTGGGTCAGCAATGCCCTCGGCGATTGCCCAGCGCGTTGCGTCGGTTACATCGTCCTGCATCTTGCGGCCCCATTGGCGATAGCCTTTACGCTCAAACGCATCGCCATAGCCGCCAGAACCCCGATAATTGATCTTGAGTATTGCGTAGCCACGGCTGGCCAGCATTTGCGCCAAACCGTCGTATTCTGGATAGTCGCGAACGCCGTGCGGCCCACCGTGCGGCATAACCACCAACGGCAGGTTTTTAGCAACTACACCCGCTGGTGTCGTTAGATAGCCGTGCAGCGCAAGCCCGTCGCGTGCCGCCATTTTGAACGGCGTCACCGATGCCATTTGCTTTGGATCGAGCCAGCTATCTCGTGGAAACAGGAATTTGGCGGCTTTGGTGTTGCTGTCGTAGACGTAATATTCGCCAGAATTGCTGCCGCTGCTGACGAGAAACACAATACGTGTACGGTCTTGGCTCATGCTGATCGGCCATACGAATTGCTCAGGGAAATTTTTCGCCATGCCGCGCATGATTTTCGCCTCCGGCGCGTCGGGCTTGACGTAGTAGATTCCGAAATGATCATCTGCGGTGATGATTGCGATCAGCTCGCGTTGATCAGCGCTCATGACGGTTGCTAAAGGAGATGCGGTTTTTGGCGTAAACAGCGTGGTTTCTTTACCACTCGCCATTTCAATTGAAATCAAAATGCTCGGGCCATTGCTTTGGCTGCGATAGGCCAATATAGACGCATCTCCGTCGGCTAGTGCAATCGGATAAGTTCCAGCGCCTGGTTTTGTTTGAGCTATCAATAGCGTCCATTCTTTGCCATCGCGCAGATAAACTTTTGACTTGCCTTCAACATCCTGCCCGAAGCTCACCAACGGTTCGCCTTTTTTACTAATTAGAAACTGGCCTCTGCGAATCGGTGCTGTGGCGATTCGAGAATGCGAGCCGTTTTTTTTGTTCATGCGACGCAGCTCGGTAAAACCACCCTCGGAGTTAAAATCCGAAACGGCAATAAAGGCGTGCTTTTCATCGTCAAAATTGGGGTCAACGATTTCCGCAAAGCCGTCATCACCAGCCTTGTTTTTTATATTTGTACCCGCTTGCATCGAGCCTCTGGAGCCATACAAGATGGTGCTCCCGGTGCCATCGCTATTTACGCCAAGCAGCTCGCCGGTTCGAAGAGGTTTTGCGTATCCGCCAAATTTTTGCACAGTAGCCGCTGCAACGCGGGTGTTGCTCAGCCAGTAAAGCTCGCCGATGGAGAACTCGCCTTCGTCTTTCAAACCCTGGGTCGGCTTCAACGTTTCAGCATCCATAAACAGCACGATCGAACCCTTTGGGCCAAATGGCGCTAATACCGCTATAGTTTTGCCATCCGGCGAGAGTTCAATTGAACTTACTTCTGACGGTTTCGCAAAATCCGTCAGTGGAATTGGCGCTGTGACGGGCGTCGAGGCGAGCAAAAATGCTGCGGTAATCGTCGAAAAAAACATGCATTGTGCTCATTAATATTGAGCGCGCAGCATAAACACCCATTGCTGAGCGCGCAAACTCGCGCAGTTTTTGCACGCTTTGCCCGGGTTTAAGTTGTTTGCTAGGCGTTTGTGAACTATTTTGCGCGCTCTAAACTACTGTAGGTTCCGCGATGCCGATGCAATTTGACGCGCTAACCCCGATCACTGAGCCTGAACTGCAAAGCTACCTTCGCGCGATTTTGAACGCTTCGATCTACGATTTGGTGATCGAAACCAAGCTGGAGCTGGGTAAAAAAATCAGCACTCGACTCGGGCAGCAAATTTGGCTTAAGCGGGAAGACACCCAGGCGGTGTTTTCCTTTAAGCTGCGCGGCGCTTACAATAAGTTGCTCAAGTTAAGCCCCGAGCTGCGCGAAAAGGGCGTGATTGCGGTGTCCGCTGGCAATCATGCACAGGGCGTAGCTATGGCGGCGCAGCATCTGAATATGCGCGCGGTGATCGTGATGCCGCAAACCACGCCGCCGATTAAAATCGACGCCGTGCGCACACTCGGCGCCGAAGTGGTGCTGCATGGCGATAGCTATGACGACGCCGCTGCGCACGGCGCGGCTTTGCCCGGCCAGCGCAATTTGGTGATGGTGCATCCGTTTGACGATGAAGATGTCATTGCCGGTCAAGGTACGATTGCAATGGAGCTTTGCCGGCAGGCGCAGCTAATGGATGCGATTTTCGTGCCGGTAGGCGGCGGCGGCTTGATTGCCGGTATCGCTGCCTGGATCAAGGCGCTGCGCCCAGACGTTCGCATTATTGGCGTGGAGCCAATCGATGCCGCCTGCCTGCACGCCGCTTTAGCGGCCGGCCAGCCGGTAACGCTGGCGCAAGTCGGGCTATTTGTTGATGGCGTGGCGGTCAAGCGAATTGGCGATGCGCCGTTTCGGGTGGCGATGCGCTGCGTCGACGAAATGGTACTGGTCAGCACCGATCAAGTGTGTGCGGCGATCCGGGATATTTTTGAAGAAACCCGCACCGTGGTGGAACCAGCGGGCGCGCTCGCTTTGGCTGGCATAAAGCAGTGGTGCGCTGCAAAGCCGCGCGAGCCGGGGCTCAACTTGGTCAGCATTGTATGCGGGGCAAATATGAACTTTGATCGCCTGCGGCACGTGGCGGAGCGCGCCGAAATAGGTCAACAGTCCGAAGCGGTGTTTGGCGTAACGATTCCTGAGCAGCCGGGCAGCTTTTTGCGCTTTTGTCAGGCGCTCGGAAAACGCGCAATTACGGAATTCAACTATCGCTACGTGGAAAACGCGAGCGCGCAGGTGTTTGTGGGCATCGCGCTGCGCAAAGGCGCGCCCGAGCGCTTAAGTGTGCTGGCGGATTTGCGTGCGCAGCAATATTTAGTCTCGGATTTTAGTGAGAATGAAGCCGCCAAGCTGCACGTGCGGCATTTGGTCGGCGGACGCGTAAGCTCCACGCTAAACGAGCGATTTTTCCGCTTTGAATTTCCCGAGCGCCCGGGTGCGCTGCTGCGCTTTTTGGAGCGGCTTTCCACGCGCTACAACATCACGCTATTTCACTATCGCAATCATGGCGCGGCTTACGGGCGCGTATTGGCGGGTTTTCAGGTATCGCCAAGCGATTGCGCAGATTTTGAAAATAGGCTGGATACGCTAGGCTTTGCCCGCGTTGAAGAAACTGAAAACCCAGCGCTTTTGCAGTTTTTAAGTCTTTCATCACCCTCTGATGCCGCTGCCGTTACGACGATGGCGGCAGAAATCCGCTAACATTGGGAATGTTTTAGACTTCGGGTAAGCAGCTGTGTGGGAAATAATTCGGGCTGGCGGTTTAATTATGGTTCCGCTTGGCATCATGAGTATCTTGAGCTTGGCGATCATTGCTGAGCGTTTTTGGAGTCTGCGCGCCAGCCAAGTGCTGCCGCCCGCGCTCGGGCCACAGGTGCGTCAATACGCCAAAACGCACCGCCTCGATCCGCAGCAGCTCAAAGAGTTAGAAGAAAACTCTCCGTTAGGCTCGGTACTAGCCGCCGTGCTGCAAAACCGGCACCGGTCACGGGATGTGCTGCGGCAAAAAGCGGAAGACGCAGGCCGGCGCGTAGTGCACGAGCTGCATCGCTTTTTGAACACGCTCGGTACGATCGCCATTATCTCGCCTTTGATGGGTTTATTAGGTACCGTATTTGGCCTGATTAAGATGTTCTTGGTCATTACCGGCGCTGGCATTGGCGACGCGCAGCGGCTATCGGGCGGCATTGGTGAAGCCCTAGTTGCAACCGCTTCGGGGCTAACGGTGGCGATTATCGCGTATATGTTTCACCGCTATTTTCGCGGCCATGTGCAAAATTTAGCAGTCGAGCTTGAGCGTGAAGCCGCTGATTTGATCGATTCGCTTGAGCAGCCCAGCCCGGCGCCTTCGCCAACACGCCCTGCGGGTTCTGCTATACCCGCGCCAGCGGGTGCGAGCGCTAAGGCATGAAATTTTTTGATTCTGGCGCAGCTGACGAGCCTGAGATCAACATCATCAGCTTTATTGACGTGATTTTGGTGCTGCTGATATTTTTTATGGCGACGGCAACGTTCGAACAGCAATCGCGTATCAAATTGAATCTGCCTGAAGCGTCCGATAAGGTCAGCGAGAAAGATCAGGGCCAAAGCCTGATGATTCAAGTCAGTGAGGACGGCCGATTTTTTGTCGACAATAATGAAGTGCTTAATCAGGGCATTGACACGTTAAAAGCTGCAATAGAGCAATCTGCCAACGCTGATCGCAAGCAGCGAGTAATTATCCGTGCCGACGCAAAAACACCACACCAGAGCGTTGTTATGGCGATGGATGCGGTTGCGCAGCTGGGCTTTGTCAATCTATCGATTGCGACTGTGCGGACGAAAGCGAGCCCTTAGCGGCTGATGGCGATGGCGGCTGCGTTTGGCTTTCAACATCTGCTGCGCTATGCCAAGCCGCATTGGCGCATTGCAATTATTGCAGTTGCCGGTATGGCGCTAGAAGCAGGCGTTGCTGCTGCCTTTACCTATTTGATGAAAACCATGCTGGATGACGTATTTGTAGCGCGCGATGCTGCCGTCACGCGCTGGCTACCCTGGTTTATTCTAGCGCTGTCTGCGGTGCGCGCAGTTGGCGTTTATGTGGGCGATTCTTATGCCGCGCGCATAAGCCGCAGCATCGTGCGCGATGTGCGGGAAAGCGTGTTCAATCGCTACCTGCATTTGCCGAGCGGATTTTTCGTCAATCAGCCGGCCGGCCCGCTGATGAGCCGCCTAACGGTAGAAGCCGAGCAGCTAGGCGCGGCGTGTACTGATGGCTTCAAAATTCTAGTCGCCGATGGGCTTTTGCTGATCGGGCTGATGGGCGTGATGCTGAGTATTAGCGTCAAGCTAACGCTGACCGTTTTGCTGATCGGCCCGGTCATCGGCTGGATCGTCAGCACCGTTGCAAAGCGCTACAAACGCCTGAATCGAACCATTCAAGCGTCAATGGGCGATATTACCCAGCTGGCGCAAACCGCCATCCAGGGCGAGCGCGACGTCAAAATTTTTGGCGCCGCTGAGCTGGAATTAGCGCGGTTTCAACAGGTGAATCAGCACAATTTTAGGCAGCAGCTCAAAGTCACTGGCACCAATGCCATCAGCACCTCGCTCGTGCAATTTTTAGCCGCTAGCGCGCTGGCTTTGGTGGTATTTGTGGCGGCGCGCCCGGCGCTCGTCGGCAGCGTGCTTACGCCGGGTGAATTCATGAGCTTTATCTCAGCCATGCTGGTGACGCTGCCTTCGTTGAAGCGTTTGACCAACGTGCAAAATATTATCAGCCGAGGCGCAAGCGCAGCGGCAAGCCTCGAGCAAGTACTCGCGCAGTCAAAGGAAACCGACACCGGCACGCGCTCGGCTGATTCCTGTAAAGGCGAGCTGACGCTAAACTTGGTGTCCGTGGAATATGCGCGGCAATCCCTCAGCTTAGCGGATGCGCATCAAGCGGATGAGCGCGCGCAAGTCGACAGCTTTCGCGCGCTCAAAGCCGTTTCACTGACCCTCAAACCCGGCACTGTCACCGCGCTGGTAGGGCGCTCGGGCGGCGGCAAAAGCACGCTCGCCGCGCTCTTGCCGCGCTTGATTGCACCGAGTGCTGGCGAAGTGCTATTAGATGGCGTGCCGCTTGCAGATTACGCACTGGCTAGTTTGCGCTCGCAAATCGCCTGGGTCGGTCAGCAGCTGGTGTTAAATGGCGACACCGTGTTAGCTAACGTAGCCTATGGCGCAGCAGTGGCGGATCGCCAGCGTGCGTTACTGGCACTCGAACGCGCCAGCGCGATGGAGTTTGTCAGCACGCTTCCTGAGGGTATTGACAGCCGAATCGGCCAGCAGGGGGCGCAGCTTTCCGGCGGCCAGCGCCAGCGCCTCGCGATCGCAAGAGCGCTATACAAGCAGGCGAAAATACTGGTGTTAGATGAAGCCACCAGCGCGCTCGATAATGATTCCGAACGCGCAATCCAAGCCGCACTGGCTGAGCTAAAACCGCACTGCACCACGCTGGTGATCGCACATCGGCTATCGACCGTTGAACAGGCCGATCAGATTGTGGTGTTAGAAGCGGGCAGCATTATCGAACAGGGCACACATACAGCGCTGCTGGCACTGGGCGGGCGCTATGCGGAGCTTTATCGGCTTGGATTTGACACGGGTTTTGAAGCAAACCTCTTAAACTCTGTTATTTAAGTCAAGCCGGTTATAATCGAGAAATGACAGACACGTTTCATGAGTGATATATAAAAATATACAAACCTAAAATTTATCATCGTCGCAGCGCGAATGGGGATTTTGAAGATCTGCTCAGCGCTATTCCTTGACCTTCTGCTATCCCCTAGAAAAAGGCCGTTCGAAAACTGGCTTTTGTTTAAGTTTTTCTTCAGGTATTATTTTCAATAATTTTTAAATAACAAGGGATTTTATAAATGTTGCCGAAGACAATGCGATCCATGCCGAAGCAGTTTAAAATAATTACATTAATTCGGCTTTTATTTGTGGATCTATTGCGCCGGGTATTTGATCGTAGCGCCACTTTGAGCTATGCAAATGCAGGTGAGGATCTCATCCTTAGGCGGATATTCAATAAAAATAGCGGATTTTATGTTGACGTAGGATGCAATTTGCCAGATGCAACATCAAACACTTTTGCGCTGTACAAATTGGGGTGGAAAGGTATCTGCATAGATGCCAATGAAGCACTTATTGCTCAACATGCTGCCATGCGACCGAATGATCGACAGGTGCTGGCTGCTGTTTCGAATGAAAGCAAAGAAGTTGTATTTACCCAGTTTGTTGGTGACGCGCAGATAAGTTCAATTGACGTAAATTTTGTCGAACGGGTTTCCAAATCCAGGAGTGGCATAGTTGAAAAGCGAATGCACACTCGTACTTTAACTGAGATTCTTGACAGTCATTCGGTAGAAAAGAACTTCGATTTGCTTTGTATTGATGTCGAAGGCCATGATTTTGAGGCGCTTCAATCTCTTGATTTTGCAAAATATCGCCCGCGCATCATTGTCATTGAAATTCTTTGCTTGGATTTAGTTAAGTACACCGAGAATGACATCATAAATTTTTTGTTGCAGATCAACTACAAGTTTGCTGGATATATTATGCAAAACGCCTATTTTGCAGACTTGAACGCTGGCGCAAGCGACGGGCTTTATCTTGGATAATAAGCCATTACCTGCGCATAAAAATAACAGTCCTGGTTAGACTGGGCAAAGCCGGATTAATGGCGGCAATTGATGCTAGTTCAGAGCTTGCGCTTGCCTTTGATCTCGATCCAGACCTCAACGCGGTTGTATTAAATGATTTCCCGATACCGCAATAAGTGCGATCAGCCCAAGGCATTGGCTATATCGCTTTGCGGCAAGCGACCCTACATTGATAAATGTCAAAACTTAGCGCTTGTCACTGTGTGCAAACTCAACACTGCACTTGAACGCGGCGAGTCCGGCGCAATGTAACAGTGCATGGCCGCTCGCGGCATTTTGTGAGAATGATAATGCGACAAGACAAACTAACTGCGCGCTTCCAAAGCGCGCTCAGCGAGGCGCAGAGCCTAGCGATTAGCCGCGAACACGGCATGATTGAGCCGGTACATGTGCTGATTGCGCTGCTAAAGGATAGCTCTGGCGCCAGCAAAATTCTGCTGTCGCAGGCAGGATGCAATGTGCCGGATCTGGAGCGCCGCATTCAGCCGCTGCTGGATCGGATCTCGGTTAATCGCGGCAGTGCCGGGCAAATTAACGTCGGCAATGATTTAGTGCGCCTGATTAACGTGTGCGAGCGTTTGGCGCAGCAGCGTGGCGACGAGTTTATTGCCAGCGAGCTGTTTTTGCTGGCGCTGTGCGACGACAAATCTGAGCTGGCGAAGCAACTGCGCGAATCGGGCGTGAGTGCGGCTTCGCTTACCCGCGCGATCGAGCGCACGCGTGGTGGCGATACGGTGCGCGATGCAAACGCCGAAGATAATCGGCAAGCGTTGGGCAAGTACTGCGTGGATCTGACCGAGCTGGCAGAAAAAGGCAAGCTCGATCCGGTGATCGGGCGTGATGAAGAAATCCGCCGCTGTATTCAAGTATTGCAGCGCCGCAGCAAAAACAATCCAGTGCTGATCGGCGAGCCGGGCGTGGGCAAAACCGCGATTGTTGAAGGCTTAGCGCAGCGCATTATTCATAACGAAGTGCCGGATGGCCTGCGCGGTAAGCGCGCGCTGTCGCTGGATATGGCAGCGCTGATTGCCGGTGCGAAATTTCGCGGTGAGTTTGAAGAGCGCCTCAAAGCGGTGCTGAGCGAGCTGAGCAAGCAGGAAGGCCAAGTCATCTTGTTTATCGACGAACTGCACACCATGGTCGGCGCGGGTAAAGCCGAAGGTTCGATGGACGCTGGAAATATGTTGAAACCTGCGCTGGCGCGCGGCGATTTGCACTGCATTGGTGCGACCACGCTGGACGAGTATCGAAAATACGTCGAAAAGGATGCTGCGCTAGAACGGCGCTTTCAGAAAGTGCTGGTCGGCGAGCCGAGCGTCGAGGACACCATCGCGATTTTGCGCGGCCTGAAAGAGCGCTATGCGCTGCACCACCGCGTCGAAATTACCGATCCGGCGATCATTGCCGCAGCAACATTATCCAATCGCTACATTGCCGATCGCCAGCTGCCGGATAAAGCCATCGATTTGATGGACGAAGCGGCCAGCAAAATCCGTATGGAAATGGATTCCAAGCCTGAGGAAATGGATCGACTGGAACGCCGCTTAATTCAGCTGAAAATTCAGCGCGAAGCGTTAAAGAAAGAAACCGATGAAGCCACGCGGGAACGGCTTCGATTGCTAGAGGTGGAAATTGAAGTACTCGGCAAATCCTATGCCGATTTTGAGGAAATCTGGAAAAGCGAAAAGCTGGCTTTGCAGGGCGAAACGGATATCAAGACGCAAATCGAGCAGCAAAAGCTGGCGCTTGACGTGGCGCAGCGCGAAGGCGATTACGCCAAAATGGGCGAGATTCAATACGGCAAGCTGCCTGAGCTAGAAAAGCAGTTGAGCGAGCTGCGCGCGATTGAGCAGAAGGGTTTTAAGCTGCTTAGTAACCGAGTCACTGCGGAAGAAATTGCCCAAGTGCTCAGCCGCTGGACGGGCATTCCAGTGGCGAAAATGATGGAAGGCGAGCGCGAAAAGCTGCTCAACATGGAATTTGAATTGCACCGGCGCGTGATTGGCCAAGATGAAGCTGTCAACGCGGTGGCGAACGCCATTCGGCGTACCCGCGCTGGGCTTTCTGACCCAAACCGCCCGAACGGCAGCTTTATGTTTTTAGGGCCAACCGGCGTCGGTAAAACCGAGCTCTGTAAAGCGCTAGCGGATTTTCTATTTGACTCCAAAGACGCGTTGATAAGGCTGGATATGAGCGAGTACATGGAAAAGCACTCAGTTTCGCGCATGATCGGCGCGCCGCCCGGCTATGTCGGCTATGAAGAGGGCGGCAGCTTGACTGAGGCGGTGCGGCGCAGGCCCTATTCGGTGATTTTGTTCGATGAAATCGAAAAGGCGCACAGCGACGTATTCAACGTGCTGCTGCAAGTGTTAGATGATGGCCGATTGACCGACGGCCAGGGCCGAACCGTAGATTTTCGCAATACCGTTATCGTGATGACAAGCAATCTAGGCTCGCAAGTCATTCAAGAACTGGCTGGAGTTGAGAATTACGCGCGCATGAAAAACGCAGTGATGGATATTTTGCAAACGCATTTCCGGCCCGAATTTATCAATCGGATGGACGAACTGGTGGTGTTTCACCCGCTGGAAAAGCGGCACATTCGCCAAATCGCGCAGCTTCAGCTAGCGGGCCTTTCTAAGCGTTTGGCAGATCGCGGTTTGCGCCTGGAAGTCAGTGAAAGCGCACTGGATTTGCTCGGCCACTACGGCTTTGATCCTGCTTACGGCGCAAGGCCGCTGAAGCGCCTCATTCAAACCATGTTGGAAAATCCGCTTGCGAAAGACGTTCTGCAAGGCCGGTTTTTACCAAAAGATGGCATTTTGGTCGATGTTAATGAGGGGGCGCTGGTGT
>Ga0163144_10012090_pt1 | contig 18183 bp, 9 predicted proteins | sample OliLak19BULKMAT1_FD_123175 | JGI IMG/M metagenome (GOLD analysis project Ga0163144, IMG submission 123175) | Freshwater microbial mat bacterial communities from Lake Vanda, McMurdo Dry Valleys, Antarctica - Oligotrophic Lake LV.19.BULKMAT1 | ecosystem: Environmental > Aquatic > Freshwater > Lake... | reverse complement strand
GTTGGAGACAAGCGACGCATCGGGATCAAGGCCGACGACCTCGACGTGTTTGGCGCAGCACACGGCGGTGACACAGCCCAGATGCCAGAGACCGAAGACGACGAGTTTCATCGGAGGGAGGTGCCCGCAGATGGACGCGGATGAAGACCGATCAAGAAGTATGACACCCATGACGGCGGGCTGTAGTCACGCTTACGCGGCAGCTCGGCCCCATCGGCCTTGGCAGGGCGGAGCTGCTGCTCCGTTACCCGTTCTTCTGAAAACCATCTGTGTTGATCTGCGATCATCTGTGGGCAGCCGGGGTCTTCACCGCTTCTCCAAGATCCACTTGTTCTCGCGGATCCAGTCGATGGTGCGTTCGACGCTTTGGCGGATGGTCAGCTTGGGTGCCCAACCGGTTGCGCGAATTCGAGCGGTGTCGAGGTAGATGAACGGATTGTCGCCGATCCAGCCGCGATCGCCGCCGGTGAAGTCGAAGCGCGGCGTGAGGCCGAGCCGCTGGCAGATGACGCCGATGGAGTCCTTCACCGTGACGAATTCGTCGGTGCCGAGGTTATAGACCTGCACGCGGTGTTTCGCGGTCTTGGCCGTGCCCGTCTTCACCACGTGCATGAGGGCGGCAATGCAGTCGCCGACGTAGAGGTAGGACTTGCGCTGCGAACCGTCGCCGAGCACGCGCAGATGGTCGGGGTGATCGAGGAGCTGCTTGTAGAAGTCGAAGACGTGCCCATGCGTGTAGCGTTCGCCCATGATGGAGACGAAGCGGAAGACGTAGCCCTCGAAGCCGTAGCCCTCGCAGTAGGAATGGATGAGGCATTCTCCGGCGACCTTGGACGAGGCGTAGAGCGAGGTCTGGATGGGAAACGGATGGTTCTCTGGCGTGGGAATGATCTCGGCCTCGCCGTAGACGGACCCGGTGCTGGAGAAGGCGATGACCTTGGTGCCGTTGGCGCGCATCGCCTCCAGGACGTTGAAGGTGGCGATGGTGTTCTGCTCCAGGTCGCGGCGCGGATGGTTCAGGCCGAAACGGACGTCGGCGTTGGCGGCGAGGTGGTAGACGGTGTCGCAGCCGGCCATGGCGGCGGTCAGCGCGGGCAGATCGAGGTTGTCGCCGCGGACGAGTCGGAAGTCCGGATGCCTGAGCGCGCCGACGAGGAAGGATTCCTGGCCGGTGCTGAAGTTGTCCCAGCCCACGACGGTGTAGCCGGACGCGAGGAGGGCGTCGATCAGGCTGCTGCCGATGAAGCCGGCGGCTCCGGTGACGAAGACTTGTTTCATGCAATGCGATCGGATCGGAAAGACGCCGCGAATTCAGGCGGTCCCGGCGGGAAACTCAAGGCGGGATGTGCGCGGTTGGAAAAGAGCCCACCAAATCCTACTGGCCGCGCTCTTGGCGATTGGGTAACTCCATGTCCGTCCCAAGCCGAACCCCAGTTGCCAGTTCCGAGGACGGCGGGAGGACAAACACGACGAAGGAGCCAAACCCAAACCCTCACCCAACGCTTTTCCGCCCATGCCAACCCTCATCATCATCGCCGGAGTCTTCCTTCTCCTGCTCGTCCTCGCGGTCGTCGTCATGATCTGCATCCGCAAGATCCATCCCGGTAAGGCCGGCATCAGCGTCGGTCTCGGCGGCCTGCGCGTGGCCTTCGACTACATGATCCGCATCCCCGTCGTGCAGAACTTCGAGGAGATGGACATCTCCGTGAAGAAGCTGGAGATCCACCGCAAGGGCAAGGACGGCCTCGTCTGCAAGGACAACATCCGCGCCGACATCTCCGTCGCCTTCTACATCCGCGTCGAGGCCACCGTGGACAGCGTGAAGAAGGTCTCCCAGATGCTCGGCGTCGAACGCGTGTCCGACATGGCCCAGCTCCGCGAGCTGTTCGAAGCCAAGTTCTCCGAGGCGCTCAAGACCGCCGGCAAACAGATGGAGTTCCACGAGCTGTTCACCGAACGCATCAAGTTCCGCGAAGAGATCCAGGCCACCATCGGCAAGGATCTCGACGGTTTCTTCCTCCAGGACGTCGCCATCGACTACCTGGAGCAAACTCCGCTCGATCAGCATGACCCCAGCAACGTGCTCGATTCCGAGGGCATCCGGAAGATCACCGAGATCACCCAGCGCGAGCGCGTCAGCGCCAACGAGTTTTCCCAGCGCGCGCAGGTGCAGGTCGAGAAGGAGAACGCCGACGCCGACATCGCCAAACGCGAACAACGCCGCCGCAACGAGGAGGACACCGCCAAGCAGAACCGCGCCATCACAGAGGTGAAGGCCAACGAGGAAGCCGAGTCCCGCAAGGTCATCGAAGGCCGACGGCAGGAAGTTGAAGGCAAGCGTCTGGAGGCCGACGAATCCATCCGTCTCCGCACCGAGGACATGAACCGCGCCGTGCAGGAACGGGAGTTCACGGTGAAGAAGGAACGCCAGCGCCTCGAACAGGAGGCCGTCCAGGAAGGCGAGGAAGCCCGCGTCCGCCGCGAACGCACCGTGTCGCTGGCCGAGATGGACAAGGAAGTGAAGGTCAACGAGGCCGCCGTCGAGGTGGAGCGCAAGCGCGCCACCGTCGTCTCCGAGCAGAAGGCCGTCACCCAACAGGAGGAAGAGAAGCGCAACATCGAGGCCCGCATGACCGCCGAACGCGTCCGCGAGGTCACGCTCATCGAGGCCGAGATGAACGCCAAGAAGGACCAGACCGAGAAGGTCGTCGCTTCCGAGGCCCAGAAGGAAGTCCAACGCAACCTGGCCGAGGCCGACAAGATCCGGACCGTCACCGCCGCCGAAGCCGGCCGTGACGCCGCGTTGCGCGACGCCGAGCGCATCCAGACCACGGCCGACGCCGAGGCAAAGGTCGCCGACAAGCGCCGCCACGCAGCCGAGCAGGAAGCCGAAGGCACCGCCGCCCGCGAAGCCGCCAAGGGTCTCGCCGAAGCCAAGGTCACCATTGCAAAGGCCAACGCCAAGAAGATGGATGCCGCAGCCGACAAGGAAGTCGGACTGGCCGAAGCCGAGGTCCTCAAGGCCAAGGGTGCCGTGCAGGCGTCGAACACCGAAACCCAGGCCCAGGCCGAAGCCGAGGGCACCAAGGACAAGGAACTCGCCATCGCCACCGGCATCGAGGCCCGCGGCACGGCCGAGGCCAAGTCCATCCACCTGAAGGCCGATGCCATGAAGCTGCTCCACGCCGCCGGCCAGCAGCACGAGGAGTTCAAGCTCCGCCTCGCCAAGGAACGCGACGTCGAGCTCGCCTCCATCCACGTCCAGCGCGACGTGGCCCAGGCCAACGCCCAGGTCGTCTCCGAAGCGCTCAAGACCGCCAAGATCGACATCGTCGGCGGCGAGAACGACTTTTTCGAGAAAATCGTCCGCAGCATCGGCACCGGGAAATCCGTGGACCGCATGGTGCAGAACAGCGCCACGCTCACCGACATCAAGGACACGTTCTTCAACGGCGATCCCGAGCACTTCAAGACCCAGCTCCGCCAATGGGTCGCCGACTTCGGCATCAAGACCGAGGACCTGAAGAACCTCACGCTCTCAGCCCTCCTGGCCAAACTCATCACCAACGCAGACGACAGCGGAACCCAGTCATTGATGAAGTCCGCCCTCGCACTGGTGAAGGAGAAGGGAATGGGAGAGGTAGCGGCCAAGCAGGCATTGGAGAGTTGATCAGCCGTCCGGATAAATCCGGCTTGGTTCCATGCGCCTTCTCTATCCATCCAATCCGCTGCGAAAGCGGCTTCCCGATGACCAGTATCTGGAGGAGGCCGAAGCCGCCGCAGGTTTCGGCTTCTCGGTGTTCTCTTTTGAGGATTTTCAGGACGGTTCGTTTCGAGCCTTTCCGGAGTTGGAGCCTGGCAGTGAGGTTCTCTATCGAGGCTGGATGTTGAACGCCGAGGACTATTCAAGCTTGGCAGCCGCAGTCGCCGAGTTAGGCGCGAAACTGAAGGTCTCAACCGAACGGTATTTGACGCACCATCACCTGCCGAACTGGTATTCGACGATTGCAGACCTCACCCCCGAGACAAAGGTGCTCGGTATCGACAACGATCTGGAAATTACGCTTCGTTCTTTGGGTTGGGATGGGTTCTTCATCAAGGACTACGTGAAGTCGTTGAAGACATCAGTTGGCTCGAAGATTTCCGACCCGGCGCAGATCCGAACGGTGATCGCTGAGATGCAGCGGTTCCGCGGAACCATCGAGGGCGGGATCTGCGTGAGAAAGGTCGAAGACTTCAATCCGGAAACAGAACAACGCTACTTCTCAATCAACGGCAAAGTCTTTGCCGAAGCCGGCCTAGTTCCCGAAATCGCGGTCGAGTGCGCCCAACGGTTTCCGTCGGACTTCATCTCTATCGACTCAATCCAGCGCAAAGACGGAACCTTCCGCATCGTCGAAATCGGTGACGGCCAAGTTTCCGACCTCGTGGGCTGGACGCCGCGGCGCTTTGCCGAGGTGCTAAAGGAGGCTTGGAAATGATGATTCCTCCACACCCTCCCCACGGCCTATTCGCCGGCGCGGTGCAGTCCCTGACCACCAGTTCGTCACTTTGACCCATGGCTGACCCTACTCCTCCAGCCCAACCCGCTCCCTCCACCCTCGCGGGTGCGACCTACGAGATCATCCGGCAGCGGTTGGCGGCGAACTCGGCGACGCTGCGCGAGCGCATGGGCCGGCTCGACGCGCGGCGGCAGGAGGTCTTCGGACGGATCGAGCCCAAGCTCCTCCAGGCGGACCGCGTCACCACCGCGCACAACTGCATTCCGCGCGACATGGTTCCGCTCGGCAACGGCCGGTTCCTTTTCGGATTCAACGTCCGCCTCGGCCTCAAGAAGGAGATGGATCTCGCGGACGTCTTCGCCGTCTACCGGCGTGACGAGGCCACGGGCGGCTTCAAGGAGGAGTCGCTGGAGCCGCTGCAGGACAAGCAATTCATCACGGACTTCAAGCGCCTCTACAACGTCTACGAGAAGACCTACTTCAGGAAATTCGCGCTCGTCGGCGGGAACCTCTACGCGAAGTTCGGCACCGGCGCGTCGCTCAACGACTACGCCGTCTTCAAGTGGGCCTTCAACGACGGCAACCTCCGCTACCTCGATGGCAGGTCGGAGGCGGAATACCGCCGCGTCGGTTATCCGCCCGCGCACGATTTCCGCTGGCAGACGCCCGACCGCGAGTCCTACCGCTACGGCGACCATCCGCACGTCTCCATCGCGGAACGTGTCTTCGTCGAATGCGTCGGCGGCGATCTCACGATCAAGGTCGAGGACAACACGGCCACCGGCGAGGGCATCTATTCGGAACCGGTGGAAGACCGGCATCAGAAGGTGGACGACGCCGAGATCGCCTTCGCGGAGCTGGACCACCTGCTCCTCCTCAAGGTCCGTCCCTACAAGGAAACCGCCGCGCGCTTCTTCATCTTCAACGAGAAGCTCCGCTCCGTCGTGCGGGTGGATTCCATCGGCGACGCCTGCGTGCGTCTGCCGGAGGAACACGGGCTCATCTTCCCCGACGGCTACTACCTCGGCACCGGCGAGCTGAAGCGCTTCGACGCGAAGGAAACGGGGATGATCCTGGAGCGCGTCGTTCCTTCGCCCAACGGAGAGGATTCGCTTTTCGTCTTCCACGCCCGCGCTTCGGGCGAATACGTCCTGATGCCCTACCGGCTGATCGAGCAGAAGGTCGAGGAACGCATCGCCTGCAATGGGTTCGCGCTGTTTCCAAACGGCCACCTCATCCTCTTCCGCGCGGACGAAGTGCCGCAGAAGCACCACCAGATCCAGCTTCGCCAGACGCCGTTCTACCAGCTCGGCAATGAACCCGTCGGCCAGAAGGACGCGTTCCTCTACCAGGTCGGGAACAAGGACGTCGTCCGCTGTCTCGCAGAGTGCAACGAGGTGCTCACACTCGCGGGCAAGGAGACGCCCTACGCCGAGCTTTACTCCGACCTCGTCCGCCGCTGCACCGCGATGCTCGACGCCTATCCGTGGCTGACGAACGCGGATGGATTCCAGATCAACGATGCCGTCCAGCAGCTCCGCGAGATCGCGGACAAGGCGGTCGACGAATTCGCCAAGGTCCGGCGGCTCCAGCACGAGGCCGTGCTGCGGATCGCCGACGTGAAGAAGCGGTGTGAGGAACGTTTCCAATCCGCGCGCCGGGCCGCGTTCTCCAAGCTGGAGGACTTCGTCCACAACCTCGCCGCGCTGCGTCATCTCCGTGGCGAACTGATCACCACGCGCGAGGTCCGCTACATCGACCTCGCCGCCATCGAGACGCTGGAACAGGCCGTCGTGGCACAGCTCGCAGAACTTTCCGCGTTGTGCGTGAAGTTCCTGCTCAAGCCCGAGGCGCTCGAACCCTACCGCAAACAGGCCGCTGAACATCTCGCCGCCGTGGACAAAGTCGCGAAGGTGGCCGACGGCCGGAAGCTGGAGAAGGCCGTGGCCGACGCCGGCGGCGAGCTGGAGATGCTCATCGAGATCGTCAACAGCCTGAAGATCGACGACGCCACCGAGACCACCCGGATCATCGACAGCGTCACGGCGGTCTATTCGACGCTCAACCAGGTCAAGGCCGCGCTGAAGAAGCATCTCCAGGCGCTCGTCGCCACTGAGGGAGCGGCGCAGTTCAACGCCCAGCTCAAGCTCCTTGGCCAGTCGGCCTCCAGCTATCTCGACCTCTGCGACACGCCGGAGAAGTGCGACGAGTATCTCAACCGCCTCACGGTCCAGTTGGAGGAGATGGAGGGCGCGTTCGCCGGTTTCGACGAATACACCGTCCAGCTTTCCGACCGCCGCACCGAATTCTACGAAGCCTTCGAGCAGCGGAAGATCGCGCTGGTCGAGCAGCGGAACAAACGCGCCGGCGCACTCCTGACCGCCGCCGAACGCATCCTCAAGGTCGTCCAGAACCGCCTCGCCGGGTTCAAGGCGCTGGAGGAGATCCACACCTATATGGCGTCGGACCTGATGACCGCGAAGGTCCGCGAGACGATCGAGCAACTGCTGGAGCTGGGCGATTCGGTGAAGGCCGACGACCTGCAAGGCCGGCTCAAGACCGTCCAACAGGACGCGGTGCGGCAACTCAAGGACAAGCAGGACCTGTTCGTCGATGGCACGTCCGTCATCCAGCTCGGCAAACACAAGTTCAACGTCAACACCCAGCCGCTCGACCTGACCATCGTCCAGCGCGAAGGCCAGCCGCACTTCCATCTGACGAGCACTAAGTATTTCGACGCCATCACGGACGCCGACTACCTCGCCACGCGGGAAGTCTGGGATCAGGAAGTCATCTCGGAGAACGCCGAGGTCTACCGCGCCGAGCATCTCGCGTGGCAGATGCTGAACGCTTCCAAGCTCGAAGACTTCCTCGCTCTTTCCGAAGACCGGCGGCTCGCCGCAGTGCAGGAGTTCATGGCCGCGCGTTACCAGGACGGCTACACCAAGGGCCTGCACGACCTCGACGGTGCCCGCATCTTCTCCGTGCTGGCCGAAACGCACCTGGCGTTGCAGCGCGCACGTTTCAGCCCGACGGCCCGCGCCTGCGCCGTGGTTTACTGGAGCCGCTTCTGTTCGGAGGAAACCCGCACGCTCTGGACCGCCAAGCTGAAGGCCTTCGGCGAACGCAACCGCCTCTTCCCCGGCGATCCCGTCCAGCAGGACTACGTCACAGCGCTCCAGAAGCTCATCGGCGAGTTCCTGAAAAACCAGCCGCTCTATCCGGAAGTGCTCGCCGCCGAAGCCGGCGAATACCTGTTCCACGAACTGAGCGACGGCGAGTCCTTCACCGTCACGCGCGAGGCCGATCAACTGGCCAGCGCCTTCCGGCAGCACCTTGTTGCCAAAGGCCACGACGGCACTTTCGCCGCTGCTCGCGTCGCGTTGAAGGGACATCCGTCCAGTGAACTGGAGCTGGTCCGCGACTGGGTGAAGGGCTTCCTGCTTTCACAGGTGGGTTCGGCCGCGCTGCGGCCGAACGCCGAGTCGCAGCGCGACTCGGCCCACCACGTCACGCACCTCGAAGAAACCACCGCCATCCTCTACTGCGGCGAGGCCCTGCCGCGCACCGCCGTCCATGTCGAATCCCGGCGCGTGCTCGATGGCATGAAGGGCGCGCATCCGCGCTTCGAGGCGAACCGCTACACATTCGACTACCTCGACTTCACCGCGCGGCTGCGCCGTTTCGAGAGTGAGGCCGTGCCGCGCTTCGAGGCGTATCACCGGCTCAAGGGCCAGTTGCTCGACCGCGAACGCAAGCGGCTCCGGCTCGACGAATTCAAGCCGCGCGTCCTGTCGTCCTTCGTCCGCAACCAGCTCACCGACCGCGTCTATCTCCCGATGGTCGGCGACAACCTTGCCAAGCAGATCGGTGCGGCCGGCGCGGCCAAGCGCACCGACCTGATGGGCCTGTTGCTCCTCATTTCGCCGCCCGGTTATGGCAAGACCACGCTGCTGGAATACGTCGCCAGCCGGCTCGGCATCGTCTTCATCAAGATCAACGGTCCCGCCATCGGCCACGCCGTGACGTCGCTCGATCCCGAGGAGGCTCCGAACGCCTCGGCCCGCGAGGAAATCTCCAAGCTCAACCTCGCGCTGGAGATGGGCGACAACGCGTTGATCTGCATCGACGACATCCAGCACTGCAACCCGGAGTTCCTGCAGAAGTTCATCTCCCTCTGCGACGGCCAGCGGAAGATCGAGGGCGTCTGGCGCAAGCAACCGCGCACCTACGACCTGCGCGGGCGCAAGGTCGTCGTGGTCATGGCGGGCAACCCCTACACCGAGAGCGGGCTGAAGTTCAAAATCCCCGACATGCTCGCGAACCGTGCCGACACCTACAACCTGGGCGACATCATCGGCGGCAATGCCGAGTGGTTCAAAGCGAGCTACCTGGAGAACGCCGTCACCTCGAACGCCGTGCTTGCACCGCTTTCCGTCCGCAGCCAGGGCGACATCCGCACCTTCATCCGCATGGCCGAGACCGGCCAGCGCACGGCGGAAGGTTTGGAAGGAACCTATTCCGCGCAGGAACTGGACGAAGTGCTCTCCGTGCTGAAGAAGCTCGTGGCCATCCGCGATGTCGTGATGAAAGTGAACGCGGAATACATCGCCTCCGCCGGACAGGCCGACGAGTTCCGCACCGAACCGTCGTTCAAGCTGCAAGGCTCCTACCGCAACATGAACCGCCTCGCGGAGAAGGTCGTCGCCATCATGAACGACGACGAAGTCCGCGCGCTAGTCATCGGCCATTATCGGGGCGAATCACAGACGCTCACCACCGGTGCCGAGGCGAACCTGCTCCGCTTCAAGGAACTCATCGGCGAACTCAAACCCGACGAGGGCGCGCGCTGGTCCGACATCAAGAAGACCTTCCAGCGAAACCAGTTCACGCGCGGCACCGACCAGAACGATCCCGTCGGCCGCGTCGTGGCCCAGCTCGCGCAATTCCAGGCCGGTCTCGAATCCATCCAGACCACGCTCGCCAGCGCCGTTGCGCGCCCGAAAGAACCGCTCGTCCTCGACGTGAGTTCCATCGGCCAGAGTTTGGAATCGCTTCGCGCCACGGTTGCGGACGCCGCCTCACGGCCGCAGACACCCGTCACGGTGGATCTCGGGCCGATTGGTCGAAGCCTCGAATCGCTTCGCGCCACGCTGGAAGACCGGCTCGGCCGCGTCCTCGCAGCGACCTCGGCTCCCGCTGCTCCTGCGCCCGCCACCACCGCAGGCATCGAGAAGATCGGCGCGCAACTGGGCGAAGGCTTGAAGGCTCTCGGCGAAGATCTCAGCCGAACCGTCAACGCGGCGCAGGGCTCGGCCATCACCGGCAAGATCGACAGCCTCTCGCACGAAATGGAGATGATCCACAGCACGCTGGCATCGCTGAAGGACCTCGCCAGCCAGCAGCGCGACCACCTCCGCACCGCCGAGGAACTCCTCGCCACCCGCGCCAAGCAGGGAACGGTGGAAGTGGAGCTGACGCAGGAGATGCTCAGCAACGAACGCGCCTTCATGGAGCGGTTCCAGCAGGTGCTGGATGAGGCGCAGACACAGAAGCCGAAGGTTTGAACCACGAATGGACACGAATTCACACGAATCCATCCCTCGTAGCCGCCGACGCGAGGAGTCGGAGTGTGTTTTTACTTCAGGGGCGGAGCGCCGACAGAGAGTAGCCCACAGCGTGAGCTGTGGGTTTGCGATCCCCGCAAATCCCAAGCCCCAGAGGGGCGGCAGAAGGCTTCTTGGGCTCCATGGACAGCCCGTTCTTTCGCCCCTCCGAGGCTCGTCATTCTTCTCTACGTCACCTACAGCTCGCGCTGTGGGCGACTTTCTGCCGCGTCTCCGGCGCTTTAACCCTGGGGGGCATCCGCAGTCCGGGCCGTTTCGTCGTCCCGACTCAGAAGTCGTGCTTGTGCTCCTGGGCTCCGGCTTTCGGGAGGGTGGCCACGGGGTTGGCCAGCAGGTAGGCGTCCACGTCCTTTGCAACGACGAGGCGGCCCCACATCATCTGGTAGTGATCGGGGAACGTGCAGACGTATTCGTAGTCTCCCGGAGTGGTCGGGGCGGTGAGTTTCAGCGTGGCCCGTTGGCCGGCTTCGATCGACTTGGTTGCGGCCAAGATGTCCGTTGAATCCGGCACGAACGCCCGGCCGGAACGGTCCAGCTTGTCGGGCGTCATCGTCGCCGAGGCTTTGCCGACAGCTTCGCGGGCGCCGGGTTTTACCACGACGAGATTGTGCGGCATGAAGTCGTCGTTCTCGACGATGATTTCGAAGGCCTTGCCGGCCTCCACGACGATGCGCGGGGTGTCGTAGCGCATCTGCTCGCGCACCGTGCGGAGGACGTAGACGTCGACGCGGTAGGCCTTCAACTCCTTGCGCAAGGCCCCGGCCTGGTCGGCCGGGAGCAATCCTGAGAGGTCGTTCGCCAACTGCACGGTCTCGACGTAATCCTGCGACGTGCGCTGGCCGACCGGAACCGTCTTGGCCCAGCCGAGCAACGACGTCGCCACGGCACCGCCGGCCGGCTTGGGCCACATGTCGCGGGGAAGGGCCCGGATGCCCTGGGCGGCGGCGACGACCTGCTCGCCCTTGCCGATGAGGCCGCCCAGCGCGGTGAACACGGCGGCGGGTTCACGGCCCATGCTGACGACCGCGCGGATCGCGGCGCGTTGGAGGCTGCCGATGGAGTCGTTGCCGACGGCGAGGGCCACGTTCACGTCGGGCGCCGGAACACCTGTCTTGCGGTAGACTTCGCCACGGTTTCCGTCGAGCACGGTGAGCGTGAAGCCTTCGAGACGCTTGCCGAGCTCACCTTCACGGCGGTTCCAGACGGTGATCGAATCGATCGCGTAGTCCGCGCCGAGGTCGACTTCCCACCAGGGATTTCGCTCGTTCTCGTTCGTGTGTGTCTGGGTGCCGGTGTCGGAATAGGCCCCTTCGGTGCGGCCGTCGATCGCCCTGGAAGCAACGCCGTTGTTGGACGTGCTGGACTGTGTGGCTTTGCCGCCGAGAGCTACGTTCCGGCCACTGCTGGTCACCTGCACTTCCGCCAGAGTCAACGTGCCGCGGCGGGGAAGTTCGATGCGGACGAAACGACCCTTCGCGCCGGCGTTGGCTTTGGCCGCGGCGACGAGGTCGGCGGGAAGAGCCGAAAGAAGCGGCTTCACACGGTCGTAGGCCTTGCCGCGAATCTCGGGATCCACGATGAGCGGAATGCCCGAGAGCAATTCTGCGAGGGTCGCGGCCGACTTGGCGGCGGCGGTCCAGACCTTGTCGAAGCCGCCGTCGGTGGTCACGAGTGTAGCCCAACCGTAGTGCCGGACGACCGGGGTCCGGCCAGCGGAGGCGAGTTTCGCGAGCCGGTCACGGAAGGACTTCAGCTCCGTCGCAGGTTGCGTCGGCAGAAGACTTGCGAGCACCGCGACCGAAGAGGCATCCGCCGCATCGATCGACGTGAAGAGTTCTGTGAGCCGGGTGGACTTGCGCATCTTGGCCAAGCCGTCGAGGGCTTCGACGCGGTCGTTGGGCGCCGCGTCAGCCCGCTTAAGTATGGCGGCGAGGACGTTCTCGGTCTTCGGCACCTTGAGCAGTTCGGGCGTGGTCAATCCACCGACGAGGTAGTTCAAGCCGGCCGGGTTGCCCGGGCTGATCGGCTTTCCCGAGGCGATGGCCTTGCGCCAGACGGGCTCCAACTGGCGGAGCGTCTCCTTGACCGTGTAGTCGAGGTAGTAGTCGGTCGGGGACTTCAACGCAGCCAACGCGACGTCGGCGGCTTCGGAGACGTTGAAGAAGCTCGCGGCGCGGACGGCTTCAAGACGGACGCGCGGATGGGCGTCTTCGGCGAGTTTGCCGAAGAGCGAGAGGGCATTGGGCACACGATCGCGCCAGTAACAGAGCACGCGGGCGGCGGCGGCGCGTGCCCGGTAGTCGGACGACACGAGCATCCGGTTGAGGAACCCGGCATCGACGCTGTTGTGCCACTGGTGGACCCACAGGGCTTCCATCATCTGGTGCTCATACTCCTTGTCGGCCTTGTTCAGACCAGCGGCCCACTTCTTGGTCGCGGCAACCACCTTGCCGCTGTCGTGTTTGGCGAGCTCCACCTTGGCGAGTTCGCGAACGCCGTTCTCCGGCTCTTTCAGAAGTTCCAGCAACGCTTCGACCGGCTGGCCGTCGATCTTCTTCGGCGTCAGCAGCGGGCGGCCTTCGTAAGTGATGCGATAGATGCGGCCAAGGCCCACGGCGCGGTTCGGGTCGCGGAGGTGGTGCTGCAAGTGGCCGATGATCGTGTTGTGCCAATCGGTGAAGTAGAGCGCGCCGTCGGGTCCGGTGCTGATCGAGGATGGACGGAAGTTCGGGTCGCTGGAGGAAACCAGATTCTCGAGAGTCTCCCCCTTCAGGCCGGAGCCCTCTTCGTCGACCTTCACGCGGAAGATGCCCTGGAAGCCGATGACATTCAGGTTGAGGAAATTTCCCTGGAACTCGTCGGGGAAGTGACGGCTGGAGATCATGCCGGTGCCGGGACAGGGCCGCGACGGGCGGTTCCAAAACTCCTTCATGCCGGCGTGCTTCGCCGGGTAGTCGATGCGTCCGCTGAAGGCGGCGCCGAAGTAGGTGTTGTTGCCGGTGGCGTCGGTCACGAAGTCGTTGCCCCAACGGTCGAAGACGCGGCCATGGGGATTCGCGAAGCCGTAGGCGACGTAGGTCTCGAACTTCGCGGTCAGAGGCTCGTAACGGTAGATGGCGGCGTCGTTGTTGCGGACGGGGCCGCCGGCGGTCTCGACCTGCGTGCGGTGGAAGACACCGTCGCTGAGATAGATCGCGCCGCCCGGATCATGGCAGATGGCGTTCGCCGTGTGGTGCGAGTCGGCCGAATCCATGCCCATGAGCACGCGCTCGCGGGTGTCGGCCTTGCCGTCGCCATCGGTATCACGGACAAACCACACGTCCGGCGCCTGCACGACGAGCACGCCGTCCTTGTGGAACTGGAAGCCGGTCGGGGCGTTCAGGTCGCCGAGGAACTTGGTCATCTTGTCGGCCTTGCCGTCGCCATCGGTGTCCTCGAAGACGAGGAGGCTGTCGCCCTCCTTGCTCCACGGCGTGCGTTCCGGGTAGTTGCGCCAAGCGGCGACCCAGAGGCGGCCCTTGGTATCCCAGGCCGATTGGACCGGGTTGATGAGTTCGGGGAACTGCTTCTCGTCGGCGAAGAGGTTCACCTTCATGCCTGAGTGGATGGTCATCTTGGCGATCGCTTCCTGGCCGTTGAGGAAGACATGCGAACCATCTTCTTTCGGGCCCGGCTTGTTGGTTGGAACCGGATCGACGGGCGGAACGTTGTCATCGGTCACGACCAGGTCGCCGCCCCCGGCCACGGCCCAGACGCGCTTTTCGCGATTGGCCGTCATGACATCGCGCACGGCCATCTCCTGCTGCATGACCTTGTAGTTGGAGGTGTAGGGCGCGGGTGCCTGCCGGTCCGAAATGGAACCGCCCTTGCCCGGAAGATACGCCATGGCGGAACGACCGCCGTAGACGTTGTAGCCGTCGATCGTGCGGTAGCGGGAATGCCACATCGCGTTCTTCTCGTTGATGGCGGTGCGGAGCTTTTCGAAACTGGAGGAAGGACCTTCCGCGCCGGGCGCCGGAGCGGCTTCACCCACGAGCCCTTGGTAGATCACCGAGGCGAGCGCCTTGTCACCGGCCTCGCCGAGGAGAAACCCGTTGATCGTCATGGAAGTTCCCTGCGAGGCAGCGGCGGCATAGAGCTGCTGGCTGGGCTTGAAGAGATCGATGAAAGGAACGCCGTTCGCCTTGGCAACTTCAGCCATCGCGGCTGAATACGGGACGAGGTTCGCGTTGGACGGAGCGGGATCGGCGAAGTTCGGATCGCGATGCTTCTCGGCGGCGATGGGCGAGAAGAGGACGATCCGGGGAGAACCTTTGCCGGAATAGTTCTTCGCCTTCGACTCCTTGATCCACTTGTCGAGGTCCGCACGGAACTTCACCAGACCAGCCTCGCCCTGGAACGATTCGTTGTAGCCGAAGAACGCGAGGATCACGTCGGCTTTCACCCGGTTCAGCCAGTCGTCCGGAGTGCCGAAATTCTCCGAGCGATGGCGCATGACCACTTCATCACCGGACGCGGCGAGGTTGCGGAAGACGAGCTGGTGCTTGGGAAACTTGGTCACGAGCAGCGTCTCCAGATAGCCGGTGTGCTGCATCCGGTCGGGCAAGGCATTGCCGATGAGGGCGACGTGGTCGCCGGCATTCAGGGTGATCGCCGCCGAGGACTGCCCGTGTGCGGGTCGGACCAGGGTCAGGGCGACCAGAAATGAGAGGATGAAGATGCGCATGGTGTTCGCGATTTGGATTCTTACGGACGCAGAGCGGCGGCCGTTTGTTCAGGTGGGACCAACGGCACCCTGCCATGGCCACCCAGCCGAAGATCAAACGAAATTCGCCCTCAATCCCAAAATTGCCCGCCAGCCGGTGAGTCATCCGCACGAGAGCCGCGAGGATCCGCTCTCACATTCGTTGCCAGCCCGGGCCTTCGTAGTTCGGCTTCGGGAACAGGACCGGGTGGAACACTTCGGCGAGCATTTCGACCGACTCGACCAACCGCGGCCCGGGCCGGTTGAAGAAAGCGTCGCCGTCGACCAGGAACACCCGCTTGTCCTTCACCGCCCGCAATTGCCCCCAGCCCGGCAGCCCTGTGAGGGTGGCCAATTCGCGCCGCGTCCTTGCGATGTCGAACCCACAAGGCATGACCACGATCACATCGGGATCCGCCTTCGAAACGGCCGCCCAATCAACCCACGGCGAATGGGCTCCCCCGGCCGACAGGAGGTTGATTCCTCCCGCGAGTTCGACGATGTCCGGGATCCAGTTCCCTGCCGCCATCAAAGGATCGAGCCATTCCAGGCAGACGACCCTTGGGCGTTTGGCCAACTGGAAGACCCGGACGATCACGTCTGCTATGCGGGTCTTCAACGACTGGATGTATTCGCGGCCGGAATCCGCCACACCAACCGCCTCGGCTACTTGCCGGACGTCGATCCACAAATCGGTGAACCGCTTCGGACTTAGAGAAATGATCCTCGGCTGAAAACCGATCTCGGCGGCCAAGGCGGCCTCCACCTCGGGCAGCGACACGGCACAAACCTCGCACTGGGCCTGCGTCAACACGACGTCAGGCCTGAGACGACGTAGGAGCGGGACATCGATTTCGTAGAGCGACAACGCGTCCTTGAGACGCTGTTTCACCTCGCGGTCGATCGCAGCGCTCGGGGCATCCGCATGAATCCGGGAACGTGTGCAGACCGGTAGTCTCGAGATTTCGGCAGGATGGTTGCACTCGTGCGACCGGCCCACCAGCGACGCCTGCATCCCGAGACCGCAGACGATCTCCGTGCAGCTCGGCAACAGGGAGACCACGCGGGTCAGCGGCGGAGACGGCGTCATGTCCTGACGAAATCAGGCCTGACGGACCGGAAGCAAGACCACGATGCAGCCGATCAACCTCCGCAAACCTTGTGCTTCATCGAATCCCGATTCGGCGCGATGCTCGGCGCACAAGTGAACCGAGACATCAGCAACCGCGACGACATCCGCCGGCTCGTCGACGCCTTCTATGCGAAAGCGTTGATCGATCCCGTCATCGGTTTTCTTTTCACCGAAGTGGCGCGGATCGACCTGCCGACCCATCTGCCCAAGCTCTACGATTTCTGGGAGACGCTTCTCCTGGGAGCCACCAGCTACCAGTCGAGCCCGTTGATGCCGCACTTCCACCTGCACATGCGGCATCCACTCGAGACCGCTCATTTCGTCCGATGGGTTGAGCTGTTCCATTCCACCGTGGATGAACTCTTCGATGGACCAGTCGCCCAGATGGCCAAGGTGCGCTCCGAACGGATCGCGCTGAACTTCCGCGAGCGCATCCAGCAGGGAGAGGTCGCGGGATTCTTCGACGGCTACCGTCGCAAAACCGCGCCCGCGGCGGACTCGGATCAGCCCTTGTAGACGATGACCACGGCGAAGTCCGCGATGAACTTCTGCGTGCCGATGTCGACGTGGGTGTAGGACACGGGGGTGATGCTGACAAAGTTGTCGTCGCCGATCTTGGCGAGAAAATCGGTGGTTACTTCGTCGAACTTGTCCTTGCCCACCTCCACGCAATCACCGTGCTTGATCGTCTTCACCCGGAGGTGCCGGCCCGTATCCTTGGCCGCCACTTCGAGCGGTCGGTTGGGCTTCTGGATGAGCGATTCCGATGTGGCCCGCTGCGGCACCGTGAACTCCTTCATGGGCCTGTGCGGAGACGTCGACGGTCCACCGGCGGGAGCCGCGGGTTCCGGAGCCGCAGCGGTCGCAACAGGCGCGGAACGGACATCCGCACCGCCGGCCGCCGGGATCTTGATCGTCTTGCTGCACGACGGACACTCGATCTCAGTCCCTGAATCGACGGGGTCCGCGGCCAGTTCCTGATCGCAGAATGGGCAGTTGAAAATGATGTCCATGATGGGGAGCAGCTAGTTGAAGCGGTTCAGGGTTAAACCAATGCCCGGACGGGAGCAAGCACCCAGACTCGCGCCGAGCCGGGGCCGGCTCAACGGAAGAAGGGATCCAGCTGGACGATCCGCCGGATGATCGGCGAGTTCGTGCCCGTGCGACTCTTCACCATTTCAAAGTAGACCTTCGCCTCATCCGGTTTGGAGTCCCGTGCCCGCACCGCATACTCCAGCTGGATCCAGCCAAGAAGCGGGTCGAGGCAGCGCTTCTCATTTTGCCGCATCCATTCCCGCAGCGCCCTCGGACCACCCAGCCGGGCCGCCTCCAGGGAAGGTAACAACGACCGCGGAACGCCGGACAACGAAGCCTCGTCGATCCCGAGAGCCGAAGCCGGAGGCGGTGGACCGGCCGGGCCAGAACCAAGCCACAGGAACGTCCCCACTCCGGCGACCAACAAGGCGGCGGCGAGCAACCAGTGTTTGGAGCGAATGGCAGGCACGGCGAAAATCAAACCCATCCCGGCCGCGCGTAAAAGTCCAACGTGCTCCAAATAACCGGTGCCTGGAGCGGGGGCGCAGTTGAATCCCATGTTGAAATGGGGATTAGTTCATCCCAATGCGCGTGCGAATACTGGGCGTCCTCCTCGGGATCTGGGTCTTGGCGGGATCGCCCGCCTCGGGCCACGCCGCGCCCAAACCACCGCCGCTCCCGCGCGAATTCCGCGCCGCGTGGATCGCCTCGGTGGCGAACATCGACTGGCCCTCGAAACCCGGCCTGCCCGTTGACCAGCAGAAGGCCGAACTCGTCGCGATGTTGGACCGCGCCAAGCAGCTCCGCCTCAACGCCGTCATCTTCCAGGTCCGGCCCTGCTGCGACGCGCTCTACCTCTCCTCACTGGAGCCGTGGTCCGAATACCTGACCGGACGCATGGGCCAGCCGCCCCAGCCGTATTACGATCCACTTGCCTTCGCGATCGCCGAAGCCCACAGGCGCGGTCTCGAACTGCACGCATGGGTCAACCCGTTCCGCGCGCTCCATCCCTCCGCGAAGTCGGCCCCGGCCGAAGACCACGTCTCCAAACAAAAACCCGGGCTCGTCCGGTCCTACGGGAAACAGCTCTGGCTCGATCCCGGAGACCAGGCCACGCAGGACCACTCGCTCGCGGTCATCCTC
>Ga0163144_10012089_pt1 | contig 18183 bp, 11 predicted proteins | sample OliLak19BULKMAT1_FD_123175 | JGI IMG/M metagenome (GOLD analysis project Ga0163144, IMG submission 123175) | Freshwater microbial mat bacterial communities from Lake Vanda, McMurdo Dry Valleys, Antarctica - Oligotrophic Lake LV.19.BULKMAT1 | ecosystem: Environmental > Aquatic > Freshwater >... | reverse complement strand
GTCCCTAGAGACCTTCTTCACTGCTTGTGAAGAGTTGGGCTAGCAGCAACTAGTCCGATGCGCTGAGAAGCGCATCTTTTGTGAATGAGTCACGACCCCGTGAGTCCCGCATGAGGGTGCTCTGTGCACAGCCAATTGCAGGCAAATCAGGGTGTTGCAACCGCATGAGTGCCATTGCCGGAGGATGACCAGCAAACGACGGGTGGAATTAGAAAAAAACGAGATGGAGAAGCCACCAAGCAAAAGACATTTTCAGTTTGAAACAAAGCGCAGCCATTTTTGTCACTTTTGTTAAGCATTTTGATCTTTTTGCTACAAAATTGGTCGCAAATCTGGGGGACATGCCAGTTTGGTTAACGACATGAAACAATGACTGCCTGCGCCCCTCAAGCGCATATAAAAATTAGCACCGCGGTCATAGTTTCGCTAGTAGAACCTAGAATCTCTCCGGCTTCTCTCTCTTCTTTTTTTCTCTTCCCCCCCCCCCTCGGTCTGGCCTTATCCCCCCATAAAAACCGTTTAAAGGCTTGTCCGTTCGGTCCAAGAATCCAAGTTCACGCACTTGGTGGAAGAGAGTTAGTCGTTTCTATCACTCTAGCCTTTTTAATTTCGGATTCGTTCCTTATGACTTGTTAGGCTCTTTTTCAAGGTGACACGACACTCCTTCGGAGTTACTCGTAATATTCTTTGTCGAGGTGACATTGTTTCTGAGTAGAACTACAGTCAGAGTACTAGTAGATAGTACTGTATGCGGTGACGGTCGCCTTCTGAAAATGTGTTGACACGACAGTACCAGTGCTAGTACTAGTAGCTCACTACTCTGGAGTAGTAGTGTTTGGAAATGTAGTTGCCACTTATGGCGCAGTTGCCAACAGGTGTTACAGACTTACAGTAGCAAAAGAATGAGGAACCCAGAAAGAAGAACCCAAGCCAAGTAGCAAAAGAATGAGGAACCCAGAAAGAAGAACCCAAGCCATTTTTTAATTGCCGCACCATGGTAACAAAAGAAGAATTCGAACTACTCAGCATCATAGCTCCGTTCTGACAGCGAAGCCACTGTAACCCAGAACTGCAAGTGTTACAAGAGGCATTGGCAATTTGACATCGTTGGAGGTGAACCAAAACCGGTTCCCTTGGAAACAACTCAAATACTCGGTACGCATCAACAGTTTACCCCGTTTTTCCCCCGGTACGGTACCGGTAGGCTTGTTCCTCCAACGAGCAAGCAAAAAAAGAACCAGAAGAGGTAGCTAATTGCATGCTAGGTGTCTACTTTCGATAAGAATCACAAACGGACTCCAAATCGCATTTCGTCCCACTGCATCACATCACCTTTCAAATTTCACCTCTTCCCTCTTCCCTTCTCACAAAACTAAGAAGCGGACAAAAACAAACCTTAAAAAGTGACAAAACCCAAAATATCCTACCAAAACAATCGACGTACTCCAGTAAGACAGAACCAAACCAAAATGGACCAACTGTTTCATCTCCATAACCAAGGCGTCTGTTTCAGTGCCTCTTGCCAAGTCCCACAAGCCCTCTCCTGTTTCACCAAGGCCCTTCAATGGGTAGAGGACGCCCTTCGGCAAATGGACCAACAGGGCTGGAGGACCGCCGACGAAACTGCCGAGCACTTGCGCGTGGTACCCACTCCAATCCAAGCGCCCCTTGCAGCAATGCCCGTGGAAATTTTCAATCAAGTCTTTCAGATTTTTCCTTCTCACGATTCTGTCTTTGACAATGAAGGCATGGCTTCCACCATCGCGTTCTTTGCCGCTGTAATTCGATACAACATGGCCGTGACGCTCCAAGTCCAGTTGACTGGTACCAAAAGAAGCGGGGGACAAAAGGAACAACAAGTCTTTCGTCTCTACAAGACATGTCTACGAGCAGTGGAACCGTTTCACAGCTTCGCCGGCCCCAATGTTCTGTCCCTTTCCATGGCCTGCCTGTACAATCTGGCCGAGCTCCTTTTCGCTCGTGATCACATCCAACGCGCCTCCGAGATGGTCGCGTTGGCAGACAAGCTTTTGTGGCAATCCCTTGACCTCGGTAACTACAACGGCCAACCACTCCCTTTGCTCTTTAGCTCTGAAACCTTGAACGAATTTGCCTGGAAAGGCTATTTGATCCCCTATTGTGCCAGTCTACAACGCTCCGCACCCGCAGCATGAGCCGCATGAAGCACTACACGACGCGACCTGGCTGAACAGCCAACCCTAACTACATGTCATGCACGTATACGATATAAATATAAAAAAATAGGATATTGCATATTTCATTTCCTATTATATCTTCAACTGCATGTGCCATCATCTCTTCATGCCATTCTGCGTTCCATTCGTTGACAACAGTCAGCAACAGTCACTGTTGAAGTGGCACAGAAATCCATTATGCGAACTCAAGCTGACGAGAGATGGAAATCTGAGGGTGTAACAAATGGGACCAATCTATGGACAATTCCACGCCAGTTGGCATACGGGTACAAGCTAATACAAACGATAGAAGGAATGCCCAGAACGAACCGAGGTAGCAAGATTGTGTACTGTGTGATACTGTTCCATTCACTGACTCCGACAGCAAAGAGGACTTCATCCTCCGTGGTGGTGGAAGAAATCCCACATACAGTCAACATTACGCCCTTGAAAATGTTTTGGTCCAATATTCGACCGCCATGACAAATGCCGATGACATGCGATGTGGAGATATCGTTGTTGGATCTGCTGCTGCTTTTCCTCGTCAGAAAAAGTATTGCATGGAAGCTTATTCCAACTCTCAGCTAGTACAATATGCCATATTGTCGATGCCGAGGATCCAATAAGGCGGGCCAACTACGAGGCCCCCGTATCAAATTCTCCGTTTCGGTGTGTTCCATGGGCGTCAACGAGTAACCGAAAGCAAACAATAGGCAAGCATGCGGATCCTGACGTCGGTTCCCATGCGGATTAGGCTCGCATGGCTGACATTTTGTTGCAACCGTTGATGCCCTTGAACATGAGGTTCTCCCCTCAGTTTTATTGACCAGTTTGAAGCACCTCAAACTGTTGTGATAGTTCAAAGTAGATCTTTCTCAAGCAGGGTGGCTCCGTTTTGTGGCATCACATAGGGTTAGGGTAGCTAATTTTCACACGAATGAAGCACGATATGACTTGCTCGAGTGCTTCTCTTTCGGGTTCTAATGATTGCGATCAACACCCAGCAAGCCATAATCTTAATGCATCGATACAGTCGTATTAAGCTACCTGCAGCTCTTGCTGAGATTACTGGTACTTTGATCTTGCGTGTATGGAAGAGAACGTATGAAGCTTTTGAATAACCAGTCAACGTGGCTGGGCGAGTAACATTGACAATCGCGTCTTTTCTGGGAGAAGAAACACAAGATGGCAGTGCCTGGTAGCAACAACCGCATGAAAGCAGCAAAAGCTTACATGGACTCACAAGAAGCAAAGATTATTCTCGTCAAAGCTAGCACCATTTTCTATCCTGCCTTGCCTCTGCCAACCCTACACTACGACGCACTACTACCAGAACGAAACAATGAGACACCATCAACGCATCGACGTCGAAAAGAGCACAGCGCCACTGCACAAAGCAGGCGACAGGTGCAACTCTCCAGCCTCTCCGTCCTCTCCACAACCACCCTCCTGGCTCGTTTCCAACCAGAAGCATGCCCTGCATTGGCTGTCGTATACGCCAGAAGATGTAAACAAGATCTTCATGGAAGACGATGAGACGCACTTTCACAACCTGCAAAAGTCATTGAGAAGTCGAGGTTGTGTGACGAATACCTTTTTGAAACAAAAGATGCACCAGTTCATTTATGTCAAGAACAAGCAGCACTACGGAAAGAATTGATGGCCATGGAAGAATCATCGGAAACGTCGAGCCTTGGACGAAATTTCACATTATGAGAAAATAATAGGGGGTGCAACATAGAATAGAAATGTGTTGTTACAAATATCCTGCTACAAGTCTATGCGAATACAAGTAGTAGATAGCTAATGCTGCAAGATACAAGACTTCAAGTCAACAAGAGATCAACCTCGAAGGGAGACCGAAGAGCAGCTTGAAGGTCCCTTTTCGTTTCGAATAGATACACCATCTGACGGACCAACCAGTGCCCCCACTTCTACTCCTACCGGTGTCCCCACTGCCAGCCCAACAGAAGAGCTCACTTCCAGTCCCAACTCAGGTCCTACATCTTGAGTGCCCACTTCTTCTCCCACTGAGGGTCCTACCTACCGGCGTTTTGACTAGGGTCTCATGTTTCTGTCAAAGCGGTCACATGCCCAGCCTTCATTTCAACAGAGACGGTGTACTATCGGTACGAAAAGTCGTTCGATGCCGACTCCGAGGTGAACGAAACGCTACAACTATAAGCTAGTAGTGTGCAGTAGAATACAGATGCGAGATTCATATGTAGACTTTACTATCGTTTGTTTTTTATAAATAAATTGGCCATACTTGCCACAGATTGTCTTTAGGAATATGTCGGAAGATTGTTTGGGAGATAAAGTTGTGATTCCTGTACTGTAGTAGTAAAAAGACAATAGGCATCCATTCAAGGATGCCAACAAAGAATATCGGAACTCATGCATGCATGCATGAATGCATGGGAGCCGTTCCGTGCGTTGACTTGATTAGCTGTTACCCACGAGCTTGCGCAACCATTTACGCTTCCTCCACTTCTTCTTGGATACGGCTTCCTCTTCTTGGGTCCAACCCGATTCCACTTCGGCTTCATCCTTCCCACGTGCATCGGCCGGTGTCGAGTGTGGAAGTGAATCGGGAATTCTCATTTCGACGGAATTGTCCTCTTCGTAATCCATGCTTTCGTCACTGAACAAGTCTTGTTCCGTTGCGCCGGGAGCATCCGGGTTGTTTTCGTTCTTGAAATAATTGACAATCTTGTTGACGGCTTGGACACTCGCCGATGCGGCGGAAGCATCGTCATCCTGGGGAGCAGTATCTTTGGGAGCCCCCGCCGTGGCCAGAATGACCGTGGCACTGGCCTTTTCGACCTTTCCTAGGTAACTGCCGCCGTCCGTCACACTGCCCTCGTCGGTATGGCTGAGGTGGCTTGTGTGAGATCCCGTCTCGGTATCGAAATGTGTACCCGTGTCAACACTGACCATACTGGGATGCGGGATGACCCCGTGCTGTTTGTCCTCTTCGTCCCGTTCGACGGTTCGTAGGGTTCGATTGGAGCGGGGCTTCTTGTCCGGCGATTTCGATCGGAGACTTCGTTTGGAATCGGGCTTCTTGTTGGGAGATTTCGATCGGAGACTTCGTTTGGAGTCTGGTTTCTTGGACGACGACTGGAGACTTCGTTTCGAATCGGGCTTTTTATTGCGATCCGACTTGGACAGTCCCAAACTGCGAGCTAGATCCTCGCTAATGGCGCTGGCTGCACTCAAAGCCGCACTCAAGTTACTGTGTGTCCGAGTCCCAAATTCTTGGGCGTCCTTGAGCATGGATTCTTCTCGGTAGAGTTCCCGATTGGCATCCTCAATTTGCTTTTGCTTCTTTTTCTTCTTCTTGAGTTTGCGACTTCGGCGGAACTTTTTGCGGGTAATGGGCATGCAGCAACAATCGGAAATCAAAATGGCCATGCCGACGAGGAAAGCCAAAATCCCCATGCCAATCATGGCCCACGAAGCCGATATGACAAAATTGTAGGTATGCCAATAGGGAATGGCCTCAATGGCACCGGTGGCAACGGCCAAGTTGCGTTCATAGGTCCTCAACTTTCCATAGGGATCCGGACAACTGTTGGTTCCATCCGTGACACGACAAGACCTGGAATATTTCAACAAGGCCAGGGGACTGGAATAATCTTCGTCGTCCTTATTGTCTTCATCGTCGTTATTGTAATAATCCCCATCGGTATAAATGGGAACACACATGGACAACTCCATTTTCTCATTAAAGGCTTCCAATTCATCCATGGTTTCGACAATGGCATTGGCATCGCAGACCTCTCCCAGATAATCGTACATGGCAAATTGGCGAAAGCCGTGCTTGTCCGTTTCGGTTGTACAACCCAATCCGTAGGAACCAATGGAATTGGAATATTTGCCGCCATTTCCGTAATTACCATCTTCGTTCAAGGATCGTCGTCGGAGGTCTCGGTCATCGCCCATTTCATGACACGTGGACGTGACGAGAAGATCGTAATTGACGGCATCATCATCTTCGCCGTCGTAAAAGGTAAACAAATTGCTGAGACCCGCCGCATACATGGCATTGGTAAAGGATTCCACGCCCTCGGTGGTATGGAAGGAATTGATAAAGGACTTTTTGCGACATCCTTTGTCGCGTTCGCCTTTCAAAACTCCGTACAAACTAAAGGCGACATTGGCCCGAGCGCTGGGAACACTGCCCAAATACCAAGAATCGTCTTCTCCGCCGCCGCCACCGCCTTCTTGTTCGCCCGTGGGTGATTCCCAACTACAGTATATATGTATACAGGAAGATAGTTGAAGATTGAGTCAGTATGTGAGTACGTTAGATTGGAAGCGTGAAACGACCATGAAGAGATCAACCGAAACCACTAGTCAGTTGACTTACGCGCAATTGTGATAGCTGACGTATAACTTTTGAAATTGACTTAGATCCTCCAGAACGTTGCGGCCTTCATGCCAGTACATTTTTTCCTCGTCCACATTGGGATTGGTAATGCCGCCAGCATAGTAGGCATCGTCCTTGTTGGCCGATACCAGGGATAATGCTGCAAGGGCGAGTAGTACGACGAGGGCTGCTGGTCTCATGGTACTTGTAGTAGCTATGGATACCACCATGATTGCACTGTATTGTATTGTACTGTACTGTATATGGATGGTAGCCTGATTGGGTTTCTCCTTTTTCGTTGACGATTCGAGTAGAGTAAAGTAGAGTAGAGTAAAGTAAAGTAGCTGCCAACGAAATGAGTACGTCGTATGAGTATGAGAAGAATGGTTATTCTTTTTCTCAAGCTCTACTATTACTAGCTAGTAGTATAGAGTGGCTGTGTGATAGATTTTGAGGAAAGGTCTTCTCTGCTCTGGTCTGCTCTCTCTCGTGTTGATGGCACCGCTCTGATCACCGGGTTTGTATCTCTACGGTATGCGTTGCAAACTGAAGACTAACACTAACTAGTACGCTAATAGCACAGTCTCTGAAGCTAGCTAGCTAGCTAGTAGCTAATGCAGTAGCTATGTCAACTTAATGAAGTATTCCTTCGTGCAGCCCGAGGTCTGTGCTCGACCTACTAACTTTGCTAGCTAGCTAGCTAGAGTAGAGTACAGTAGAAGAAACGCTTCACTTCTCCTTCGCCTACTAAATTGCTATAGACCTAGCTACTAGCTAGGTACTTTTGGTACTCACAATTGCTTGTTTGTCTGTGTCCAAAGACAAAGATGGTGCTCGTTGGTGCCTCTCCCAAACGGTTCCGCATAGGGAACCAAGTCTTTTTGCGTGCGCCAAGCAGTCGTTCAACGTCTCATTACAAAGACTAAGATGAGCGCCAAATTCTGGGATCATCTAAATAAAGGACTTGGAGGTAGATTTTGGACCGTTCGATTCCTGGGATGGATTGTTCAGATATGAAGAACCCATAGACGGATCCTAGCCGTTGTCAACGTCTCCCGCAAGAGAAAAATGCGCCTACTATTTTTCAATTGCAAGTCAGGCTTGCACCCAGCAAGCTAAGTAAAGTTTTGTAATTAGAAGCACAACGGTTCCTGCACTAAATACCATAACGCGCAGGCATCACGTACATGCCAAATCGATTGGTCCGGAGCCAGTACAGTACCATCGAATCACAAAATCTAACCATCAATACGTAATCTTGTAGGTACAGTAGAGCAAAGATCACCCTACTGTAGCTAACGACAAAACCATACGTACAGTAGTCTACTAAACTAGTCCACTAATAGCAGACCTGCCCCACTGTACCGGTGACACTAACTTCCTCACTTGCGATCAGCTACTTGTACTTCAACTGTCTGCCTTCAACACTTGCACCAAAGTGGTACTGTATCCAGAGCTAATATCATAGTATTTCCATAGTAGAGCATCATTCTCATTACTAGCTACTAGTGGTAACACAAGCAAGAGCTACACACTACTCTATCCATAACAACTACAGTACCAAAGATGACTTCCTTTGTCTTGCAATCGCTCCTGCTACTAGCCGCCACTGCGGTTGCCTCCGCCGCCTCCCATCCACCTAGCACCGGTCAAGAATGGATGTCCTTGAAAGAGGGCGTCGAATTCCAACCTGCTTCTGTAGAAGAAGCTCCTCGCGAAAAACAACGCGCTCTTCAAGACGCCCAAGAACGATTTTTAGAAAACAACGGCAACAACAACAATAACAACCAGTATACCTCGCAAGGCAAACAATTGAGTTATGTGGATTCCAGTGAGACCTATTATGATGGGTATGCGCAAGCCTGGAGATATGTAGGTTTCTACACGGATTGCAATCCTCAACAAGACGATCATAGACGTGCTCGTCACGGTCGTCGGGCTCAAAAGAAGAAGAATGGTCTCTTTGGTGGCAATGGCAATGACAATAGTCGTCAATTGAATGGAGAAGAGGAAGATGGATGTGTTCGATATCTACTGTGGGCGGCTGTAAGTACTTCACTGATTGCACAATACATGTAGTTCTGTATTTCTATCTGTCTGTTGAGATGTCTTTCCTTTGTGCATCTCCTAATGACTCTTTCTTCTATTCCAATTTCCAATCTATACACACCACACTTTACAGTACGTCGATCTTGATTACACGGGCAAGGGCATTGGCGAATACCAATTCTTTGATACCTACACCAAAGAATGGGACGCCAGTGCGTGTGACGCCATGGGCACCGACGAAGCCGACTGCAAAAAGTGCGATTGTCACATGGCCGATACCAATTGGCAACTCTTGGGATACTTCAAAGAAGTCGAATACACCGAATGGTTTGAACAGCTCTTCAAACATTTGGGATATTGTGTTTGGCAACAAAATGAGTACGATTTCATGTATGAAAATTACGATGCCTGGCCGGAAGGCTGTGAAGATACGGAAATTTATCTCAGTGATGGATCCAGTTTGTACACCGATACCAAGGCCGAAGCCAATGGAACCATGACCTATGGTTTGTATACGGATGCCCGATGTTCGGTCGATTACACCGGAGACGAAGTCACCGTCCAAAGTCTTCTCAGCAGTGGGGATGACAATGATGCGCTCTCCTGGGACAATCTTCAATATTGGAACGAGGCCATGGAAATTTATCGTGTTTGTCAACCCTGTCGTGCCTACGATTTGAATGGGAATAGCAACAATCGAGACCGACAACGACGACGACTCGACGACGATCCCAATGGAGGCATGTTCCAATGTGACGATGCCGCCGGATATTCCAATGTCAATCAATGCATGAAATTCGCGACCCAAACCGATATGGAATATGCTTCCCTCGAAGAAGTCATGGAAGCCGCCTTGCAAGGCGGTGTCACGTCCGTCACCGTCAATGGACTCACCTACGGTTCTTATCGGGAAGGTGTCGATTTGGCCGCCGAAACGCCCAATTGGCAATTGCTCTGGATTGCTTGTCACGTCTTGGGGGCCGGATTGATTACCATTTTGAGTGCCGTCCTCTATTCCAATTATCGTCATCGCCGGGCCGGCCCCAAGACCAAAAAACTCAAACAACCGCTCATTCAACACTTTTCCATGTAAAACAAGAAGAAGCTTTGGAGCTACAGTATCTCTTCTATGGAAAAAGTCGTAGGGTCTAACGACCAAGACAATCTAAGCGTTCACATTCATAATCATCCTATAATAATATCCAAGTGTACATGTTAGACATTTTTCAGTGACAAATCATACATACCATTGAGTAGTCGATGACTGTGTTCTGTACCGAGATGATTTGGGAATGCAAGTCGTCACCCTACTAGTGAACTCTGTCGAAGACGCAGCAATACAAACGCATTCCTACTAGCTCGGAAGCAGCCTCCGATTCGCGAGCTTGGCCACTTTGAGAAAACGTGATGCTCCCAGGTTGCCTTGCCTGAACCAGTAAAGATGGCCCTGGATGGGGGTTGTGACCGCAACCGACGAGTCTCCAGGCCGACATTGGCGTGGCTTCCTTGTTTGAGCTCTTGACTTAGGCTTGAGCCGCAAACAAGGTTCACGGGAAAGCTAAAGCCTTTTCCAATGGCTGTACCAGTCCCCGACGACCGACAACACTCAATTGACAGCGAGGGAGGTCGGAACTGAAAGCAGCTGCTCTACCAGTGACCGCCACACTGCAATGCTTGCTAGTAGGAAGGTCAGGTCAAGGCCTTCAACCTAGAACACTGCGATAGCCATCTTGTGTTCTTAAGGATTTCAGCATCTTCACTTCTGTTTTCCATGTCTAGTCGGTGCCAACTTGTGTTCCTTGTAATTCTCTCTGGTTGCCCTTTTTCCTCCAGTTCTTGTGTTGGCCTTCCTTGCAATTTGGGCATGGACTCCTCTGGACATCCTTCTCTCTGTTCCTTTCCTTTTAAGCCTTTCTTGCTGTCATGATCCAAGGAAAGCTCTGAAACTTCAATGCAGCTAAGACAATGTGACACTGTGAAACTATGAAGCTGTGATTCTGTGAAAGCTGTGATGGTGTCAAGCTGTGAAACTGTGATGCAGCTGTGATGACATGAAAGCATGAAGCTATGAATTCTATGAAAGCTATGATGACCATGTGAAACTGTGAAGCTTTAAAAAAAGCATTCAACGAAAGCTCCAAAACTATGATGCAGGCATGGTGATGAAAAACTTTGAAGCTAGGCTTCTTTGAAAGTGATGACAAAACACAACTGTCAAGCTATGATTCAATGAAAGATCCAAAACAACGATGCAGCTGTGATGAAGTGAACTGTGAAGCTGTGATTCTGCAATTTCTAAGAAAGCCTTGCTCACATGAATTGATTAAGCTGTCATTCAAGGAAAGCAACAAAGCTCCAATGATGATGCGATGATGTAAAACTGTGAACACATGATTCCGTGAAACCTTTGCAGATGTGACACTGCAAAGCTGTGATTGAATGAATGTTCGGAAAACACATTGCAGCTGAGATGATGCATGACCATGCTTCAGTTTCAACTGTGATGACATGAGAGCTCGGATGACATGAAACTGTGAAACCATGGAGCTGTGATTCATTGAAAGATCCAAAATTTTGATGCATCTGTGGTGAAGTCAAAGCTGAGGTCACCGGAAAGCTTTGGTTTGTTAAAAGATTTGATGAAATGAAACTCAGCAGCTATGAATCTGAAGTGCACAGCTCAAATGCCGGAAACATGCTGGAAAAAATGTCCTTTTGTCACAAGACTTACCGAGTCAAATGGCACAGTGCAAATCAATGAAAGCTGTGACACCATGAAGCTGCGATTCAAATCAAAGCAATGATGAAAATGAAACCGTGAAGCCATCATGAAATGAAAGATCTGAAACAATGATGTGGCTGGGATGGAGTGAAACAATGCAGCTTTGATTCTGCTAGCATCATTTCTAATGAAAACCTTGCTGATGTGAATTGATTGCAGCAAGCTGTCATTCAATGAAAGCGATGAACCATCGGTGCAGCTGTGATGATGTGAAACTGTTGCTGTGAGCTGTGATTTGATGAAGGCTCTGAAAGCATGATGCAGCTGTGATGATGAGTGACTTTGAAGCGGTGAAGACATGAAAGCCATCATGACACAAAACTGTGAAGCCACGAAGCTGCGACAATTGAAGGTCAAAAAGAGCAATGCAGCCTCAATCAACTTGGCTCTCACTGTGAAGCTGTGCTTCTGTGAAAACTGTCATTGTGTGACACTTTGAAGCTGCAATTCAATCAAGGCTCTCAAACTGCCAGTGTGGTTGAGCTGTGATGAGCGGAAACTGTGAAGCTTTCATTCTTCAAAAACAATGACAACATGAATTGATTGAGCTTTGATGCAATCTTGTCATCAGTCTGCAAAAGTTTTGATGACACAAAGCCAATTCTTGCAATTTTGATCAAAACTGAACAATTTCAGCAATGAATTTGAGACAAACAGAAAACATGATTTGCACTCAATTTTTCAGAAACTTCATCAATCAAATCAATGTGAGAACAAAATCTCAAATTGCTTTTGTAGCCTTGTGCGTTGAATGCTCCGAGTTGGCACTGTTTGAAACATGTGTTGCAGCAATCTTAGCCTCACAACACTGATTGAGAACAATTTAATCACAGAAACATTTTCATCAAACTCTGACAACCTCACAAAGTGGTGTGGAACAACTGTGTTTTTGAAAACAAGGTTCAACCCTTGCAAAGGAAATTCAACTGACAAATCACAATTGCAGGCTTTTGGGTTCTTTGGACACACCAACCAATGTGCTAACAGCAGTTGTTGGATTCCACAGCATCTCAATCCATTTTCTCAAGGACAACAATTCAGTGTGATTGTCATTCGATTTTGGTATGGGAAACCCATCCCAACACACAAAGTTGTCACAGATGTTGAACAACATGTGCTGTGTTTGCCTAAGTGATGCAAAAAAGGAAGCGCAGTTGAAACTGAACAAAGGACATTGTCCCCTGTTCCCAAATCATCCACCTTGGAACCAATTCCAATGAGCAGCTCTGCTCAGTCACTGTTTGTGGTGTGGTGGGACTCTCACAAATGTCACTCATGAAGCTGCAGTTGCTGCTGAAAGACAGATGAATGCTGCTTTCTGATCAGGTCAGAAAAGTGCAAAAATGCTAAACAAAAATGCATTGGCTTCAACAAGAAAGGATCACAAGTGTGTGGGCAACAACTGACATGATGAGCTGCTGAAAAAGATTCACTTTGAATTGGCAGCCCATGTCTTTTGGGCAATGCAATGGAAGTGAATTCATTTTCTCATTGGGGGTGGCCAAAAATCATTGATCACAGAATCAATCGCATGAACAAAGAACAATGCATGAATCACAATGTCAGATGTTGACCAATCACATCACTCCGTTCCATTGATTGTTGATGACCCCCACTGTGCATTTTGATTGCACCCAAACTCGGAAAGACCAGCAGTGCTGCTAGCACCAGGGCAGCTGCCAACTTCACAAAAAATCATCAACAGCTGGCAGTCTCAACAGAATCGCCACATCGGTGTGCTGCGGCGGCTAGTGGCAGCAGCTGTTTTTGTCAAGCTGTCTTGGATCCTTGGTTGCATTTTCCGTTTTGGTGTTCCTTCATGGGGGAAGGAGGAGGAACATTCAATGTTCTGGAAAGTCCTCTTTTCCTGCTCCTTTTCCGTGTTTTCCTGCTCTTTTTGAAAGTGCCAAAACAAACACCTGATTTGAGGAAAATTGAAGGAATAGGAAAAGCCAGCTGAACCCTTGCTTTTTCATTCAGACTCACAAACAGTGGTTGAAGTGCACAATCAACACAAAACGGTTGCAAACTGGTTTTTTCAAAGTCCACAAGGAGCACAAGCTGGTGACCAGCAATGCAAAGAAACAAACAAACTCACACCACTGTTGGCTTGTCACTTCACCTAACACATGACTCAATTGGTTTGTTGATCTTCTCTCTCATGGACACCATGACATTGCCTGACTGCCAAGTCCGGTGGTCTCATTCAATCCAAACATTCCAATGCGCTTGCACAATTTGCTGATCGCTTTGCAGTTGGATCAACAATGTTGACAATTTCCCCCCCAAAAACATTCAAAGTTCTTCAGATCTGTGTCATGCTTTCTCAGTAGCAGGAAATGGAGGAACATGCTCTGAATCATGCTTCCTTGTTTTCTTGCAGGAACAAGGAATCGCGAACATGATCCAAAAAGAAGGGAAAATGAGGAAAAGAGGAATTCCTCAAAGGAAAATGCAACCAAGCTGGGATCCATTGTCAACTGGTGTGCCGGTGGCCTGAAATCTCAGCAACAAAAGCTAGCCTTTCTGTTTCTGAGCTTGGGTGTGATTGAAACTTCGATCGGGCAAAACCCTTGATGACAGATTTCGATGCCACCAGAGCAGATCACAGACTGACTGACACTGGACAATTGTGGTGACATCACAACTGTTCTCATTCTTTAGATTGTTTTTGGGATTGATTCAACGATCGATGATTTTTGGCTAGCCCCACTGGCATTGACATTGTCAATGCAATCATTGACACTCAAATCAATTGTTTGAATCAGAGAAGCTTGCATCAGGGAGTGAAACAATGTCGTCAGTCCTGGGTGCAGATCGGTGCCTGCCACCCTTTTCACTTGTTTCGCAGATTAGCGTTGGGGTCGTGTCATTATTTGTTTCGAAATTAATAATCACAAAACGTGCTTCAAAATTCAAAATCCAGTATGCGGCATCTAAAACGGTGCATTTTCTTGACTACTCCAGAGTACCACGCTACGTGGTGCCATCGGCAAATTCCTACTACTAGTAGTACTAGCTCCAGCTGCTCCTGCATGTACTGCTGTAATAGCTACAGCTAGTCTAGTAGTAGTAGCAGAATGTGGCTGGGTGGGATCGAACTGAGACGTCTTTGGATGGCGACCAGGGAAGACTACGTAGGAAGTAGCACTATCGCCGTATTCCAGCACCTCTTGTAATTGTTGTTTATCTTGCATGCAGAGTTACACTCATTGGCAATCTCTTGTACCTACAGTAGAAACAGTTATCATGTCGGACTTACTTCCTCTCATTGCTGCCGCTTTGAACGATAAAGTCGCCGAGGATGCACTGAAGGAAATCAATGATCTCAAGCAACAGCTCAAAATCGCAACATCGGTGGAAATTCTGAAATACAATGAGGAGGACGACACCGTCATGCCAACTGTGCAGGCATCTGGACAGTTTCAGGATGGAAATTATGCACACAACCCGAACTTGTGGCAGGTGGAGCTGCTTCCATCGTCGACTTTGACAACTTGTCGACTGGCGGATTTGGGCAAGTGCCGCGTCTGTGTCGGAGGAGGGTTTCCCGTAGCAAAGCTGGACACTGAAAACTTTAATTCATTATGTAGTGGATGGTTGGATCCAGGCGAACACCACGATACGGAAACTTCCAAGGCAGTTAGTTTTTGCATTGGAGGGACATGGCTTAAAATAGTGGTGCATGGCTGGCCAAGAACAGCCTGGGAAGCTGTAATCCAAGAAGACAATCTGGATGCAAGAGATATGGCAAGTTTTCTTGTAGAAACCATTGCCACTGAATTCCCGGATGCGACTGTGACATTCGTCTATATCAGTCTTCTAGTGAGTAACATTTCAGGAGCGCTCCTGCGACTCTTGCCGCCAAGCCGCACAAGGGAGGTCGAAGAAGAGTTAGATGCCCGAAATACAGAAGACAACGTGGCATATTCCAGGTTAAGTGGTCATGTCACGATGACAATTCGTAATCTTGGTAACGTGGAAGGTTCCGCTCTCTTCATTCCAAAGGTAAACGATGTCATGGCTGTTTTGGCCCGTTTGGGTATCCATGGACTGACAGAGGAGGACATTGATCCAGAATTGGCAGAAGAAATTCAGACCGTAATTGAAAGGGTTGAACGTTCGGGGGCAGCTGCTGGTCAAGCCAGGGTTGACGATGTTTTTTTTTAAGAGTCATTTAATAGATGATATTCAATATCGGTAAATAGACTATGATTACAACTATTTGTAGCGAGATCTTGGTCGTTGCCATATCTACTCTCACAGTTCTAGACATTGCATTGCGAAGAAACAAAAAATAAAACTTCACTATCATGCTGGCTAGCATGTTGGAACTCTTTGGCTTTCAAGGACAGATGTACCGAACAAGTCAAAAGCATGGCGGTGATAGATCGATGAAGCCGCTCTCCACTTTGGCGAGAAGGATGTTACATACTCAATGCCCGGACACCAACCATATGTTCTCTACTGCTACTTTCACTATCGTATCCTACGGTTCGAGTCCCCAGAAAGTACTTTTTGTTTTTTTCAACCTCTGAATTTCTTTATAGCTCGTGGAGCTGGAGCAAGGAAGCTCTCTCTAATTGCCAGTCTACTCAACCTCGGAGAAAGGCATGTACCATGCTTCTTGTTTTACCCAATGTTGAAGCCATGGAATCGGAATCGTCGCTAGCTAGCGGTATCCTCCTTCGCATCCTCCCCGCCAAGGGCTGTTTTGACCGAGAGACCTACCACTGGCCGCCGCCAAACGATTCAGAGCGAAAGGAACATGCTTCTGCCTTGGTTCGTTAGGGTTAGTAGGGCCCCAAAACTGATCGTCAGTCTGTGAAAGAACTGAAGCAGCCCGGGAAGGCGGTGTACTAGCTAAGTAGCTAGCTAGGAGAACATCATGATGACGGACCTAAAATACTAGCTAGTATCAGAGACCATAGTTAGGCAACGAGATTCACAGACTGTGAAGGCTGCCCACTTAGCTGGCTAGCAAACTACTGACTATCTAGCTAGCTAGATGCAGGAGCGGACCTGTTCGGGATCCCGCCGTGCCCGGAGCAACTGCAGACAAAACTCTTGCATGCCAAGTGGAGTCTTGTCAGCTATGGAGGTGACGGAACTAAGAAATATCAAGAATGTGGTTCAGTAGTGGAAGGGTCAAGATTGTTGGAGACTTGAGAGATCGACGACAGGCTGAAACGGGCTTGTGGTGTTTATCTACTAGTAGTGGGCTCTTCCATCGTATCCAGTGGTTGAGCCTTCCACCTACAGCAAATGAAAGCTCCTCTGGCCTTCATCGTGGGCTGGTGGTTGCATTGGTTGTGCAGTGTTGTTTCACTAGTCCAAAACGAATCCCGTGTAGTTTACTGGGACACAAGTGTGAGAGACAGAGTGTTTACAGGAATGGATGGCTTCGAATGTGGCTTTGCGGCAGTTAAATCGTGAATATGATTGGCTCTAGCGAATTCTTCTTCCGGCAATATCCCTTCTTCTTTATGGATTAAAGATCTTACACGGATTTAATGCGAGTGTATATTCTTACGACGCGCAAAACCGAAATGCGAACTTATAAGAGAACTGTCCACAAGAAGTAAGACTCTGTAAAAGCATTACTAACCTACCGTACCAATGGCCCTCGAAACTACTCTGTACCGTATTGTGAACAAAAAGCGCGCAACTCGCACTCCTTTCTTACTATGGCTACTACAAGTAGACTAGCACCAATGAATTCTGGATGGCCACATAGAAAACCCGCTCGGAGTATCCAAAAGTGGTTCACGTAAGCGGAATTATGGAGAACGTCGTCCTAATGACACACTACACCGAATTTCTACTGTAGAACACTGGGAGAAATCGTTCCTAATGGACATCATATTGCGAATCTTGTTGGTGGTGAATGGCCGCATTAATGATCGTCTACATCTCTGTCGCACAGTGGATAAAAAGTAGCCTCGCAGAATGCTTGCTGGATAAGCGGCAATTAGCATCTCTAGTTTCACACAGGAACATCCGAACATGCGCTGTCGCAATATGCTCGAATGGTCATGCTCCCCTTACATGTCCTCCTTTCCAATCAACAATAAAAGTAGTAGTGAAGGCTTCTTAGCTTTTACCAAAGCTACCACAGAACCAGCACTAATAGCTAGCAAGTTCTTTGCCAAGTCAGCTAGCTAGCTGGCTTGCCACTCCCAATCCACAACGATCACAAAGATAGCTGCGTAGCTACTACTGGTAGCTAGCGCCAACAACCAACTTCCAAGCCTGAAGCAAAGTCATTCCTTGTCTATCCGTCAGTCTCTCCGTTTCAGTCACTACAGTGCACGAGAAGTCGAGAATGGACTATACGCAAGCTTACCAGCAAGGTGCATCTGGCTATCAACAACAGCAAGAGCAACAACAGCAATCCTATTACTATGCGGGACAATTCCCACAACAAGCGCCGCCACAGCAACAGCAGCCACAAGCACAACAAGTCGCTCATCTTCCCCAACAAATACTGCCACCACCTGTCCAAATGGACCCTTCGATGCAACTGAGCGATCAAGAACGGAATTGGGCCTTGGAATTGAAGCACGCTGTTCAAGATACGCCCGATCGTTTTCCACCCGAGGACTCGCGCTATATACTGGGGGATATGGAATTGGCCCACGTGGCGATTGTCTCTCGTGGAAATCTGGTCGAAGGACTCGTGCGATTGGAAGGCTTGCAGCAGTATCGACGCGAATACGAACTGGATCACTCACCTCCACAAATATTGGAGGCGCTGCAGAATTTCATGCACCAACAACCCG
>Ga0163144_10012088_pt1 | contig 18183 bp, 14 predicted proteins | sample OliLak19BULKMAT1_FD_123175 | JGI IMG/M metagenome (GOLD analysis project Ga0163144, IMG submission 123175) | Freshwater microbial mat bacterial communities from Lake Vanda, McMurdo Dry Valleys, Antarctica - Oligotrophic Lake LV.19.BULKMAT1 | ecosystem: Environmental > Aquatic > Freshwater >... | reverse complement strand
CCGCCTCCCTTAGCTATGGCTAAGGTCGGGAACCCCCGCCTCGGTTAGAATCAAAATGCCGAGGGACAAATTGGCAAGGGGCAAATTTTGCCCAACTCATCCCATCTCCTGTAACAATTCCCTGACCACCAACGACATGTGGGGACCGGCCTTTTCCACGGCAGCAATCACGTCTTCTACGGAAGTTTCCTGAATGGCTTCAATCGGATAGCATTGATTGGAAATGACCGACACTACCCAAACAGGTAGGCTCATGTGGCGCGCCACCAGAACTTCGGGTACGGTAGACATGCCAACAACGTCGGCGCCAATGCGGTGCAGAAATTCGTATTCAGCAGGCGTTTCTAAGTTCGGTCCCTGCCAGCCAAAGTAGACGCCCTCGTGCGCACGGATATTGTGCTTTTGGGCAATGGCTAAAGCCTTTGCATTCAGGGCGCGGTCGTAGGTGCCCAGCATATCGGGGAACCGCGGCCCAAGGCGTTCGTCGTTGGGCCCACGCAGGGGGTTCTCCGGTTGGAGGTTGATGTGATCTTTGATAAAAACCAGATCGCCGGCCTGATAAGCAATATTAAGCCCGCCGGCTGCATTGGAAAGGAGGAGCTGTTCGATACCCAGAAATTTAAGTACCCGCACGGGGAAAGTCACCTGCTGCATCGAATAACCTTCATAATAGTGGAAGCGGCCGGCCATGGCGACAACGGGTTTGCCCGCGAGCATGCCAAAAACGAGCTTCCCTTTATGGCTTTGAACGGTCGAAACCGGAAAATGCGGAATTTGTCCATACGGGATTTCCGCTACCTTTTCGATTTCATCAGAAAGATTACTCAGTCCCGTACCCAGAATGATGCCGTAGCGCGGATGAAAATCCGTTTGTGTGCGCAGCCAGGCGCATGCTTCCTGTATCTGATCGTAGAGTTCCATACCGCCACTACATGCTATCCAGTGCCTTCACAAAAAAAGTCAGGAAGAACGGCAGCACCACCCAAAACCACTCCGGCATTACCATCAGAAATACAATAATCGCACCTAAGAAAGCCAGTGTCATCAACCAGTCAAAGGCAAAAGATTTGCTGTTGCTCATGTCAATCTGTTTATTTGAACGGCAAAACTAAGGAAATTTTAAACTTTTCGGTAAGAGCTTACCAATTGTTCTTTAAAGTCCGGGAGCAAGGCATGCTTCGCCCCAAAAGCGCAAGTCCCGCCGGGCGGAATGACGGTTTTGGGGGCCGAGCACAACGCAGCTATCGGACTCTAAAAACAGACATAATTATTCCTTGATTCCCAGTTTTGCTTTAACCGCCGGCATTAGATCGTCAGCAGGTTGTGCAAAAAGGATGGCATTGAAGACGCTGCTGTCAAAAACCATCAGGTAGCCGCCGGCTTTTGCGATCTCGTCAATGGCTGTGCGCGCTTTCTCAACGATGGGTTTCAGCAGCTCCGCCCTTTTAGCTTCCAATTGCTGCGAAATCTCCTGCTCGTATTTGCCGATCTCCGCCTGTTCTTTTTGAAGTTCTTCCTGTTTTTGCTGTTGCTGCAAAGGCGACAAAGCACCGGATTGCACTTCCTCCACAGCTTTGACGTATTTAGCCTGGAACGCTTTGGCCAATTCTTCGCCTTTCGCCACCAATCCCTTCTGGAGGATTTCCAGTTCTTTATCAGCAGCATCCGTTTCGGGCATGACAGACAACAGAGTGCCAAAGTTCAGGTGGCCGTATTTTTGAGCCTGGGTAGCAACAACACCTGTCAACAGCAGGGCAAGAAACAAAGTGATTTTTTTCATCCGTATGTTTTTTTTAAAATTGGACGCAAAAGTAAGACAATATGTAACATCTACTTATAGTACTTGCTAAAGAACTCCGGCAAATGCCGAAGCGCCGCCATTTCGCGGTAATTAGTCATCGCTTCGGTCGCCGGGTAGCCAAAATAGTTTTTGCCACCTTCGAGGTCTTTGGAGACGCCCGACTTGGCCAGCACAACCGCTTTGTCTCCAATTTTCAGGTTCTGTGCAATGCCAACCTGGCCAAAAAGCACCACCCCGTCGCCCAGCGTGGTATTGCCTGCAACGCCTACCTGGCCCGCCAGCAGACAGTTTTTGCCAATGACCGCATCGTGCCCGATGTGTACCTGGCTGTCTAATTTGGTTCCGGCTCCAATGATCGTATCGCCCGAAACGCCTTTGTTGATGGTGCAGCCCGCGCCGATTTCCACCCGGTCTTCCAGCACCACCCGGCCACCCGAACGCCAGCGCTCATAACCGGCTTCGGTTTTTTTAAAATAAAAAGCGTCCGTACCGATGAGGGCACCCGACTGTATGACCACCTCATCGCCGATCACCGTGTGTTCCGCAATGGTTACATTTGCCTGAATATAGCAATTGCGGCCTATTTTTACGTGATGCCCGATGACGACATTGGGTTCGATGATGGCGGAAGGATCAATTTCGGCGGTATCGCTGATTACCGTGGTCAGGGGCCGGAAAGGACGATGTTCGAGTACGATGCTGTTGTAAACCTTAAAAGGATCGTTGCACAACAGGAGCGCCTTGCCCGGCGGACATTCGGCCACTTCGTTAAGGAGAATGATGGTAGCCGCCGAATTCAGTGACTTGGCAAAATATTTTTTCACGTCTACAAACGTGATGTCACCAGGCTCTACTTTGTGGATTTCGTTGATGCCGGTAGCTATAAGACTCGCATCGCCGATCAGCTCTGCGTCAATTTTTTTCGCAAGCTCCGAAACGGGAATAGGAAGCGCAAACTTCATACGATAGATTTTTGTCTTTACTGGAAATGCTCCCGGATGGAGGCTGCAATGGCTTCCATTTCGGCAGAACTGAAGCTGAGGGGAGTATTGGTAAAAAGCATGTCCCGAACGGTTTGAAACGGGATCAAATGGACGTGTGCGTGGGGCACTTCATCACCCACAACGGCCACGCCTACGCGATTGCAGGGAATTGCAGATTTTATGGCTTTTGCCACGCGCTTTGCAAAACGCATCAATCCGCAGAGGGTCTCATCGTCTAAATCGAAATAGTAGTCAATTTCCTGTTTCGGGATCACCAAAGTATGTCCTTTGTGCAGGGGCCGGATATCGAGAAAAGCTAAGTATTCCGGCGTTTCCGCAATTTTGTAGCAGGGGATTTCTCCATTTACGATTTTGGTGAAAATACTTGCCATGGCCAGACAATTGACCGGCACTCAACCGGCTTTCAGCGCCAAAAGCGCCTACAGTCGGTTGGGTTGCCGCACAGTTAAGATTGGAAAAATATGTCAACGATTTCAAACTCCATTTGACCGCCAGGGGTTTCAACCGTGGCGATATCCCCGATCGTTTTCCCCAGCAATCCCTGCCCAATAGGCGAGCCAACAGAGATTTTTTTTGCTTTCAAATCTGCTTCCGTTTCTGAAACTAATTTGTAGGTCACATCCTTCCCGGTTTTTACACTGCGGATGGTCACGTTGGAAAGCACGGTTACTTTGGAGGTATCCAACTGACTCTCGTCAAGGATTCGGGCCGTGGCCATCACCTTTTCCATCTCGTTGATTTTCAGTTCCAGCATACCCTGGGCGTCTTTGGCTGCATCATATTCTGCATTTTCCGAGAGGTCGCCTTTTTCGCGCGCTTCCGCAATCGCTCTGGCCATCTCGTCGCGGCCATGGGTTTTCATTTCATCCAGGTCGCCCTTGAGCTTTTCGTAACCTTCTTTGGTCAGGTAGTTGATCGCTGACATGGTTCTATAATTTTTTCTTAGTCAAATGAGTTAAAAAGTGGGGTGCGAAGGTTTGCACTTCGACATCAGGTAATATCCGTTTTGGGTTGTTGAAGTTTTTCAGGCAAGTTACCCCGGATGCTCAGTCACAACAGGCGGTTCCCTGCTTCGCACAAAAAGGCGAGAACGTTTCCGCACGATGCACAGAAACGTTCTCGCCTTTAAACCCAGGACAAATATACACAATCCCGGGCAATAAGTCAAATACTATTACAAATTGAATCGCACGGTGATGTTATGGGTACCATTCCAAATACGCGATTGCTGGTAAGCGTAGTCAATACCGAAGTGTGTATTCCGCTTTTCTTTGCTCAATGGCACCTGCAGGGTAGCGCCCGCGCACAAGCCAGTGTAAATCGGACGGGTAATTACGTCATCCGACCCAAACTCGTATCTGTAACCGCCGCGCAGCATAAACATGTCGTTCAGAGAAAACTCTATGCCGCCGCCAATCTGGTCTTGGGAAAATGAATTCGAAGTGAAGTTCCCCAACATGGTGAACCGGCTTTTTTCAGCCAGGATGAAATCGTATGACAAGCCAATGTTCAACATAGAAGGCAATTCAAATCCCGTAGTGCGCTGATCGAAGGTCAGCTGGTATTGCGGGCTGGAGCCGGCAGCCGGGCCCTGAAAGGACAAACCTTCACCGCTGAAAGCCATACGCGAACCAATGTTGCGCAGTGAAATCCCGAATTTGAAATTGTCCTGTGGGCCGGTTACATACTGAACGCCAGCGTCAATGGCAAACCCAAAGGCAGAAATATCTGCGGTTGATTCAGAAACGCCTCTCACCAAAACACCTACGGAAACTTTGTTTTCAAACACATGCGCATAAGAAAACCCGATGTTAAAAAAACTTGGCGAAAAGGTAGCACCGGTGCCTTCCGGCTGCGAGGTCGTAGTCACGCGGATGTCTCCAAAATCGAGCGCCATGAGGCTAATGCCAAATGCGCCGTTTTTACCAACGCGCTGGGCGAGTCCAAATGCATTGATGTTGATGCCCGTGCCTTGCAGGTAGATGGCATGACCCAGGCTCACTTCTGTTTTATTAATCCTGCCCAAGCCCGCCACATTGAGGTGCATGGCTTCCACGCCAGTCACCGAAGAGGTGTTCATGGAGTGCAGCCCGGCCATCTTTGCATAGGGAGCCATCAGAAGTTCATAAGCGCCTGCCTCGCCCTGGCGATCCGGGTTACCTGCAAACGCAGGAACACAGGTGGCGCCAAAAAGCAAAACGACGAGGGAGGAGTATAGCAATTTATTCATAAGATTGCCTTTTATAGTTGAATGAATGCCCGGGGTTGTGTAATTTGTATTAGACAACCCCGGGATTATGATTATTTATTAAAGTCCTGACGGGTCGAACTTGCGACTGACCCCAAACCACTTGATGGTGCGTTCACCCAGGCCTTCTGCCGACACGTGAATCAGATAAACACCGCTGGCAATTGGAATGCCTTTGCTGTTCTTGATATCCCACTCCAAATCGGGGCTAATCTGCGTCCGGCTGATGGCTCGGTTACTGCCAAGCAGTATCCCACCTATTTCATCGCGAACGTACTGGCGGATGAATTTACCGTCCAGCGTATAGATGCTCACTACGCACTTGGCCGGCAGGTTCGATATTTTGACCGTCGTCTCAAACGCAGAATTCTCGTAGTTGGAGTAGCCATAGTATGGGTTCGGCACCACATTGATCATATCTAATGCAGTTTCCACTTCAGGCGCAGTCAGCGCGCTGGCTTGTTTGCCCTCAATTTTGAAGCGATAGGTCGGGTATCCATTGAATTCACCCGTTCCAATGCGCACCGCATAAGGATTAGTGGCTCTCAGTTTGACGACGAGGTCTTCAGGAATCAACCCGTCTTTGTAAGCTTTCATGCGCTGTCCGCCTTCCATCAAGGGGAAACCTGCCCAGGTAATTTCCCGGACTGCGTTCACTTTAAGCGTGCCAACAGGGCCAGGCGTCAGGCGGGTGCGGATAAACGCGCAACCATCGTAAGCTTGCTTGGTCACGTATACGAAGTGCTGACCACCCATGTAGAAATTGTACAAGGATACAAAACCACCTGTGTTCAAAATTTCCTGTGAAGATGGGTTGAACATCATGTCGCGGCCCGTAGGCAATTCGTTGAAAGCTTCGGGGAACAAGGATCCGTCGTAGGCAGAGTTTTCGCCAAAGAAGATGTTGAGGCGCTGACCGGTTTCCACGTCAATGGCATAACCCGGGAACCAACCCATTCCTTCTCCTGATCCATCAGGATCCGGTTTGCCGTCGTTGTCGTTGTCATCTTTTGAGACGCTCGGACTATTGCGGAGGTCAAATGGTTTGCGATCGCCTTCTGACAGAAGCCCGGCATCCTGATAGTATAGGTTGGCCGTTTCAATCACCACGCAACGGCTCCAAAGCTCTTTATTGGAAGTGAACACGATGTCTACGTTGTTCAGATCGGCAAAAGACGTCTGGTTGCGCACGATGTTGTTGGCATTGCTGCGATCCTGCCATGCGGGAGTCAGGAAAGGAATATCCGGATCACCGTTCGGACGGAACCAGTTCGCGATGCGGTAAGGCAGGAAATAGCCCGGGCCTACCTGTGAGAAGGCTTGCTTGGGATCCAGTTCAAAATCGCGTTCTGCAGTCCGGTTGCGCACGTAATTGAAAATGGCGGATGCGAGCGGGTTATCCGACGGCGCATACTCATCCGGTATCCCGCTCAACCACGGTGCTGCATTGTCATTGAGGTATTCTTCCTCGTAGCCGATGATGCCATTCGCTGCGTCACGCGTAACGCCCGGTTCTTTCACCTGGCCAATATTGACCGTGAAACCATATTGCTTGACAATTTCTTCATTGAAGAAATCAATCGTATTCTGGGAAGTAAGGATCGGCTGACTCGGATCGGTCAGGCTCTTCAACGTCCAGCGAACGATATTATCCAATTTATTATTGGCCATGTTCTCATCCACAAACGTCAGCTCATATTCGCCGTCAATCACGTCTAACGGGTTGAAGACACTGACCTGGATCGGCCCGCGGCCCGGACGGTAAGTGATTTCACCGTCAAAAACCGGCGTTCCTTTGATCCCGGATTCGATGTCGGCACGGGTATCATCGTCAATATCTAAGAAATTGGTTCCCGTTCCAACGCCGTCTATCCGCGTGATGATGGCACCATCGCCATACTCCGCGTTCAACCTGCGATCCACGATTGGTCGCGGAATCACGGTGTAGAACGGCCTGTTGCCGTTTTTATCACCCACATTCCGGCGGCCCTGAAGGTAAGGTTTTCGTTGCCCGATGATCGTCAGCGGGTTGAATTCCAAATAGTTGTTATAGCCGTAAGCAATAGCAACAAAGTAGTATTTTTTGTGATTAACCAAGCGGCGGTTGCCCGATGCAAACTGGTCTTCGGTGATGCGGAAGGTATGGCGAATGCCCTGATTGGCACCTTCCACCTCCAGCACAGGAACATAATACTCCTCTACGTTGGCGTTATCAACTTCCACCTGCTCCCAGTTGAAAATGCGGCCCACATCGTTGTTGATGTCTACCTGATAAATCAGGCGTGCCTTAGTCGGGTCATCCAAACTTGCAACCCCGACATCCGGGCCTGAAAACTGGTACAATTTATACCCTTCGAAGATATACAGCGAATCTTCTACATCCGTGCCGCCAATACCCGGAACAGCCTCAGCGTAGGCTTCATAAGCATTATTAGAGATGCTCGACACCGTATCGTTGGTGAATACAGCGATGATTTCGCGATCCAGTTCAATGAAATCAATGTCCGGAGCATCCGGGCCATCCAACTGGTCGAAGCAGGCATCAAACAAACCCTGGGAAATATCGTCAGCATCCTGAAGTTTGCGGATATTCGGGCAGGGATAAACCTGGTCTGGTACCCAAACCACCCCGACGATCAACTCGTTTACGGCACCCGGATCGAGGCGGAAAGGCCCCGAAGCCTGTATGGTACGGCGGTCGCCGAAAGGCAGACCTGCCGTACACATGGACCATCCGGTTGACGCGTTTGGCGGATCTATAAATGCATACTTCACTGGTTGAGTTGGTTCCTGATAAGCGTCGCCGCCAAACGTAAACGGAGAGCCATCTCTCCAGGAGCCTGTCAGATACCGGTAGTATTCCAGTGCATTACCCGGGTCGGTCGTACCTGGAGGAGGAGAACCAATGTCTCCATTGTTGTAATAGGTAAAGGAAGACATCCCGAGTTCGTTACCGTTTTCATCGGTTGGGCCGCGGAAATAATCCACGCCCAGGATTGGCACGTTCTCACCATAGGTATTCACGCTACTGTTTCCGCTTGGGCAAGTAGTGCCCGGCGCGCCGTCAACGGCGTCTTCGTTGTATACATAAGCAAGGCTGCGGAGGGTATCGCAACCCACATAGTCATCTAAGTAGCAACCCAAATCCGGATCCACCCACATGGCAAAAAACGTACTGTCAATACTTTCAACAGCGCGGTTGATGAGTTTATAACGCTGGAAGGTCATATCGTTCAACTGGTCGCTGGATACATAAGCAAACGCCTGTACCTGCACTTCCATCTGAATTTTATCGCCATTAGACTCGTTGTGTGTATTGCCAGCATCGTTATAAATCCAGAACGTCATTTCGTCCGGATATTGCGGATTCTCGTTACAACCCCGTATTTCAATTACCGGGTAATCCCCGCCTTCGGGCGAATAGGTTCCGTCGCCGTCTTCATCCCAGTATCCGGCCAATCCCTGAGATGCAGTTGGGAGATCGAACAAATGAACGTCGAAAAAGAATTGATTACCTAACGCCGGCCAGCCTTTCACGCCACGCGGAATCAGCGCAGGGTCGTAGGGGACGCCGGCTAATTTGGCTTTGTTATAATTGGCTAAGTGCTGGTCAATTTCGGGGCCGGTTACGACGAAGAACTTATCCCATTTGCTGCATGTTTCCTGAGTCGTTTGTCCGGTTTCAGGATCAATTGGACCAGGCCAGAAGTCGAAATTACCCTCATTGCGGCCATAGGTTTGTGCTGCTAATTTCAAGCTCCCGCCCGGGTCAACGCCACCAAGCCATACAGCGCCGGCAAAAATGGCAGATACGGGAGGAACCCCGGCAGGTACTTTGGGAACAACGTAAATGCCGTTTGTTCCATCCCACCAAACGTCGCCGCCGGTCGTAAGACGTGCGCGAACGTTGTTAATGGCCTGGTCTATCCGGTTTACAGCTACCGCACAGTTTTCCCTGTAATTGATGCCCGAACTATTGTTGTCTGGGCGGGGCTGCTTGTTGTGGTTCGGGTTGATGTGCGCCTGAGCCGTTGCTGCAAAAATTGCAAGACCGGCTAACCCCAGCAGCCATTTTTTAATCGTATGCATTCTTTTCATGATTTAAAGCTATTTATGAAAAGCCATGCGCCCTATTGCCAGACCGCGTGGCTTAAATAAATCAGAAATTAAAGCTGGCGCCGAAGAACAACCTTCTTGGCAAGCTATAGAAATCCGGATTCAAAAGCACCCAGGAATAAGAAGCCAGATACGCTTCTACTTCGCGGCGTGAACCGGCAATGGTTTCCAACTGGTCAAGTCCTCTGTCGGAAGCTAAGTAGCCATCGTCCTCAGCCGAACCAGTGAAGGAATAAACATTGAGTACATTTTTGCGGTTCAACACGTTGGAAATACGCAGGTAAACGTTAATGTCTAACCCTTTTGCAACAGTGATGGTTTTGTCAACGCGCAGACTAAGGTTGAAATTTAACGGTTTTCTTGCGCCGTTGATCGAGCCTACTGTACCCGAACCACCCAATACTTCAGGAACTAAACGTGCCGTGTAAGGACGTCCGGTCACTGCCGTAGCCTGGAGGTTAAGCCCTACATTTTCCAAAATTTTGATTCCAAACAGCTCTGGTCCGCGGTAGCGAACGCCGCCATCATAGCGGTAATCAAGGCTGGCTACGAAGCGGTGGCGCTCGTCGAAGTTCAGCGGGAACAGGGTGCGGAGGTTACCCCGGCTGCTCAGGTTCCGCTGAGAGTTGGCATCCGAACCGGTACCATCTGCAAATTGCAGGGTATAGTTGGCTTGTAGCGACAAGTTTCCGGTTCTTCTAAGGTCGTATTGGAACGAAAAGCCTTTCACCGTACCAAAATCCTGGTTGTCGTAAGTTGTATATTGAGTTACGATAGGTACCGGGAAGAAGGTGCGGGACTGGATCATATCACGAAGCTCTTTGTAATAAGCGGAAATTTTAAGCGCCGAAGATTCCGAAAGTTTCTGTTGAAAGCCCACTTCGTAATCAATGGTGCGTTCCGGCTTCAGGTTCGGGTTGTTCTTTACGCTGTTGTCGTCCACGAAATAGAAATAGTCCCTTGCCGTAGCGATCGTATTGCTTGGCGGGCGCTGAACGAGGATGTCATAGTGTGCAAAGAAGTTGGCAACCGTAGAAATCGGGAAAGAGAATGCCAAACGCGGCATAACGCTCAACTGCACTTCGTAATCTTCGAAAGAGACGTTCGTGTCGAAATCGCGCTCCTTAATATAATTAGATACAGACTGCGCTCTTTCATCCTGGTATTTCGGGAATACCAGACCGCTCGGGAAGATCAGCGCCGGGTTGTTCGAAGGCGCTCCGTTAGGAAGATACCACTGATCGCCATCGCGGTAAGCAGCAACGCCGGAAGTAACCGTTTCGTCGTTCAGGTATACCTTGAAATCATTGCCAATATTGCCTGGACGCTCGCCTCCAAAATCAGTGTGGTATTGGTCTGCACCCATCATTTCATACAATGAATAAGGATCTTTCAACACCCGGGTATTGGCATCGTAGCGGTCTACCCGCAAACCGAGGCGGAAGATGATGTCTTTGAACGTGAATTTGTCCTGGATATATCCTGCGGTATAAATCGGGCGATTTGGCGCTACCGGGAAGGTGCGCACGCCTTCAGCATCCGTTGCCGTGAAGAAGTCATCGAAGCTCCCATCGAAAGGATTGCCGAGGTAATCATATCCGAAATAAGAAATAAGCCCCCGATCGTTCAATTCTTTTGCAGAAAACATGTCCAAGCTCAATTGGCTTGGGTCAAGTCCGTCCACATTGACATAAGCATTCAGTGGCACGCCAAGCGCTTCGCGAACGCGTTTGTAGAAAAGTTCATCCGGGTTTGTAGAAATGGTTTGCTCAAGCAATGCTGCATCGCCCAGCTCCACTGTTGTGATTACGCCAATGGTGTCGGCGCCAGCTTCAATCCCTTTGATGTGGTCGTTTGCGCGCAGACGTGCAGCATCCCACAAACCGCGGGGAAATACAGCGTGTGAACGGTTCGCCCGCTCTTCATACCAGATACCGAACTGTATGCTGTGGCGTCCTTTTTCAGAACCGCCCGGCACTAAGTCGAAAGAAGCATTTGCGTTGAACGAATAAATATCATTGTCTGTCTTGAGTACCCGGTTATAAACCGCGCCCACATTGGTATGAAAACCCCACGATCCCGTGAATACGCTGGAAATTGCGCCGTTTGGAGCAATGAAAGATTCGCGGTTGAGAATGAGGTCATCTGCGTCTGTGCCTGTAATGATGTAATCCCCGATAAAGCTGTTCAGGCCCTCCGAAAAATTGATATCCATTGCATTGTTGTAATTGGCCAGCACCGGATTTTCAGCACCGTTCGTATACGTTCTCAAAATCGGGCGGTAGTCAGAATGGCGCAGATCCACCTGCTGGGTTTCATCATTGAATTCTGCTGCAAAAGTCGGCACCCAGCGGATATCGAAAACCCCTACGTGACCGTAATCAAATAAACGATCTTCATGGCGGGCGTCATAATCCTCATAAGTCGTTTTTTCGTAGCCCGCCTGCAGGGTATAAGAAGCATTTTGAATGGTAGAAGTCTGGCGCGCCTGCCCGTCAGCCGAAGTAGACGACGCACCGCTCAGGCGGTGGCGCAGGCGGAAGTTACCGCGGTAGGTATTGTTGAGGGCGTAAGGGTTGTTGTGGTTGTTCAACAAGGACCAGCCCCCCGGCGTAAAGCGATCTTTGCTGGTGACGTACGCACCCGTAAAACTCAGATCCACTGCATTGCTGATGCGCGCGTCTATTTTTCCGGTGAAGTCGTAGCGCTGATTTTCTTCAAACATCCGCGCATCCATCGCTTCTACGTCTCCCTGCTTGAGGAAGTCGGCCGCTACGAGGTTATCGCTGCCCAGCAAAAGGATTGGATTGGCCTCCAATTCAGCAATTTTCGATTCTCTCGCCCGATAAATCGGAGAAGCAGCCGGGTTGTCTTCTTCGTTGTAGGTCACCCGGCCTGCAATGCGGAAACCGAGGATGGAACGACCGGCCTTGTTTTTAATGAGCGGCCCGCTGAAGTTGACCCCAACTAAGTTTTGGTTAAATGCATCGAGGAAACTTGAAGTTTCCGCTTCCACGCCACCCGAAAACTTGCTGGCCGGGCCTTTAGTCGTGATGGAAATGATCCCTCCCGTTACGTCCCCGTACTGCGCTTCCACGCCACCGGTAATGACCTGTAACTGGTCAATTTCTGATTCAGGAATCAGGTTGCCCTGAATACGGATACCATCCACATAATAGTTGGTCGCATCCGGACGTGAACCACGAACGCTCACAGCGGCGCCTTCGTCGGCAGAAGAAAGACCGGCCGTCAAGGCTGCAAGCGCATTGATGTTACGGGTTGGCAGGTTTTTGATCTGGTCGCTGGTGATGGTCTGACCGGAAGTCGTGTTGTCCTGCTGAATGAGCGGAACCCGGTAACTCTTCACTTCGACTACATCGAGGAGTATCCCGCCGCCGGTTTCTAATTCGGCGTCTACTTTGTTAGACTTGCCGCCCAGCACTTTCACATCAACAATCCGCTGGGGCTGATAGCCCGTGTAACTGAACTCGACTTCATAAGTACCAGGGTCGAGGTTACCTAAGTTATAATTACCGTCGAAATCGGTATCCGTCCCGGTAATTAGCACGCCATTCTTGTACAGCGCTACCGTCGCAACGATCAACGGTTCCTTCGACTCCTTGTCGGTAACTTTCCCCGACAAAGAGGTTTGGGCCGCCGCTCCCGCAACGAACAACAAGAAAAAGCTAAATAGTAGTAAAGAACGTACCATATAATCGAATTTTAGAAAATTTCTCAAAACCGCTAAAAAAGAGCACAATGTTAAGAAAATTAACCTTGATTTCAAAACCAATCAAGTTTGCCTTGTCTCTGGGATGACATAAACGGAAACCTGCTCCGAAAAACAAGTTATTTTTTGGGGTTATCCCAAAGTAGGTATAAAGTGGTAGTTTGACGCCTTCAAAGATAAGGCGCTGTTTCGTTGATCAAAATTCAAGTTATGGCTAAAGTCAGCTTTCTGGCTAATTTCCGGATTGAGGCGATTTTTTTGTTTTTATTTAAAAATCAGTAATTTAAAAGCTTAAAATGATCTGCTGTCGGGTTCTTTTCTATGAAATTAACCTGTTTTCAAAAGCATTAAAATGGGTCGTGAACCATTCAAGGCTTTTCCGGTTTAGACTTTTCATTTTCCAAAGAAGCAAAGTTTGAGCACCCCGGAACGTAAAAGCACTAATTTTGCAAATGTTTTGAAATAAACCACATGGATAAATTACAGCAGGATGACCCTACCGCAGCTTCCCGGAAGCGCGACCATATTGAACTGGCTCTCCAGTCGCAGATAACGGCTCAGCAGCTGGATCGTCGCTTTAGCTACGAACCCATGCTGGCTGCACACCCCCGACCGGGTTGCCTGCCGCCAATTTCTTTCCTCGGGAAGTCGCTCCGCACACCGATGTGGGTATCGAGCATGACCGGCGGAACAGAATGGGCGCGCATCATCAACCACAACCTGGCGCGAGCCTGCCGTGAATTTGGCATGGGGATGGGCTTGGGTTCTTGTCGTTCCCTGCTGCACGACGACCTCAGCCTCGATGATTTTAATGTGAGATCCGTCATAGGCGACGATTTGCCCCTGTATGCCAACCTCGGCATCGCGCAGGTGGAACAATTGATCCAAAAAACTGCGCTGCACAAAGTGGATGAATTGGTTGACAAACTCAGCGCTGACGGCCTCATCATCCACGTCAATCCGCTCCAGGAATGGCTGCAACCGGAAGGCGACCGTTTTGCACGCGCGCCTTTATCCACCATCAGCGATTTTCTGGAAAAACGCGATATTCCGGTCATTGTCAAAGAGGTTGGTCAGGGCATGGGCTACGAAAGCCTGAAAGCGCTGCTGCAATTGCCCATTCAGGCGTTGGATTTCGCGGCAAGCGGTGGCACCAATTTCGCGCTGCTGGAGCTGCTTCGAAGCAATCCGCTAAGCCAGGAAGCTTATGGCCAATTGGCTTATGTGGGCCATACTGCCGAAGAAATGGTGCAGCTCGTCAACCAGCTTGTCAATGAACTTGGCGAGCACCGAAAGTGCAACCAAATCGTCATTTCCGGGGGCATCCGCCATTTTTTGGATGGCTACTACCTGATGCACAAGTTGACGTTGCCGGCGGTGTACGGTCAGGCTTCCGGCTTTCTGAAGCACGCCAGAGGCGATTATGCGGAGTTGCAGGCTTATGTAGATGCGCAGATTCGGGGGCTGGAAGTGGCGAATGCGTTTTTGAAAGTAAAATAAGTTTGATCAGTTGGCAGGAGGTTCTGGGTTCAAGGTGTTCGTTCTCCAATCGTAGAGTTGGCAGGACTTTAGTTGGCAGTTGGCAGGAGGTTTATCAGAAGTACGCCCAAAACTGCCAACTAAAGGAAAATGGAACATGATCAGAAGTACGCCCAAAACTGAAAACTGCAAACTGCAAACTTTTTTAATAGACAGCATAACAACATGCAGGAAAAAACGATAAACGGTTTCTCTAAGCTTTCCAAGTCGGAAAAAGCGAATTGGGCCGCTCAACATTTCTTCAATGATCCTGAGCAGGTTATCCGGGATTGGGCCGGTTTTTGCCACCCGGAGGAAGCTACCCAAAAAATATTGGACGGCCTGAGCGAAAATACGGTGAGCAATTATCACCTGCCTTATGGAATTGCCCCCAATTTTGTCATCAATGGCAAAGCCTACGCCGTACCAATGGTGATCGAAGAGAGTTCGGTGGTGGCAGCAGCCTCCAGCGCTGCAAAATATTGGATGGAACGCGGCGGCTTTTTTGCCGAAGTGCTGGATACCAAAAAGTTAGGGCAGGTGCATTTTAACTGGACCGGCGATGTGCGCAAGTTGTACCATGTTTTTGAAGCACTGCGCACACAACTCTTAGAAGAAGCAACGCCGCTTACCGCAAATATGGAAAAGCGCGGCGGGGGCATCCGCGACATCCGCATCATAGACATGACCCACCTCGAAACCGGGTATTACCAGTTGATGGTGGCTTTTGAGACCTGCGACTCTGGGCGCCAATTTTATCAATTCCGTGCTGGAGTCTTTTGCCGATACGCTGCAACGCTTTGTCTCGGCGCACCCCGATTTTTCGGGACCGGAAAAAAACATCAGCATCATCATGGCGATTCTGTCCAATTATACGCCGGAATGCTTAGTGCGTGCCTGGGTAGAGTGCCCGATCGAAGCAATGGGCAATTGCGAAGGCATTGACCCAGTCGTTTTTGCAGAAAAATTCCACAAGGCCGTGCGGATTGCACACCTTGACCCTTACCGCGCCGCCACGCACAACAAAGGCATTTTTAACGGCATTGACGCCGTGGTGCTGGCTACCGGCAACGACTTCCGCGCCATTGAGGCTTGCGGCCATACCTATGCTGCCCGAGATGGCCACTACCGCAGTCTGAGCGATTGCAGCCTCGACAATGGCATCTTTCGTTTTTGGTTGGACATTCCTTTATCGGTGGGCACAGTGGGTGGTTTGACGAAACTGCACCCCTTGGCGCGCCGCTCCCTGGAGCTTCTCGGCAATCCCCGTGCCCCGGAATTGATGTGCGTGATTGCTGCTGCCGGCTTAGCCCAAAACTTTGCGGCGTTGCGGTCGCTCATCACCACCGGCATTCAGAAAGGCCACATGAAAATGCACCTGATGAACATCCTCAACCACCTTGGCGCTGAGCACGAGGCTTGCGCCAAAGCGGTTGATTATTTCAGCGACAAGGCGGTTTCTTTTACGGCTGTGCGGGCGTTTTTGGAGAAATAAAAGGCAGAGCACACCAATTATTTCTTTTTGCGTTTTCCTTTTTCTTCTACAAGCTTGCCAAAATGATAATTGAGTGAAGTTTTTAGCAAAACCTGATCTGCTCTATGCAAAAGTTGGGCGTGATAAGGTATATCTGCCAGTAATGTGTCATCCTTAAATACTTTATAGCTGAATACTTGTGATACGATTGGGATGAAGTCCCATGCCAAGTATAGCCTCAAGGCGCAATGAGATGTGGCGACCGAGGCTATGCGATGCGCCAAAGCCAAATTCCAATCGAGTACTGTTCCATGACTTTGAAGTGGATTGCAATTGATAGTCAAAACGATAAAGTATGTCCTCATTGTTTCTCAATAGGCTACCTTCTACGTGTTCTACACTAGGGCTGATACTCCACATGGCCACTACCCCTAAAGAGCCAAAGAACTTTGTGTCATTTGAAAGGTTTAGGCGATAGCCAATCTTTATGGGAATTTCCAGGGCAAAAAAATTATTCTTGACGCGCATAGGTTTCTCAAAACCATAGACCACGGGGTCGCCATCCTTGATGCTAAAGGCAATCGCATAATTGCTTTTCCCAAAACCTGTTTCTATAAATAGAGACCCCTGGCCAAATTGGTAGCCAACATTGAAATGGTAATGATTAGTCAAACTTACATGGGAAGGATTGAACGCAAGCGCGTCAAAATCATTTACATCAGTAAGGTTCAAAGATAGGCTATGAGAAAGTCCCACCCAAAGGTTTTGTGCCGCGCAGGTGTACGGTAGCAATAACAATGGTATTGCTTTGAAAAATAGATTACTTTTCATGATACCGGGAAATTATTTCGGCTACCCCATATTCTTGCATGAAGTAGCCGAAAGGTGATTGGTTTTAGAAATTTTTATAGCCCCATATTTCCAGCGCACCTTCAGGATTACCAGTTATACAAGTATTACTACCCGGCGTAATAACTGGGCGCCAGTCAAGGAAAAAGACAAACTGAGGATCACTAAACTCATTTGTGATTTGGCTATAGGTCATAGGCCCAAAAGGAGTACCATCTAATATGCCGTATTCTGTGTTTTTTGAGCGCCACCGAAGTTTAATACTGCTACACCCTGGAAACGCCGCTTCTCTTTGGTGTTTCTTCCTTTTATCTTTTTCATAAAGAACCAACCCGATTTGCTCCGTAGAGCTAAGTGCATAGGGAGTATTCGTGGGGTCGCAATAGGCTAACAAGTTAAATGATGTAGGCTCAAGCCACTGACAAAGCTGATTGCTTTTAACTTTCCTTAGTGGTGTAAAATCTTTGGCCGGCCCCGCACTACACCCAGAATTAACGTGCGCTGCAACCACATTAACATCCGCTCTACCCTGCAACCATGTTTCGTTCATTTTCTGAATGAAAAATTTTTCCATCCGGGCTGATTTTGTACCCGGGCACAAACCCTCCGGACTAAATTTTTCCCCCGATTTGTCCATAATCTCTGCCAGTATTCCCGGCCGGTCAATCACTTCATTTACGTTGACTACCCAAACGGGTCTTGACTTAGCAATAGCCTCATCAACCATTATAACCTCAAATCCTCCAGTAGTCAAGGGAGAAAAACCAATAGCCGTACTATCGTCATCCAAGCCAATGGCAATGACTGGTTGTTCCTTAAAGTCAACACTTTCAATGAACGGCAATAAAATCTGAATGTAGGCAATCTCTTCAAAGTAAGGGAACCCTCGAATAGCTTTTCCGATCTTAGCCGTATCTGTGTAAATATCTAAGGAATGGTGTAGCCCTAATAATGGGTTGGGTACTTCAGGCATATTGCCATAATACTGATTGATGGAAGCTTGAAAAGAGTTAACCATATTCCCGCCATTAGCAGCAAGTATAGTTTCGAGACTTAAAAGCAACACATTATCATCTCCGTCAAATTGCTTAATGGCTTCATCATAAACATAACTTCGGAAACGAGCACTTTTTGACAATTCTAACAATCCATGGGCTGCTGTATTCAGGTAGGCATCAAATTTTCCTTCGTCCGTGGTGTCAATAGACTTTGCCGCCCTCAATTAATTACTGAAGCGGCGCATCAAGTGGATCTTTTATACCGTTTTGAAACAGAAGGAAGGCAAGAAACAGCATCGAAGAGGCTTGAATAAGTCTTCAATACACATTTTGAATGTTTTCCATATTTAACGGTTTTTAGTCATAAAATACAAACCCAAAACGAAGCTCTATTCTATCTATTGCACGTTAACATATTGTGTTAAATGACAATCGGGCTGCATCT
>Ga0163144_10012086_pt1 | contig 18185 bp, 5 predicted proteins | sample OliLak19BULKMAT1_FD_123175 | JGI IMG/M metagenome (GOLD analysis project Ga0163144, IMG submission 123175) | Freshwater microbial mat bacterial communities from Lake Vanda, McMurdo Dry Valleys, Antarctica - Oligotrophic Lake LV.19.BULKMAT1 | ecosystem: Environmental > Aquatic > Freshwater > Lake... | reverse complement strand
TCTTTTCAATTCAATTTCACTCAAATTTAATTATTTAAAAAAAATGAAACAATTTTTCAAATATGTTCTCGCAGGTATCACGGCTTATCTTATTATTTTTATTCTATTTATTATAGTAATCCTCGGTACTATTGCTGCTTTCTCAGGCAAGGATGAAGAAACCGTTGAAAATAACAGTGTTTTAAAGCTTTCATTTAATTTTAATATTAATGACCAGGATGTTGAGCAACCTTTTAATCTTTTTGGAGGAATTTCGCCTGATATGGGTAAACCTGTTGGCTTAAACGAGATTACTGCATCTATAAAGCATGCCAAAACAGATAAGAAAATCAAAGGGATATTTTTAGATTTAAATTTTATAGGTGCAGGTTTCGCCAAAATAGAGGAAATAAGAGCTGCTATTGTAGATTTTAAAAAATCAGGCAAATTTGTTTTTGCCTACGGTGAATATTTTTACGAAAATACTTACTACTTGGCTTCCGTAGCCGACAAGGTTTATCTCAATCCTGAAGGGGAAATTTTATTTAATGGATTATCTGCTAATGTTACCTTTTTTAAAAATGCTTTAGATAAGTTAGGTGTTGAGGTTCAAGTAATCCGTCATGGAAAGTTTAAAGGTGCAGTTGAGCCCTTTATTTTGGATAAATTAAGTCCAGAAAATAGACGACAAATAGATGAATACCTGCATTCAATAACAGGAAATTTATATGCAAACATTGGTGAAAGCAGAAGATTAACAGCAGCAAGAGTTAATGAAATTGCAAATAAGTGGTTGGTACGTACAAACGAAGATGCTATAAAATATGGTTTGATTGATAGTCTTTGCTATAAAGATGAGGTGTTGGAGGAGATGATGGCTAAATTAGGTTTAAAGGGTAAAAAGTCTAAAGATATCAGCTTTATTACCCTTGATAAATATAAGAAGACATTCAATGACCGAAAAGGAACTGGAAAGGAAAAGATTGCCATTGTGTATGCCAGTGGAGAAATTGTAAATGGTAAAGGGGATAATGAACAAATAGGCAGCGATAAATTCTCAGCATTAATTAGGAAATTGCGAGAGGATGAAAATATAAAAGCAGTGGTACTTCGCATCAATTCTCCTGGAGGAAGCGCGTTGGCCAGTGATGTAATTTGGAGGGAACTTATGCTTCTAAAAGCTAAAAAACCTCTCATAGTATCTATGGCTGAGGTAGCTGCGTCGGGAGGGTATTACATCGCCGCCCCAGCAGATACTATTGTTGCTCATCCTTACACCCTAACTGGAAGTATTGGCGTTTTTGGATTGGTTCCTAACATGCAAAAACTGCTGAATGATAAGCTAGGAATTAACTATGATTATGTAAAAACCGGTGAGTTTTCAGATTTTGGGCGAATGGACAGAGCGCTCACCCCAGAAGAGAGGTTGGTGATTCAAAGTATGGTTGAAAGAATTTATGACAAATTTCTGACGAGAGTTTCAGTTGGGCGTTCAATTCCGAAAAATCAAGTGGACTCAATGGGGCAAGGCCGCGTGTGGACTGGGGAGCAAGGAAAGAAACTCAATTTAGTGGATGTGCTTGGAGGGTTGGATAAAGCCATTTCAATTGCACAATGGAAAGCTCATTTAAAGGATTTCAGATTGGTTGAATATCCCGTTCAAAAAACACAAATCGAGGAAATATTAGCTTCCATATCGAGTAAAGAACAAACAAAATCAGCCCTCGAGGCAGAATTAGGAGAAATTTACCAGTGGCACAAAACAATCAAGTCACTCTCTCAAACATCTGGAATACAGGCTAGAGTGCCATTTCAGTTAAATATTGATTAATTGTTTTTTAATCTGATATTGATTATTTTCGGCCTTTAATTCTGATTATGAAAAGGTCCTTAAATCTGTTTATTTTAACATTATCTGCCTTAAATTTATTTGCTCAAAAAGAAGCTACTTGGTGGTATTTTGGAAATAATGCTGGAATATCATTCACAGGCACAAACGGGGCTCCTGTGGTGCAAACCAATGGTAGGATGTCAAACTTTGAAGGGGTTGCTTCTATTTCAAATTCAAAAGGCGGATTGCTATTCTATACAGACGGTGAAAGAGTCTATAACAAGCAGCATAATGTTATGATCAATGGTGGTAGTGGTGGCACTGATGTGCGATTACTTGGGCATAATTCTGCTACTCAAAGTGCGGTTATTGTTCAACAGCCTGTGAGAGGAGAAAGATACTGGATTTTTACTGTTACTGAAAATTGGGGAAACAATGGTTTCAATTATTCCGTGGTTGACACTAGCTTAAATGGTGGAAATGGGCAGGTCATTCAAAAAAACATTCCTTTACTAACTAAGAATTTTAACAACAAAAATGCGCCTGAAAAAATGGCAGCTGTTAAACACGCCAATAGAGTGGATACTTGGATTGTTAACCACACAGGGGGTGATAATAATTTCTATATGTATAAGCTCACTTCAAAGGGACTTAATGCGCCGATTGTGCAAGCTATTGGGCCAACTTGGGCAATGACGGGTACTGGAGCCATTGGTTACTCAAAAGGATATATGAAATTTTCACCTGACGGTACTAAGTTAATTTGTGCCATTGCAGGTGAGCAGTCAGGATTTACTGGAGGGTATGCAAACAAAAAAGGACGAATTGAAATTTATGATTTTGATAATTTAACTGGTGTGCTTTCTAATGCTCAGGTAATTGATAATTCCAATATTGCCACCGGTGTTGGAAATATGAGTTCAGTTTATGGTGTTGAGGTGTCACCCAATGGACGCTACTTATATATAAGTTTCTATATTCCAAGTTGGATAACGACACCCAATGGTGATGGAAATGACGGAATATGGCAATTAGATTTACTCGCAGGCAATGCTGCGGCTATAGGTGCTAGTTGTGTGAAAGTTGTCACTTCCTTTTCCAATTGGGCAGGAGGAGGAATGCAGTTGGGCCCTGATGGTAAAATATATTTAGCAAGAAGTAAACTCAATGGCACGGGTGCTGCCTATCTGTCCTGCATTACAAAGCCGAATTGTCAAGGGACTGCTTGTACCTTTGTTGACAACCAAATAAGTATCTCGCCAAGACAATCTCAAATGGGCTTGCCAACCTTTATTAACTCCTTTTTTAATAAGGCAGAATTTGAGTGGGGTAGCAATGCCGCCAATCTTTGTGAAAATGCATTAACAAAATTATTTCTTACTGATACCACAGGAGTTGATTCTGCCCATTGGAAATTTGATGATCCAGGTTCTGGCAAACAAAACACCGCCAAAGGGTTCACAGTGTATCATAAGTTTTCAACTCCCAAATCATTTAGAGTATTTGTGCAATTATTTCGAAAAGTTACAAGCCCTGATTGCTATGCTGATACTGCACGTAAGAGACTCACTATTTTTCCAAATCCTAAACCACGTATTGGTAGAGATTCTGTCATTTGTGCGGGAGGTGAGGTAATCCTTTTTGATACCTCTAAATCAGGTACATTTCTTTGGAGTGATAATTCCGCAGTTCCATCCTATATAGCCAACAAAAAAGGATGGCATTGGGTAGAGGTAAGGGTTGGTGGATGTGTAGGCAGGGATTCAATGTATTTGGATGTAATTAGTTTTCCAGATTCTTCATTTGTCTACGATTCCCTTTCGATTTGTCAATACGATAGTATTAAATTAACTGCATCAAAAGGACAAAAGTATATTTGGAGTACAGGGGATACCACCGCTTCCATCCATGCTAAAAAGCATGGAATTGTATGGGTTGGTGTCTCAAACGGGAGTTGCTTCTCGTACGATACAGTTTTTATAAATGTAGTTTCTGTTCCGATAATAAATATTGGTAGAGACACTATTTTGTGTCAAGGTGATAGTATAACTCTAAAAGCTAAAACGAACGCCTTTAGGAAATCTATTGTCTGGAGTACTCTAAAAACGGATTCAATTCTGAAAGTTAAGACTACAGGTGTCTATTGGGCTATGGTTAATGACACAATGTGCTCTAGTTTGATGGATACAGTTAGAGTAACATTCCAAAATAAATTGAGCTTAAATTTAGGTAAAGATACATTTATCTGTAGGGGGAAAAGTTATTTAATTAATGCCCCTGTAACAGGAGGGCAAAATTGGCTTTGGCATGATAACTCCAAAGCAACCACCAACCTTGCAACAACTGCTGGTAAAAAATATGTTAAAGTTACCGCTGGAGCTTGTTCCGTAAGTGATACAATTATTATCAATGAAATAGTTCTTCAACCCTTCTCCCTTGGTAAGGACACAACGCTTTGTATTGGACAAACAGTTGATATTATTCCTGGTGCATTAACTGACGTAGAATTTACATGGATGGGAACAGTGATTAATTACAGCTATCCTATAACAAAAACAGGCAAGTATTATGTGGATCTAAGGGATTTACCAAAGAAGGTTTGCAAAAGCAGTGATACCATTTTGGTTACCTTTACAACACCAACAAAAATAAATTTGGGCAATGATACTTTGTTATGTATAGGTCAACTTACGGATTTAAGCATCGCTAAATATGGTTTTAAATCTTTTAAATGGTTCGATAATAACAACACTCAAACCCGAAAAAATGATCCAAATGTAAAAAAACCATTGGTTCATTGGGTTGAAGGTGATAATGGATTTTGTAAAAGCCGTGACACCATAATAATTGATTATCGCCCTGCACTCAACGTTTCCATAGGTGCTGATATAAACCTTTGCAACAATGAGACCCGAGATTTTGACCTTACTACAAGTTTTGCAACCCAGTATGAATGGCTTGATATCAATGGAATACCGTTTTTAAGTGTTCCAAAATTCACTGTAAACAATCCTGGTGGTCAATTTATTGGGAAAGTTTCGGATGGATTTTGTCCTAAGTCTGATACGGTTACGGTTGTTTATGATAATTCACCACTATTTTCAATTGGCGCTGATATTCAGGTTTGTGATGGAATTCCTAACCCGGTAATTATTGATGCCTCTTCCGCCGCGGCAGATTCATATCTTTGGAGTACAGGGGCGGTAACACCTTCAATTACTGTAGTAACACAGGGTATGTATTCGGTAAGAGCATCTAACAGCAATTGCTCGTCTTCTGATACAGCGTTCGTCAATTTTTCCGACGGGATTGATAATTCCTTTGGTTTTACGGATTCAGTATTTTGTGATATTCCAAATCTGAAATATGATTTCAGTCAGCCCAATACTTCATTTCTTTGGATGGATGGTTCAATGCTTCCTACGCGACGCATAACAGCGCCAGGGATATACACATTGGTAGCAGCAAATGTGTGTGATACCCAGATGATTACAGTCAATATTACACTTGATGAAACCGGTTGCACAATATGGTGGCCAACTGCCTTCTCGCCCAATGGTGATAACGTGAACGATGTATGGAAACCACTGGGTGAAGTATCTGAATGGGTTGAGATGGTTGTATATAATCGCTGGGGAGAAGCTATCTATAAAGGAAATCCTGCTAAAGGTTGGGATGGAATTATTGGTGGTGAATATGTTCAAGACGGGGTTTATCCAATGACAATCTCTTTTAGAAAATCTACTAATGGATTCCCAAGAATGTTTGTTAAAAACATGGTGTTAACTGTTTTGAAATAAATTTACTATTGAATAATAATTAAATAAAGGCTCTTTCAGAAGGGCCTTTATTATGGTAACAATGAATAACGGCTGTAGATTCACTCTGGCGAGCAACATAACATTAAGAGAATAAACACCAGTATTCAATCGCGAAAAGTGAGCGAAAACAAATAGTGGTCATGGTTGGTTCGAGTCTCGTTAGCAGCCTACTATCCTTGTACTCTGGCCAAAATAAGATATGAAAGTCTAAAAATTTTCAGCTATTTAAATATTCGAATTTTTTGGCATCTACTCCGAAAGTTTCATAATAAATATCGGTTTGGAGATTATTCTGTATCAGTTAAACATACTTAAATTCGTAAATACCAGGGGCAGAATACTATGTCAATCGCTAGAAGCTAAGCAACGGCGAACTAGGTTTTCATCAGGCTCGCGAAATGCGAGCCCGATGATTCGTCTATTTTCTTAAGTTAATTCATTCCTCACGAGCAACGTTGAAATTCGCAAATGCCAGAGGTAGACTCACATGTCACTCGCTGGAAGCGAATCAACGGCGAATTAGTATGCAATCCCCCGTGAAAAGCAGGTCGACTTCAGAATCGTCTCAATAAGTATTAATAAAATTAAAAAGGATTTGTTTTCAAGTTAGCTGGATATTTCCGAGTTGATTTTGGTAAGAAAAAGAAGTGCTTAATATAATTGGCTTCTTCCCAACCATTTTTATTATAAAAACTTTCGAGAAACAAATTAAAGGTCTTGCGATCGGTTTTTGAATATTTGATGGCATTCTCAGTAATATCTACAAATTCAAGGTGCACTGTGCGTTTGGGAGCGAAAATTATGAGATTGGCAAACAAGATAAAAATGGCTTTAACATAGGTAAGTAAAAAATGGGGTTGCTTACCGTCCCAAGCTTTACTCCAAATGCTTCCCCAAAGTCCGCTGATGCGAACCCCTAAAACTTGAACATCTTCAGGTAAATTAGAGACAAGGGCAAAAGCCCCCTGCTTGTTGTAAATTTTCTCTATTCCCTGATCTGTTAGTTGACCTGAAGGATAAATAATGACATTTTTACCCTCCCTTAAAGATTCCTTCACTTGTTCGGTCATGCGTTCAATAAATGTTATATCTCTATTTCCGGGTTTGATCTCACTAACACCAATCGCCCCCCAAGCTTTTAAGAAATATCGGATAACAGGGATTTTAAAGAATCTTTCAGCTACCACAGGAACAACCCCTCCATAATTAAAGGTTTCTATGGCCATAATCTGTGGATCTATATGAGATTGATGGTTAGGTAGAATAAGTTTGCCGCAACCAGTGGTAAGGAGTTCTCCACCAATAATGATGGTTTTATATCTTCTCGATAAAATGAAACGATAGAAATACCAGCAAATTTTTATGGTTAAACTGCTTTTCTGTTGTGTGGTTAATTGTGTATTATTTTTGTTTTCCATTACAAGTTCTTCAACGCTGTTATCCATGATTGAAGATTTCATTAATTATTATTTTATACTTTTCGTTTAACACTTTTCTTTTCAATTTAAGAGTTGGTGACAATTCGCCGCTTAAAGGTGTCCACTCATCTTTCACTAGCCTGAATCGTTTTACCTGTTCATCCTCACTCAGAACCTTATTCATCACTGCTATTTCCTTTTTAAAAAGGGCATATACTTCTGTATTTGACACTAATTCTGCTTTGTTCGAGGTTGAAATTTTCTTCACATGACACCATTTATTCAATGCTTCAAAGTTCGGTGAAATGAGTGCAGAGGTATGCTTTTCTCCTTCTCCTATCACCATTAACTGGTCAATAAAAATGGATTCTTTAAATATGTTTTCTATCATTTGTGGTGCAACATACTTTCCGTTGGAGAGTTTGAATATTTCTTTTTTTCGGTCGGTAATTCTTAAAAAAATACCATCTTCAATAACGCCAACATCGCCGGTGTGTAACCAGCCATCATCATCAATAATCTCTGCCGTTGCGGTATCATTTTTATAATAACCAATCATTACATTAGTACCTTTACAAAGAATTTCACCATCTGCTGCAATTTTTAATTCTGCATTATCAATTACAGCCCCAACGGTTCCAAGCTTTAAATTAGGAGAATTAGCTCTGTTGATAGTAATAATGGGTGAAGTTTCTGTTAAGCCATACATATTTAGAAGCTTAATTCCTGCCGCCCAAAATACGCGCTCAAGTCGAGGTTGCAAGGCTGCTCCTCCTACACCAATAGAAATCACATTTCCTCCCATAGCTTCACGCCATTTGCTAAATATTAACTTATTGGCAAGTTTTAATTGCAACGCGTACCAAGCACCATTTTTTCCATTTATTTTATATTTTAATCCCAAATCAAGTGCCCAGAAAAAGAGTTTCTTTTTTATGCCTGTCAGTTTTTCTCCCTTATCAACAATCTTATCAAACACCTTTTCTAGTATTCTTGGAACCGCACCAAATCCATTTGGTTTAAGTTCCTTCAAATCTGCCGCAAACGAACCTAGGCTTTCAGAATAATAAATACTGCAACCTGATAATTGGCATTGATAATTTCCCATGCGTTCGCCAACATGACATATTGGTAAAACACTTAAATAGCGGTGATAAGGTTGCAATTGAAACACAGATGCCGCAGCCGCCGCATTTGTCATTAGGTTTTGATGCGAAAGTAGAACTCCTTTTGAATTGCCTGTGGTACCAGAAGTATAGATAAGCGTAACGCAATCAGTTGTTTTAATGCTTTCTTTTATTGTTTCAAGTTCTTCCTTGAATTTAAGTGCATTTATTTTTCCAAGTTCAATAATTTCCTTCCAATTGGCTATGCCTTCAACATCTTCAAAGGAATAAACCTTTTCAAGTAAATTGTCCTCCGAAACTATTGTACTCATTTTGTCAGCCAAGTATTTATCTGCAACAAACACATATTTAACTTCTGCATGTGCAACAATTCGGCTATAACCTTCAGAATCTAAATTGGTGAACAATGGCACGTGAACTGCGCCTACCTGTGCCATACCCATATCCATAAAATTCCACTCTGGCCGGTTATTGGATATGGTTGCTATTTTATCTCCCTTCTTTAATCCAAGAGCAAGAAGGCCATAGCTTACAAAATTTGAATTTTGTACATACGCTTTTGAGCTGTATTTTACCCATTCTCCATTCACCTTGGAAACGAGTGCATCTTCCTTGTGAGCAAATTTATCTTCATATTGTTGAAGTAAATCAAAGTTACGTGTAATGTGCATAATGTATTTTGCAATAATAGTTAATTCCCTCCAGATGTTCTTTTATGTTTCCAACGCCTGTGCGACCATAGAAAATCCTCCGGCTTTTTAATGATAATTTCTTCCAAAGTTCTGTTGTATTTTTCAGTAATTGCGTTGGGGGCGCTTGCTTCAGATTGTTCTTCTATGAGTATTAAATTTACTGTATAATAACCTCTTTTTAAACGATTTATGTCAAAATAAACAACAGGCAAATTATAGTGTTTGGCAAAAAATTCGTGGCCTTTCATACAAGGGGTATCCTGATTTAAGAAAGTCATCCAATGAACCCCTTTTAAATTAGATGGACTTTGATCGGCTGCAAAAAAGTAGGTTGCCGGCCTGTCTTTAGGTGCTGAAAAAGCTTTGCGAACATCTTTGGTTGGTATTAGAACCGTCCCTAGTTTTTTTCGGCTTTCCCTCATGTTCTCATCAATCAGTTTATTGGTGAGTGGCGTATAGAACGCATACACTTCATGCTTCAAAAAACAAGGTGCGGCCACAATTCCCCATTCCCAATTGGCATAATGAGACCCAACCGAAACAACATCTTGACCTTTATCGAAATAGGCGTTCATCACCTCAGGATTTAAAAATTTATATCGTTTCGCCAATTCTTCCCCTCCCATCGAAACGCCTTTAATGCCTTCTAAAAGAATATCACATAAATTTTTGTAAAATTTCTTCCTGATATCCTTTTTTCTGCTTTCGGACATATTTGGAAAGGAGTTGCTAATATTGGTTTTAATGACTTTTTTTCGATAAGGAATGATATATATTAAAAGAAAGCATACAAAATCAGAAAATAAATAAAGAAACCAAAAGGGCATAATGGCAAACAACTTGGTGAAGATTCGAAAGAGATAGTATGTTAAACGCATTTATGGAGTAATTATTAATTTGTAAATTATATATTTTCGTGGTATGGCCGCGATGCATACGTGATTGCAGACGTAATCGCAGACGCGATTGCAGACGTAATCGCAGACGCGATTGCAGACGCGATTGCAGACGTAATCGCAGACGCGATTGCAGACGCGATTGCAGACGCGATGAATCGCGTCTCTACGGACGCAATATCCTCATTTCCCCTACCCTCGTTTTTTCACCTAAATAAGTTAGGGTTCCCACATATTTTTCGTTCGGTGTAATGGCTTTAAACAACCAATCTTCCTGTTCAAAAATACCATTTACCGCCTCCAATTCAAAATTTCCATTTTTAATTGTAAATTCAAGTCGGTCGGGTGTGAGGCGCATACCCTCTCCAATGGCCTTTAAATAGGCTTCTTTGATAGTCCAGAACTGAAAAAATCTTTCGGTTTTTTGTTTATTGATATATTGTCTTTCTTTTTCTGTAAAGTTCTTTTCTATCAATTCATCAATATCAGGAAGTGTTCTGATTTCTTCCAAATCAATTCCCACTTCGCCTGCCCTCGAAAAAGCATAAATAACATAGTCACCTGTATTGGAGAGATTAAAACAAAGTCCTCGGTCATCTTCGGTGAAAGGCTTTCCCTTGCTATGCTTTCTTAATTGAATGTTTTGTGGTTCAATTTTTAGATATTGGGAAAGTAACAAGCGTAAACCCCCTTGACTCATGATATAGTCATCTTGAACCCGTTTAAAACTGTAATAAGAAATTCGGTCGCGCTCCTGATTTGTAAGACAAGCTTTACACGCTTCAAATACGGGGCTATTGGTGTTAAAGGCTATAGCCCAGAGATGTATTTCGCCTTCTTTTAAAGGTGAAATATTCAGTTCAGTGAACAATTCACCGAACTGAATATTCGTCCCTTCAAGTTTTTTCATATTTACAAGGCTAAAACTTCATCGCTCAATTCTTCTGTAAGAATTTCGAGAAGTTCTTCCTTATTGTCTCTGCAGAACAAGTGACCACCATTTACTTTTCTGAAATTAAACTCAGAAGCGGTATGTTGTTTCCAACCTAAAAGCTGCTCTTCAGTAAATACTGTATCTTCGATGCCTGCTACAGCAGTTAGCGGACAAGAAATAGGTTCGTCTGTACTGTATTTATAATTTTTACCAAGTAAAATATCGGCTCGCAATGATGGAAGCATTTCATTAAACACAGCATCATTATCAATTACTGCATCAGGAATTTCGAGTGACCTTAAGTGATTTTTGATATTCGGAATATTTTTCTCCTTGTACACTTCATCATCAGCAATGGCATCCAAAAATTTGAAAGGACTTACTAAATGCGGAGCTCTCCAACCCCCAACAATAAATTTAACAGGTTCTACGTCTTTGTCTCTGCGCAAATGTCGGGTTAATTCAAGCGCAACGCCCGCACCCGAACTATGGCTATAGAATGCGATTGGGGCTGTGAGCAATGGTTCCATTACTTCACCTAATTTTTTCACAAGATCCTGAACATTGTCATAAGGTTTCTCGTCTCCACGTTCTTCCCTTCCAGGAAACTGTACAGCACATACTTCAATATCATCTGGCAAAAATTCATGCCAAGTACTAAATATACTTGCTCCCCCTGCAAAGTAAGGCATACAGAATAAGCGCAATCTTGGATGTTCTACTTTTTTATAACGAATAATCCATTTGTCGAGTTCGCTTCTTTCAGTTGTAAGACCTGTATCTGCTCCGGCTTGTCCATGCAATTCATCAATAATTTGAATGGTCATTTCTTCCATTGTTGGGCCACGCATAATACGCATCATTGAATAATCCACTGCTAGGTTGCTTTGAATCCAGTTGCGGATTTGGTTAGCCATTAATGAATCCAAACCATATTTGGTAACAGGTTCTGAGGTATCCACTTTATCGCCCGTTGTACCAAGTACACGTGCAATGGTATCTTTTAACTGACCCAATAATATTTCTTTCTGTTCTTCTGGTTTCGACTCAAGGATTGTAGCTTTTAATGCTCCACTTCCTGCGCTGCCTGATGAACCTGCATTCAACTGTTTTTCTTTTATTAAATGAGCAAAACGGCTTGAGTTTGCAGAATGGGGGAAGAAACTTCCTATCATTTCCCAATCTGAATCTGTGGCTACGCGCTGAACGGGATTGTTCAACAGCATTTGCTCCAATACACCCAAAGCTTGTTGTAGTGAGAATTGCTTCCAACCTTGTTTGTAAAGCAAGCCTCCAACATTTCCACTTCGCGATACAAACCCCACTTCACCGATAACGCCCCAATTAATGGTCATAGCCGGTAATCCAATAGATCTTCTGTACCACGAGAAATTATCCAAGAAACTATTTGCACCTACATAAGATACTTGCCCTGGATTTCCATAAATGGCCGAAATAGAGGAATATGAAACAAAGTGTTCTAGTTCCATCGTTTTGGTAGCCTCGTGTAATAACCAGCAGCCAACCGCTTTTGGAATAAATACACTCATGTAACGTTTGTAATCAATTTCAGGAATACCACCGTCATCCAATACCATCGCAGCATGTTGAATACCTTTTAGAGGTGGCATTGTTTCCTTAATTTCCTTAAACACACGGTCAATATCAGTCTGATTAGAAACATCGGCTTTGGCAAGCATAATATTAATGCCGTGAGCCTTCATTTTCTCAACTATTGTTTTTTCTTCGTCTGTTTTGGGTCCGCTTCTGCTCATCAACACAAGGTGTTTAGCGCCTTTGATTGTCATCCATTGTGCAACAGATAGTCCAAATCCAGAAGCTCCTCCCGTAATTAGGTAAGTTGCATCTGCCTTAAATTCAATATGATCGGGCGGTGCAACCTGCACTTCACCTTCCATAGAAACTATAACTTTTCCAATATGTCTTGCACCAGCCATAAACTGAAATGCATCTGCTGTTTTGGCAACTGGGAATACTTTTACTGGATGGGCTGGGAATTTATTTTCTACAAAATAATCAATGGATTCCTGGAATAGTTTTCCGCCAAACAATTCTTTTTGCTTGAATAAACGGTCAACATCCACACCAAAGTATGTTAAGTTATTTCCAAAAGGCTGCAATCCAAGCTTACTGTTTCTATAAATATCAGTTTTACCAATTTCTACAAATCTTCCATAAGCCGAAAGACATTTTACACTTTTAAAGATGGCTTCTCCAGAAAGAGAGTTCAAAACCACATCCACACCAACACCATTGGTTTTTTCCATCAATTGATCGGCGAAATCCAAGGTACGTGAACTCATGATATTTTCAGGTTTCACGCCAATACTTTCAATGTAGGCACGCTTATCAGCACTGCTCACCGTTGCGTAAATTTCTGCACCGATGGCTTTTGCAATGTGAATGGCAGCGATACCCACTCCACCTGCGGCGGCATGGATAAGGATGGTTTCGCCTTTTTCCAAACGACAGTGATGAACCAATGAGAAATAGGCTGTTGTATAAACTACAGGTAAACTTGCCGCCTCATTCCAATCGATATTCTTTGGCTTTTGAACCACATGACATGCCTTAGGATATGCAAAACCTCCCAAACAAGATGGGGCAGTTGCCATTACTTCGTCACCAACTTTTACTCGGGTTACATTTTTTCCAACTGATGAAACTACCCCGGCACATTCAAGTCCAAAGGTTTTTCCAAATAAACCACCAACAACAGCAGCATCAGAAAGCAGTCCCATTCCAATCATGATATCACGGAAGTTTAAAGCAGAAGCTTTAATTTGAATCTCCACTTCATCCTGTTCTGGAAGTCTTCTTTCACTTTGACGTAAAACAAGATTATCAAGTACACCGTACTCCGACATGTCCGCAAAATATGGAGAACCATACGCAGGGACAGTTTTTTTGGCGCGTTGTGCAATGTTCTCTGAAGAAATTCTTTCCAACTTGTTTACATAACGCTTTTTGCCTCTGTATGCTATTTCATCTTCTGTATCATTACTGAAAAATTCTTCAATCAATGAATCAATTTCGACTTCGGCCACAGGGGTACCAAAATCAATCATGGTTGATTTATAAATCGGGAATTCATTAACAACAACCCTGCTTACGCCGCGCAATCCTTCTTGAGCAAGGTTAAGCGTTTCTGGAATTCCACCTACGGTTTGTGCTCCAGTTGAAAGCAACCAAATGGAAGGCGTATTCTTAAAATGGGTTTCGTTTAATTTACGCATTACATTCATCAACATAATAGAAGACAGTTCTTCTGAACGGATGATGGTTTCTGCGTTTAATTGATCATTGCTCACATTGTCAAGGCCCCAAGCAAAAACAAGTCCTTGGAAATTTCCTTTTTCTGCAAGTAAATCAACTAATTTGTCGGCACCATTTTGCTCTAAGGTATCTATTTCATAAAAAGTATCAGAAACTTTATTGAAGCCTTCACCTTTCATCACAACGGTACACGTTTTATTAAGTGCTCCCAGTTTGGCAACTATTTTATCGGCAACACCTCCGTTATCAGCAAATACGAGCCAGTCTGCTTTTGCAAGCTTGGCAGTATTGGTTTCCTGATTGGCTGTTAAATCTAATTTTTCTGATCTGGCAAGAATGATGCTTTGACAAGAAGAATCGTTTAATTCGAAATCACTGTATAAGGCAATGTCTGAGTAACCATTGCTCTCTAAAACCGTTTTCCAGGTTTCAGGTTTCATAGTAGCGTGGTCCTTACGAATTTCTAAATCTTCATAGAGCCACCAACCTTCAGTCATACCAAAGATAAAATCGAGGTAAACTGGAGAATTGGTTACTTCCAGCATCATTAGAATACCTTCCGAAGCCAATAATTTTTTTACATTGGTAAGGGTGGTTCCTAGATTTCTGGTAGCGTGAATAACGTCGGAAGCAATAATTAGATCGAATGAATTCAAATCAATGCCTTGGTCGGCAGGATCTTTTTCAATATCCATTATTTTGTATTGTACAAATGGATATCGTGCGAATCGCTGTTGTGCTTTTAACATAAACATGTGTGATAAATCGGTAAACACATATTCTGTTCTATCTGAAGGTAACAATGGTAAAATAGCTTGAGTCATTCCACCTGTTCCTGCACCTATTTCAAGCACCCGCAAGGTTTGGTCTTCTGGCAGATTTTTAATGAGTTCAGAAATAGCTTTTGCAGCTATATCATTGTATTTTTTAAAGGCAAATCCTTCAACATAATATCTAACAATAGCATCCCATTTATCTTCAGGGAAAATAAGCTGAATTGGGTCAACAGTTCCAGTAAGTACTCCAGTAATGTCTGGCCCACAGCGACCTAACAAGGTTGACTCATGGTGAAACTGAGGATATTTCTTACTCAACTCGTCCATCCAAGCCCTAACATCTCTGAAGTCAGGGGTTTTAAGAATTGCGTAATGACCTTCGCTTCCTGACACGATACCTGCATCTTTCAACAATTTGAACATGTGATGGAACAAACGGTTGTGTTCGGCTATTACACCAAACTTTTTCGCCAGTTCTTCCACATCAATTTTGAAACCTACTTCAAAATTCATCCCCATTTCTTTTAAGGAACTGCAGATGTATCCAATGGTTAGTTTGTATTGCTCAGGTTCATACTGTTTGTAATATTCATCCTGCTCATGGCGTGCTTTTACTTCTTTTAAAGTTTCGGCAACTTGTTCATTAATAGCATTGGGTGAAGGCAAAAACTTTCCAGGATTGCGCAACAATTCTTGATCAGTTCTTGGCTTCATGTTCCAGTTGTATTCGTAGAACCAACGGTCTTGTTCTCCACCAGATTCGCCTCTTGAACCTTTTAAGTATTGTGATTTAAAACCATGGAATTCGGCAACCAATCCGCCATCTTCATTAAATATCCAAAGTTCACCCAAAGCATATTCATCCGTCCATTCTCTCAAACGGCCATGAACAATCAGCTTGAATGTTTTTGGTTTCTCGTAAAATTTAACTCTATCAATATGAACGGGAACATAAACACCCATTTTTTTATTCACATCATCGCGTTCACTAAAAATACCGAAAACAGTTTGGAAACAACTGTCTAAGACACCTGGATGGATATTGAACTGGAAAAATTCCGAACGAATGCTCTCATGGACTTCAATTTCGCTGATAGATTCCCAATATCCATCACTTCTCCAAAGCTTTTTAATGGCTCTGAAGCTTGGGCCTAGATATAGACCACTTTCTAGCAATTCGTCGTGCATTGGTTTTACAGGAACAGGAATGGTAACGCGGGTTCTTATATCATCCAAGTCAACTTTAATAGGAACGAATTTATCACCAATGTGATTCATTTTTCCATTAGAACACATAGTCCATTGGGCATCTTTGCCTTTTGGTTTAGTATAAATAAAATAATCACCCCCATCAGCAGAAATATCCATTTGAATATGTGGAGGCTCCCCAGAATCAGGAAGGAATAAAGCACTAGCAAAGTTTAAATCCTCTAGGAATTCAAATTTTTCTCCAAAAGAAGCGATTGCTGCACCGATAGACAAATCAACGTGACCTGCTCCAGGAAATACAATCGGTCCCTGAACTTTATGATCTTCAATATATGGATAGGTTCTTTTATCTAAGGTAACATCCCAAAGAATATTGCTGCTTTCGCGGGCTGAAACATTTTTACGGGTAAGGTGTGGATGGTTATATTCGATATATCCTAACCTTGTTTTCTTTCCTTCTGAGGTTTCTAACCAATAACTTTCTTTTTGCCATGGGTATTTTGGTAATTTTACAAAAGTATTGTCGGCTCCGTAAAACATTTTCCAATTTACTTCAACACCCCACGTATGTAGCATGCCAACCGAAGCTAGGAAAGTGCGTTTTTCGTCTTCTTTTCTTTTTAATGAAGGAACAACCAATCCTTTTTTCTTTTTAATAGAAAACAAATCGTTGATTCCTATAGCATGAATAGGGTGTGGACCTAATTCTATAAAAGTATCAAATCCATCAGCCATTTGTGCCTCAATAGCAGCAGTAAAATAAACAGGCTCTCTCACGTTTCTGAACCAATACATTGGAACTAAATCTTCGCCTTTTACCTCTTTTCCTTCAACAGTAGAGTAAAAAGGAATGGTGGTAGCCTTTGTTTTGAATTCGCCCAAAGACGTTAATAATTCATCTTTTAGGGGTTCCATGTGGTGGCTATGAAAAGGTACATTTACCTCGAGCAAACGGTGGAAAATGTCCTTTTTATTAAGTTCTTCAGCAATTTCAAGAATAACATCGGTATCGCCTGAAAGGGCTACCATGGCAGGGCCATTTACAGCACCTATAGACACGCGGTCTTCCTTGCCTTCAATCAATTTTGTAGCTTCAGCTAAAGGCAAACCAACAGCTAACATTCTGCCTTTATCGGTAGCTTTGTGCTGAACGCGGCTTCTGTGAAAAATCAATTGAACGGCTTGTTCCAAAGTTAATGCACCTGAAACATAACCAGCAGCAACTTCACCAATACTGTGTCCAACAACGGCACCAGGAATAATTCCCATGGCTTTCCACATTTCGTATAATCCAATTTGAATGGCGAAAATTGCAGGTTGAGCAATATTGGTTTCACTAATGCGCGATGATTCTCCATCTCTTCCTAACTCTTCCATCAACGACCAACCACCAGTATGTACAGAAAGCATCTTATCAAGTTTGGTAATGGTATCTCTGAACAATGGCTCCTGCTCAAATAATTGGCGACCCATGCCCCACCACTGTGGTCCTTGACCTGAAAATATAAATACTATTTTATTTTTTATATCATTGGTTTTGCCTTCAGAGATTCCTGTAAGCGTTTCACCACTTAGGTAAACTTTTAAGTTTTTTACCAATTCCTCTTTTGATTCAGCAACCACAGCCAAACGCATATCGTGATGTGAAGTGCGAACGGTTGACGTATAGCAGATATCGTTGAAGCTCGCTTTGTTGTTTTTGTCTCCAAGAAAATCAATGAAAGATTCGGTATATGCTTTCAAAGCATCGGCATGACGAGCAGAAACTGTAAAGACCTTTAAGCCTTTACTTTCATTTACGGTTTCATTCTTTTTGTCATAGCCTTCTAAAACAACGTGTACATTGGAACCACCAAAACCAAATGAATTTACGCCACCATAACGGGGTGTTCCTTCTGAAATTGGCCAAGCAATGCTTTCGGTAGGTACTTTTAATCTCAGTTCTTCAAAGGCAATATTTGGATTTCCTTTTTTGAAATGAATATTTGGAGGAATAGTTTCGTTTTTTAGGGCAAGAGCTAATTTAGCTAGACCTGCAACCCCTGAAGCAGGCTCAAGGTGACCAATATTTGATTTTACAGAACCAATATAGCAATCTTCGGGACGGTCTTTTCCGATGACATGGCCAATAGAGTTTGTTTCAATTGGGTCACCAACAAAAGTTCCAGTACCATGTGCTTCTACATACGCCACAAGATGTGGATC
>Ga0163144_10012085_pt1 | contig 18186 bp, 14 predicted proteins | sample OliLak19BULKMAT1_FD_123175 | JGI IMG/M metagenome (GOLD analysis project Ga0163144, IMG submission 123175) | Freshwater microbial mat bacterial communities from Lake Vanda, McMurdo Dry Valleys, Antarctica - Oligotrophic Lake LV.19.BULKMAT1 | ecosystem: Environmental > Aquatic > Freshwater >... | reverse complement strand
TGCTCCGCGAGCCGCTCTGCCGCTCGGTTCACATCGAGCAGACGCGCCACGTACGCGATCGGCGCTTCGTCAGAATATTTGCCCGAGATGTCCCGGTCGTCGCAGAGAAATTGCACCCCATTCACTGGCGTGACCGGGATTGCTTCGCGCAATGGGGTCAGCAATTTATGAAGCTTGAACAAGTCGGGGTTAATCAGCACGGCCCGATTCGCAGGTGGGTCGGTAGGGATGACCACATGTCGTACCCGTGGCACCCCATGGGCCACAAGCAGTGTCGCAGCGATGTACGTGCAGGAGTGGTCGCCGAGCACGATAACGTCAGTATCGTTTGTATCCCCTTGCATAGATGCACCCATCATACGGGACGCGCCCGATAACCGTAACGCTTCGTCTGGCGAACGCAACGGCATGGCGCTTGCTTGGGGAGACTCATCACTAGCGCCCCCAAACCGGGCAAGGAGAACATCATGTTTCGAGTCATTCTTTCGCTGATCGTCTGTGCCATGGTTGGCACTGCCCTCGTTGGTTGCAAAGCCTCGGCTGAGGTCGACCCGCAAGGCGTGTCGAACATCGGCCGCTAAAATCTCCCCGGCGATGAACCGGTCCGTCGTTTTTTTCCGACGGACGCGTCCACCCCATTGTCCAAGAACGCTCGTGCAACGATGTTCCGCACGACCGATCAGGCAATGGGGTGGTCGTATTTGTAGACATCGTGAAAAAAACGGCGGGTTAGGTAAGAGAAAAGCCCCAAAGTTGCACTATTCTGCACCAATTTGCACCATCGCCTTTCGACGGCGGTCCAGGGAAGCACTTCGACGCTTTTTGGGGACATCCTGGAACTTCCTGGGACATCGGCGGTGACGATTGATTACCTCATCGCCCCTACGCCTGAGGTGTAGCACCGGCGCGTTGCCTGTCTGATCGATGCAACGGCCTATTCACTTTTCAAAGAGCACTTTTCCGCTTGAACCGTCGTCGTCCACGAAACGATTCCTGGTTCTACCTCTTACTCCATCAGTGCGCGCCGCGACGCTCGGCCGTGCACAATTCACCGTTATTTCCTTACCGATCCATCATTTTTCATTTTATCTCGGTGCGCGCCAGAGCACGCTTGGGCGCAAATGAAACTTTCCTAAAAAATCCCTCAGGATGACAGAGGGGCGTTTGGTTCCGACCTCCGTCTGAGACTCACTTGATCAACCGGCGTCCTTGTAATTCAGTCGGCTCACCCTTAGCGTCTCCTTTCCATGTCCACTTGGCCGCGCGCGGTTTTATTCGACTTTGATGGGGTCATCGTCAACAGCGAGCCCCTGCACTTCCTCGCGTTTCACGAGACGCTGACCGAATACGGCATCGAGCTGACCGAAACTGAGTATTACAACGAACTGCTGGGCGTCAGTGACCGCGACGCGATCCGGCACATCTTTGCGACGCATGCCAAACCGCTTGAACCACGTGTGGCGCTGGCGGTCTTCGTTCGCAAGAGTCGCGTGATGATGAACCTGATCGAACAGCGGCGCTTTCAAGCGCTGCCGGGTGTCGAAGCGTTCGTTCGCGGGTTGTGGCGGAACTATCCACTGGCGATCTGTTCAGGTGGTCTGCGCGACGAGATCGAGGCCATGCTGCTCGGTGTGTCACTTCGCGATTGCTTCGACGTCATCGTCGCCGCCGAGGATGTGTCGGTCGGTAAGCCCGACCCGACGGGATACAAGCTGGCGATGAACCAGTTGGCGGCGCATCACCACATCAAGCTCTCACCGGCCGACTGCCTGATCGTCGAGGACGCCCCCCCAGTCGTGACGGCGGTCCGCGCTGCGGGGTTCAAAACCCTCGCGGTTGCGTCGTCGGTGCCCGCAGAACGGTTCACGGACGCCGATTCCGTCGTAAAATCCCTTCGAGCGGCAGAAGTGCTAGAAAAGCTTCCCGGGCTGAAATTCACCGACTAATATACCGACGAATACAAGGAGATGCCTCCAACGGTTACGAACTCCGCGTTGCGCAACAAGTTACGGCGGATGCGCAGGTTCGCGATGTTCTTCGAGGCACAAACACCCGCAGTCCTGCGCAAGCGCCACTAAATGGGCTGGAAGCGAGCATCACCTCTCCGGGACCTGGTTATCTTGACAGATTTCCCCCCGACCGTAGGATAGTTGGAAGTTCCCCATCGACGGGGCATTTGTCGAGAGGCCCGGTGTGTTGCCGGGTGGGTAGACATGACGGGTCGGAGGGTGGCGGTCGTAAGATCAGCCCCCCAACGCGGTTTCAACCGACTCGTGCCTCCGGGACTATTCGTCGCCGCGAACGGTATCACGCCTCTTTGGATCGCGTCAACCTTCGCTTGCATAACTCGAGTGGTTTGGGATGGTTAGACCACCTTGCTCGCTCGTGCGATTACCCCGTAGTGTAACGGTAGCACAAGTGGTTTTGGTCCACTTTGTCATGGTTCGAATCCATGCGGGGTAGCTTGTCCCCGTAAGGATGAAAGTTGAAGGATGTAGGCTGATACGGGATCGTCCCGTCCGCCGCCTTTTTCACCCTTCAGCCTTGATCCTTCATCCTTATGTCTTTATCTGCCATCATCCTCGCCGCCGGTCGCAGCACGAGGATGAAATCCGCGCGGCCCAAGCCACTGCTCGAGGTGTGTGGCAAACCGATGCTGCAGCACGTCCTGCAAGCCTGTTATGACGCGGGGGTGGCTCGGGTCGTGGTCGTGGTGGGTCATGGGAAGAATGAAGTGATGGCTTCGTTCGAGCATGACAAGCGCATTACCTGGGTCGAGCAGACCGAGCAACTGGGTACCGGTCACGCCGCCAGGATGTGCAAGACCGAGTTGGAAAAGCACCCGGGCGACGTGTTCATTCTCGCCGGTGATGGCCCGATGATTCGCGGCGAGGTGCTCAAGACGTTGCGTCAGGCGCACCACGACGAAAAAGCCGCCGCCAGTATGGCGACAGCGGTGCTGGACGACCCGTACGGGTATGGCCGCATCATTCGTGACACCGCCGGTGACTTTGTCGAGATTATCGAACAAGCCGACGCGACACCGGCGCAGCGCGAGATCAAGGAAGTCTTCCCGAGCTACTACTGTGTGAAGACGACCGAACTGCTGCACACGTTCACAAAGCTGAAGAACGAGAACGCCAAAGGCGAATACTACCTGACCGACATCTACGGCATCCTGCGCGCCGAGGGCAAGAAGATCGCCGCCGTGCAAGCGGTGACCGCCGAGGACGTGATGGCCGCCAACGACCGCACGCAACTGGCCGAGGTCGACGCGATTATGCAGGAGCGCATTCAGCGCACCATCCGCAACAACGGTGTCACGATCGTCAGCCCGGTCAACACGTACATCGAAGCGGGCGTGACGATCGAACAGGACACGGTGATCCAACCGTTCACGTTCATCGGCCGTGATAGTCGCATCGGGCGGGATAGTGTGGTCGGGCCATTTGCCTGCGTGCCGCGCGAAAGCGTGGTTCGCGACGGGACGGCCGTCAGTGGCAACGTGACGAGCGACATGACTTCACTGGGCGGTGGTTGAAGTTATGGCAGCCTTCGACGCCGACAAACTTCGCATCTTCACCGGTCGCGCCAACCGCGAATTGGCCGAGAAGATTTGCGCCTACCTGCAGCTGCCCATGGGCCGTGGGCGCACGGAGTTGTTTCCGGACAGCGAATGCATTGTGAAGGTTGACGAGGACGTGCGCGGGCGCGACTGCTACATCATTCAGCCGACGTGTCACCCGGTCAACGGCAACCTGATGGAGCTGTTCATCTGGATCGACACACTGAAGCGTGCCAGCGCCAACCGCGTGACTGCGGTCGTCCCCTACTTCGGTTACGCCCGCCAGGACCGCAAGGACGAGGGTCGTACACCGATCACTGCCAAGCTGGTCGCCAACTTGTTGGAACGCGCCGGGGCCGACCGCGTCGTCAGTATTGATCTGCACGCGGCCCAGGTGCAGGGGTTCTTTGACATCCCGGTCGACCACCTCAACGCCGGCCCGGTGCTGAGCAAGTGGTTCAAGAGCCTGAAGCTCGACAACTGGGTGTTCGTGTCACCCGATGTTGGCAATGTGAAGCGGGCGCAGGTCTACGCCAACATGATGGGTGGTGAGATCTGCATCATCGACAAACGCCGCAAAAGCGGCACGAAGACCGAGGTCGCGCACATCATAGGTGACGTAAAGGGCAAGAACTGCCTGATCGTCGACGACATGATTACGACCGCCGGCACGGTAACGAAGGCCGTGGAGGCGGTTAAGGAACAGGGCGCGCTCGACGTGTACATCGCCGCGACACACGGCGTATTCGCCGGCCCGGCGATCGAACGCCTAGCCGCGACGCCGTTCACGAAAATCGCCGTGACGAACACGATCCCGATCCTCGACCGCTGCGACGCGATCAAGGATCGCATGGTGGTGCTGGACGTATCCGCACTGCTCGGTGAAGCGATCTATCGCATTCACCACAACGAATCGGTCAGCGCGCTCTTCAAGGGAGCAGCGAAGGACGGAGCAAGGTAAGGAATAAGTTGCCAGTTGCCGGTTGCCAGTTGCCAGTGAAATGCAACGAAGTGACGCGGCCAGCCAGTCCTGACTGGCAACTGGCAACTGGTAACTGGCAACTTATTGAGAGGTTCTTATGGCAAGCAAATCCGCACAAGTTTCCGCTGAGGCCCGCACGGCGCTCGGTTCGCGCGCGAACAAGCGTCTGCGCGATGCCGGCAAACTGCCGGGCGTCGTTTATGGTCACAAAGAGGCCATCATCCCGGTCACCCTTCCCAAGAAGGAAGTCGTCGGGTACCTCAACCACGGCCAGCACCTGTTCGACATCGCCATCGATGGCAAGAGCGAAAAGGTCCTGATCAAGGAAGTGCAGTACGACCACCTCGGCATCGAGGTAATCCACGTCGACTTCGCCCGTGTGTCGCTGGACGAGAAGGTCACGCTGACCATCTCGATCGAGCTCAAAGGCGAGCCCAAGGCCGACGGTGAGGGCGTGCTGCAGCAGATCCTGAATGAAGTCGAGGTCGAGTGCCTGGTCACCGATATCCCGGACGTGATCCGTGTGAGCGTCGGCGACATGAAGCTCGACGACGTCATCCATGTCAAGGACCTGAAGCTGCCCCCGGGCGTGAAGGTGCTCGCTGACGAGGACCAGATCGTCGTCCAGCTGAAGGAAATCGCCGAAGAAGAAATCACCCCGGCCGAAGGCGACACCGCCGAGCCGGAAGTCATCGGCAAGAAGAAGGAAGACGAAGAAGCAGCGGCCGCGGAAGAGGCGGCGAAGAAGTAGCCGGAATGAGTTGCCAGTTGCCAGTGATCGGTTGCCAGTAAATGGCATCCAAGTCCCGGGCGCTCTGGCAACTGACAACTGGCAACTGGCAACTTATGCGTCTGGTCGTTGGTCTTGGCAATCCCGGTCGCGAATACGTCGGCACCCGGCACAACGTCGGGTTCGAGGTGGTCGAACGGTTGGCCAAACGACTCGGTTGGACGAACCGCGACGACGAGTTTGCCCGGCTGGCCCGATCGAAGTTTGACGGGCTGGTGATGGATGGCCCCGCGGGCAGCGCTGGTAAGGCGCTGTTGATGGAGCCGACGACGTTCATGAACCTCAGTGGTCGTGCCGTACAGGCGGCCCTGGCGTTTTACGGAATGTCGACTTCGGACGTGTTGGTTGTGTTGGACGACATCGCGTTGCCCGTTGGCCGGTTAAGGCTACGCGGGTCGGGATCGTCCGGCGGACACAACGGTCTGAAGGACATCGAACGCGTGCTTGGGACGAACGTCTATTCGCGACTGCGAATCGGCATCGACCCACGCCCGCCACGCATCGAACAGAAAGATTATGTGCTCGGCCGGTTTACCGACGAGCAGCGTAAGATAGTAAACCCGACAATCGACCGTGCCACCGAGGCAGTGATCGTCTGGATGGACAAAGGTGTTGAAGCGGCGATGAGCCGCTTCAATGCAAAGGATGAAAAAGAAGGCTGAAGGCTGAAAAAGGAAACCGGATGATTCATCCTTCATCCTTCTTTTTCATCCTTCACTATTTAGCGGCCGGCCCCAACCGGCCAAAACCCAAGCTAGGGAGTTAGAACTATGGCAGCGACAATTGCAGATCGTCAGTATGAAGGCATGTTCCTGGTCGGCCCCGCGGCCACTCAGGAAAATGAAGGCGGCGTCAAGCTCGTTCGCACCGCGCTCGAGCGTCACGGCGCCAAGGCGCTGGTGCTCAAAAAGTGGGACGAGCGCAAGTTGACCTACGAAATCAAGCGTCAGAAGCGCGGCACGTACATCATCGCCTACTTCAGCGCCGCTCCGAGCGCCATCGCCGGCATCGAGCGCGACGTGAAGCTTAGTGAAGACATCCTCCGCGTGCTGGTGACCGAAGCCGATCACCTGACGCAGGCCGAGATGGACGCCGTCGAGCCGCAACCGATCCAGCCGCGCGAAGAGCGCCCAAGCTGGGACCGCCCGAGCTTCAACGACCGTCCCCCCCGCCGCGACGACCGCGGTGGTGACCGTGGCCCGCGTCGCGAAGAAGTCGGCGCTGACGCGAAAGACTAAGGAATTGCGGAATGCGGAGTTCGGAGTGTGGAATTGATTCCCCTTCCGCATTCGGCATTCCAACTTCCGCATTCTGGAGGTCCCATGGCCAGCTATAACAAAGTCCTTCTCATGGGCAATCTGACCCGTGATCCGCAGTTGCGCTACACGCCCTCACAGATGGCTGTGTGCGACTTCGGCATCGCGGTAAATGAGAAGTTCACGACCAAGGCCGGCGAGAAGCGTGAAGATGTCGCGTTCATCGACATCACCGCCTGGGGCAAGACCGCCGAGTTGATCAACCAGTACTTCCAGAAGGGCAAGCCGATCTTCATCGAAGGCCGCCTGAAGTACGACACCTGGGAAGACAAACAAGGTGGCGGCAAGCGTCACAAGCTCACCGTCACGATGGAAAACTTCCAGTTCGTCGGTGGGGGTCGTGACGCGGGTGGGGAAGGTGGGGAAGGTGGCGGTTTCAGCGACGAAGGTGGTGCCCCACCACAGCGCCAGCAGTCGTCACGCCCGGCGCCGACGGGACGTCCACCGCAGCGTCCGGCCCCGCAGCGTTCGCAACCCGCTGAACAACCGTTCGGTGACGAACAACAGTTTAAGGACGACGATATTCCGTTTTGAATAAGCGAATGAGTTGCCAGTGGCCGGTTGCCCGTTGCCAGTCAAGGCACAGCGCATCAGGTATAGATTTTGGTCTTCACTGGCAACGGGCAACTGACCACTGGCAACTTACTAAGAGGCTAATCATGGCAACCGTAAAACTACTCCTCCAGGAAAGCGTCAAGCATGTCGGCAAGGTCGGCGACGTCGTCGAAGTGTCGCCGGGCTATGCCCGCAACTATCTCCTGCCCCAGCGGCTGGCGGTCGAGCCGACGAAGAGCAACCTCAAGAAGATTGAGGCTCGCCGTCAGGAGATTGAAAAGCAGGAACGCGAACTGCTCGAGACGAAGAAGGAACTGATTAAGAAGCTGGAAGGCGTCGAGGTCACCCTCGAGCGTGCCGCCAACGAACAGGGCCACCTCTACGGTGCCGTCAGCGCGACGGACATCAGCAAGGGCCTGTCGACCCAGGGCTTCGAGGTCGATCCGGACGACATCTATCTGCCAGGCAAGCTCGACCGTGTCGAGAAGTACACGGTGTCGGTCAAGTTCGCCGAAGGCATCGAGACCGAGCTAAAGGTGTGGGTTGCCCCCGACGCCAACAGCCGTGAAGGCATCGAGGCCGCCCGCAAGGCCGCCGCCGACGCCGCCGACGCCCCGGCGAGCAACTTCGAACGCAGCGTGTAACGCACGTTGCCGTCGGACGCGTCTATCGATCACCCTCGATGAACGCCAGGACGCCGATTACGGCAAGTTCAGGAAACGCCAAGAGGCAGGTTGGGAGTGCAAATTCCCTGCTCCCTCTTGGCGTTTTCCTTTGGCACTCTTGGCGTCCTGGCGTTCAATTTTCTTCCATCGTGGACAGCCGGTACATAACCCGGCGCGCCTGTGGATTCCTTTTCCGTTTACTGACTGATGAACGTACAACTCCGGCTGCAGCAGAATTGCCTTGTCGACCGATGAACAGCAATGTATGTTCGGTCCTTGTTAGCAGTATCGTTTAAGCCGTGCGAGTCGTACCCATGAGCCAGATCAGTCCGCTAATCGATTCCAATATCGCCCGCCAGTTCGACCGGCTTCCACCGCACTCGATCGAGGCGGAGATGTGCCTGCTCGCGTCGATGATGCTCGACAAGGAGATCGTCGGCGAAGCCGTCCAGATCGTCGATCGCGACGCGTTCTACCAGGCCGACCACCAGATCATCTATGACGTTCTCGTGAAGCTATACGAGCAAAACCGCCCGATCGACGCCGTCATCGTGCGCGAAGAGCTGATCAAGCGTCAATTGCTCGACGAAGTTGGTGGAATCGCCTATCTGGCAGCGATTCTCAACAGCGTTCCCTCGTCGGCCCACGGCAAGCACTACGCTGGCATCGTGCGCGAAAAAGCGCTGCTGCGCCAGCTCATCAGCGCCAGTAACGACATCCTGCGCGAGGCCTACGCGCCGCACGAGGAAGCGAACATCGTCCTCGATCATGCCGAGAAGCGCATCTTCGAGATCGCGCAGAAAAAGGTCGGCAAGCAGATGGTCGCGATGGAGGAAGTGCTCCACGAAGTTTTCGAGATGATCGAAAACCGCGGTCAGCGCGGCGTTGAGACGGGCTTCCTCGAGCTCGACGAGATGACCAACGGTCTGCAGAACGGTGAGATGATTATCGTCGCCGCAAGACCGTCGATGGGGAAGACCGCGCTGGCGATGAACCTGATCGAACACATCAGCGCCAACAACCGCTTGCCGACCGCCGTCTTCAGCCTGGAAATGTCCAAGCAGCAACTGGCCCAGCGCATGCTGTGCAGCCGCGGGCGGATCGACGCGCACAAACTGCGAAAAGGGATGTTGCAGTCGCACGAATATGCTCACCTTGCCAACGTGGTAGGCGAGCTGGCCAAGGCGCCAATCTGGGTCGACGACACGCCCGGGTTGACCATCCTGGATCTTCGCGCCAAGGCCCGACGCTTGAAGATGCAGCATGACATCAAGTGCATCATGATTGACTACATGCAGCTGATGGACAACCCCGGCGTCGAGAGCCGCCAGCAGCAGATCAGCGAAATCAGCCGCGGCATCAAGGCGGTGGCGCGCGAGTTGAGTATCCCGGTGATCTGCCTGTCGCAGCTCAATCGCCAATCCGAAGGGCGCGACGGTCACCGCCCGCGCATGAGCGACCTACGCGAGTCGGGCAGCATTGAGCAGGACGCCGATGTCATCGCCTTGCTGCACCGCGAAGACTACTACCGCATGAGCGAGCCGGACTTCCAGCCCGACAACATCGCCGAGGTGATCATCGCTAAGCAGCGTAACGGGCCGACGGGCACCGTGAAGTTGAACTTCGACAACAAGACGACCAGCTTCACGAACCTGTCCATGTCCACCGCTTCACCATTCTGATCGAGCCGCGTTCCGACCTGGGCAACGCCACGCACAACGCGGGGTGAGGTTCCGCACAATGTCCTCCGAATGGGCATGTGCCTCGTTTGACGCACCGGAGACAGGGCGCGCGTCGTGAGGCGGCGCGGTCCAGCATGGTAGCGTGGGCACTGCCCACCGTTGTGGACCGGGGGTGGGCAATACCTACGCCGACGCTCGTGATGATTACCCATTCGCGGTATAGTTCTAGGCGCCCATGCGAAAACGACATATCCCCCTTTGGGTCAGTCTCCTTACTGTCCTCGTCTTCGCCTGCGGTGTCGCAGGCCTCGTCCACCACGCGAAGCTGGCCATGCTGGCGACCGACACGCGGACCGCGATGGATGCGCTGATGCCAGGGCTGATGTACTTTATGACCGGGGTGGGCTTCGCCGTCCTGATGATCATTTGCGTCCCACCTCAGATCGCAGCCGGTAACGACAAAGCGGCCGGGCAGACTACCGACGCGGTTGATCGTTTGGCCCAAGCGGTTGACGACCTGAAGACGATCGTCGAGCGACAGCAGTTCGAACAACCGCGGCATCGCGCTGCGGAAGTGGTTGAACCACCCGTCCAGCGCGTCGCACAGACGGAGGACCATTGGCCGCGAGTGATCGAACTGCTCGACGAGATTCGTGAACTGTCGATGATGAGCGATTCGCAACGCAAAGCGCGTTTCCTTCATCACTCCAAGCGACGCAAGACGTTGCTGCTTCGCCAGGCAATCAACCACGTTGGCGCTGGCCAGTTCGCTGAGGCCGAGCGCATCCTGGAGCAATGCACCGCGGCCTACGCGAACGATGAAGACGTCGAGCGCGTTCGGAACCAACTGGCCGATGCCCGCAACGCTGCGGCGCTAACTGCAGTCGACAATGTCCGCGTGCAGGTTGAGGACTTGATGGCGCTATCGCGCTGGGACGAAGCGATGGGCATTGCCGACCGGCTGACGGCCGACTACCCGAGCAGCGACGACGCCCAGGCGCTGCGTGATCGCATCGCGCGCGAACGCGATATCTTCCGCAACGCTGCATGCCAGCGGTTGTACGACGAAATTAAAGTCGACGTTGACCATCGTGATTGGCGCCGTGCCTTGGCGGGCACCCAGCGACTGCTGGAACAGTTCGGTGATCTGCCACGAGCCGAGCGAATTCGATCGACTGTCAGAACGATTCAGGACAACGCTGAAATTCAGGAACGGCAGGAACTCGAAGCCCGCATTCAGGAACTCATCCGTGGCCGCCGGTTCACCGACGCCGCCGAATTGGCCGAGGAAGTCATCGCCCGCTTTCCGGCCAGCCCGCAAGCGGACAAACTGCGCGAGCTGTTGCCGAAGCTTCGCGATCACGCGGTCAATCATGAAGCCGGCGACCTTGTCCAGCGGTAGGCGCAACGACCCCACCCGCCATGAACAACGATCTTGATCTTCTGCTTGCCCTGTGCTCGGTTCCGACCGCGCCGTTTGGTGAGTCGCGTGTGACCGCGTTCGTCGAGCGATTTGTCAAAGCGCACCGATCACTTTCATTGAAGCGGGATAACTTCGGTAACTTGCTGATCTCGCTGGCGGGCCGTACGAAAGGGCCTCGGTGGGTGTTCACGGCCCACATGGACCATCCCGGTATGATCGCCGAGCGGATGACCGGACCCACAACGCTGTCGGCAAGGTTTCATGGTGGCGTGCGGAGTGAGTTCGTTCGTGGATCGAAGGTGGTCTTTTTCGATGGTGACCGGGAGATTCGCGGTGTCGTGTCGGATTTGACCGATGGTGACCGCGGTTACCCGTCGGCTGTCCGTGTTGCGGTTAAGAAAACCGTTCCCGCCGGTTCGGTCGGCATGTTCGATGTCGGTGCGGGAAGGATTCGCGGCAAGCGATTTCAGAGCCGCGTGTGCGACGACCTCGCCGGCGCCGCTGCGGCGCTGGCGATGATTCGAGCTTTGGCCAAGCGCCGGCCGCGCGTTTCAGTGGCCGTGCTGCTGACCCGTGCCGAAGAGGAAGGTTTCATTGGCGCGATCGCCGTGACGCAAAGTCCCTCGCTGTTGCGGAAGGATGACCGCCTGATCGCCATCGAGTGCTCGGCCGCGCAAACCTATGCGCCGCAGGGCGCAGGGTGCATCGTTCGCATCGGTGACCGCACGAGCGTCTTCAACTCTCAGATCAGCTACTTCATCACCCAGCAGGCCGAGGCAATCGCAAAGCAGGACAAAGCATTCAAATTCCAACGCGCCCTGATGCCCGGCGGCACCTGCGAAGCGACTGTCTATGACGTGTATGGATACCTGGCCGGGTCCATCTGCGTCCCGCTGGGCAACTATCACAACATGGACAAGGCCCGAGGCAAGATCGCAGCGGAGTACATCGACGTAAACGACTGGACGAGCATGGTCAAGCTGTTCAACGCCGTCGCCAGGACGGGTCACACCTTCGCGCCGGGCCATGCGGAGTTGAAGAAAAAGCTGCAGGACCGCTTCGCAAAGTTCAAATCGCTGCTTTGACGTTCACAACAGCGACCGTGCATTGTCGAAGAATTCGAGCACTTCGCGGTGGGCTTCCTGATCTTCGATGATGCCGTTGTGGGTGCCCTTCTCAATCTGGATGAACTGCTTGGGCTGAAGCGACTGCTGGAACAGCCGTTGACCGTGCTCGAAGCGGATGATCTCGTCATCAGTGCCATGGATGACCAGCAAGGGTCGCGGCCAGATCTGCTGGGCAGAGTCGACGGGTGCGAACGCCTTCAGGTTGCGCCCAACGTGCAGCGACGCCATCGGCACACCGACGTTCTCCAGCAGCCAGCCGAGCGGTTTGGGAAAGTAGTCCTTCATCACCGTGCGAATCTCGTTGCGAAGGCTGTCATACGTCCCATAGACGGCGACCGCATCGATGCGTTGCCCCTCCACCGACGCATCTCCCGCCGCCGCGATAAGCGCCGCGGCGCCGAGGCTCGCGCCGACGCCGTAGATGCGTTTCGTTTGACCGGGATGCGCTGCCATCAACCAGCGCACAGCACCCAGGACATCCGCCCGCTCGCGATCACCGAACGTCGAGAGTTGTCCCGCGCTTTCACCGTGGGCACGAAAGTCGATCGCGAGAATGTTGTAACCAGCGGCGTACAGGTCAGTGCCAAGCGACAGGTGGTTTGACTTACTCGAACCCAATCCGTGACAGACGATGACAGTGCGCCCCGACCGGTCATTCTGCACGCTTGCCGGTATCCACCACGCAGCGATGCGCGTACCGTCGACCGCGGGGAACGAAACGTCCTGGTACGCCACGCCCCAGCGGTCACCCGGATTGTTTCCCGGCAGCACTTTGGGCCGGTAGATCATCACGGTCGACATCACGTACGGCAGACCAATGGCAAACAACAGGCCCACGCGCAAGATGGCCGTCGGCATCGCCACGAGAAAAGCGCCGGTGACGGTGCGCGGACGAATGAATCGACGTGACGCACGGACGAGCAAACCATCCAGCGTGCGCAAGATGATGAGCATGGCAACGCAGAAGTACATGCCGATCAGCACTTGCCGAACCGAGATGTACGCCGCCGCCATGAATGCGAACGTGAAGGAGAGGCCGATGCTGAGCATGAGGCCCCAACACGCCAGACCGAACAGTTCCCACAATGGTCGCTTGCGGCCGGTCAGGCGCGCGCGACGAATGCGCAGCAACAGCACGCTTACGGGCAACAGCACGTAGAACGCGCGGACGAAAATGCCGGCCAGTTCCAACATCAACCGATCGAGTTCAGACCACTATCGTGACCGACCCGTCGCAGGCACCGTCGTCACGTCGTTCGTACGCCGCAACAGTTCCCATTTCCGGCCCGGCGAGGTCTCCCAGGACTTCTCAACCATCCAATTCGGAATCTCAGCGGTGTTTGTGCCACCGGACCGTCGCATCACCACGGCCCGCTGGGCGTTATCCAGCGAATCGACGATCGGAAGCACGCGGTTCAGGTAGATGAAGAGGTCCATGGGTGGTGGACGCGTTCGCCCGTCCCGCCAGACGACGACACCGTCGATCGACGTCGAATGGAGATAATCGGCGATCGGTCGCAAGTCGGCCCGCCCACCCTGCGATCGACCGTATCCGACCAACACGAGCGCATGGACGGCCAACATTACAACCACAGTTCCCACGGCGATCAGTGAGCCGTTTCTTCGCGACAGCCATAAGAACACGGAAAGCACGACCAGTCCCGCGACCGCTGAGATGATAGCCGTCGACATGCTGAACCAGGGTTCACCCCCAAACGTCTTCAGGAAGTACACACCTGCGACGGGCACTGCGACGACCGCAATGTAAAGTCCAACCCAATGCACGATGGCAAGCCAGCGGTCGATCGTCGCGCGTTGAGCCCAAGGAACCAGTTGCCCGACCAGCGCGACAGCAGCCAGCACCGAAGCCGGCGCCAGCAGTGGTTGCAGATAGCGGATCGGCTTGTCCTTGGCAAAGCTGAGGATGATGATCGGTACGACAATGAAGGATAGTAGGATGATTGCATTGCGCCCTCCTCGCCACGCCGATAGGCCGACCATCATCAGGCCGACGAAGAAGAATATGAACCAAGGCAGCATGTAAACGGGGCCACCGAGGTGGTTGTAGAACGGGTCGGCTTCGAGATTGCTCGCACCCACGCGCGTCACTTCCCGCCGCCACGCGTCAGCTATGTTCGGATTTGCGTTCAGCACGTAAATGAACCACGGCAATGCCACGGCAAGCAGGCAGACAACGCCGACGACGACCGCAGCGATCGGCAAGCGCCGTTGGATCGAGGGTTCATCCGACAATGCAACATCGTCCGCGCGTTCAACTCGTGGCCACCATCGAACGATCAGGCTCGCAACCACCATTGGCGCCACCGACATCGCGAGTGCGACCGGCCCCTTGGCCATGAACGCCATGCCGAGGCAGAAGCCTGAACCGGTGCACGCAAGCCACCAGCGACCGCGCAGCAGGCCGTGTAGCAGCAGCACGTTGGCCAACATCACCCAGAAGGACAGTTGCACGTCCAACGTCGCCAACCGCCCAAATCGCAGGAACATGAACGTGCTGCCCGCAACGAACGCCGCCATCACACCGATGCGGAAGCCAGCGAGCAGACGGCCCATCTCGAACGTCAAGCCGAGCGTCAGGCACGCCAGCAACAACGACGGCCAACGGATCTCCCATGCGAGCTGTCGATAGGCGTCGTCCCGCGCGACCGGGTCGGTGGTCGACAATGCTGCCACGGTTTGAGGAGAGACGAACGTCGCAGTGAACCAGGCCGTCAACGGGGGCTTGTTGATGCGCTGCTTTTCCGCCAACGTCGGGACAACCCACGGCCCACCGCGGCGCATTTCAAGCACCGTCTCAACGTTCAGCGTTTCGATCCCGTTGGAAAATTCGATCCATGACAGCGTCGGTGCGATCCCCGCGAAGAAGAACAGAACGATGCCGACCAACGTCGTGACGAGCTTGCCGCGCGAGGCCGGTGCGCGTGCCTCGTTCATGGCACTGATGGAAGTCGCTAGCACCGTTATTTGACCGTGTTGGCGTAAAGGAGGATGTTGCGCATGAGGTTCGTTGCGGTCTTGGGGTCGTAGCCGATCACACCGTCGATCTGGTTGCCGACGATGCCCATGCTGAGGTCCTCGGGGCTAAAAATGACCGCCGTCCGGTTGCCGATCGTGATGCCGCGCAAGCGGGCGTTGCGCGTCTCGCCACTCAGTCGAGTTCGCGCGTAGGCGCGGTAGGCGGCGTCGGTAATCTTGGCGTCCGGGATCGTATAAATGGCATGGTCGGCGGGCAAAGGTTGGTCGAGCTTGGCGGCGTCCGCAGGGAACATTGCCCGCAGTTCGCTTTCAGCGCTAGTGGCAAAGTCGCCCGACCCACCGGCGGCGTCGACAATCAGCGTCCCACCAGCCGCGATAAACGACTGGATCTCGGCGCGAGCGGCATCGTCAAGCTTGAACTTTGTCGTACCAGTCATGTGGGCGATCTTGTGCGACCCCAACGCGCCGGTGGCAAGCTTCACGTTTTCGACCGTCAGCGCGACCTTTTTCTCGTTCAGCATGACGCCCGTCATCCTTCGCCATCCACCCGGCTCGGGATCCCAGTTGCGGTCGTACTGCAATCGAGCGACCTTCGTCGTGCGATCGGGCTTCACGTCCTTATTCGGGATAACGAGGTTCGTATGCCCCTTGTACTGCAAACCCTGCTTGTCGACGGCGTACAGGAAAATGTTCGCCATCAGCTGAAACAGTTCTTCCTTGCCCTTGTCGCTCTGCGTCTGCCATTGCTTGGCCGGGTCGGCCTGCGGTATGAGGACGATCAGCTCACGCACACCGTTGCTCTGCGCCATGACGCTCGGCTTCATGCGCCACTTGGACCGCTGGAACTGCGCGCCCGTGTAAATCACATGATCGGCCGGCAACTCGCGGAACTCCTGCAGCGGGAACAGCTCGCCACCGAGCTTACGGATGGCCGTCGCGAAGCTGGCATTACCACAGTCGGCGTTGGCAACAACCATCCCACCGTTTTCGATGTACGTCTTGATCTTCGCCTTGTGCTCGGCGCTGAAATTGGGCGCTTCACTGCCGGCGATGTACAAGATCGGCGCGTCGCTTAATTCCTCGGCCGGGCGCGTCAGATTGACGATCTGCCAGTTCAGGTCGCGCTCGGCCTGACGCCCGATCCAGTGCACGACGTTGGCTGCGTCGCGCGGGCGCTGGTTCCAGCCATCGGCAGCCACATCGGGCTTGGCGCTGGCAGCGCCTACCGCCGCTGCAGCGCCGGTCGAGAATTGCAGCTTGTTCATGACCACCGGCGCGCGCCCGCGCGCCAGAAAAAGCAGGCCGAAACAAGTCTCGGAGACTTCACCCCATCGCCCACCCCACATGCCGCTCGGCGCCTGGGTCTTCACGAGCATGTCCGAGCCACGCTGGTACCAGTCGATCACGTTGAAATACTTGAATCCACTGGCAACCCCGATGCGCTCGATGCCGTACAGCCCGTACTTGCTGCCCTGAAGCGCTTCGTCAAAACGGTTGGCAATCCATGTCATGCCCTTGTCGATCGCGGGGTTACGGAAATCTCCCTTGCAGGTGAGCCCGGCCATCGCGTGGTTGTAGTCCTGCGTGATGAACAGCGTCGCGACACCGGCGGCGGTCATGGGAAGGTCGGGCTTGCGATCCGCGTCACCCTTGCCGTGGTAGCCCCAACCGCCGTCCGATTCCTGCTGGTTGATCCAGGACTTTTCCATCTGCTGCCACACCGCCGAGGGGATCTCGGTTGCCCCCGTCTGCTCGACGGCCCACAGGCCGAGCACACCGTACTGGCTGACGCTCAGGTCGATGCGGTTCCTCTCTGGTGGTGCGACTCGGTAGTCGAACAGCCCGATCGTGCGACCTTGCTTCTGAATCCCCTGGACCAGTAGCTTTGCATCGCGCTTGGCCGCGTTCACGTTCTCGGGCGTCTTCGGAAGGAACAGCCAGACCTGCGCCCGCATCCCCAGCGCGTAGACACCGGTGATCTCTGACTTGCGCAAAAACTCGACGGCAGACACAATGCGCGGCTCGGTCGGTTTCTCACCGGCGGCGAGCATTGCGTAGGTGGCGATCGCCGTGAGGCCACCCCACTGCGTGCCCCGCGCGTTCCCACCGTCGTTAGCAGCCGGGTCGCGTGTTTGCACGAGTTCCCAGTTGCCGTTGGTCTGCTTGCTGTAAAGAAAATCCTTCGCTCGCTTGATCGCTTGCTCCACCTCTTCGGGCGTGGCCGCCTGCACCGGGGCGCAGTGTAGCCAGCTCGACAGTGCAACCACTGCCACGCCGGCAAGTCGCCACATCCCGACGCTTGCCTTCGTCCTCGTCGCCTTCGTATGCGTTGCGATCATCCGTCCTCCAAAACACCTGCCCCATCTCTTACACGGCTTGTCCACCCTGATGTTTCACCGGATTCACTCGCCGCGCCAGAGGTACATCAGTCGCGGGGTCATCAATTCGGTGATCGTCGTCGCGTCGACCTTGAACGACTTGCCATCGAACGACAAAGCCGTATCGAACTTCGCGTCCGGGTCGCCCATGAACGCCGACAGCAGCGACGCCGGTTCGTTGAAATGCACCACGTGCGGCCTGGCCAGCCCCGCCTGTGTCGCCGCGTAGGCGAAGGCGTCGTCGGACGATCCCACAGCGTCGATCAGACCTGCCGTCACCGCATCGGGCGCAAACAGCGCGCGACCATCCGCCAGTTGATCGATCGACCCGTTCAGTCGCTTGCCACGACCCGACTTGACGACATCCTTGAACACACCAAACGCATCGTCGGCGATCTTCTGGAAGTAAGCGGTCTCCGTAGGCACCTCGGGCTTGAACATCGAGCCGGCGCTTTTGAACGTCGACCCCTTCGACGCAATCGTCGTATCCTCGATGCCCCATTTCTCGGCCATCTTCGACAGATTGAACCGCTGCAACAGCACACCGATGTTCGCTGTCAGGCTCGTGCGCTCGGCGAAGATCTGGTCCGCAGCGCACGCGACGTAATACCCACCGCTCGTGCCCATGCTGCCGATCGACGCGATCACCGGAACCGTGCGGCCCTGGTCGGTCATGCTCTTCTTGAATTGCCCGATGCGGTTGTAG
>Ga0163144_10012084_pt1 | contig 18188 bp, 7 predicted proteins | sample OliLak19BULKMAT1_FD_123175 | JGI IMG/M metagenome (GOLD analysis project Ga0163144, IMG submission 123175) | Freshwater microbial mat bacterial communities from Lake Vanda, McMurdo Dry Valleys, Antarctica - Oligotrophic Lake LV.19.BULKMAT1 | ecosystem: Environmental > Aquatic > Freshwater > Lake... | reverse complement strand
CGGGCCGGTGATGAGCTCGCCGCTGTTCGTGATCTCGTGCGCCGAGGCAAAGTCGACGCAGGAATCGTTGGCGGCGCCGTCATCGAACGCGTCACAGTCGAAGCTGAGCTCGGTCGCGCCGCGGATCGCGCGACAGAACCGGCAGCGGGTCGCATCGACCGTGCAGGCCGACACTTGCGCGGAGGTGGTGGCGGCGGAGGGCATGCACTTGCCACGGAACAGCTCGATCAGCGGCTGCGTCGTGGCGCCGCACGTCTTCGCCATGGCGTCGGTCAGCTGCGTCGCACCCTTGGTGATCTTCGTATTCGTCGCGAGCGCCGCGAGCACTGCGGTCTGCAACTCCGCCCCCGTCATCGCGGCCGGGCCGCTCTTGCCGGCGAGCGCGCTCTTCGCCGCTTTGCCGAATTCCTTCCAGAGGGTGTCGTACAGCTTGCTCGCGCCTTTCACCGTCGCGGGTTGGCACGAGAGGGCCGCCTTGTCGTCGTAGGTATCCTTGAAGAAAGTCAGGGACTGTATGTTCGCACCGAACACGTCGCGGAGGACCGCACGACTCTGGGATGCCGCGGCACCGGCGAGCTTGTCCGCGCTCCCCGCTCCGAAATCGGGCGGGATGGCGGTGCATCGGCTGGCCTCCGTCGCCGCAACCGCGGCGACGACCTTCGCGACCGAGCCCTTGGGATCGTTGGTCAGACACGCGTCGACCGTGCGCTCCTGGTCGGCGTTGCCCAGTTGATCGACCGCGAACGCCTGCCGAGCCTTGATGCATTTGCCGTTGGCCTTGCCCTGGGTCTGCCCGACCTTCGCCGCGCTCTTATACAAAGAGTTCAGACACTTCTGTTGCACGCTGTCCTGCGCTTGAGCGCGCACGTCGCTCGCGCCGGCGGCGATCGCGACGAACGCGACGGCGACGAGGAAGGAAGACGACACACGCGGACGGCAGGCTTCGCGCAGAGAGGCAGTCGACATCGGGGAGGCTCCTTACTGCTGCAGTGAGAGTTGCCCCAGGTGCGGTGGCACGCCGCATGGGGAGCGCGCGATTAGAGCCGAATCAGGGTGCGTTGGTCAACGAAAATTTGCAGAGGCCACGCAGCCCCCAAACGGCCAGCGCTCCGGGGTCCTGGTGGGAAGGAAGGACGCTCGGTCAGTCCGACTTGGCGTCGAACCGTCCCGGCTCGTTGCGCGACGGGGTGCCGAACGTCGCCTCCCAGCACGCGCCATTTTCCGACTGCAGCTGCACGCGGAGCGGAACGCCGAGCGGCAGTGTCGGCAAGCCTCCCGGCCGGCCGCTCAGCAAGTCGCCGTTGCCCTGGAATCGAAGCTTCGCATTGCCCGCCCCAGACTTGAGCTGCAGGCTCTGCGCGCCATCGGGCGTCCGCGCCTTGTTCTTGTAGACGAACCCTTTGGCGTTCGACCGCCAACACGGAGCCGTCCCGCACTGTCCGCCAGCCGGGATGAGGGCGCGGAAGGCCACCGTCGGCTCGACCCCGGATTGGTCGTAGACGCAGAGCGCATAGGCGTCGCTGCCGAGCGGATCACCGAAGCTCGTCGTCGTCACCGTGCCCTTCGTCCATTGCCATTGCACCTGATCGCTCTTGTTCGGGATCTTGTCTTTGATCGTGAGCCGCGAAAGCCCGGACCCGGACGGCGGCGCGCACGCCGGAAGCGGAGCGGCGATGCAGCTGCCATCGACGGCGCACGACTCGCACATCGGGCATGTGCTGAAGGAAGACGGCTGGCACGCGCCGAAGACGCACGTGTCGCCGGAGGTGCACGGATCGCCGTCGTCGCACGGACCGCTTACGGCCGGCGTGGTGCACCGACCCGTGCTGTTGCAGACCTCGGTCGTACAGACGTTCCCGTCGTCCGGGCAGATGGTGCCGGCCGCCTCGAAGGCACACGCGGCGTCACAACAATCGCCGCCCGCGACGTTGCCGTCGTCGCAGCTCTCACCAGGGGTCACCATGCCGTTGCCGCAGGCGGTCGTCGTGCAGTTGCCGTCGCAGCCGTCCCCATTGACGCCGTTCTGGTCGTCGCACGCCTCGCCGGCATCGACGACGCCGTCGCCGCAGAGCCCGGTCAGGAAGCGCACGACGGCGACGCGGCTGTCCGTTCCGACGGCGACGGCCTTGTGGTCGGGATGGAGGAGCAATGCGCTGGCGCCACCGAAGCCCGACGCGGCCGGCCACGATCGCAGCGGAAACGTCGCATCTCCCGTGCCGTCCGCGTTCAGCCGAGCGGCATAGAACGAGTACGAGTAGACGACGTGGGGGACGCCCGGGAACATGTTTACCGCGTACACGCCGGCGAAAATGGTCCTGCCAGCAGAGTCGACCGTCACGGCACGCGGGACTTGGTAGCTCTGGCCGAACGAGCTCGCAAAAATGCGGACGCCGGACGAGTAGTACAGCGGCTGGTTGGTGACGAATGCGGGGTCGAGGGTGCCATCGCCCGCGACGCGCACCACCGCCGCGATCACAGAGGGGAAGGATCCCCCCATGACTCCGGAACCAACGCCCACGATCTTGCCGTCGGACTGCAGGGCCAGCGCGTGGCAGGAGGCGCCGAACGCCGACGTGCCGGAAACACCGCCGGTGCCGAACGTCGCGTCGAGCGTTCCGTTGGTATCGTAGCGCGCGAGCGCGAATTGTCCGGACGAATTCCGGCCGCACGCGACGATCTGTTGGTCCGGCTGCAGGGCCACCGCGTAGGCGACGTCGGGATTCGACCCGAGCGACGTCGTGACGACACCACCGGTCCCGAAGGTCGCATCGAGACTGCCGTTCATCGTGTAGCGAATGAGCGTGATCTCGCCACCGTCGCCCGCGTTCGACGTGCCCGCGGCGACGAGCTTGTCGTCCGCTTGCTGCACGAGGGCGTAGGCAGCGGCCCCCGGCAGCGGCGTCGTCACGATGCCTGCGCTGCCAAACCCCGCGTCCGGCGTCCCGTCATCGTCGTAGCGAACGAGCGCAAACGAGGGCTGGCCACTGCTCGTGCTCGTTCCCGCAACCACGAGCTTGCCGTCCGCCTGCCGGACGAGCGCTGCGGCCGTGGCACTGTCGCCGATCGGCGTCGTGACGATGCCGCCGCTGCCGAAATCAGCGTCGAGCGTGCCGTCGGGCCGATACCGGAGCAGCAGAAAAAAGCCGTTGCTGACGCCAGCCACGACGATCTTGCCGTCTGGTTGCAATACCGTGGCGCGACCCGACGAGGTGGTCCCGACGGTCGTCGACACGACCCCGCCGGTGCCGAACGTCGCATCGAGGTCGCCAGGCGTCGCCTCCGCTCGGGACGCCAGCAGCACGAAAACGGACAGCAGCACTCGCCAGGGGGGGATGCGCATGGGTCGGCGATAGCCCGCTCTGGCTCGACGGGTCAATGAGGACGGGCCTCGCCCGCCAAGTATCACGATCGTCGCTGCCCCGTCGCACCCATCTGCTCCACCGACCAGCGTACGAAGTCCTCGTCGGTCACGATGCCAACCAGCCCGCCACGCGCGTCGACGACCGGGAGACAGCCGATCTTCTGTCGGACCATGCGGAGCCCGACGTCCGCCGCCGCCTCCGCCGCCGCCGCGGTGCTGACGTGCATCTCCATGACGTCACCGACCGAAGCCCAGCCGAGCGCCCGCGTGCGGTCCGTTTCCGTCCGCAGCAAGAGCGAGCTCGGCGACGCCGCCAGCACGTCGCGGTGGCTGACCAGCCCGCACAGTTTTCCATGCCGATCGACGACCGGCAGGTGTCGGATGCGCCGTTCGCGCATCGTCGCCCAGCACGACGAGAGCAGGTCCGTTGGGCGCACCGCCACCACGTCGCGGGTCATGAGGTCGCCGACCGTGGGTGCGCTGCCGCGCTCGACCGGGGCGACCGTCGCCTCCGCGCGGAGACCCAGATGACAAGCGAGCTCGTCGGCGGCGGCCCGCAGCGCCGCCGGCAGACGGTCGGCGTCCGGTACCAACGTGGCGTCCGCGGTCGCCGTGATCGACAGCTTCCCCGCGTAGCTCAGGATCGCAAAGCCGAGGCCGATACCCGCCGCGAGCGGCACCATCGGATGCAGAGCGACGACCTGCCGGCCGAGCAGCGCGCGCGGCTCGCGCGGCCCGGGGACGTTCGTGCACACCGTGTGCGCGATCGGCCACACATGCGCCAAGTGCGACACCAGCGGAGCGAGCGCGGTCGGCATTACCCCCGCCAGGCCGAGGACGAGATCGAAGGCGCGCGCTCGTCCGGGCTCCTTGGAAGCGCGCATCTCGGCGGCGATCAGGTCCAACCGCTCGCGCGCGTCGGCCACGTCGATCGGCAACGACGCGAACATGCCCGAGACGCGGTTGCCGAGCGTCAGGTGCTCATCGTCGCGCCGCACATTCATCGGGATCAGCGCGCGCACGCGACGCCCGGATTCGGTAGCCTCGGCGGGCAGCACGCGTCGCAACGCCCCAGTGATTACGGCGAGCGCGACGTCGTTGACTTTGCAGCCGGCGACGCCGCGCATCGCCAGGAACTCGTCGAGATCGAACGTCTGCCACACGATCCGCCGAGTGTGACCGATCGACCCGTTGAACGAGTACGGCCGAAACCGTTCGCGGACGAGGTTCACGAGCGTGCCGGCCGCGGCGGCAGTCCCACGGAGCTCCGCAGTGAGACGCCCCAGATCGAGCGCGTGGGCGGCGCCGGCGGCGAGATCGCGGGCACGATCGACGACCGATCGTGGCCCCGCTGCGCCGCCGTCCTTGCCGTGCGGCGGCTCCCACCCGTCGCTCATGACCTCCAGCACCTGCACGCCGCTCACCCCGTCGATCATGCAGTGGTGCACCTTGGTGAGGAGCGCCGCACGTCCGTCGGCGAAACCCTCGAACAGATGGCACTCCCAGAGCGGCTGCTGCGGTGGCAGCGGCCGCGCGAACGTCTCTTCCAGCACGGAGCGGAACGCGGCCTCATCCCCGGGCGGCGGCACGACGACGCGATGAATGTGGCGGCGCAGGTCGAATTGCGGATCGTCGACCCAGCGTGGCGGCGCGAGATCCAGCGCCGGACGCACAGGCACCTGGCGATAGCGTCGCAACGCGCCGAGACGGGCACCGAGGACGTCGACCAGCTCCGCGAAGGGCGGCGCCGATTCGAGTACCGCAACAGCGCCGACGTGTAGGAGCTCCGTCGGTCGCTCCAAGTAGAGAAAGGAGGCATCGAGCGGCGACAACTGCTCGGAGACACTTTCAGCGACCGACGTCGGGCCCGAGGCGACGAAGCCACTGTGCGGCATACGGAGGGCGGCGCTGCTGTTCTTCTCTGTCATGGATCACCTCGCCGCGCCGGTATCGCGCCCGCGCCATTCGTCTTGCCATTCGCCGCTGCAAAGAGCCTGCCAGTCATCGCCGGCGGCGCGACGCTGTCTTGTGCATCGCAACGACCGGGCTTTCGAGCGCAGGCATCGCTCGCGCGCAGGGGTCCGGATTCTCATCGGCGCGAATCGGAGCACGTTGCGCTCCACGTCTTGGGAACTCCGGGCCGCGCACCACTTCCCGACCGAGGTCGCCGCCCAGCTCCGCCAGGCGCTCGCGACGGAGCGCCGAGCAAGGTCGCGAGCGCTGGATGTTTCGACGTATGGTGCCCGCTCGATGACGACGCCGTCGTACGTATCCGCCGAGGCAGCCTTGACGTGCATCACGCGCGGCACGCGCGTGTTCGTCGGGTCGGGGTGCGCCGAGCCGACGCTGCTCGTCGCCGCGCTCGCCGCGCGCGAGGACGTCGCCGACGTCGAGGTGCTGCACATCATGACGATCGGTGACGCGCCGTATGCGCGCGCCATGTCGGATCGTCGCTTCCGCCACAATGCGTTCTTCATCGGCGCGAACGTGCGGCAGGCCGTTGCGGCGTGTGCGGCCGACTACACGCCCGTGTTCCTCTCCGAGATCCCCCGACTCTTCCGCTCCCACCGGCTCCGCGTCGACGTGGCGTTGATCGCCACCACCCCGCCCGACGAGCACGGTTTCGTGTCCCTCGGCGTGTCGGTCGACATCGTGCGGACGGCAGTCGAGTGCGCGCGCGTGGTGATCGCGGAGGTCAATCCGAACATGCCGCGCACGCATGGTGACAGCTTCCTCCCGGTCGGCCGCATTCATCGCTTCGTCGAGACCCGCCGACCCATCCTCGAGTTGCCGGTCACCCCGCCGAGCCCGACGAGCTCCGCCATCGGTCGCTACTGCGCGAGCCTCGTCCCCGACGGCGCCACGTTGCAGCTCGGCATCGGTGAGATCCCGAACGCGGTCGCGGCAAGCCTCACGCACAAGCGCGACCTCGGACTCCACACGGAAATGATGTCCGACAACGTGCTCGACCTCATCGATTCCGGTGCCCTCACCTGCGCCCGCAAGACGCTATTGCCGGGCAAGGCCGTGACGTCGTTCTGCATGGGGACGCGACGGCTCTACGACCGCGTTGCCAACAATCCCTTCTTCGAGTTCCGGCCGACCGAGTTCGTGAACGACCCGTTCGTGATCGCCCAGAACGAGAAACTGTTCGCGATCAATTCGGCGCTCGAGGTCGATTTGACCGGTCAGGTGTGCGCCGACTCGGTCGGCAGCCACTTCTACAGCGGCGTCGGCGGACAGGTGGACTTCATCCGCGGTGCCGCCCGCTCTATCGGCGGCCGCAGCATCATTGCGCTGCCGTCGACGGCCAAATCCGGCACCATTTCGCGGATCGTGGCCGCCCTCACCGAGGGCGCCGGGGTGGTCACCACGCGCGCCGACGTCGACACGATCGTGACCGAGTACGGCATCGCCGAGCTCAAAGGCCGCACCGTGCGTGAGCGGGCCCTCGCCCTGATCAGCATCGGGCACCCCGACTTCCGCGCCGATCTGCTGGCCGCCGCCAAAGCGCGCCACTTCGTCACCATGGACCAGATCGCGTGGCCGGTGAACCAGCGACCGTATCCCGTCGAGTATGTATCCGACGCCCGCTTCGGCGATCTCGCCGTCCACTTCCGGCCGCTCCGGCCTTCGGACGAGCGGCTGTTGCGCGACTTCTTCTACTCGCACTCCGCCGAGACCGTGTACTACCGCTACCACTCACAGCTGAAGTCGCTGAGCCCGCAACAGGTCCAGCAATTCTGCACGCTCGACTACGATACGGAGATGGCGCTCGCGGGGTTCGTGACCGACGGCGAGGCGGAGCGCATGGTCGCCGTCGGGCGTTATTTCATCGACCCTCCGCCGGCCACGAGTGCCGAAGTGGCGTTTACCGTGCACGACGAGCTGCAAGGGCGCGGCATCGGGCGGTATCTGCTCGGCCGGCTGGCCGCGATCGCACGCGAACGGGCGATCGACACGTTCATCGCCCACGTGCTGCCGACCAACACGCGCATGGTGAACGTCTTCCAGCACGCCGGGCTCGCCGTGGAATCACGGCTCGACGAGCGCGTGGACACGATCACGTTGCGGCTGACCTGAGAGATCACGCTCCCGTAGCGGCTAGGTGTTGAGGCTAGGCGACGCCCCGCGCTCAGACGGCGCGCGCGGAGATCGCGCTTCCCGTGTCGCACCCGCCAAAAACGTCGGGGTCGTCGTCGACGCCCCAGAGCAACGCAAACATCAGGTAGAGCAGCACCGCCGCTGCGACACAGCCAATCGCGCTCAGGAGCGTGTGGTCGCGGCCGACCCTGCTGCGCGCCAGCCCGCGAACCTCCAGGCGTGGCGTATGCGTCTGCATGACGCGACCATAATCGCGGGCGGAATTTCGCCAAGCTGCTGCTGTCCGGCAGGCACCCGACGAGGCGCAGAAAAGCGCGGTAGTCGTCGGCACCTGAACGCATGACGGTGGGCCGCATAGGCGTCACTCAAGTGGAACCGTGAATCCTTATGGCGCCGATAGTGAAGTTGAGAGGCAGGGCGGTCATACTTCCGGCACCTCTTCCCTACTGTGCTCTGGCCCGATGGTCCCATTCGGGAAACAGGCGACTCGCTACGGCGGTTCGGCAGAGGCAAGCAAACATCCAGCCGTGTCGTCTCGATGCGATCGGGTTGAAGAAGTTCACGCGTCAGGCAAAATTCGGACTCGCGGCGGGGGTCGAGGCCGACCGATAGCGGGTAGCGACCGCCCGGCCGTTCGGGTCATCATCATCGGGTTCGACGGGCGCGAGCGGGACGCCAAGATCGGGGTGGGGATGCCGATGTCGGGATGGGGAGCCCTCGGGGCTGCGATCGTCGTCGTACTGAATGCCTCGGCGGTGTGCGCCGCCGGACCGTCCGTTCGTGCGCGCGCCGCCATCGTCATGGACGTCAAGACGGGCGAAGTACTCTGGTCGCGCCGGCCCGACGTCGCACGTCCACCGGCCTCCACGACGAAGGTAATGACCGCGCTGCTGGCCGTCGAGAGCGGTCGATTGGAGGATTCGTTCATGGTGAGTGCGCAAGCGCAGTCGCCGCCACCCACCAAGATCGGGTTGCGCGAAGGCCAGCGCATGAAGGTCGACGCTTTGCTGCACGCCATCCTCCTCAACTCCGCAAATGATGCGGCCGTGGTGATCGCGGAAGGTCTCGGGGGGTCGGTACCCGCCTTCGGTCGCCGGATGACGAAGCGGGCCCACGCGCTGGGGGCGCGCCACGCCGCCTTCCGCAACCCGCACGGGCTTCCGCAGCCCGGGCACGTCGCCAGCGCACGCGACCTCGCGATCATCTTCCGGTACGCGATGCGGAACGCAAAGATCCGGCGGGTATTGCAGACGAAATCGCTCCGGGTCTCGGTGCGCGGCCGCACCGTACGGCACGTGTCGCTCCGATCTCACAACCGGCTCCTCAGTGGCTACCGCTACCGCGTCATCGGCAAGACCGGGTACACGCGCGCCGCAGGCAAGTGTTTCGTCGGTTCGGCCCGCCACGGCGACCGTGAGGTCGTCATCGCGTTGCTCGGCTCGACGGATCTCTGGGGAGACGCCCGTCACCTGCTCGAGTGGGCATTCGGCAACCGAAACCCGAGGCCAATCACTCGAACGGCGCGGCGCCTGCCGAGGCCTGCCGCCGATCACCCCGAGGCGCAAACCGCCGAGCAGCTCACGCCGCCCGTGCCTGGTCCCGCCTGGACGACGGCGTCGCCCGTGGACTCGATCGGCGATGCTCCCGCCGGGGTGTCACGCTTCACGGTCCGCTTCGGACCCTTCCAGGATGACGGGACCGCCAAACGCGCCAAGGCGACCCTCGCGCATCGTGGCTACACGGCGATTTCGAGAGGCCGAGCACTCCGGCTCGGCAGCTTCACCAGCGCCGGCCGGGCGTTCCACCTCGCGGACCAGATGAGTCGCTTCGGCTGGGAAGCGGAGGTCGTCGCCCTCGACTGAGCGCTGGCCTGTTCTCGGCCCGTCGTCCTGAACCCCAAACGACAAGAAGGCGGCGCCTTGCTCCGAGGCGGAAACCGCCCTCCAGATCGCCGACCTCTTGCACGATCCGGAGGGTGGTTCGGAGTGCTAGAAATTGGCGTGGATTGTGGCGAATCCGGGGTGTTTCTCGGTGGATCTTAGGGCGTCTCGTTCACCATCATAGCCGCCCTCGTGCCCCAGTTTCCGTCCGCATGCGCGCCACCATCACCTCGGTCGGCGGTCGAGCTCCGCCTGGGCGAAGCATCTTCGCCATTGGTCCGCGCTCCATGGGCCCCCGACGGACATTGATCGGAATCTTAGAGCGGCTTTCGCCGCACATCACCGTCGGCGACATAACCTCCAAAGTCGGACATCCCCCTCTCCTGCCGTTTGGCACAGGGAGCACGCCGACGAGGTGTTGCGCGACGTGCTCGGCTACGACGCGGCGAAGATCGCCGCGATCAAAGCGGACAAGCTGCTCGGCTGAGCGTCGAAGCCGCTACGTCCAATGCCTCAGAGCGCGCCGCAGGATGCTTCCGCGCGGAACGCGCCCGGGCTCGGCATCAGTACAACCCGTCGACGCATTCGACGAACTCGAGCGAGGACCCGCAGCGCGAGGTCGAGCCGGTGCATTTGTCGTCGCAGTCGAAGCAGGACAGTCCGTCGTTCTGATTGCACTCGGAGTCCGAGGTGCACGGATCGCAGAGGCCGACGGGTCCGAAGATGCCGTCCGAGCACTCCAGGGCCTCGAAGTCGAGGCCGCAGCGGGCGGTCGTATTCGAGCATTGGCCCACGCACGACACGCATTCGAGGCCGTTCGAGCAGGCCGTGGAGCACGGCTCGCAGAAGCCGTCGCCGATGGTGAAGACATCGAAGTCACCGCTAGCGTACTCGATGGTCACGCGCGCGGCCGTCGGCGAATAGATCCTCGACGCGATCGAGAGCACGTTGGTGAAGAACCCTTGCCCCGCGACCACGACGGTGGCGATGCGGCCCGACTCGGCAAAGGAGTTCTCGTCGAGGAGCACGTCCCGGAACCCGTCGACGTACTCGCCGACGATCGTGCTCGTGTGGCCGAGGATGCCGTTCACCTCGACGCGGTCGCCGAACGTGAAGGTGAGGGATCCGGAGGTTTCGTTGACCTCGCCGGTGCTGATGACGAGGTCGGACGTGGCGTCCGTTCTCTCCGTCACCGCTCGACGTGAGCCCGCCGAGATTGATCGTGAACCCGTCACCCACGACGACGAGTCCGTCGCCGGCACAAGGCCCTCGTCGGCGCTGAGGATGAGTCCTCCGTGATGAGCCTGCCCGGCGCGCGTTCACAAGCGGCTGACGGTCGACGGAACGCACACCTCGAGCTCCTGCGCTGTATCGAGCGCCCCGGTTCCGAACTGGCTGATCACCCGGAGGCCGAGTTGCTTCGCGTGTTTCAGCGGCACCGGAATGATCTTCACTCCTTTCTCCTTCGGGGTGCTCGGCCCACAGCCGTTCTGCTCGATCTTTCTCTTCGCCGGCTTTGCCTGGTAGCACGCGAGGCGAACGGACTCGTGGCGCAGCGCGGCCGGCGTGAATGAGAACGGCTCACCCGTCTTGAGGATCACCGGCGTCCCCGACTCGGTCACGGGAAAGCAGACGCGGGTGAGCTTCTTCAGGTCGTACCGCCGCGATTGGATCGTGTCGGCGGCGTCGATCTGCACCCCTCTCGGGAACGCCGCCCCGGCGGTTCCATCGGCGCGCTTCTTCTGCGTCGTCACCCGGTAGCAGCGGAAGTCGTCCACTCGGTGCGCCGCGGCAGCGGGCGGGAGCGCAGGGTCGGCAGGATTGAGGTGCGTCGGCACCAGGAGATCGTCGGGCTTCTTGATCGTCACGACGAGCTCTCCGCACGCGTTCTCCACGCGGACGTCGGGGATCGGCCGAAATTCCTCCCGGCTTTTCCGGTTCCTGAGCGCGTAGGCGGTCAGGTGCGTCACCTCGTCCTCGACCCCGGCGCCGTTGACGTTCGCCGGCAACCCGAACGCCACGATCTTCCGGACGTCGACGTCGGCCGTGGCGACGGCATCGGCCAGCGTGACCGGGCCGAGCGGGGCGAACTTCGCCGTGCCCTTCGACGGCTTCGTCTTGTACAGGAGGAAGTGGTCGAGCGCCGCGGAACTCGGCGGGCCGAGGAGTCGCGCCAGGCTCAGACGCGCGGTGCCGTTCACAACGTCGAAGTCGCCACCGACGATGAGACTGCCGTCGGGTTGTAGAAGAAGCGCGTGAACTTTCGCTTGTGACAACTCGCCTCCCGGGATCAGCTCGATTCCGGTGCCGTTCTGCGGAAACGAGGAATCGACGTTACCGTTCACGTCGAGACGCACGACGCGATTGACCGACCCGCCGTCGCCATTGCCGCCGAAATCGACGCCGATGAACACCTTGCCGTCGGGTTGGAGCGCCAGCGCCACGATGCGCTGATAGTTGGAATAAGGATGTGACGGGACGAACGAAGCGTCGACGCTGCCGTCCGCGTTGATTCGCGCAACGTTGTTGCGGGGTGTGCCGTCGTAGTTGAGGAACCAGCCGCCGATCAGAATCTTGCCGTCGGGTTGCAGGATCATCGCGCGCACGTTTTCGTCGGGGCCGGCGCCGGGGTTGAACGCCGGGTCGAGACTTCCGTCGGCGTTCAGCCGATGGAGGCGCGCAAACAGACCATTGCTGCCCGGAACCAAGCCGGCGACGAGGATCTTGCCGTCGGGTTGCACGACGATGTGCTCTGTGAGGCCGCCCGACAACGGCACGGCGAAGGCGTCGTCCAGGCTGCCGTCGGTATTGAGCCGCACCAGACGCCGTTGGCCGAAGATGTTCACCTCGTTGGCGAGGATCTTGCCGTCGGCTTGAAGCGCAAACGCCGCTCGGTTGCCATATTCCCCGCCGCCTTCGGGAAGGACGAAGCCCGCATCGAGCGTGCCGTCGGCATGAAGCCGCGCCAACCCCAGCGTGGTCGACGATCCGAGCAGCCGAACCCCGCCGCCCACGAGCACCTTGCCGTCGGGTTGGAGTGCGATGCCGTAAACGGTCGAGTCGTAGTCGAACGGCGAAGTGAACGCGGCGTCGGTGGTGCCGTCGACGTTGAGTCTGCCGATCCCACCACGCCGCGCGCTGTTCAGATGCGCAGGCCGACTGTCGGCGCCGAAGCCGACGAGCAGTTTGCCATCCGGTTGTCGGATGAGTGCGAACACGTGGTTGTTTTCACCTCCCCCGTTCGAGTCGAACGACGGGTCGCGGCTGCCATCCGGATCGAGTTGCACGATGCCTTCGGCGGTCAGCTCGTCGAAATTATCGAAGGTGCCGGCGACCACGATTTTGCCCGCCGCGTGCAGCGTGATGGCGAACACGTTTCGACTGCTATGCAGCGGAGTGAAATCGATCCGCGCCCCGGGGGTGTCGAAGGTCAGGTCGAGGGAGCCGTCCGCATTCAGTCGCGCGAGGCTGCCTCGCAGCGCCGGCGTCGTGATCCGAAAGTCGCCGCCGACCACGACCTTTTGGTCGGTCTGGAGGGCAAGCGCGACAATGGCGCCGGAGGACGCACGCCAGTCCGTAAAGCTCGCATCGCGGCTCCCAGCGGCGTCGACCCGTATGAGGCTGGCATTCTGGTTGAAGTCGACCGAGAGCAACCCACCCGCCACCAACACCTTGCCGTCGCTCTGCACGGCGAGTCCGAACACGATGCTCGCAAAGGAGATCCCGCTCGCGGAGCGACCGGTCGACGGATCTTCGGCATTGTAACCGGGATCGACACTGCCGTCGGCGTTGAGCCGCGCGAGGGCGTGCCGAGGCGTGAACCCGACCTCCCGGAACGAGCCGCCGATGACGATCTTGCCGTCGGTCTGCAGCGCGATCGCGTTGACGCCGCTGTTCGGCCCCCCGTAACTCGAACCGTCCGGCACGACGAACGATGGATCCAGGCTGCCGTTCGGATTCAGGCGCGCGATCTGCCCGTCCTTGTAGGACGAGCCGAAGCGAATTTTGCCGTTGTCGTACAGGAAGGCGCCGCCGACGAGGATCTGGCCGTCGGGTTGGATCGCGATGGCGAGTACGGACGAAAAGCCGTTGCCGGCATTCAGGGTCCGGGCGTCGAAGGAAGAGTCGAGCGAGCCGTCGGCGTTCAGCCGGACGAGGATCTCGCTGCTAGTGCGCACTCCGTTGCGAAAGCCACTATGACCCGCAACGCCCACCAAAATCTTGCCGTCGGCCTGCAAGGCCAACGCCTTCGCTGGCAGGTCGACGCGATGGGTACCCGCCACGATCTGACCGATGAAGTTTTGGTACACGATCGTCAGTCCGAGGCCGGGATCGAAGGTCGTGTCGCAACTGCCGTCCGCGTTGATACGCGCGATGTTGCGACGGGCGCAGCCTGCGAATGACTCGAATTCTCCGCCGACGATGATCTTCTGGTCGGGTTGGGTGACGACCGCATAGACACGGGGTGAGAGGATCCTGGTCACCGTCGCCCGGAAGGAGAGGTCGACGTCACCCAGTCCTCCCGCCGGCGTCGCCGTGGCTTGCGGGTTCGGAGTCTGCATCGTCGTCGATGTCGGTTGCGGCGTGGGGGTGTGGGGGGGCGTCGCGCCGGTGTGCGACGGCGTGGCGCTCGCCGGCGGCGTCGCGGTCACCGTTCGCGTCGGTGTCAGTTGCGGGGTCGCCGTCGAAGTGCGGACCGGCGTCGATGTCGGCGGAGGCGCATCGGTGACCGTGATGAAGGTCAGCAGGGGCACGAGATTCACGCGGCCCTGGTCGTCGGTCACGGTGAGACTCGCGAAATACTCGCCCGGCGCATCGTAGACGTGCTGGATCGTCGCGCCCGAGCCGGTGGTACCGTCACCGAAGTCCCACGCCCACTCGACGATCATTCCGGCGGGCGCGGTCGAGGCGCTGCCGTCGAAGTCGACCAGCAGCGCTGCCGGGCCCTCTTGCACCGACGCGGTGACGACATCGAGCGGTGCCAGCGCTTCCTCCTCGAGGAGCCCCTCCTGAACGAGCGCGTCCAGCTCCTCGATGCTTGCTTCATCGACGGGCGTGGTCGGCGGGGCTTCTTCCGCGCCGAGGGCACCGATGCCGCCGCCGCCACCGAAGACGAGGGCAGGCCAGTCGTTGAAGCCCGTCAAGACATCGGGCTGGATGTATCCGACCTTTTGTTTCTGTTTGTCACCTGCGGCGACAAGGGTGTCACATTGCCGGTCTGGCCCCGCCGAAATGGCGATGTCCGTGATTTCATCGTCACCCGCGGCGATGGTACTCAGCATGTCGTCGTCGCCTTGCTCCACGCAGATGCCGTCACCGTTGATGTCCTCCACGACGGGGGTCGGGCTCACCGCGCCGTCGCAATTCCAGTCAAGCGCGGGCGCCGGTAGGAACACCTTGTTGTAGGTCTTCGGGTGGTTGAGGCACGCGTTCGTGGCGGTATTGGGGTTCGTGAGATCGTTCCACGTAGTGAGGCGCTTCGTCGGGTCCATGATGCCGTCGGCCTCTTTGAGGCTCGTCTCGTCCAACGGCGGAAGGGCGGCTCGGGAATAGTCGAGCCTTCGTTGCTTTCCGGTGGGGCTGAGAAGGCCGGCCTTCTGGAAGCGATAGTTCATGATGCTGAGGTAGTTGGGCTTTTTGTTGATCGTGTCGCTGCCGCCATGCGGGAGGCCGAGATTGTGTCCGAGCTCGTGCATGAACGTACCAGCCTGCTCGATCGTGGTACCGCCCGGGGTTAGTCCCTTGCCGAGCGTGACGACAAAGTCGGTGCCGGCTCTGGAGCGAGAAACTCCGCTATTCGGAAATCCGCCCAGTGCATTGGCGAACACGGCATAGTGGAAAACGCCGTTCCTCTTGGCAGGGTTGAAGTACGCGTCCTTCATGGCATCGACGTCGCCCCAGTCGTAGCTTTCTTCCGTAAGATCGTCCCCGTCGAGCAGCCGGGAGCCGAGGAACTCACTGAACGGCACCTCGCCGGCTTTGGTGAAATTCCCCCACTTCTTACGACGGACGGGATCCATGATGCCTTCTTGGTCGCCGACGTCGATGTGGATACTGATGCCGCGCTTGTGGTCGAGATTGTCGACGGGTGCGGCGGCGAAGGCGTCGATCACCTGCTTGATCGCCCTGGGGTCCGGATAGATGAGCACTCCGGGTCGACTCGGATCGGGTCCCATCCAATCCACGTGGACGAAGACGTCTTTGTGGAGCGGGTTGGCGCCCATCGCTTTCAGATCGATGAACTCGCCGTCGATGGTGACGCCGTTCTTCTCCCAATCGTCGGGCAGTCCGTCGCCGTCGGAATCGAGCGCCTCGTAGACGTACGCGTGGCCCTGGTTCGCTCTGCCGTCGACGTCGTGCCCCGGCGCGCCGACGATGATCGTCCCGCCGCTGATCGCGACCGAATAACCGAAGACGTCGCCCGCCTGGCCGGCGCTCGCGATGAGCTTCTGGTGCTGCTTCCATGATGGATTCTCGAAGGGCCCTTCACGTTTGAATACGTAGGCCGCGCCCTGACGGTCCTTGGTTGCGATGTCCGTCGAGGATGCACCAACGACCACCGTATCCCCGGACATGGCGACCGCGTAGCCGAACGTATTCCCAGCCGCGGTGTCGTTGGCGGCGAGTACTTGGAGCTCGTTCCACGCCAAGCCGATACGGCGATAGACGTACGCTAAGCCATCGATCGTGGAGGTCTCTGGCAGGTACGTGCCGACGACTGCAAACACGCCACTGACCGCGACCGAAATGCCGAAATGGTTCCCAGCCGCTCCGATGCTGCCAGTCAAGTGCGCCGGCTCGGACCAACCGTCCCCGGTGCGGACGAAGGCGTACGCTTGTCCTTCGTCTACGTGCGTTTCTCCGAAGCTGACGACGTCGTGATAGGGGGCGCCGATGATGACGGTGTCGCCGCTGATCGCAACGGAGGTCCCGAACTCGTCCTCGCGCTTGCGATCATCCGCGAGGAACAAGCTTTTCTGGGTCCACCCTCCGTCACGAGTAAACTCGAACGCCGCTCCCTGGTGCAGCTCGTGGAAGAAGAGGCCGGAGCCAGGCGCACCGATGATGGCCGTGTCGCCGCTGATCGCGACAGCGCTGCCGAACAGACGGACGAGTTGTTCGTTGGCAGCGGCGGCGAATATTCGTTTGTGCAGTTCCCAGGACCCGCCGTTGTTCAGATAGATGTACGCTGCGCCCGGCGCGTTCACGGGGTCGGCGTCCGGATGCCGCGCGAGCGGATCCCCGATGATGGCCGTGTTCCCGCTGATGGCGACGGCTCGGCCGAAATGGGCGCTCCGCTGGTCGTCGCCTTCGAGCGTGGCTTGGAGCACCCACGTCGATTGCTCCGTCGGGGTCGCGGCTCCCTTGCGCACGAAGACGAAGACTTTGCCGTCGGTGGCAAGTGTTTCGTGAAAGTCGCCGACGATGGCGGTGGTGCCGCTGACCGCGACGGAAAAGCCGGCGTCCTCGCGCGCGATGAGTTCGCCAGTGAGCGTTTTCCGGTGTTCCCACACGAGCGGGTCCACGACGATGGGGTACGTCGCGTTTCGGTCGTCCACTTCCAGGACGACCTCGCGCCGGCTCACATGCATTCGTGCCGCAAGGTCATGCCCCGTCGCGTCCCACGCCCGCAGATGGTCGTACGTAACCGCGTGCCGGCCGCTCTGGTCTTTCAGATGGAGAGCCTGCCCGTCGGGGCTCATCTCACCCTGCAGATCGCCGCTCAAGCGAAGATTCAAACGCAGCCAGCGCGATACGTCCGCGCGGACCGTGCGTCCCGAGCCGGGAGGAGCGGGAAGCGTGAAGCCTTGTTCCAACCCCTGCGGCGTGTTCACGTACCATTCGACCAGAGCAGGGGACCCGAGACGGCCATCCACGTGCTTGTTGATCTCGATGCGATTGTCCCGCACCGTCATCTCGCCCGACGTCACGGATCTCACGTCGTCGCCGTAGCCGTAGCTCGTCAGCTCGAAACCGACCTGCCAGTTGCGGCCCGCGACGTGGACTCCGGCGCCCGTGAATGAAGCTCGCGAATGCTCGGCCGGGTTCAGCGCCTCGTATGTGCTTTCACCGTTCAGCGGCGCCACGCGATTGATGCGGTACCTCGCCTTTGTCACTGCCGCCGCGAGTGAATCGTACGTGCCTTGCTGCTTGAGGTGGGTGACGGCTTCCGCGCCCCGCAACGACACGGGTGCGGGCGCGATCGTGTTGCGACTCTGCGCCTCGGTCGCCGGCGGCGCCATCGCGAAGACGAGGACCGAGAAGAGCCATGCGATGGCGACGTGACGATTGCGATCGCGTTTCGCTACGACCGCGCCCTGTCGGACCAATCGCCGCCACATCGGCACGCTGCCTCGACGGCGCCACAGGCGGAAGCGGACCGGCATGGACGCCCTCCTTCATTGCGTCGGAGGGGTTCCTGGTTGAAGCTTGGAGAGACCGCGCATCCAGCGGCCTCCGAGGCGTGCCGACGCTACCCCCCTGTACGGCGGGGTGTCAACGAAGCCGGCCGCAGGTGGCGTTGGCGCCATGGCATCGTCCCCAGCACCCGCCACCGCGCTGTGCCCTGACGCGTCAGTGGGTGGCATATTGAGCGGACGGCACGCTCGCGTGCTGCTACGGCCGGATCGGCGCACGTAGCAGATCTGGTTGGACACCAGGAGAAGCGGATACGAGTCGGCGTTGAACGCGACGACATGTCCCTGACCGGCGGCAGTTCAGGCCTCGGTGGACACCTCAAAACCGGCCAATGGTCGACGGCTGAAAAGCGGCCAATGGCGAGCGGCCCAGACGGGTTCGTCGCTCTCTACGCCGCCGATCCTTCGGCGTGCAAGTCGGTGCCG
>Ga0163144_10012083_pt1 | contig 18189 bp, 18 predicted proteins | sample OliLak19BULKMAT1_FD_123175 | JGI IMG/M metagenome (GOLD analysis project Ga0163144, IMG submission 123175) | Freshwater microbial mat bacterial communities from Lake Vanda, McMurdo Dry Valleys, Antarctica - Oligotrophic Lake LV.19.BULKMAT1 | ecosystem: Environmental > Aquatic > Freshwater >... | reverse complement strand
CGTATGCGCCCCGACCGCATCGTCGTCGGCGAGTGCCGCGGCGGCGAGTCGCTCGACATGCTTCAGGCGATGAACACGGGCCATGAAGGCTCGCTCGCGACGCTTCACGCCAACACGCCGACCGAATCTATCAGCCGTCTCTCGGCGATGTGCCTGATGTCGGGCATCGAGCTGCCGATGAACGTGCTCATCGACATGATCTCGAGCGCCGTGCATATCTTCATTCAGATCACGCGCTTCGCCGACGGCAAGCGCCGCGTAACCTACATCTCCGAGTGCACGGGCCGCGACGGCACGCGCGTCATCACGAAGGATATCTATCGCTTCATCCAGACGGGCATGGACGAGAAGGGCACGAGCTTCGGCTACTTCACGGCTATGGACTACGTCCCGCACTGCTACGCTGAGATTCAGCTCAAGGGCCTGCCGGTGCCGCCCGAGGCGTTCATGAGCGAGCGCACCAAGAAGAAGAAGGGCCTGCCCAACGCGATCGACGACATGCTCAAGCTCGGCCTGGTCGTCCCGGACGACGCCGAGGCCGTGGCCACGCATACGAATCAAGGGGGGCACTGACGTGATGAAGCTGCTTCCGTTGCTTCTTTTGCTCGCCGCGATCCCTTCGAGCGCGCAGATCTTCAGCCGCGAGGAGATCGTGTTTCTCGTCGGCTCGGGAAAGTCCGCCGCGCCCGGCCAGCCGAAGGTCGAGGGCGCGATCACGCGCACCCAGGTCTTCTATCATTACTTCAAGAGAGATCGGGATGCGAGCCTGAAGATCCCGAAATGGGTCGACCAGACCCTCGAGGCGATGCTCAAGCGGCCGGTCTGGCAGGACCCCGACGAGGGCATCCTGAACGAGGCGCAGCTGTGGCAGGCGCCGGCGTCCGTGCTTTACGAGTTCTTCGAGCTCGTCCGCAAGAGCCTGCCGCCCTCCGACGGCGGCCAGCTGCTGCCGCCCGGCAGCCTGATCAAGGACTACGAGGATAAGCGCATCCGCTTCCAGATGTCCCTCGACCGCCTCGTGCGCGCGAAGCTCGGCGACTCTCTCGGCGGGCGCGGACGGTCGGTCATCGCCCATTTCGAGCTGATCAACAAGCAGTACGACAGCGTCATGGACGGGCTCGTCAACGGCGACACGCAGCGCTACAAGGACGCCGTCATCGCGATGGCCGCCCTGATGAACGGCGCGTTCGAGACGCTCCAATCCACGCCGCGCGGCTTCAAGTTCCAGCAGGGCGACTCGAAGGGCTCCCAGGCGGCCGCGATTGTGTTCAAAATGATCGGGATCGGGCTGATCATCGCCTGCGCCTGGACGATCGGCTCGCTCAACGAGCGAAAGATCTCCGAGGGCTGGGAGCGCTACAAGGTCAAGGCCAAGGAATGGGCGCACGAGTACGAGCGTCAGTTCATCGTGATCCGCATCCACTACCTCGTTGGAGGGCCGATGGTGCTTGGCCTGATCATGGGGCTGCTGACGTTCGATCCGTTCGGCTTCATCATCTTCACGGGCTTCGGCATCTACGCGGGGCTGACCATTCCCGGCTGGCTCCTGCTCAACATCCGCTTCCGCCGCGGCCAGAAGTGCGAGGCCCAGCTCATGGACGCGATGATCCTGATGTCCAACGGGCTCAAGTCGGGCATCGACCTGATCGGCTGCCTCGAGATGGTGCAGCGCGACAGCCTGCCGCCGATCTCCGAGGAGTTCGGCCTCTGCATCAAGAACTATCAGCTCGGCACCGCGCTCGAGCGCGCGCTCGAGGGCGTCGAGGAGCGCGTGCAGAGCCGACTGCTCTCGTACATGATCAAGGCCGTCGTCATCCAGCGCAGCGTCGGCGGCAACCTGACCAAGATCTTCGACCGCATCGTCGACAACATCCGCGAGGAGTCGAAGCTCGCCGAGAAGACCGCGGCGATGACGGCGCAGCAACGCATCCAGGCCATCGTCGTCGGCGTCATGCCCTGGATCATGCTCATCATCATGTTCCTGTTCCAGCCTGAGCCGATGAAGGAGTACTACTTCAGCGGCCTGGGCGTGGCCACTCTCGCCTTCTGCACCATCTGGATCGGCATCGGCATGAAGATCGTCAACAAGCTCGGGGACATCAGCGTCTGATATGACACCCATCGACCCGATGATGCACTACATACTGCTCGCGGTCGGAGTGCTGGGCTCCGTCGCCGCGTATACCGCGGCGAGCCGCCTCTTCGCGCCGCCGGCCGACGCCGACGAGGGCGACCTCTCGAAGCTCGCGAAGAAGGAGGTCGGCACGAGCTCCGCGTTCTCGTCGCTCAACCCCCACGGCACGTTGCTCGAGAAGCTCGACCTTTTCCTGCTCAAGACCTTCCACCTCGACGTGAAGCTCGAGGAGCTCCACATGATGATGGGGCGGCCGCAGAAGCCGACGCCCCTCGAGATGCTGCATCTGAAGGAGATGCTTTGCGCGGGCCTTGTCATCGGCCTCTACTTCCTGATGGATTCCGCCGTCATCGCCATGTTCGGCGTCATCGGCTTCTTCATCCCGGACTCGCTGTTCCAGGGCAAGATCCGGACGCGCCAGGCCGACATCATGCGCAACTTCCCGACGATGGTTGACCTTATGGCGCTGACCATCGAGGCCGGCCTCGACTACATGGCGGCCATCGAGCGTATTCTCAAGAACGTCCGGCAGAACCAGCGCACGGAGCTCGAGAACGAGCTCCAGAAGATGATCAATGAGGTTCAGCTCGGCTACACGCGCCGCGACGCGCTCAAGCGTCTCGCGATGCGCACGGGCGTGCCCGAGATCCGCTCGTTCGTGGGCCTCATCATCCAGTCCGATGAGCTCGGCACGAGCCTCGTGGAGCTGCTGCGCAACTACGCCGCGGACATGCGCTTTCGCCGCCTCAACAAGGCCGAGAAGCTCGCGGCGCAGGCCGCGACCAAGATGCTCATCCCGCTCTTCATCTTCATCTTCCCGACCGTGTTCATCATGATGCTCGCGCCCATGATGAAGAGCCTCGTCTCCGGAGGCCTCGGGTTCTGATGAAACGGCCTCTTCTCGCCGCCCTGCTCGCTCTCGCCGCGGCGGCGTCCGCGCGCGCCGGCGACACCAAGGTCCACGACGCCGAGGGGCTGTTCCTCGACATGTCGAAGCTCAACCTGGGCACGATCTCCTCCGAGGACGACAAGAAGAAGTACATCTACACGATTCAGCTTGAGAAGTCGCGCGTCACACGCAAGACGCTCAAGAACGTCTACGAGAACGCCTTCGACCTCTACAAGAACGGCCAGTACGAGGCCGCCAACGACCTCACGCGCAAGATCCTCTCGATCGACCCCGGCTATTCCGATGCCTCGATCCTCAACCGCGCGACAATCGACCTCAAAGGCTCGACCAAGCCGCGCGTGTCCGAGCGCCGCCTCATCGAGGAGCGCTTTGAGGAGGGCATGGCCCTCTATCGCCAGGGCCGCCTCGTGGAAGCGGCCCAGCGCTGGGAGGAGTGCTCGAAGCTCTCGCCGGGCAACCTCAAATCCCATTATTGGCTGCGCAAGGCGCGCACCGAGATGGCCGAGGAGCATTACCGCAAGGGCAGGCAGGCGTACCGGCAGCATCGCTTGCGCGAGGCGCTCGACCAGTGGTACGCGGCGCTCGTGCTCAATCCTCGCTACCCCCGGTTAACGGTCGAATTGGCGAAGGTGGAAGCCGAGTCCCGCGAGCAGGACGCGAACGAGAAGCTCCAGGCCGCGCTGAACCTCTACAGCCAGGGCCTCGTGCTCGAGTCCCTGAAGATGCTGGACGCGGTGCTCGAGTCGGGCCCCGGCAACGTGAAGGCCCAGAAGCTCCAGGCCGAGATCCGCGCCGAGGTCGCCAATCAGCACGTCGCCGAGGGCCGCCGGTTCTACGAGTCGCGCCAGTACGACAAGGCCATCGGCGAGTGGAAGCACGCCGTCGAGTACGGCTACGATCCGAAGTCCGCCGACCAGCTCATCGCTCGCGCGAAGGAGCAGACGCGCCGCGAGTCCGCCGCGAGAGCGCGCGCCGTCGAGGTCGCCAAGGTCCGCGAGGAGGACAAGAAGAAGCAGGCCGCCGATGAGGCCGCGGCCGCCGCCGAGACGAAGAAGAAGGAGGAGGAGGAGAAGGCCAAGGCCGCCGCCGCGGGCCAGGCCGCCCCGACCGGCCAGACTGGAGCGCCTCCGCCCCAGAACACGGAGAGCAATAGGCAGGCCTCGCAGCAGTCCTACCTCGAGGGCGTCATCTACTATCAGAAGGGCGACTACGAGAAGGCGCGCGACAAGTGGCTGCACGCCAAACAGCTCGACCCGGGCAACTCCGACGCCATCGCGGGCCTCGAGAAGATCGAGAAGCTGTACGGCGCGGGGAACTAGATGAAGCTCTCCGCCAAGTGGTTCCTATGGTTCACCGGGATCGGCATCTACGTCATGTGCCTGGGCGGGATTTTCTACTACAACCTCTTCAAGTGGACCTTCGACGAGAAGCTCAAGCAGGAGTCCATCGACATGGTCCGCCTGTACGCGCCGACCCTCATCGAGGGCCTGTCCCGCAACCAGGGCGTGATCTCGATGCCCGAGTTCGACACGGTGAGCCGCTTTTCGAAGGACGACCGCATCGCGGCGCTGCTGTACCTCAACAAATACGGCGAGGTCCGCTGGTTCAAGGACCCGTCGATGATGACCAAGACCTTCGACGACTTCGTCAAGCAGGTGAGCCTGCCGACGGACGCGATCGAGCAGGCCTGGCTCGCGAAGACGCCGATCGTGCGCGCGGTTCCGAACATGCCGCTCTACGACATCGCGATCCCGCTCGCGCTGCGAGGAGAGGTCCTCGGCATCCTCAACATGCAGATCAGCCGCGAGGGCGTGGTCAAGGTCATCAACAAGGCCATGCACAAGTACGCGGTGGGCGCCGTGGGCGTCCTGCTGCTGCTCGGCATCCCCCTGTACTTCTTCCTGCACCATTTCGTGCTGAATCCGATCCTGAACCTGCGGGACGCGATCGAATCCATCTCGTTTAAGAATCTGGAGCTCAAATTCCCAGCCCGCAACGACGAGATTGGGGAGCTGGCCGGCGCGATCAACATTTTCCTGTCCAAAGTGAAGGCGGAGATCGCCAACTCCATGGTCAAGGAGAAGCAGCGCGGCCTCGCCGAGGCTCGCTGGTGGGAGTCGATCTTGAAGGCCGTCGTCTCCAAGAACCACCGCGCGATCGTCGTCGACGAGGACAACAGCGTGCTCTACACGAATTTCCCGATCACGGGCACCGTGACGACCGACGGCAAGCTGCATCTGCTCGACGTCATCGACAGCCAGCAGCAGGACGTGCTGCGCCTTGTCGGCGTGGCGCTCGACCGCCCCAACCAGGTCGTCGAGGCGGACACCATGTTCAAGTCCGAGCCCTGCCACGTGAAGGCCGTCCATCTCGAGGAGGAGGGGGAGCTGCGACGCACGCTCATCCTGTTCGAGACGAAGACGGTCGGCGCGCGCATTTAACCGGCGACTGTTTCCGGAAACAGTTGGACCTCCGGGGCCCTGTGATTTTCATATGATGGGGCTATCATGGCCCAGGATTTCTCGAAGGATCTCGACCGCATCCGCACCGGCATCGACGAGGTGGACAACGGCATCGTCGCTTTGCTCGCGCGGCGCCGCGGGCTCGTGATCGAGCTCGCGAAGATCAAGAAGGTGCTCGACGTGCCCATTTACGACCGCAAGCGCGAGCAGGCGCTCGTCGACCGCGTGAAGAAAGCCGGCGCCGAGCAGAAGCTCAACGAGGAGTTCGTCGAGGTCCTCTTTCGCCTCATCGTGATGAACTCCAAAGAAGTGCAGTACCATGAAAGTCAGTAGCCGGTCAGCGTCCGTCGCCGAGTCCCGCACTTTGCGGCTCTCGACCGAGGCCGCGCGGCTGCGCGCCGAGGGCGCCGACATCCTAAGCCTGCTCGAGGGCGAGCCCGATCTTCCTGTCCCCGCGGCCGTGATCCGCGCGACCGAAGAAGCGCTGCGCGCCGGGCGCACGAAGTACTCGGCCTCCGCCGGGCTGCCGGAGTTGAGGGCCGCGCTGGCGCGAAAGCTCCGGGACGTCAACGGCGTCTCCGCCGATCCGGCGAATATTCTCGTGACGAACGGCGCCAAGCAGGCCGTTTACGAGGTTCTGCAGGCGCTGTGCGAGCCGGGCGACGAGGTGCTCATCCCCGCTCCTTGCTGGGTCACCTTCCCGGAGGCGGTCAAGCTCGCGGGGGGCGTGCCCGTGCTGGTGCCCTGCGGCGCCGATCACCAGCTCGACCTGGCGGCGCTCGAGGCGGCGGCCGGGCCAAAGACCCGCGCGATCATTCTGAACACGCCGAACAACCCGACGGGCGCCGTCTATCCGACGGCCGCGCTGCGCGCGGTCGTAGCACTCGCGGACAGGCGCGGCCTGACGATCGTCTCCGATGAGGCGTACGAGTCGCTCGTGTACGATGGGGCTCACGTCAGCATCGCGTCGCTGGGCGCGACGGCGGCCGAGCGCACCGTCACGATCCAGACCTTTTCGAAGTCCTTCGCGATGACGGGCTTCCGCGTCGGCTGGCTGACGGGGCCGGCCGAGCTCATCGAAGCCGTCGCGCGCATCCACGGACACGTGACCGGCAACGCGTGCACGTTCGCGCAGGCGGGCGCGCTCGCCGCGCTGTCGCTGGGGGACGCGCACCGTGCGTCCTGGCGCGACGCGCACCGGGTCCGCCGAGACGCCGCCTACGAGCGGGGCTCCAAGCTCTTCGCCTGCGTGAAGCCGCACGGCGGCCTGTTCCTGTTCGCGGACGCGCGCCGGTACCTCGGCGCCAAATTCGCGGACTCCGAGGCGCTCGCGGCCCACCTGCTCGTCAAAGGGCGCGTCGCCGTCGTCCCTGGCTCGGCTTTCGGCCGCGAGGGTTTCTTGCGCCTGAGCTTCTCCGCTTCCGAGGCGGCGCTGCGAGAGGGCTTCGCCCGCATCGAGGCCGCGCTGTGAACGTCGGCCTGATCGGCTTCGGCCGCCTGGGCCGCCTACTGGCACTTCGTTTCAAGGGCGATGTAAAAATTCACGTCTATGACCCGACGCTCGACGCGCGCAAGGCGAAGGCGCTGGGGGCCGTGCCCTCGTCCTTGGCCCAGGCGTGCGCGCAGGACGTCGTCGTGCTGTGCGTGCCGATGGCGGCCTTCGAAGGCGTCGTACGCCGCATCCGGAGCTTGGTGCGCCCCGGCGCGCTCGTCGTCGACACCTGCTCGGTCAAGGGCGCCCCGGTCCGCGCGATGAAGCGCTGGCTGCCCAAGAACGTGAGCCTGCTCGGAACGCACCCGAACTTCGGCCCGGACAGCGCCGCGGAGTCGCTCGAGGGACGCACGATCGTGCTGTGCCGCGCGCGCATGCCCGACGCGCTCTACCGCCGCGCCAAGCGGGCGCTCACGCGCAAAGGCCTGCGCGTTGTCGAGCTGACGCCGCGCGAGCACGACCGGCGCATGGCCTCCTCCTTGATCCTCACGCACTTCGTCGGCCGCGGGCTCATCGCCTACGGGGCGAAGACGACGGGCGTGGACACCGAGGGCTACAAGCGCCTGCTGCGCATACTCGAGACGGTGCAGAACGACAGCTGGCAGCTGTTTGAGGACATGAACCGCTTCAACGAGTTCGCGGCGCCGATGCGCCGGCGGTTTCTCGCCGCTATGAAAGAGACCGATAGAAGAGTGACTTCTTGAAAATCGCGTACCAAGGCGTTCCCGGCGCGTACAGCGAGGCCGCCCTCCTTCTGCATTTCGGCGCCGGTTCCGAGCCCCTCGGCTTCGCCTTCAGCGAGCAGGTCTTCGACGCGGTCGAGGACGGCCGGGCGGACTTCGGCTTCGTGCCCGTCGAGAACAGCATCGCGGGCGCGGTCGGCGTGAACACGGACCTGCTCCTCGAGCGGAAGGTTTACGCGACGGCGGAGGCTTACCTGCCGATCGAGCATTGCCTGCTCGCGCGCCCCGGTGCCCGGCTCGAGGAGATCGAGTCGGTCTACTCGCATCCGATCGCGCTCGCGCAATGCCGCGTGTTCCTCAACGCGCGCGGCCTGAAGGCCGTTCCCGAGTACGACACCGCTGGCGCCGCCGAGCTCGTCGCCAAGCGCGGGCTTCCGGGGGACGCCGCGATCGCCTCGCGCCGCTGCGCCGAGGTTTACGGCCTCGACGTGCTGTCGTCGGACATCCAGAGCGAGAGGGGAAATTTCACGCGCTTCCTCGCCTTCTGCCGCGAGAGCGACGTCGCGGGCGGCGGCCGGCTCGAGAAGACCACCTTGGCGTTTTCCGTGCATCATCATCCCGGCGCGCTGCTCGAATGCCTCAGGCTGTTCGCCGACCACTCGATCAACCTGACGAAGCTGGAGTCGCGCCCCATCGCGTCGGACCCGTTCGAGTATTCGTTCTTCGTCGATATCCTAGGCGGGGCCGGCGACGCGCCCGTCGCCGCGGCCCTCGCGGAGCTGCGCGCCGCGGCCCGGCACGTGAAGGTCCTGGGCTCCTATCCGCTCGCGCAGCGCCCTACTTCCGCGACGCGCCCAGGATAAGGCGCTTCGTCTCCTCCCAGCCCAGGCAGCCGTCGGTGATCGAGACGCCGTAGCGCAGCCGTCCGCCCAGGTCCTGGCGCCCCTCGAAGAGGTTGCTTTCGAGCATGAGGCCCGCGATGGCGGAGCCGCCGGTGCTCACCTGGTCGAGGCACGCGTCGAAGACCCCCGACTGGCGGCGATAGTCCTTGCTTGAGTTTCCGTGGCTGCAGTCCACCATCAGGCGCGGATTTAGGTCCGCCATGCGCAGCTTCTCGGCGCAGTAGAGAACGGAGGCGCGGTCGTAGTTCGGCTCGCGCCCGCCGCGCAGGACGACGTGGCAGGTCTTGTTGCCGCGCGTGCGGTACACCGACACGCGGCCGTCGGGATCGACGCCGAGGAAATGGTGGGGCGCGGCCGCGGATTTGATCGCGTCGAGCGCCACCTTGACGTCGCCTTCCGTCCCGTTCTTGAAGCCGACCGGCGTTGAGAGCCCGCTCGCCAGCTCGCGATGGGTCTGAGACTCCGTCGTGCGCGCCCCGATCGCGTGCCAGCTGATCAGGTCCGACAGGTATTGCGGCGAGACGGGGTCGAGGGCCTCGGTCGCCGCCGGCAGCCCCAGCCCGGTCACGCGCAGCAGCAGCTTGCGAGCGGCCTTGAGGCCTTCCTCGATGTGAAAGGACCCGTCCATGCGCGGATCGTTGATGAGGCCCTTCCAGCCGACCGTGGTGCGGGGCTTCTCGAAATACACGCGCATCACGAGCACGAAGCGGTCCTTCACCTTCTCGGAAAGCTCGCGCAGGCGCTCGGCGTACTCGAACGCGGCCTTCGGATCGTGGATCGAGCAGGGCCCGACGACCATGAAGAGGCGCTCGTCCTTCCCGTCGAGGATGGCGCGGATCTCGCGGCGGCCGCGGTCGACGGTCTCGAGCGCGCGCTTCGGCGCCGGCAGCAGCTTGTGCACCTGCCGGGGCGCGGGCAGCGAATGGTGGCCCGTGATGTTCGTGTCGACGAGTTTCGCCATGAGGATTCAGTGTAGCGCGATACCGCGGGACCGTCAAGCGCGCGTCGTGGAAAAGATGTACAAGTAGGAGACAAAAGCGTCAAGGGCTTGTCAAAGCGTCCCGCTTCTGTTATTCTTGCCGGGCCGATAGACGCTATTAAGGAGATTGGAATGAGCTACCGAGTGAAAAGAATCGATCCTTATTGGTTCAAGCACCCCGTCCTCCCGATCGCCGTTTTCCTCGGCGCCGCGCTCGCGCTGGGCGCGGGCTTTGCCGACAAGCCGCCTGTCGCGATCCTCGGCGCGCTCATCGCCGCCGTCGCGATCCTGATCTCCACCCGGCCCGCGATCACCGGGACCGTGATGCTGCTCGGCCTCCTCGGCGGGCTCGTCACGTTCGTGATCTCCCCGAACGCGTCGAACGCGGGCCTGAGCGCCATGCAGAAGGCGATGTCGGTCGGCTTCTACACCTTGTTTTACGCAGTCCTCACGGAGGGCGCCTTGTTGCTGCTCGCCGTCGTCTACAACTTCTTCGCCGCGATCAGCTCTCTCGGCGGCCTCAGCCTCGAACTCGAGGATGAGGGCGGGACCGAGGAATAGCCCCTCAATGAGAACCAGCGTTGTCTACGGCTCCCGCGAGCCCAACCGCGCGGCCGTCATCCTCGAGGCCCTTCAGGCCGCGGGCATGACCGTCACCGTCGCCCAGAAAGCCAAGGAGGTCCAGGGCTTGCTGGCGCATCGCGGCTGCGACCTCCTGATCATCGGCCAGAAGCTCGTCGACGAGGACGGCGTGGACCTCGTCAAGCAGCTGCGCGCGAAGGGACCGGCCCGGCAGATGCCGATCGTGGCGCTTGTCGAGCACGCCGATCAGCCGGCGGCCTCCTCGACCCCGTCCAAGCACGCGTACGCTTTGTTCGGCCGCTCGGGACCGGCTTCGTCGCCGAACCAGAGCTCCGCGAAGGACCGCGTCTCCCAGCGCCTCGCGTTCTTCCAGGCGGGCGCCGACGAGTGCCTGTCGCTCAACTGGGACGCCGCCGAGTGCCTCGCCCGCATCAAGGCGGTGCTCCGCCGCACGCAGGTCAACGCCTCCGAAGAGATCATAAATATGGGCGAGATTGAGCTCAACCTCACGAGCTACACCCTCCACATTTCGAAAAAGCGCGTGCCGCTGACCTCGAAGGAGCTCGACCTGCTCTACGTGTTCCTGAGCTCCTCGAACCGCGTGCTGTCCCGCCCTTACCTGATCGAGCGCGTGTGGGGCTACAACTATTTCGGTTCGCCGCGGACCGTCGACGTGCACGTGCGACGGCTTCGCGAGAAGCTCGGCGTCGCGGCGAAGTACATCACGACCATCCCCTGCGTCGGCTACAAGCTCGTGCCGCCCGGCGCGGAGATGCGGAGGTAACATGGCCAAGCTTCCCAAACTGCTCATCATCGACGACGACGCGCACCTCCGCGAGAGCCTCGCCGAGGTCCTCGAGCTTGACGGCTTCGAATGCCACCAGGCCGGCGCGGCCAAGGAAGGCATCGCGGCCGCGGTCAAGATCGATCCCGACGCCGTGATCATGGACATCCAGCTTCCCGACTCGTCGGGCTTCCAGATCTGCCAGGAGCTGCGCAAGCGCTCCAAGATCACGATCCTGATCATGATGACCGGACGCTTCCTCTCGTCGGAGGAGAAGAAGCAGGGGTTCGAGCTGGGCGCCGACGAGTACATCACGAAGCCCTTCGACCTCGCGGAGCTCTCGGCTCGCATCAAGCAGCTCTTGTCGCGCAACGCGGCGAAAGGATAAATAGGGACGCCCCCGCGCAACAAATTCGTTTTGCTGGTAAGGCATAATTTGGGCACGGAACGATAACCCATGGCCTCCACCAGGAACCGCGGCAAGCTCGCCTACAAGATTCTCTTTTGGTTCCTGCTCATTTCGCTCGCCCCGATGATCTTCGTCGGCTGGCACCTCGTCGGGATCACCCAGCAGTCCCTGCGCAAGGAGACTTTGGCGATGCAGGAGTCCCTGGCGGTCGGCTTTTCCGACACGACCTACAAGTACGTCACCACGTTCCGCAACGTGCTGACCGAGACGGCGGGCCTCGAGGACTTCGTCTCGATGAACCCCGTCAAGCAGCAGCAGTATCTGAACCGGATCCTTCAGATCCATTTCGCGGTGCTCGAGTTGTCGGTCCTCAACGATAAGGGCGCCGAGGTCCTTCGCCTCGGCCGCTTCCTGGGCCCGAATCCCGACATGCGTGATTTTCGGGGGGAGGATCTCTTCACGGGCGCCATGAGCCCGCGCGGGCAGTTCATCGGACGCCTCGAGCGCTTTCAAGGGCTGTACCCGACGGTCACCATCTCCGTGCCGATCATGGACCAGCGCGTGCAGCCGGCGAGGGCCGTCGGCGTCGTCGCGGCCCGCGTGAGCCTCAACGGGCTCTCGACGATGCTCGCGATGGAGTTCCCGGCCTCGGGCAAGAGCCAGGCCGCCGTGATGACGCGCGACGGCTTCCTGATCGCCCACTCCGACCCGCGCGAAATCTATCGGCCCGACGCACGCATGCCGCCCGAGGTCGAGAAGGTTCTCACCTCTCAAGACAACGTGAAGGGCGGCGGGGAAATCGGCCTCGAGGGCGGCAAGCGTCTTCTCGGCGCCTTCAGCCTCATCGACAAGCTCGATTGGATCGTCTACGTTCAGCAGCCCGTCGAGGCCGCCTATCAGACCGCGGCGGACATGAAGGCTCAGATCTTCCGCGTGCTTATCTGGGTCGTCCTGTTCACGGTGCTGCTCTCGCTCGCCGTCGCCGGCCACATCACGCAGCCGATTCGAATTTTAAAGGAGGCCGCCGACCGCCTCGGAAAAGGGCAGTTCGAGGACCTGCCCGAGGTCGTGACGACGAACGACGAGATCGGCGACCTCGCGCAGACCTTCCTCGGCATGAGCGAGTCGCTCAAGGAGAAGACCGGCGAGCTGATCCACGCGAAGCAGGAGCTCGAGAAGTTCACGAAGTTCCTCGAGAAGCGCGTCGACTCCCGCACGCGCGAGCTCAAGGCCGCGCAGGACGAGCTCATCAAGAAGGAGCGCCTCGCCGCGATCGGCCAGATGGCGTCCGTCGTCGGCCACGAGATCCGCAACCCGCTCGCGGTCATCAACAACTCGATCTACTTCATCAAGACGAAGCTCGGCACGGCGGGCGAGCCCGACGCGAAGGTCACCAAGCACATCAAGATCATCGAGTCGGAGATCCAGCAGGCCAACGGCATCATCAACGAGATCCTGACGTACTCGCGCCAGCGCGAGCTGCAGCTCGAGAAGGTCCGCATCAACGACTGGCTCGAGGAGGTGCTGTCGGTCTACCCCTTCCCTCCGCACGTCCAGGTCGACAAGCTGTTCGACCCGGCGAACCCCCCTGTCGAGATAGACAAGACCGAGATGCAGCAGGCGGTGCGCAACCTCGTGGGCAACGGCGTCGAGGTGATGCCCGCCCCGAAGGGAGGCAAGGTCACCATCCGCACGGTGATTCCCGAGGCCGGCTGGGTGCGCATCGACATCTCGGACGCGGGCAGCGGCATCCCGCAGGACGTGCTGGACAAGATCTTCGCCCCGTTCTTCACGACGAAGGCGCGCGGCACGGGCCTCGGCCTGGCCGTCGTGCGCAAGGTTGTGGACCACCATAAAGGTAAAGTAGACGTGGAAAGCACGGTCGGGGTCGGCACGACCTTCAAGCTGTACATTCCGACGGCTTCCTGAGGCAGACATGAAAGGAAAGATACTGATCGTCGACGACGACGCGAACATGCGTGAAAGCGTCAGCGATAATTTGGAGGTCTCGGGCTACGAGACGGCCCAGGCCTCGAGCGCCGCGGAGGCCGTCGCCCAGGTCAAGAAGACCCAGTTCGACGTCATCCTGATGGACTACAACCTCACCGACGGCACCGGCATCGACGCGATCCAGCAGATCCGCAAGCTGAACACCGACAGCCAGATCCTGATGGTGACGGCGCACGCGTCGCTCGACACGGCCCTCAAGGCGATCCAGGAGTCCGTCGACGATTTCCTCACGAAGCCCGTCAACTTCGACCACCTTAAGCGCGCGATCGAAAAGTCGCTGGAGAAAATGCGTCTCAAGCAGGACCTCAAGAACGCCAACGACAAGAATCAGCATCTGTCCGCGATGAAGTCGAAGTTCATGTCGATGGCGTCCCACGACCTCTCGAACTCGCTGATGACGCTCCAGGTCAGCTTCGAGATGCTGTCCCAATCGCTGAAGCCCGACGAAGAGCAGATCAAGAAGATGCGCTACATCTCCAACGGCATCGGACAGATCTCCCGGTTGATCGAGGACCTCGTGGACTGGGCCTCGATCGAGCAGGGCAAGTTCCGCCTGGAGACCAACCTGTTCGACGCGGGCTCCCTCGTCGAGGAAACCGTCGTCGGCCCGCAGGCCAGGGCGGCCGTGCGGGGGATCATCCTGAAGACGGCGCTGCAGCCGGCGCTGCCCACGATCACGGCGGACAAGAAGCGGCTGTCCCAGGTCCTGAACAACCTTCTCGAGAACGCGATCCGCCACACGCCAAAGGGCGGCGAGGTCGTCGTCTCCGCCGAGCGCGACGGAGCCGGTGTGCGCTTCTGCGTCCGCGATACCGGCGACGGCATCGCCCCCGAGGAGGTCGGCAAGCTGTTTCAAAGCTTCTATCAAGGTGAGAGCGCCAGCGGGGGCGGCCGCCTCGGGCTGGGCCTGTCGATTTCTCGCGAGATCGTCGATAGCCACGGCGGCCGGATCTGGGTGGAGAGCGACGGCCTCGGCAAGGGCGCCTCGTTCCTCTTCACCGTCCCCATGTCGAAGGCTTGACGAAAAGGTGAATTCCGCCCATAATTTTCTGCTAAAGTCTTGACACTCCAGGAGGATCGCAAATGGCTTCGAAGGCTGCCCCGAAAAAAAGAGTGAAGGTGCTGATCGCCGACGACCAAACGCTTTTCCGCGAAGGCATCAAGGACCTTCTCGAGAACGAGAAGATCATCGAGGTGGTCGGCGAAGCCGCCGATGGGCAGGAAGCCGTCCGCTTGGCGCGCAAGCTCAAGCCCGACGTCATCCTCATGGACATCAAGCTCCCGCACCTCGACGGCGTCGCCGCCACGCGCCTGATCCGCAAGGAATGCCCCAACACGAACGTCCTGATCCTCTCGTCCTACGAGGACGAGGCGCACGTGTTGGAGTCGATCCAGGCCGGCGCCAACGGCTATCTCTCGAAGATGCTCCCCGCCGCCGAGCTCGTCAACGCGCTCAAGGCCTTCGCCAACGACGGCGTGATGATCCCGCAGCAGGTCATGGGCAAGCTCCTCCAGGGCCTGCGCCAGATGGCCAGCGGCGACGGCAACTCGCCGGTCGCCCTGACGAAGACCGAGATCCGCGTCCTCGTCCTTCTCGGGACCGGGAAGTCCAACAAGGAGATCGCGGCCAAGATGGAATGCTCGGTCAAGACCATCAAGAACCACCTCAACGCGATCTTCCAGAAGCTCGAGGTCAGCAACCGCACCGAGGCCGTCGTCAAAGGCATCGAGATGGGCCTGATCTCGCCCGAAGACCCCAACTAGGTCTCCTAAGCGAAGGATGACGAAAGAAGAATTCGTCTCCCAGCTCGAGCGCGGCGCGCTGCAGGCCACCGCGCTGCCCGTCACGTCGGCCATCCTGAAGTGGACGGCCGACCAGCTCAAGCGGGGGGACCCCGCCTGGTGGAAGCCGATCGCCAAGGCGTGGGAGAAGCGGACGTTCGTCGCGTGGACCGAGGCCTGGAGCCTCTATCTCACCTGCCTTCATTTCGAGGCCCTCAGCGACGCCGACTGCCAGCTCGTGCCGTACTTCCCGTCGTGCGGCGGCACCGCCGAAGCCGATCCGTCCGTGGCGCTCGCGCGCTTCCTCGCCTCGCCGCCTCCCTCCTTCTTCGAGAACCTCAAGACCGGCCAGCGGCGCACCTACATCGCCAGCCGGTCGGTGCTGTGGACCGCGCCCGCCATGCTGTTTTTTCAGCGCCGCGACCTGCCGTACTACCTCGTCGAGGTCAACGCGGGCGCGGGCCTGAACCTGGCGGCCGACCTGGTCCATCCCGAGAAGCTCTTCGACCCGGCGCTCATCTCCGCCCGCGTGGGCCTCGAGCACCGGCCGCTCCAATCCGAGGACATCACGGACCGCCGCTGGCTGACCGCGGGCATCTGGCCCGACAACCTCGACGCGATCGCCGAGCTCGACGCGGCCATCGATAAGGTCGCCCTGCGCACGCGCGACGAGGCCGCGTTCCTGCAGCTCGCCGCCTGCCCTCCCGAGAAGGCCGCCGCCTTCGTGACGAAAAACATCCCGTCCGACGATCCCGAGGTCGGCCTCCTGATCTTCAACATGGGCACGACCGTGCGCATGTCCGACGCCGACTACGCCGCGTACTCGGCGAGCATGGCCGCCATGCTCAAGGCCTGGGGAGAGCGCGCCCTCTGGGTGGAGGTCGAATCCGTGCGCGGCGAGACCTACTCCACGACCACCCAATTGCGCGTGCACCGCATCCTCGGCGGCGTCCTGCGCAGCCTCGTGATGGCCAGCGTCGACTTCGAGCAGTCCACGAAGAATTACAACGAAGCCGCCCCCGCCTTTCTCGGCCCCGAAGTCGCGGTAGCGCCGAATAAATAACCGTTTTTTAACCGTTTCGACATTGAATTTCGACCTAAACCGGTCATAATTCAAGCATGAGGCCCTGGAAGTCGCGGGCGGGGCAGATCGTCATTCCGGCGATGCTGCTTTTCCCGACCCTTTTCTTGTTCGTCTATCTCATTTATGAGACGGCGAAGCTGTCCCGCGAGAAGATCAAGCACCAGTTCGCGATGGACGCCGCGGCCTTCGTCGAGGCCACGAACTATTCCGACTTCCTCAACCGCACCGCCTACGTCAACGGCGCCTTCCCGATGCGCATCTTCGAGCAGGGCTACGACGACTTCCCGGCCGAGTGCGAAGGCAAGGTCGAGCATTGCGACAAGCTCACCTACGCCGAGATCCTCTACCAGAACGGCATCTTCCCGCGCAGCCAAAGCGGGAAGAAAGAGTTCCGCAACGAGGACTCCTGGGACATCGCCTACGGCGGCAAGGGCGGCGGCAAGAACAGCAAGAGCCCGACGATCGACGATCCCGTCATCCTGTTCTCCATGGACAACGCCAACAAGTTTTGGCACCCCTGGGACCTGGCGACCGAGGTCTACAAGCTCTACGTGCAGGTCTACTCTTTGCTCGGCTCCGTCGAGGACGCGCAGTGGCAGGTCCTCAAGCGCCTGACCAAGGACTCCAACCACAGCTTCCTGCAGAAATCCTACTGGCTCAACACCGGCGACTCCGCCGTCTACGGCGCCGAGCTCGCGCGCGCCTTCGACGTCGCGCTCGGCGAGTTCAAGACGAAGCCGCACTGCGTGCGCAAGCTCGTCTATCACGGCAACCGCCACATGGGCGGCACCGGCATCCAGCAGTACCGCGTCTTCGGGACCGATCCGCCCGTCGACCTCCCCGACTCCCCCGGCTGCAGCGGCGGCGGGCTGTTCCAGATGCAGACCGTCGACGACAGCACGATCAAGGCGCTCGGCGGCCCCGGCGGCTCGGATTATTACGGCCTGTCGCTGAGCCTGAAATGGCAGATCCCGGGCAAGAACTATTTCAACGTGGACTTCGCGAACATGCCCCAGCATTTCAAGAACAGCTCGCCCGAGCTGCATACGACCGTCTCGGTGGGCGCCCCCGGCGGCACGGCAAAGCCCAGCGTCTGGCCCGATCCGACGCCGAAATTCCAGGTCAGGCAGTTCCCGTGAGGCGACTTGGAAACCGTGGCCAGGCGACCACGGAGGTCGTGCTTCTTTTCCCCATTTTCATGTTCTTCCTGTTCGCCTTCGCGAAGGTGTTCGCGCTCCTGATCCTCATGCAGAAGCTCGAGATCGCGTCCTTCTACGCGGCGCGCCGCTGGCAGCTCGAGAGCCACCGCAACGCGAGCTTCGAGGGCTGGGACGAGAACACGCTCCGCCCGCACATCCAGGAGCGCGTCCTCACCTATCTGGGCTACGGCACCCAGGCCGAGAAGTTCCTCGACTTAGTCCAGTTCTGCCGCCAGACCTCGAACTGCCCCAGCAAGCCCGGCGTCACGGTCCAGCGCACCCAGGTCTGGAACGTCGTCACCGTGACCGCCTGCACCAAGCCGCTGCAGATGCCCTTCTACAAGACCACCGGCTTCGTCGTCTGCTCGACGAAGTACGTGCCCAACCGCGATCGCCCGATCGCCTTCGTGCTCCCCGGCATCGCGCCTTAAGCGAGCCCCGCCCCGTGTCCGGATTTTGGAACAATTGCTATGATGGACGGGTCGCAGGGTGACGTGTTTTTAAGGAGAAGAGCATGAATTGGGCCAAGTTCAAACTGTGGTGGGAGTTCTACTGGATCCACGTGATCTTCTGCTTCATCATGCTCGCCGCCGTCCTGCTTCCGCTCTGGTACCTGACCCGCCTCGAGGAGAGCGTCGCCCGCTACATCATCGGCTTCAACGTGATCTCGCTGCCTTCGGGCATCATGAACACTTTGATCTTCGTGTTCTTCCTTTATATCTTCCTGCACGGCGGCCTGGCCGACCTCAGCAAGAAGAAGGTCGACCCGACCAAGAT
>Ga0163144_10012082_pt1 | contig 18192 bp, 13 predicted proteins | sample OliLak19BULKMAT1_FD_123175 | JGI IMG/M metagenome (GOLD analysis project Ga0163144, IMG submission 123175) | Freshwater microbial mat bacterial communities from Lake Vanda, McMurdo Dry Valleys, Antarctica - Oligotrophic Lake LV.19.BULKMAT1 | ecosystem: Environmental > Aquatic > Freshwater >... | reverse complement strand
GACCATCACTCGTGCGTCCTCGCCGACGACGGCGGCGGCACGCGACCGTGGTGCTGGGGATACAACTCCGACGGCCAGGTCGGCATCGGCAGCCTCGCCGGGCGCAGGCTACCGACGGAGCTCGACGTCGCGGGCACCTGGCACGACCTGGTCGCGACCGCCCGCGCGACCTGCGCGCTCGACGGCACGACGCGCGTGTGCTGGGGCCTGGGCTCCGGGTTCGGCCTCGGCAACAACTCGATCTCGCAGGTCACGACGCCGACCCCGATCACCGAGGGCCCGACGTGGCTGCGCCACGCGCTGGGCATCCAGTTCGGGTGCGGCGTCCAGACCGGCGGCGCGCTCGCGTGCTGGGGCATCGATTCGTTCGACGCGCAGGGAGACGGCGGCGCGATGACCACCGCGACGGTCCCGCACGTGATCGACACCGGGACGAGCTACACGCACGTCGCCGCGCACAGCAGCGATCACGGGTGCGCGATCCAGGCCGACGGCGACCTCGCGTGCTGGGGCCGCAACGACTACGGGCAGGCCGGCCAGACCGCGGCGAGCGCCGCGACCACGCCGCTCGTGGTCACCGCCAGCGGCGACTGGACCGACGTCCGCGCGGGGTTCATCCACACCTGCGGGCTCAAGACCGGCGCGGCCGCCGGCGAGCTGTGGTGCTGGGGCAACCAGCAGGAAGGCCAGCTCGGGATCGACGACGCGTACTACAACCTGCGCGACGCGCCGGTGAAGGTCACGACGACGGACGGGTGGGACGTGCTCAGCGCCGGCACCAACCACACCTGCGCGATCCGCGACGGTGACCTCTACTGCTGGGGCGCGAACATCCACGGCCAGCTCGGCGACGGCACCGGCGCGTACAACACGCCGCAGACGGTCACGCTTCCTTAGAAGCGAAACCTGCTAGGGTCCGCGGCCATGTCCGACGCGATCCAGTCCGTGAAGGGGATGAACGACGTCCTCCCGCCCGACTCGGCGAAGTGGCGGCACCTCGAGGCGACCTGCGCCGCGCTGTTCGGCCGGTTCGGGTACGCCGAGGTGCGGCCGCCGGTGGTCGAGTCCACGGCGCTGTTCGCGCGCGGCGTCGGCGAGGCCACCGACATCGTCGAGAAGGAGATGTACACGTTCAAGGATCGCGCGGACCGCTCGCTGACGCTGCGGCCGGAGCTGACCGCGGGCTGCGTGCGCGCGTACGTCCAGCACCAGCTCCACACCAAGGAGCCGGTGACGCGGTGGTGGTACCTCGGGCCGATGTTCCGCTACGAGCGGGCGCAGACCGGCCGGTACCGGTCGTTCTGGCAGATCGGCTGCGAGGTCTACGGCGTCGCGGAGCCCACGATCGACGCCGAGCAGATCGCGATGCTCGACGCGCTGTACCGTCAGCTCGGCGTCGCCGAGCTGACCGTGAAGATCAACTCGGTCGGCTCGGGCGACGATCGCCCGCGCTACCGCGCCGCGCTGCTGGAGTTCCTCGAGCCCAAGCGCGAGCTGCTGTGCGGCGACTGCCAGCGTCGCCTGACCGTGAATCCGCTGCGCATCCTCGACTGCAAGGTGCCGAGCTGCAAGGCGGCGGTCGCGGGCGCGCCCAAGCTCACCGCGTACCTCGGCGACGCGTCGCGCGCGCACTTCGCGGGCGTGCAGGACACGCTGGCCGCGCTCGGCGTCGCGTTCGAGGTCGACGACAACCTGGTGCGCGGGCTCGACTACTACACCGGCACCGTGTTCGAGATCGTGTCCGCGGCCGGCAAGCTCGGCGCGCAGAGCACGATCGTCGCCGGCGGTCGCTACGACGGCCTGGTCGAGAGCCTCGGCGGCCCCGCGACGCCGGCGATGGGCTTCGCGCTCGGCGTCGAGCGCGCGCTCCTGTGCATGCCCGGCGACGCCGCGAGCTTCGCGCCCTCGGTCGAGCTGTTCCTCGCCACGCGCGGCGCGCCGTCGCGGGTCCGCGCGACCGCCCTCGCCGCCCAGCTCCGCGCCGCTGGCGTCACCGTCGAGCTCGAGCACCGCGACGTCAAGATGAAGGCCCAGTTCGCCCGCGCCGACAAGCTCGGCGCCCGCTTCGCCCTCGGGCTCGGCGACGAGGAGCTCGCCTCCGGCAAGGCCACGCTCAAGGAGATGGCGACGCGCGCCGAGACGCCCGTGGATCTCGCGGACGTCGCCGGGATCGCCGCCGCGGTCGCTCAGCGATAGCGCGCGGTCCAGATGCGGCGGTCGGTGCCGTCGGACTGTGCCCAGATCGCGACGGCCTCGTTGCTGTACGAGACCGCGAGCTGCGGGTGGCGGGTCTCGTGCGTGTCGTCGAGCTCGAGCGGCTCGCCCTCGCTCCAGGCGCCGTCGGGCTCGGCCATCACCGCCCACACGCTCTCGATCTCGCCCTCGAACTGCGACCACGCGACGATCGTGGCGCCGAGGCCGTCGACCACGACCTGCGGCGTCCGCGAGCCGTCGGGGAAGCCGCTGATCCTCTCCGGGTCCGACCACGCGCCGAGCGGGATGCTCCGCGTCGCGAAGATCCAGCCGGTGTCCGCCTCCCAGACGACGCACGCCTCGCCACCCTCGCCGACGTGGACGTCGGGATTCGAGCCCGTGGGCGCGAGCGTGAGCGGCGCGCTCCAGCCGCCGGTGATCGCGTAGCGCGCGACCACCACGGTCGTGATCATGCCGTTGGACTCGGTCCACGTCGCGGTAGCGTTGCCGTTGAGATCTCCCGACAGCCGCGGCGAGCTCACGCCCGTCGCAGCGGGCGCGGACACGCGCACGGGCGTCGGCCAGATGTCGCCGGGGCCCGATCGGCTCGCCCAGACGCCGTCGGCCTGCTGCCAGATCACGAGCGCCGCGCCGAGCTGATCGACCGTGACGTCGGGCGCTCGCGCGGTGCCGGCGGCGTCGGCGTCGATCCGGGACGCCGTCCCCCAGGTCGTCGGGTCGCCGCGCACCGCCCACACCTCGGCGTCGACACCGTCGTCGTTCGTCCACGCCACGCCCGTCGCCCCGAGGTTGTTGGTCGCGACGCGGGGCGCGAGCGCGTCCGTCGCCGAGCTGGCGAACAGCACCGCGCCGGTGTTCCAGCCCGTGTCGAGGTCGTACCAGCTCGCCCGGACCGCCTCGCGCGCGCCGTTGTTGCGCTGCCACACCGCGACCACGTCGCGGGTCGCGGCGACGTCGAGCTGCGGGACGCTCGCGATGCCGGCGCCGAACGGTAGCCGCAACGGCTCCTCCCAGACCTCGTTGTCGGCGCGGGCCGCGAACACCTCCGGCTGGGACTCGAGCTGCACCCAGGCGGCCGTGATCGCGCCGTCGCTCGCGTGCGCGACCACGGGATGCTCGGCGTCGACGTCGGTGTCGCTGATCGGCACGGCCGGCTCCCATGCGCGCCCGGTGCCGCGCATCGCGTCGGGCGACGACGCGTCGGGCATCGGTCCCGGCGTGCCGGCCTCCCACAGCGGTCCGCAGCCGCCGAGCAGCGCGAGCAGCGCGAACCTAGAACTCATAGCCGATGCCGAACGCGCCGCCGAGGTGCGGGCCGCCGTCGCGCGCGCCGAGCGAGACCGCGGCGCGCAGGGTGACCTGGTCGCGGGCGCGGTACGCGACGTCGTAGCGGACGAGCGCGCCGCCGCGCCAGATCGTGTTGGGCAGGACGGCGCCGGGCATGTTGGTGCGGACCAGCGTCGCGCCCATCAGCAGCGGCGGCGCGGTGTCCCACTGGAGGCGGATGAACGCGGAGCCGGAGAAGTCGCCGAGGTACTCGCCGCCGAACGACACGTTCGTGGCCCATGGCCGACCGAGCGTGACCGCGCCCGCGATGCCGCCCATGAAGCCTTCGTGGCTGATCCCCAGCGCGGCGCGCGCGTCGACGAACACCGCGGGGTGGGCGCGCAGCCGGACGCCGCCGAACCCGTACCGCGCCTGTCGCGACAGCTCGGGCACCATGGGATCTGACACCGCCGGGGTGATGCCCTCGATCGCGCCGAACCCGAACGTCGTCGCGTACAGCGCGCGGTAGAGCTGGTGTGTCCAATGCGCCTCGGCGCGGACGTACTGATCGCGCAGCGCGCCGAACCGGTTGCCGAACTCGTGGCCGGAGACGTCGAGCGCGATCTCGTCGCGACGCCCGCCGTGGCGTGCGAGGTCGAGCTCCGCGAGTTGATCGAGCGCGCGTGGCACGACGCTGACCGCGTGCGGCGCCGCCTCGGATGCGAAGTGCATGCCCTGGTCGCCGGCGATGAAGTACTCGACGCCGCGGCGGCCGACGCCCGCGCCGGGGATCCGCGCGTACCAGCCGCCCAGGCTCGACGCGCGGAACGGCGCGACCTCCCAGGCCGACGCGCCGATCGTGCGCCACCGCGCCGCGAGATCGACCTCCTGCCACGCCCCGTCGATCGCCGCGGTGAGCACGACATCCTCGTCGGCGGCGACCTCGCCCGGCGGGATGTGGAGCAGCCGCGCGCCCGCCGGTGGCGCCGCCGGCGCGGCGTCATCGGCCGACGCCGGCCCTGCGTGAGCCAGCACGATCGCGACGAGCAAGAGGGATGTGCGCATGGCTTGCCTCACCAGTCGAAGTTCAAGCCGAGCCCACCGGAGAAGCCGGCGTGGTCGATGTCGCGCGCCTGATACGAGACGCGCAGCGACGGGTAGACCCAGGACAGCTTGCGCCACCCCACGTCCGCGATCAGCCGCACCCCGAAGTCCTCGGGGATCGGCATGTTGGTGACCTGCACGGCGAGCTGCACCGGCAGCTCGGGGCGCGCCGCCCACGTGTACGCCGCCTCGAACAGCGAGCCGATGTCGTCGTCGATCTCGTTGACCGCGAACCCGAGCGTCAGGTTGGTCTTGGTCTCCTCGCCGAGCCGCAGCTTGGCGCGGAACCCGAACCCCTTGCTGCGATCGCACTCCGGCTCGATCGAGCCGTCGCGGCACTCCGCAGGATCGAGGTCGCCGTTGACGATCGTCATGCCGCCGAGGAGCGGCCGCAGCATCACCGCCACCGTCGGGCGGATCCGGTGCTCGGTCTCCAGGTACGCGTACGTGTACGCGACCTGCTTGCAGCGGAACGTCCCGGCGGAGTCGAGGCAGCCGTTGGTGGGATCTTCGTCGATCACGTTCTTCGGGCCGCCCGTGCCGCGCAGCGTGCCGAACCCGAGGCGGAACGCGTAGATCGGCTTGAGGAACCGATACATGAAGTCGACCTCGGCGAGCATGAACTGGTCGAACCCGCGGTTCATGCGGCCGTCGAAGTCCACGAAGTCGAACGTCGCGGTCACGCGCGACCTGCCCCGTGGCGCCGCAGGAGGGTCGCGCACCTCGGCGACCTCGATCCACCGCGGCTCGACGTCGGTCCCGAGCACCGCCTGCGGCGGCGCGTCCGCGGGCAGCGCCGCGGCGACCTCGACGAACCACTCCACGCCGGGCGGCTCGACCAGCGCGGCGGGGATCGTGCCGCGCAGGTAGCCGTCACCGTCGGCGACCAGCTCGCTGCGCTCGAACCCCGCGGCGCCGGTGGTGCGCGCGTACAGCCAGCCGCGCGCCGCCCGGTCCGGGCGCAGGACCACGAACGCGAGCGGCACCGCCTCGCCGACGCGCGCGCGCGTCGGTGGCCGATCGCCGAGCACGCCCACGGCGCCGGCGTCGACCGCGCGGAGCGCCTCGGCCAGCAGGGCGTCGCGATCCACTGGTGGCGCTTGCTCGATCGCGACCAGCTCGGCCGCCTGCGCGGTCAGGCTGGCGATCTCGTCGCGCACCGCCTGGGCGTAGAGGTTGTCTTGCTGCAGCAGGCGCTCCCACAGCGCGATCCGCGCGTCGATCGGCTGGCCGAGCGTCGCCTCCCACACCGCGCGGACGGCGGCGGCGTCCGCGACCAGCCGCTCGGCGTCGCGCCGGCGCGCGGCGTCGTCGTCGCGCGGGCCAGTCTCGTCGGGCTGTTCGTCCACGGGCGGGGCAAACTCGTCCGGAGCCTCGCGCGACGCCGCGACCTCTTGCGCCCACGGGTCGGCGAACGTCCGGACCTCGGACAGCACGCGCACGGTGTCGCCGACCTTGACGCGATCGACGAGGCTGCCGTCGGGCTCGGCCTCGCACACGTGCTCGCCGGCGCGCAACACGGTCAGCGTGCCGAGCGGGAACACGTCGCGGAGCGTCTGCTTGGTCACCGGATCCTTGACCACCACCTCGTGCAGCAGCTCGAGCGTCGTCCCCGCGCCCACGCCGTCCGCGGCGCCGAGCTCGACGATCGCCACGCCGCCGCCCACCGACAGCACCGTCGGGGCGGCGTCGGCCGGCCCGGCGAGCCAGCCGATCGTGACGAGGAAGATGAGGAGTGCGCGCATGGTCGATCGGCTCCGATCAGAAGTCGAACAGCGTGGTGAGGCCGAAGGACAGCCCGCCGACGTTGGCGTCGCGCGCCTGGTAGCCGAGCCGCCCGCCGAGCCGCACGCCCTTGCTGACGTCCCGCGCCAGCTCGTAGCTGAACCGCACGCCGGTGGGCCGCGTGGACGACGGCATGTCGGTGAGCTCGATCGTCGCCGCCATCGGCAGCCGCGGCACGGTGTCCCAGCCCAGCCGGAAGTGCCCGGTGACGCCGATGTCCTGGATGCCCTCGACGCCGAACGCGACGTGGTTGCCGTCCTCGAGGCCGAACCGCAGCTCCGCGCGGCCACCGGGCCGGAACGTCACGTGGGTCGCCGCCGCGATGATCCGCGCGTCGAGCGCGATGCCCTCGGTCAGGCCGAGCCGGATCTCGGCCCAGCCGCCGACCTTGAACCCCGGCTTGCACGGCGGCGCGGCGCACATCGCGTCGGGCAGCGCGTCGGGGGTCTCGCCGATCAGCCGGGTGTAGCCGAACCGGATCTGCTCGAGCGGGTACAGCATCACGCGGTACGCCCAGTCGGCGTCGATCCGGTAGTAGCGATCGTCGCCGGTGTCGCGGTCGCCGAAGTCGACGAGCTGCCCGGCGACGCGGATCCGCGACCGCCGGCCGTCGACGCGGGCGAGATCGCGCTCCTTGCGCAGCTCCTTGGGAGTGCGCGTCGTGCGCACGACGTGCGGGCGATCCGCGGCCGCGAACTCGCCGTGCGGCGTCACCTCGGCCTCGCCGACGCTGTCGATGTAATACGCGACGCCGGGCGACACCACGGCCGTCGCGGGGATCTCGACCGTCCACGCGTCGCCCTCGGCGCGCTGGAAGGTCACCGCGGTGTACGCATCGACGCTGTCCGCACCTCGGTAGTGCACGGTCAGCGTCGACTGCCACGCCTCGCCGACCGTCGCGTCGAGGCGGAGCGGCGCGCCGGCCACGGTCTCGGCCGGCGGATCGTGGCGGAACTCGCCGCCGAACGCGTCCGCGGGCGCGGCGAGCGCGGCGACGAAGACGAGGATGAGGCGCGTGCGGGCCATGGTCACCACCGGAAGCTCAGGCCGAGGCCGGCGCCGAGCCCCGAGTGCTCGACGGTCCGGCCCTGGTAGGTCAAGCGGAGCTGCGGGCCGAGCCACGCCAGCGTCCGCAGCTCGACGTCGACGCCGAGGCGCACCGCGGCGTCGCCCTGGGTCGGGCGATCGGTCGCGCCGACCGAGAACCCCAGCGGCGCGCGTCCCGTGGGATCGACCTGGAACCGGATGTCGGTGAGGTACCCGACGCGGGCGATCTGCGACGCGGTCAGCGTGAGGTTGGTGCCGAGCGCGTCGCCGATCCGCACGTGCCCCTCGATGCCGAAGCCGAGCTCGGCGCGGTCGATGCCGGCGATCAGGCGCGTCGCGGCGCCGATCTGCTCGGTCAGGCGGAAGTCCGCCTGCGCGTACCCGTACTGGTAGGCGACGCGCGTCATGGGCACGCCGGGGATCGGATCCGCCCGGCCGCCCTTCCCCTCCAGGATGCCGAGGCCGGTCGAGAGTCCGGCGAGCGGACCGTCGAGTCCGTAGGTGACGTCGATCTCGAGCTGGTAGAGGTAGTCGGTGTGGTCGCCGTCGCGGCCGTCGAACGTCGCGAAGTCCATCAGCGTGACGAGCGTGCTGACCCGGGTGCGGGGGCGCGCCGGCGTGAACCGCGCGAGCACGCCGGCCCGCTCGACCTCGATCGTGGTCTGCGCGACGGCGATCCCGGCCTGCCCTTCCGTGTCGACGACCTCGAGGAAGTACTCGACGCCCGGCGCCGCGACTACCGCCGCGGGGATCGAGCCGCGCAGGTACTGCTCGTGCTCGCGCTCGAGCAGCACGCGCTCGTAGGTGTCGTCGCCGCCGGTGCGGAAGTGCAGCCACGCGCTGCGCACCGCCTCGGGATCGTGGAGCACGAACACGAGCGGGATGTCCTCGCCCGCGGCCACCAGCGTGGGCGCTGCGTGGGTCGCGCCGCCGACCATCCGGGTCTCGGTCGCCGACAGCGGGGTCAGGCGATCGCGCAGCGCGCGCAGCTGCACGAGGTCGGCGCGGACCGGCTCGGCGAACGCCGAGTCGCCGTGCGCCGAGAGGTAGCCCTCCCACGCCGCGATGCGGGCTTCGAGCGTGCCCCCGCGCTGGGACAACCACACCGCGAGCACCGCCTGCGTGCCCTCGTCGACGACCGGGATCGGCTCGTCGGGATCGGGCTCGGGCTGCGGATCGTCGTCGGGCGGCGGCGGCTCCGGCGGCCGGGGCCTCGCCTCCTCGCGCTCGACGTAGATCTCGACGACGTCGCCGGCCTTCACGCCCGCGCGCAGCTCGTCGGACAGCGTGGCCATCGACAGGTGCTCGCCGGCGAACGTGACCTCCGCCGTCCCGACCGGCAACCAGTCGATCACCTTGCGGCGCGTGACCGGGTGCTTGAGCTCGATCGGCCGCTTGATCCGCAGCCGCGAGCCGTTCTCCACGCCCGCGTCCTCGCCGAGGTTCACGTAGATCTCGGAGCCCTCGATCTTGACGATGCTGCCGCGCTCGATCACGTCGGCGCGCGCGGCGCTCGGCATGACCGCGAGCAGCGCGGCGGCGAGGACGAGGCGCTTCACGGGCTCACCTCGATCCAGAACGACGCCCAGTCTTGTTCGGCCTCGGGTTCGGCCGCGGCCTCGCGCGCGAGCTCGAGCTCGCGCTCGGGATCGCGCTTCGGCGTCGGCTCCCGCGGGGGCTCGCGCGTCGGCTCCCGCGGCATGGGCGTGGCCTCGGCAGGCGGCTTGCCCGGCGGCGCCGGCTCCGTGGGCGGCGGATCGTCCCAGCCCGTATCAGGCCCGACCGCGAGCTGCTCGAGGTACTCCTCGTGCTCGCCGATCGCGGCGCGGCACTTGTTCGCCGAGCTCGACCCGAAGCCCGCCGAGCCGGCGTACGCCGCGGCGCCGACCAGCGCCAGGGCGGCGACGGCGCCGTCCTCGGACGCCGCGACCAGCGAGGCGATGCCGAGCACGACGGCCATCGTCCCGTCGAGGAACACGGTGCCCTTGCCCGTGTTGCAGTCGGGCGCGGTCTTCGCCTGCCAGTCCGCGCCCGGGCGTCGGGCCGAGAACAGCGAGCAGCCGGTCATCATGATCGCCATGACGACGGCTGGTACCCACACGCCACGTCCCCGGTTGGTCGGCATCGACCCGTCGAACCTCGCACGCCCCGCTGACGATGGGCCGCCGCTTCACGCGGAGTTCACGCGCGGATCGTCGTGACCGCTATTCGATGATCGCGAACCGGACGTCGCCGTAGCGCGAGCGCAGCTCCACCGCCGCGGCGCGCTTGGCCTTGCCGTACCTTGCCTTCACCCACTCGGCGTCGGCGTTCGACGTGGTCTCGGCGCCCATCAGGTTGAGCGTGGCTCCCGCCCGGGCCTTGAGCTTGATCCCGCCGGGTGACTTCACCGAGACGTCGACGTCGCCGTGGCGGCTCTCGATCACGAGCGAGCCGTTGAGCACGAGCTCGCTCTCGAGGTGGATCTTGCCCTTGGTGGCGCGCAGCTCGATCCGCTTGGACTTGACCCGGCGCGCGTCGATCTCGCCGTCATGGACCGACGCGATCAGCTCGTCGCCGCGCACGGTGTCGAACGCGAGATCGGCGGTGAGCGTGCCGACGTCGAGGTCGCCGAACATGTCCTCGAACCGCTGGTTGCCGTCGACCGAGCGCGCGTAGACCGAGCCCGACACGTTCTCGACCGAGATCGTGCCGGCGCCGGTGTCGAGCTCGCCGCCCGCGTCCATGTCGCGCACGCTGAGCTTGCCGCGGCCGACCCGCGCGTCGATCCGCGCGTCGCGCGGCGCGCGGATCACCAGATCGATGCGGACCTCGCCGGCGGGCAGCGTCGTCTTCTCCGCGGCGCGGTCGAGCGAGGTCGTGATCTTCACCGGGCCGTCGGGATCCGGGATCAGCGAGACCCGGAGCTGGTCGAGCGCGGCGTCGTCGGGGCCGTGCTTGTAGGCGTAGATGATCAGGCCCTTGCCGTCGTGGCCGATGATCGTGACGTCCCCGAGCTGGTTGTCGACGGCCAGCGCCTCGATCGGCTTCTTGCCGGGCTTGACCTCGACGATGTCGTGCTCCTCGACGCCGACGTCGTCGGCTTCGACGTCGACGTCGTCTGCGTGGGCGACGCCGCCGAGCAGCAGGCCCGCGAGCACGAGCGCGACCTTCACCGCGCCTCCGCGATCAGCTCGCCGAGCACGGCGCGCTGGAGGTACGCCGCGAGCTTCTGCCACGCGCGCTCGCGCGCCTCGGTGCCGCCGTCGCCGTCGGGATCGAGCGGCGCGGTCACGAGCGGGCGCGCGGACACCGCCGCCCGCAGCCGGGTGATCTGGGCGTCGAACGCGCGCTGCTGCGACGCCGGCCAGGTCGCCCGCTCGACCAGCGCCTCGGCGGTGAGCTCGGCGACCACCTCGGTGTAGAGCGCGTCGATCCGCAGCGCCTCGGCGGCGAGCGAGGTCTCGACGTCGACCTTCGGCTCGGGCACGACGTCCGGGGTCGGCTCGGGCGGGAGCGCCTCGGGCGGCGCGAGCTCGGGCGCGATCGGCGCGCGCAGGATGGGCGCGTCGGCGACGGTCGACGGCGCGCGGTCGTGCTGCGACCACCACACCACCGCGACCACGGCCGCCGCGGCGACCGCGGTGACCGGCAGGAGCTGCCAGCGCAGCCGCTGCCACAGGCTGCGGGCCGCGAGCGACCACCGCGACCGCTGCGCGTCGGCCTTCTCGGCCTCGCCGAGCCGCGCGAGCACGCCGTCCCACAGCGCGGCGGGCGGCTCGATCGGCTGCTCGTGGAGCCCGGCGAGCGCGCCGGCGATCTTCGCGTGGTCCTCCGCGACCGCGTTGCACGCCGCGCACGTGCGGAGGTGGCCGCGCAGCGCGCTCGACGCGGTGGCGTCGAGCTCGCCGTCGAGGTAGGCGGACAGCCGAGCCTCGACGTCGCGGCAGGTCATGCGTCTCCGTTCGGATCGCTCGGGGCATCGGCCGGCGCGCCGCTCGCGCGATCCGCGGCGAGCTCGGGGCCGAGGAACTCGCGCATCCGCGCGCGCGCCTTGTGGAGCTGCGACTTCGAGGTGCCGACGCGGCAGTCGAGGATCTCGGCGCACTCCTCGTGCGACAGCCCCTCGACGTCGTGAAGGGTGAGGATCGCGCGGTAGCCGGCGGGCAGGCGCGCCATCGCGGCCTCGACCTTCTCGCTCAGCCGGGGATCGCGGCGGACGTCTTCGGGCGCGGCCACGCGATCGAGGTCCTCGTCGCCGATCTCGCCGCGCCGACCGCGCTTCGCCACGTACGACAGCGCGGCGTTGACCGCGAGGCGATAGATCCACGTGCCGAGCTGGGAGTCGCCGCGGAACGTGGGCAGGCCGCGGAACACGCGCACGAACACCTCCTGCGCGACCTCCTCGGCGTCGGCGGCCCCGGCGATCTGGTGGCACAGGCCGAACACGCGGCGCTTGTACTGATGGTAGAGCGCCTCCATCGCGCGCTGCTCGCCGCGCCGGCAGGCCGCGAGCAGGACGGCGTCCTCCGGGCCGGTGGTCGCGGCGGGGCGGGCACGAGGGCGGACGATCTCGAGGCGTCCTTCGCTGACGGGGTTTCCGGACACAAGTGATGCGACGGGCACGATCTCCTCGGGGGCCTGGTCTCCCGAAAGACTCGGGGGCGGCCGTCGGGGTTGCCCGGACATGGGTCTGTACATAACCCGGGCGACCGGTCCGGCCCCGATCGCAGCCCGATCTTTGCCTGACCGGGTGATCCATCGCCTGCGGCGTGGGCGCGTCTGGCGTGATCTCGCGCAGATCGGGTACTGTCAGCGCGATGACACGCCCCCTGGTCGTCGGCCTCGGCCGCATCGGGGTCTCCGTGACGGGGATCGGCGCCGCCATGCCCGAGCTGGCCCCCGGCGGCGGGACCATGGACCTGGCCGCGGTCGCGTTCTCGGTGGGCCAGGGCGTCGGGGTCGCGGTCCGGGCCGCGGCCGCGCTCGGCTGCGCGGGCCGGGTGGCCGGGATGGTCAGCACCGACGCGATGGGCAAGTTCGCCCGCAGCCAGCTCGCCGAGGCGGGGATCGACGTCGCGGAGCTGCGGCCCTGGGGCGACGTGTCGCCGTGCCGGATCACCGCGCTCGATCGCCTGGGTCGGCGGCTCCTGCTCGATCATGGCGGGCTCGATCCCGAGGAGGCGTCGCGGCCGGCGCTCGATCCGGCCTCGACCCTCGGCGGAGCGGCGGCGCTGCTGTGTGACGGCTCGTGGCTCGAGGGTCAGGTGGCCGCGGGCAAGCTCGCGCGGGCCCGGCACGTGCCGGTGATCGTCGATCTCGGCGAGGTGGTCCACGGGACCGCGGAGCTGATCGCGGTCGCCGACGTGCTGATCGTGTCCGAGCGCGCGTGCGCGGAGCTGGCGCCGCGCAGCGAGCTGCACGACGCGCTCGCCGAGCTGCGCGAGCTGGGTCCGCGCGCGGTCGTGGTCACCCTCGGCGAGGCCGGGGCGATGGGCCTGCACGGCGACACGCTCGTCGAGTGCCCGGCGTTCCCGACCGAGCTCGTCGATGCCTCCGGCGCCGGCTCCGTGTTCCACGGCGGGTTCGCCGCCGGCCTGCTCAGCGATCTCCCTCTCGCGCGCTGCATCGAGCTCGGCGCCGCCGCCGCCGCCCTGTCCTGCCAGGCCCTCGGCCCGTGGGATGGGATCCCGCGGAGAGAAGAAGTGCTGGAGTTGATCAGGACCCGGGCGTAGCGGGATCAGAAACGGGGAACCGGGAACCGGTTCCCCGTTTCTGCCGGTCCCCTGTCCCCTGTTCCCTGTTCCCGGTTCCCGGTTCCCCGTTGGTCCGGTCTGCCGATCGTACCCACGTGCTACGTCCACAGCCGATGCCCGAGCCCGTCATGACTCCCGCCGAGCGCCCGTGGCGCGACGGCCTGGCCGCCGGTGTCGGCGGCGCGCTGATCGCAGGACTGATCGTCGCGCTGATCGATACGGCGATGGTCGGCTTCGCCGCGCTGCCGGCGCTGCTCGCGCTGTGGGCGCCGCCGGCGCTCGGGTTCGGCGTGGTGGCCGGGCTGGTCGTCGCCGGCTTCCGCGCGACCTTGGGTGAGCGCGCGCTCGGCGCCGGCGTGCGCCGCCTGCGCGAGGATCGCGACCTCGACATCGCGGTCACCGGCGGCCTGCTGGCCGCGATCGTGGTCGCGGGCGTGCTGATCGTGGTCGTCGGCGCCGCGGCGCGCAACCTGGTGGTCGGGCGCGAGCGCGTCGACACCGGCCTGCGCCTGCTCGGCATCGTCGTCGTGGTCGCCGTGCCCCTCGCGGCGCTGCTCGGGTTCCCGATCTACCGGCTGACCCGGCGCGTCGCCGCGGCGTTGCCCGGCAAGCCGCGCGTGCTGTGGACGATCCTCGTCGGCGGCCTCGGCGCCGCGGCGCTCGGCGTGTTCGTCGTGTTCACCCAGCTCGACTGGCGCGCGCTCAACCTCGGCGCCTACGGCCTGTTCGGCGGCCTCACGATCGGCGCGGCGCTGATCATCGCCCTGAGCCGCGGCCCGCTCGACGGCGTGCGCCGCGCGGTGCCGGCGCGCGGCGTGATCGTCGCCGTCGGCGCGGTGATCGCCGCGGCGTTGCCCGTGGTCGTGCTCCGCGGGTCGCCGTCGCGCGAGGTCCAGACGCTGGTGACCGACAAGGCGATGGGCGGCGCGCGGCTGCTCGCGATGTACCGCGGCGCGTTCGACGCCGACAAGGACGGCTTCTCGGCGTTCTTCGGCGGCCCGGACTGCGACGACCGCAACGCGACGGTGCACCGCGGCGCGGCGGACAAGCCCGACAATCAGGTCGACGAGGACTGCAACGGCAAGGACTACCACCTGCCGACCAAGGCGGTCGGCTCGGGATCTGGCACCGGCACGGGCACCGGCACGGGATCCGGCACCGGCACGGGCTCCGAGCCGAAGTCGGACGCCGGGACGCCGCCGGTGAAGTCGGCGGCGCTCGCGCCCGGCGCGAACATCCTGATCTTGATGATCGACACCGTGCGCGCCGATCGGCTCGGCGTCGCGGGCTACCAGCGTGACGGCGCCGGGCTCACGCCGCGGATCGACGCGTTCGCCGCGCAGGGCGTGCGGTTCACGCATGCGTACTCGGTCGCGGCGAACACGCCGCGCGCGATGCCGGCGTTCGTCACCTCGCGCTACCCATCGGTGATCCAGGTCGACAAGCAGTTCAAGAACTACCCGACGATGAAGGACGAGAACATCTCGGTGTTCGAGGAGCTCAAGGCCGCCGGCGCGGCGACGTTCGGGTTCTCGTCGCACTACTACTTCCGCGACGAGCGGAACTTCGCGCAGGGGTTCGACGTCTACGACAACGAGGGCGCGCTCGACACCGGCCCGGCGAACAAGGACACCGCCGCCGACCGGATCGTCCCCAAGGTGATCACCAAGCTCGAGGAGCTCGCGGGCTCGAAGCAGCAGTTCGCGATGTGGGTCCACCTGTTCGAGCCGCACTCGACGTACATGGAGCACGACGGGTTCCCGACCGCGTCGTCCAAGGGGCTGCGCGGCACCGAGTCGCTCAAGCACAAGTACGACTACGAGATCGCGTACGACGACCGGTTCGTCGGCCAGATCCTCGACGCGCTCGACGCCACGAAGCTGGCGGCCAACACGATCGTCGTGCTCGTGTCGGACCACGGCGAGGCGTTCGGCATCCACCGGATCGCCGGCCAGGGGATGATGTTCCACGGCCAGACGCTCTACGACGAGCTGCTGCACATCCCGCTGATCGTGCGCGCGCCGGGCGTCGCGCCGGCGACGGTCGACGCGGTGGTCTCGCTGATCGACGTGGCGCCGACGCTGCTCGACGCGATCGGCGCGACCCCGCCGCCGGCGTTCATGGGCCGCACGCTCGTGCCCGCGCTGCGCGGCGAGGCGCTCGAGCCGAAGCCGGCGTTCGCCGAGCTGATCCCGTACCCGAACTGGGACCACGGCGCGCGCGCCGTGATCTCGGCGGACGCGAAGTGGAAGCTCGTCGATCGGTTCACGGAGAACACCAAGGAGGTCTACGACCTCGTCGCCGATGTCGAGGAGCGCAAGGACCTGTTCGACCCCGAGGCGGAGCCGACGCAGCAGCTCGACGCGCTGCTCCAGGAGTTCGTCAACGTCACGCTCCCGGCCGCCGCCGCGCCCTAGGAGCCTGCAGGTGTTAGGCTGCCACGTGCCCTACACCCACCAGCTCGCCGACGACGAGAAGCGCGAGCTCCTGCGGATCGCGCGGGCGACGCTCCGCGAGCACTCGTTCTCGGGGCGGATCCCGCCGGGCAAGCCGCACCGCGAGAGCCTGCTCGCGCCCGCGTCGGTGTTCGTGAGCCTGCACGAGGGTGACGATCTGCGCGGGTGCCTCGGGATCGTCGACGAGGAGAAGCCGATCTACCGCGCGGTGCAGGAGATGGCGGTGGCGGCGGCGACGCGCGACCCGCGGTTCGCCGCGATCAAGGCCGAGGAGCTCGACGATCTCGTCATCGAGATCTCGGTGCTCGGACCGACCCGGCGGGTCAAGAGCCCGGACGAGCTGGTCATCGGCACCGACGGCGTGCGGGTCGAGGTCGACGGCCAGCGCGGCTTGCTGTTGCCGCAGGTCGCGCAGGATCACGGCTGGGACGCGCCGACCCTGCTCGCGAAGACCGCCCAGAAGGCGGGGCTGCCCGCCGACGCATGGGCCGCGGACGGGACGCAGGTGCTGGCGTTCACCGCGCAGGTCTTCAGCGAGAAGACGCACCCTCCCGTGAAGCGCTGACGTAGGCGCGCGCCGCGTCCGCGCGGACCTCGCGCGTGGTCCCGTGCGCCGCGATCCACGCCAGGCCCGCCCGCGCGTCGGGATCGCCGCGGGTCGCGAGCGCCGTCCAGACCTCGACGTCGTCGGGGTTCCACGCCGCGGCGCGCCGCAGCCGCGCGATCGCGGTGACGTCGTCCTCGGACGCGGCGGCGAGGATCGCCAGGGCAGCGTCGGCGGGATCCGCCGCCACCGCGCGGGCGAGCGCGTCGGCGTCGCCCGCGAGGGCCCGCGCCCGCAGCGTCGTGGGCTCGCGCGGCGCCTGCTGGGCGGCGAGCGCCGCGCCGAGGCTGGCGATCTGCTCGGCGCGATCGAGCGTGGTCACGACCTCGACCAGCAGCCCGAGCACCTCCTGCTGCTCGCCGGGCGCGGTGAGCTCGAGCGCCTGCTTCGCCGGCACGAGCGCGTCGACGAGCAGGCCCGCGTCGGCGAGCGCGCGCGCGCCGTCGAGCATCGCCTGGCCCGCGTCGCCGGACTGCGCCGCGGCCGAGATCAGCGCGACCCGCGCCGCCGCGCCGTCGCCCGCGCTCGCGAGGCCTCGCGCGAGCCCCGCGCGCAGCGTCCCGTCGAGCGGGCTCGCCTCGACCGCCCGCTCCCACCACTGCCGCGCGCGCGCCGGATCGCCGAGCACCGCGAACAGCTCGGCGACGTCGGCCGCCGAGCGGGCGACGTCGACGTCGCGCGCCACCAGGTCGGCCGCGACGCGATCCGCGCTCGACGGATCGTCGCGGAACGCGCGCGCGAGCCCCGCGAGGCCGTCGGCATTCGCGCCGGCCGCGCTCGCCAGCACCTCGTCGGCCGGCGGCGTCGCGGCGTGCGCCGCGGCCGGCGGATCGCCGCGGAGCGACGCCTCCAGCGTCAGCACCAGGCGCGCGTCGTCGCCCAGCGCGCCGGCGTCCGCCTGCGCGCGCTCGAGCGCGAGCCGCGCGTCGTCGTCGCGCCCGGCGGCGCGGAGCAGCGGCGCCCGCGCCCACGCCGGGATCGCCGCCGGCAGCTTGCCCGTGTCCGCGCCGAGCGCGCTCAGATCCACGCGGGCGTCGAGCTCGTCGAGCCACGAGCGCGCGGCGCCATCCCGCCACGCCTTCGCCGTCGCGATCACCCAGCCGACCGCCTCGTCCGGATCCGACGTCCGCCAGCCGCGGGCGCGGCCGCGTCGCACCAGCGCCGGCGTGGTGACCTCGCGCGCGCTGCAGCCGTGATCGCCGAGCGCCTCGGCGAAGTGACACGGCGAGGCTCCCGCCGCGACGGCGTGGCCGAGCGTCGCCAGGTCCGGCCGGTCCGTCGCGCCGCCCCACCACGCCCGCTCCGCCAGCCAGGCGTCCGTGATCTCCGGATCGTCGCCGCCCCGTCGCGCCCACACCTCGAGCAGCCCGCGCGCCGCGCGCTTCGCGCCGAGCTGCCACAGCCGCAGCCCCGCCAGCCCGACGTCGCCGATCGCCGCGTGGTCCGGATCCGCGAGCGCGCTCGCGATCGCGCCGCGCCCCGGGTCCGTGTCCGCGATCATCGCCATCCGCCGCGCGCCCTCCGCGCGTCGATCCGGATCCGTGTGCCGGAGCCCCGCGATCGCCGCCGCGTAGATCGCGTCCGCCTTCACCTTCGCGTCCGCGTCGCGTCCATCGATCGCGTGCGCCCGCTCCAGATCCGCGTACGCGTCCGGCGACCCTCGCGACGCCCGCACCGCCGCGCGCGCGCGATATAGCTCACCCAGCCGCTGCCGCTCGCCGTCATCGAGCCGCGTGCCCACGGGCCCGCCGATCTCCGCCACGATCTCGAGCTGCTCCATCACCGCGCCCGGCCGGCCCCGCCGGTCCTCGAGGGCCGCCAGCGCCCTCCTCGCCCCCACGTCGTCCGGCTGCCCCGCGATCCGCACCCGCAGCGCCTCCGCTGCCCCATCGATGCCGAGCTCCGCCACCAGCGCCGTCGTATCGAGCCGCTTGCCCCGCACCCCACACCCCGCCACCAGCGCCAGCACAACGATCACGCG
>Ga0163144_10012080_pt1 | contig 18193 bp, 14 predicted proteins | sample OliLak19BULKMAT1_FD_123175 | JGI IMG/M metagenome (GOLD analysis project Ga0163144, IMG submission 123175) | Freshwater microbial mat bacterial communities from Lake Vanda, McMurdo Dry Valleys, Antarctica - Oligotrophic Lake LV.19.BULKMAT1 | ecosystem: Environmental > Aquatic > Freshwater >... | reverse complement strand
CGGTCCACACGAACATCACGCACGCTTGTGTCTGGATTGTAATATACGTAGAGATCCATTTCTTCATTGGGAATATTGGTTGCAATGCTTGATCCGTGTGAAATGCCAACGACTTTATCGCCTTGATAGGCGCGATAAATGAATCGACGAGTGTTGATGCTTTCAAAGGGCTCAGCTCGTGAACCCACAAGACGACCAATGAGTCCCATGAGACTGATGCCGCCCCATTTTACAGGAACAAAACTGTATTCTTCGACGCGAGTCGCCTTGGGATAAACTCGGCGAAGTTCTGATTCATAATTTTTAAGACGAGTTCCATCCACAATGGCGTTAGCCATAACATTTGGGGTGAAAGCAGCGAAACTACCAGTGGAAATTAGAGTAACTAAAAAAAGCTTAAGCTTAGACATTCTCAAAGACTCCCCTATCGTGGTAAATCCATAGTTCATGATTCCTCGTTACCATAAACTCACCACTTATCAGAAACGCAGACAACATCTTGCTAAGGCATTGGGTGCGGATACCGATCTTCTTATCTATTTTAACACACCCGAGAAGACGAGAAACTATGATAGTGACTATTTCTACCGCGGAGATTCATCATTTCTTTACATGACAGGATTTCCAGAGTCTGAATCGGCTTTTTTCCTATGGAAGGGTCGTCCCCTAGCAAAGGATGCGAAGCCTTCAAAATCACTCAATTTTTGTCTTTTTTCGCTCAATCGCGACCCCTCAATGGAGCGGTGGAATGGGCTTCGTTATGGACAAAAAGGTGCACAGAAAGAATTTGGAGCAAACGCGGCTTTTGCTGTTGAGGAGATGGAGAAGCAGTTTTTAGAGTGGATGAAGCAGCACTCTGCAGGCACTCGTGTCAGGATTCTGACGAACGCTCTTCACGCTCCCGAGTTGCGCAATCGCCTCTACAAACTCATTGATGCGCACAAAGCAAACCTACGCAAAAACTCTGCTCGCATCGTGAGCATTGAAGATGTGGGTCCTGCGATTCAGCAAATGCGTTTGGTGAAAGACGCAGAAGAAATCAAAACCATGAAAGTGGCGGCACGCATCGCTGCTGATGCTCATGCGCGCGCGCTGAACATGTTGAAGCCCGGATTGTTTGAATACCAAATTCAAGCCGAGATCGAGGGAGAGTTTATGCGCCAAGGTGCGCGTTGTCCCTCTTACAACTCGATCGTGGCCTCGGGCGCTAATGCCACAATTTTGCACTACAACAGCAACAACCGAAGAATGAAAGAAGGCGAGTTGCTTCTCATCGATGCCGGTTGTGAGTTTGAACACTACGCTTCTGATATCACGCGCACTTTCCCTGTAAGTGGTAAATTTTCTCCCGAGCAACGCAACATCATGGACATCGTGGGCGAAGCTCACAAAGAAGCCATCCTCGTAGCGCGTAAGGGATTGCCTTACCCTAAAATTCATTACGCCTCGGAAACAGTTTTGATCGAGGGTCTTCGCTCGTTGAAGTTCTTGAAGGGATCAACAAAAGAGATTCGCGAAAAAGGAACGCACCTTCGCTATTCTCCACATGGCACAGGACACTGGTTGGGGCTTGATGTTCACGATGAATGCCCTTACGTCGATACCAAAGGAAACCCCATTAAACTAGATGCTGGAATGGTTTTCACAGTAGAGCCTGGATTGTACTTTATGCCTCAAGACAAAACCGTACCTGCGGCTTATCGCGGTATTGGTGTGCGCATCGAAGATGACGTCGTAGTAAAAAACAAAGGAAGTGCAGAAATCTTAACAACAGATCTGCCCCGCTACGCTTCCGAAATCGAAGCCTTCATGAAATAGCATCTCTCTACACGAGAAACTTCGGCAGTGCCCAATCTAATTTGTTATTCACAAGTCGCTGGATCTGAGAGGAAAAAAGCAAAAGCCTCCTCGACTATATGAGCTTATCTAGCACCCTGCTCAAAACTAATAAGAAAAAGGAGAGAAGGTTTTTGCTTTTTTCCTCTCAGATCCAGCAGGCCTATATCAAAAAAACTTAAAGGCGTTTTTCCGCAGATTTAAAAGATACTTGATGCGGACAGCTTTCTTAAGTTTGTCCACAGTAGTGCCTCTAATGAAGGGCATTGCGAGGCGTTCAAAACGAGTTTTGGGCTGTGAGCCTATGCGCCCGATTCCGTCGTGAGGCCCAAGGCTGATCAAATATCCGAGGTCCTGAGGCCTAAATGGCTTTGTCGTTTCAGTGGAAATTCCCATAAGACGAAAAATGTTGTCTGCTAAATAATATCCCGCTTGTTCCGAGAACTGAGCGCGTTTTGGAAGCAGTCTCGGATTCTTGAACTGAGTGGACTCAAGTGTGTAGCGAGCCAAGTCACCAATAGCAAAATGGTTTGGATAGTGGTCGAGTTCAAAGTCGTTGCTGACGGGGAGACCGTTATCGAATTTTATTTTGTCGAAGCTATCGATCCACGATGGAGGGCGCTTGCTGCCAGTGCAAAGCACCATCAAGTCCCATGGAATCACCTGACCGTTTTCGAGATGGAGTTCGTCGTGCGTGAGCGAGCGAGCTGGGGATCCGAGCACCGTTTCGATGCGTGTTTTGCGAAGTGAGCGCGTGAAGAGTTTGCGAGAGAAGGGGGAGAAGTCTCTTAGAATTTCGTTCTTCTCGTCGACGAGCACTACACGGCATCGTTTGTTTTTGCCTCTGAGCTGGGCCAGTTCTCCGGCCACTTCAAGTCCGGTGCTTCCTGCTCCTAAAACAACAATGAAAATATCTCGATTGTGTTTGGCTTCTTCTTTCCACTCGATTCGAGAAAGAGCGGTTCTTAGGGATTGTGCGTGGCTGTTCTTCTTGAATTGAAAAACTCTTTTGGTGAGAGACTCATTGTCTTCGACCATGAGTTCTTCAAGGCCTTCAATTTTGGGGGGTATGTTGCGTAGTCCAGAGGCAAGGACGAGCGCATCGTAGGAAATGACTTGTGACTGGAGGCCTCTCACTTCGATTTTTTTCTCGGAGGGTAGGACGTTGAACACTCGCCCTTCAACAAATCGTATTTGTCTGTTCTTGAGCTGAGGTAGAAATGCGTGAGCGTAGGTTTTGCCTTTGCGAAGGGTGCGATAGAGATCGCAGGTGAGCTCTTGTCTCGCGTCGGGATTGATGAGAGTCACACGCAAGTTTTTGTGGTGTGAGAGTTTGAGAGCGCAGGGGAGCCCTGCGTATCCAGCGCCTACAACAATTACATGCGGATTCTGATTGAACGGGCTCACGCTTTAGGAATAAACGCCTTGATGCGGTGGCTGGCAATAAAATCCTGAAGTTTTTTGAATCCCTGTTCTTCGACTTCGCTAAATTGCAGTCCAATACCTTCGGGTTCATCGCCTTGTTGAGTGCTTCGTACCCATACGACAGAGCCTGTTCCGCGAATTTCGTTCAAAGGGTTTTCGCCTTGCTTCGCAGAATGAGGGGCAGATTCGTTCATTTTTGCTACGAGTGGATCGATGTTTTCAGGCGAATGGTTGCCTGAGACGCTTTCACTAAACTGCAAAACGAATTCGACTTCGTCTCCGACGCTGACACCTTGGGGGACACTGCGAATGAAGAGTCCTCCTAGGCCGATGTTGAGCGTTTCGGCCACAAGAGCCTGTTCGAGGCTAGCCATTTGAATTTCGACTTTATGACGTGCGTTCATGCGAACCTTTCTTGGGACCTTAACCCTTAAGGGCTTTGAGAGCATATCACGGAGGGCGTCTTCTGTGCTTTCTACATTCGCTTTAATGTTGAGGAGACCACTTGCTCCGCGATCGAGCCATTGAATGCTCATTGCGGAGGAAGGACTTTCGGCGCGGGACAGCACTAAAATACAGGAGTGAGGGTCGAGTTCGCGAAGGCCAGCACAGGCGCGATTCCATTCTTGGCCGACTGGACTGGGGCTGTTTTCGGGGTCTAAAAGCACCAGCAAAGGCACTTCTTCTAGCTTAATCATTTGGGCTACATTTTGGGGGGTTTCAATTCCATGGAATTGCCAGTCGAAGGGAGCCCCTGGGAGCTCCTGAAGCGCATTGTCGAGATGGGCTTTGATTTCCAGCTTTAGGGGCTCGGAATGGGCCGAGGGACCTACTATTAGAATTTCACGAGTTTTTGCGCCGCCTATAGCCATAAGTCCACTCTAACGACGGGGCTTTGGAAATTTCAAGTCCGCGAAATCATTTCTTGACCCAGAGGGTACTGCGTTATGAAACAGGGGGGCCTATGGAGAGTGTCATGCCCGTTAAAGAAACCCGTATTCCCGCCCAACCCTTTAAGGATAAAGGCTTTTGCCTTAGCTATCACAAACACATGGTGAGAGCGCGTATCCTTGAGGAGCGTCTCATCAAAATGATGCGCTCGGGTGATGGTTATTTCTGGATTGGTGGTCCGGGTGAAGAGGCTTTCAGTGTGGCATTAGGGCTTCAGACCCGCAAGGGCGAGGGGCCTGCCTATGATTATTTGCATTTGCACTACCGTAGCAACTCCGTCGTGTTGACGATGGGCGCGCCCATGATTGATTTTGTTCGTCAGATGAAAAACACGGTGAACGATCCCTTCTCGGGCGGTCGTAACTTTGTTTCTCATATCGGAAAGCGTGATTGGAACATCATGCCCGTGACTTCCACTATCGAAACTCAATACGCTGTGGCTCCAGGAACGGCGATGGCTCAACGGCGCAATCGTTTGAACAAAAAAGATTTCGGTGTGACGGTTGTTGTTGGCGGAGATGCTGGAACTGCGGAAGGTGATTTTGCTTCTTCGTTGATTTGGGCTTCGCGTCCCGACTTCGAATTGCCGATGCTTTTGATTGTGACCAACAACAAGTTTGGTATTTCCACTCCTGCGGAAACGCAGCATGGTGAAAAGTACATTGCTGACCGCGCACGTGCTTTTGGCATTCCCGCTCAGGTGGTGGATGGCAACAATCCTGAGAAGGTATGGTCGGCTCTTGAAACAGCTTTCGACACGATTCGTTCTACTGGCAAGCCTTACTTTTTGGAGTTGATGGTTTCTCGATTGAACGGACATAGCTCCTCATCGGGCGCGCTGCGTGTGAACGGCGAATTGTGCTGCATCGAAACTTTTGAAAAGAAATTGCTTAAGAGTCAGTGGATCACTGAAGAGGAACTTGAGGCCATTCGCGCTGAGGCCTATGCCGAAGCTCAGGCAGCTCACGAGCAAGTGAAAAACGAAGTCTATCCTGAAGGACACACTTTTCAGGACCACACCTTCGCCGGCGGAGTGCGTGGCGGAATTCCGGGGAGGGATTTCTAAATGGCAACTATGGCTCAAGCTATTCGTATGGCACTTCACTACGGTGAAGAAAATATGGGTGTGACGGATATTTTCGGGCAAGACGTCGGTCCTCCTTTGGGCGGAGTCTTCACTTGCACGCAAGGTCTTAAAACAACTTGGAACACGCCTCTTGATGAGCGTGGAATTATCGGTGCCGCTATGGGCTTGGCTCTCGCGGGACAAAAGCCCGTGGCTGAAATTCAATTCTGCGACTACATCTTCAACACAATCGACTTGCTTAAACTCGCAGGCAACAACAACTGGGCCACCAACGGACAGTTTCCGCTCAACATGACGGTGATGACTCCAGTGGGTGCAGGAATTCACGGGAGTATCTATCACTCCCATTCCTTCGATGCGTGGGCTTCGCGCCTTCCCGGTTGGAAGATCGTAATTCCTTCTAACCCTCGCGACGCTTATGGATTGCTCCTTGCGGCGATCGAGGATCCCAACCCTGTATTGTTCATGCACCCTAAAGCTTTGCTTCGCATCAAGGGTGAAGAACTCATTCCTGGCGAGCCTAGTGATGAGAAAGATCTCAAGGAACGTATCGACGCTCCTCTAGGCGATGCGCGCAAGGGCTGGAAGCCCAATTGGCCCGCTTTGGAATTTGCACCCACTCCTATCGGCAAAGCTAAAATTGTCAGAGAAGGAACTGGGGCGACTGTGGTCACTTATGCTCGCCACGTTCATCTCGCAAAAAAAGTTGCCGACAAGCTTTCTGCTGAAGGCGTTGGCGAAGTTGAGGTGATCGACCTTCGCACCATTTATCCCTACGATTGGGCGGCTGTTTCCGCCTCAGTGAAAAAGACGGGGCGCGTTCTGTTCCTCAACGAAGACACAGAAATTACGAATTTCGGAGAGCACCTTCTTCGCAGAACTATCGAAGAGCATTATTATCAATTGCGCGCGAGACCTAGAGTGCTCGCGGGTGCCCATGTCCCCGGAATTGGACTGGCTCCTCCTTTGGAAGAGGCCAGTGTTCCTCAAGAAAATGACATTGAACGTGAACTCAGGGAGATGCTCAGCGAACTCACGTGAGTTCGTTAGCTCTTTAGAACATTACAGAAAAATTTAAGGAGATAATGATTATGGAATTCAAATTACCAGATATCGGTGAAGGCGTTGTTGAAGGAGAATTGATTCAGTGGCTCGTAAAAGAGGGTGACTCTGTTCAGGCGGATCAGCCCGTCGTTGAAGTGATGACTGACAAGGCGACTGTTGAAGTTCCCGCTCCTGTGAGTGGAAAAATTTCAAAGCTTACAGCTCAAGACGGTGACATGATCAAAGTGGGCCAAGTGCTGGCTCAAATCGAAGAGGGTGCTGGCGCTGCTAAGGCCGCGCCTGCTGCTGAAGCTAAAACTGAAAGCAAGGTTGAAGCAAAAGCTCCTGCCTCTAGTGGAAGTGCTCCCGCTCCTCAGACTCCTACACCTCAAGCCGCGAATCCCGCTTCTTCTTATTCGGGTGGCGCGACTCTTAATCCTTCTGATGTGCCTGCAGCACCTATCGTGCGTGCAATGGCTCAGAAGTCGGGTGTCGACCTTTCTCAGGTTCCTGCAAGTGGGCCTAAGGTGGGCGATCAAAACCGAGTTCTTGAAGAAGATCTTCTTCGTTTCTTGAATCAAGGTGCCGGTGCTGTTCAAGCAGGTGCTCCTTCGTATGCTCCTCAAATGGCTTCACCTTTTGCAGCTCCAGCGACCGCTCCACTAAAGAAGGTTAAGCCTATCCCCGCCGCATTCATGCGCGATTTCTCCGGCCCTGCTGTTGAACAGGTTGAGCGTCAGCCTGTGCGTGGTCTTCGTCGTGTGATTGCTAATGCCATGACTAAGAGCAAGTTCACAGCTCCTCACTATTCTTACGTGGATGAGTTCGAGTGTTCACAGCTAGTAGCTCTTCGTGAAGAAGCTAAAAAATTGGGTGAGCAGTATGGAGTGAAAGTTTCTTACTTGCCCTTCATCGTTAAAGCTCTGGTGGGCGCTTTGAAAGAATTCCCTATCGCGAACTCGAGCCTTGAAGAAACAGAAAAAGGCATGGAGTTGGTTCTTAAGAAACACATTCACATTGGTGTTGCTGTTGCGACTCCCGATGGGCTTGTGGTTCCTGTGATCAAACACGCCGACCGCAAATCACTTTTGCAAATCGCCCAAGAGATCAACGAGCTTTCTGCGAAAGTGCGTGCTGGCAAAGCTACTGGAGAAGAGTTGAAAGGTTCTACTTTCACAATCACCTCTATGGGCAATATCGGCGGCCTCTTTGCAACTCCCATTATCAATTACCCTGAAGTGGGCATCATGGGCGTTTACAAAATCCAAGAGAAACCTCTCGTTCAAGACGGGCAAATCGTTATCGGAAAAACTATGCACCTCTCCTTGTCTCTCGACCATCGTGTTGTCGACGGCGCTGTAGGTGGTTACTTCTGTAATGCTGTTATCGAACGCTTGCAGAACCCCGCTCGTTTGATGATGGAAATGGTTTAATGGGAGCATTTGATGTCGAAACAATTTGAAGTTGTCGTAATTGGTGCTGGCCCTGGTGGCTATGTTTCTGCGATTCGTGCGGCCCAAATGGGTTTTAAAACCGCGATTATCGAAGGCCACAAAATGGGTGGGGAGTGTTTGAACTACGGATGCATCCCTTCCAAGGCACTTATCTCTACCGGTCACCTTATCGACCGTGTTCAAGAGGGTGAGAAGTATGGCTTGATGTTCGAAAAATTCCATGTCGATTTGGGCAAGCTCATCGACTGGAAAGCCGGCATTGTTAAATCACTCACTGGTGGTGTGTCTCAATTGCTCAAAGCCAACGGTGTGACTGTGTTCCATGGAACAGGTCAGTTCGAAGGTGTGAACGGCAACTTCAAAAAAATCAAAGTTGTCACTTCTGTTGACTCTTATGACGGAACTAAACTCGAAGCTAAAACGGATGAAGTTATTGAAGCAGAGCGCGTGATCATTGCTACAGGTTCTTTCAGCGCTGAGTTTCCTCATCTTAAAATCAACGACACTTCTGTGCTGGGTTCCAAACAGGCTCTTGATGTTAAAAAGATTCCTAAACGTATCGTTGTTATTGGCGGTGGTGTGATTGGTCTTGAGTTGGGTTCTTTCTATACAAAACTCGGAACAGAGCTTGAAGTGGTCGAAGCCGCTTCTGAGCTTCTTGTTGGAACCGATCGTGAATGTGTCGATGTGGTTCAAAAACGCCTTAAGAAAAATGGCGTGCAGATTCACCTCGAAACTCTCGTGACTAAAATTGAAGAAAAAGGTGCGGGCAAAACTATTGTTCACACTGAAAAGAAAGACGGCACCAAAGGCACCATCGAATGCGATTGGGCTCTTTTGACTGTCGGACGTCGTCCTCGCACAGCGAATTTGGGACTCGATAAAATTGGAGTGAAACTTGGAGATCGTGGATTCATTCTGGTGAACAATCGCCTCGAAACCAACGTGGCAGGTGTTTATGCCATCGGCGATGTGATTGGCGGAATGATGCTCGCACACAAAGCTAGTAAAGAAGGCCTGGTCTGTGTGGAATCCTTCAAGAACCCCAACACAACCATGGATATCCGAGCTTTGCCTTGGGCCATCTTTGTGGATCCTGAAATTGCTGGCGTAGGACACACCGAGGAGTCGGCTCGCGCTGCGGGTTGGGACCCTGTGATTGGGAAGTGTCCATTTGCAGCCAATGGTCGTGCCCTCACTACGGGGGAGTCGGCTGGATTTGTGAAATTGATTGCGGACCGTAAGACGGACCGCTTGTTGGGCGCGCATCTTGTTGGCGCCGAAGTGTCGAATCTTGTTCAGGAAGTTGCTATGGCTATCGAGCTAGGAGCTACTTCTGAGGATGTTGCTCGCACGGTCCATGCGCATCCCACACTTCCCGAGACCATCATGGAAGCTGCTGAATCTGTGCATGGAATGGCTGTTCATTTCTTTGAGAAAAGGATGCGCTAAGAGAGCCTTACGAGTGTTGAGACAGGCTTTGGGATATAATGGCCTCAATGTGAATATATTGCGTTGACATGGAGCGGCGTAACTCGCTATGCCCTGAATTGTTAGTGTAATTATTTTGAACATTTAACGACAAGGAAGTTGTGAATGAAGTTCTCACCAAATCGAATTAAGGCCCTCGCTCACTCGGCGCTCCTACGTGGTGGAATTATGAGTGTTCTGGTCGGAATGGCAAGCACCGCTCTCGCGTGGGTGCCTACCGGAGCTACAAATCTTATGGCTCGTCCTCAGTGTCGTGCTGAGGTTTTGGCTAAAAAAATCGTTGAGCGTTTCGGTTCTCGAACCGAAGTCAGTTTCGACACACGCGTTTGGACGGGAGTGGAAACACTTATCCAAGAGTTTTTCGACGAATGTTCAGAGGATCTTCGACGTAGCAGTCTTTCCAATTTGATCGATTACACGGAAATGTCGTTGGTTTCTTATGATTTGAAAAACCATCCTCAAGTTCATGAAGTTGAATTCCTTATTCCAGAGGACGGCTTTGTGGTTAAGGGACTTTTGGCTCTCAAAAAGTCTAAAGAACCGCTTCCTCTTGTGATTTTTAAATGTGGTCTCGGCTGCAATCTAATGGACCCGTCCATGCTTTACACAATGATGGTCTTTTTCGACATGGGACCTTTCAACGTGTTGGCCATTCCTTCCAACTCTGGTTCCGATTTTGTGAATGAAAACCGAACCTATGCTGTCGGCGGTCTTGAAGAAGGTCGTCAGCTTGTGCAGATTTCTCGATACATTGAGTCTGGGTCTTGGAAATATTCTAAATATGTTTCTCGCATCCATCTTTTCGGAATGAGTCTAGGCGGGCATGCCTCCCTATATGGTTCCCTCTATTCTGATTATTTGCGTCCCTCAGGTGAGCCGCTCTTCTCCTCGGTGTTTGTGGGTTGCCCAGTTGTCGATTTTAAAAAATCTTTGCAAGATGTGACGAGCGAAAGCATCGTTGCCAAGCTCATGCGACGAACTGTTTTGAAAAACATCACTTCGATGCTCCTGGTGGTGCCGTTTTTTGATAAGTATTTTATAGGACGTGATACTTCGTATAGTCCGAGTCAGAGTGAGCTTAGGGAAATGCTGGTTTCGGGTGCTTTTGATTATTACAAGCGCAAGACAGATGCTCTTTCGTGGACGATGCCTCCATTCGAAGAACTACGTTTTTCTAATGAAGACACTTTGTGGAACTGGATGAATTTTTCCAATGAACCCGTGAAGAAAATGCGCACTCCTGTCTATGTTTGGGCTCCTAAAAATGACGATGTCGTGCTCTTTGATTCCAATGCTAAAAAGCTTTTTGAGGCGGATGCGCAAATGCCAGAGAGACGAGTCTTTAAACTTAACACCGATCTGGGCGGACACTGTGCTTTCCCCTCTATCTTCGGTTGGTCTGTATCTTCGGTGGTGATGAACGCTTTGTTTATCGCACGAAGCCCTGAACTTGTTCGAAAGATGAAGCTCGAAACTCTCGAAATTCCTGAGGGCAAGTTTGGGTGGAAGAATGTAGCTTCTCTAAGGAAGTGGCGAACTGATCTGTCATGGATTGCTGTGGAGAATGATAAATTTGTAACTTTAAGAAGCTCTTTCCGCGAGGTTCCCTGCCGCCAGACCTCGAGAAGTCCTCAGCGTTGTATAAGTGTCAATCGCACTCGATTTACTTATAAGGAGATCGGACTTGATGATTCTGACATTCCCAAGAGCGCAGTCGAGGCTCATGGCTTCAGTCGATGGCTTAACGCACGTTTGCGTTTTATCGATTCTAGAGGTGCCCCTTTGGATAAGACGGGTAAGCCCGCAGCGATGCGTTGGATTCGATTCGGAAACTCAAGGATTTAAAATCCATTTGAGCTTCCGGAGCGGGTCGGCACCTTCTTCTTCTTCAAACTTAAAATCAAAATCGATAATGTTTCCATTGGGATCAGTGATGATCACCTTGGGAATGGAATACAGGTGTACCTTTGCGGCCAGAGAATTGCTGCTCTGATCATTTGGAACCAAGAGCATTTCAGCGCAAACTTTTTTGGGAAGATTGAGAGAGCTGCAAAGGGTTAAGGCCTCTGTAAGAGTGTTTGAATTGGAAAAGTTTTCTAAGAGTTGAATTCTATCCCACAGTTTTGAATCTTTGATTTCTTCTTTGAGAGTTCCAAGAAGATGTTTGCAGTGGGAACACCAAGAGGCAAAGAAAATGTAGATTTGCTTGCCTTTGATGGGAAGAGATTTGCTTGCCTTTGATGATTTAAGCGTAGCTTTGGGGATTGTTCCCAAATTAGGCCCCAAAGTGGCCCGGAATTCTTCTTTAAGTTTTGCTTCAAACTCTTTGAGGAGTGTGGCGTCGGCTGCAGCTTTGAATGTGGTGTTGCGTGGGTACTGAGCGCTCAAGAATGAGAAGAGTCGCTTTCTAAGTTCTGAGTCACCGGTGGGCGAAAGCGAGGAAGCTACGATTGTGAGTGTTTCGGGGCGATGTTTGAGAAATTCGGGAAGCGTGAGGTTCTGTAGAAGTTTTTCTTTGAGTGTGGTGGGTAGGGGTTTACCTGCCACGACAGAAAGCCACTCTGAGGGTAGCTCGGGGCAAAGAGTGGTGGCAGCAGCTTTTTGTTTGGCGTTGTCCCGCAAGGCAAGCAAAAGTTTCTGGGCACTCTGTGTGTTGAGGTAGACCTCCTCCATGACAAAACATTGAAGAGAGGGAAGATTTTTAAACGATGAACTTTGAAGGGCCTTAAAGAGATCATTGATTGTGAATTTAGGATCGTTTTCGAGAATCCAGGGAAGTAGCAGAGCTTTCATGGAGCTTTGAAAGCGTGATTCGAGATAGGAGCTTGGGGGGGCCGAAAGCTTTTTATAGAAGGTGTGTGCGTCGTTTGCGTTTGAAAGGCGAAAAGCATCGCCCATGTCGTTGCTCAGTTTGTTGAGATCGCTGGCTCGTTGTTTCAATTGTTTGGGGTTGTTGTGTTCAAGGAGCTGGAGGCTGGCTTCGAGAATGCGGTAGCTCGTATAGGCAGCTTCAGCGACGAGTGTCTTTTCATAGATAGGCCAAGTTTGTTCTTGGTGAGTTGTGTCGCTGGGAGCAGGTAGTTTCTCGAACCACGACGGCATTTTTGCTAGAGCGGTGTTTATCTTTTTGATGTCTTCGGCAGTCCAATTTTGGTGCCCGACTTTTTGTAGAGGGTTTTGGGGGTCACTCAAAACTTCGATTTTTTTAGAAGTGATGTCATAGGCGAGGTGAAAGCTAACTGGGGAGCAGCCTGAACTGCATCCCGTAGTGGTGTCTATGGGGCGGAAGATCTTTAAGAGATTCCCCTTGCTGAAAAGTTTGAGAATGTGAGTGTTGTAATAAGTTCGCTCGGGACGTGCTGGTGGAAGTTCTTTCTCTTTCCCGAGACCTTCGATTTTCCAGTTTTGATTCTTGTCGTCGGCTTTGAGTCCAGAGTGCTCGGAATAAAAAATAATGAGTTCCTGTGCGGCATGGTTTGATGCTTCGACATCGAGGGCATCGGATAGCGGCGAGGACTGAGGAATAGATGGTATCTGAACTCGCCCTTCGTTTTGAACAACTTGCTTCATGTAGTCTCTAAAGCTTTGAGCAGCTTGCGAGGAGACGCTGCTAAGAGCAGTGCTAAGAATAAACATGAGGGGTAAAAATAGACTGAGTGATTTCATAAGTATTTTCTGAAGCTCTTCAAAGGCCCGGCGCCTATGAGAGATGCTGTTCTTTTCTTCATAAGATGTTTCGGCAAAAGTTTTGCCAAATTGTGGGACATAAAAAATTGGGTCATAACCAAAGCCAGAATCGCCTTTGGCATCGAGAATAATTTCGCCATGACATTCGCCTTCGCCCATAAACTCGCGGGTTCCCGACGAATCATGAATGATGAGACTGAGCGCGCATGTGTAATGGGCTAGGTGAGGAGGTGAAGAGCTTGAGTCCTTTAGGGCTTGAACAAGCTTTTGCATGTGAGCCTCTGAGCTTACGTGGTCACCTGCATAGCGGGCCGAATGCACGCCAGGCTTTCCTTCTAAGGCGTCGACACTGAGGCCTGAATCGTCGGAGAGAATCCAAAAGGCTTCACCGGCAGACGGCATTTGCCCCGACTTCTTAAGAGCTTCGAATACGTATTGAGACTTGATGCGGGCGTTGCCCGTGAATGTGTCTTCGCTTTCAACAGCTCCCGAGGGAGGACATCCCTCCACACGCGTGCTGTCGATTTGAAAATATTCTGCACAGAGAGGAATCATTTCTCTGAGTTTTCCGGCATTGCCGGTGGCAAGAAAGCCCGAACCTAAGAGGCTCGGTTTTACTTTTTCCAAGCCAAATCCCCCAAGAGCTCCCTTTGAAGGTCACAAAGCTCTGCACAGCCCTTTTTGCCTAAAGCCAAAAGCTGTTGGAGTTCTTCTTCGGTGAAAGGAGCTTTCTCGGCGGTGCCTTGGATTTCGATCATTTTTCCGTCATGAGTCATGACAATATTCATGTCGGTGTCGGCTGCAGAATCTTCGTTGTAATCGAGATCGAGCACGGGCACTCCGTTTACAATTCCTACGGAAATAGCGGAAACGAAGTTAGCGAGTGGGAAAGGAAAAGCATTCGAGATTTTGCCTTTCTTTTGGAGATGGTGAAGGGCTTGGGTGAGGGCAAAAAAAGCTCCGGTAATGCTGGCAGTGCGAGTGCCGCCATCGGCCTGAAGAACGTCGCAGTCGAGAGTGATGGTGCGTTCGCCGATCCATTCACTTTTTACAACAGAGCGTAACGCTCGTCCGATGAGTCTTTGGATTTCGCTAGTGCGGCCTCCCACTTTTGTTCTTTCGCGACGAATGCGGTCGCTGCTGGAACGGGGGAGCATGTTGTATTCGCCGGTGACCCAGCCTTTTCCTTGTCCACGCAAGTGTGGGGGAACGCCTTCTTCAACAGTGGCAACACATAAAACTTTTGTGCGTCCGTATTCGATGAGACATGAGCCTTCGGCGTAGTCGTAATAATTGGGCGTGATTTTTACGGTGCGTTTTTGGTCAGGGCTGCGATTTTCTGATCGTTTTGGAAGACTCATGCGACGAACCTAGTCTCTGGGCAATGGTCTTTGCAAGGTCTTGAGCAAGCTTTTGGCGTGACTCTGCGTCGGTAATTTTGATGCGGTCTGAGTCATGAGTGATGTAGCCGAGTTCCAATAGAAGGGCGGGCATTTGCGCTGCATAAAGCACGTAAAAGGGCCCCATCCGAATGCTCTGTGAGCTTGAAGGGCTAAAGTGGAGAGAGAGTGCTTTGCGAAATTTTTCAGACCATTCCAATGACTTTTCAAAATTGGCACTAGCGCGGAGATCGGCCGCTGCGCGCTCGAGACCGTCAGGAAGATCGTCAGGAATCATTTGTTGCTCACGTGCCACTGCGGCGCGTCCGTGGCTGTCATCTTTGATGAGCGAGAGAACGTAGATTTCAAAACCCTTGATTTTGGTTTCAGAGGGGTGGGCGTTCATGTGTAGCGAGAGGAAGAGTGAAGCTGCGCTTTGATTGGCGATGCGGGCTCTTTCTGAAAGTGTGACGAAGGTATCATCTTCTCGGGTCATGAGGGCGTTGATGCCAAGTTTTTTAAGTTCAGAGTGAAGAGATTCAGCGATTAGGAGAAGTAGGTCCTTTTCTCGAAATCCATGTTTGCTGGCGCCATAGTCGTTTCCACCATGACCCACATCAATGACGACTTGAACTCGATCTAACTTTCGAGAGTCGGCCAGAAAAAGCGGGGTTTGGGGAGATTTGCCGCTGAGCAACGGACGAAGAACTCGATCTCCAAATTCAATCGGAACGCAGAGTTGGGAATCAACAAATTCGGGACGGCGCGAAAGGTCTACGGAGACTGTGCTTTGCGGAAGTGTTTTGGAAAGCACTGTTCCTTTGCGGGCTTTTTCAAATTTAGCCGCGTTGCCTTGCGAAAAAATGAGATCGACTTTTGAAGAAAATGTTTTAAAGAGTGCGTAATTGCCTCGTCGCGGGTTGACGACAAGCACTTCAAATAGGGATGGATCATAGGTCATTTCTAAATTGAGTTTACGAATAAGTTCAGGAAGGCACACGTAGGGAGTTCCACGCACGTTGCCGGCACGTTTGAATTCAAAGTCTTCCTGTTGAGTGTGAAAGATCCAAGAAGTTTCGGACAGATTGGCCTGAGCGCTAAGGCTCGTAAGGCCAACTCCCAAAAGTAAAAACTTAAACGTTGAAGCGGAAAAGCAGAATGTCGCCATCTTTAACAACGTATTCTTTACCTTCTTTGCGAACGAGGCCAGCTTCTTTGATTTTTGCGACGTTCTTATATTTCAAAAGATCTTCATAAGCGTAGGTTTCGGCACTGATAAAGCCGCGTTCAAAATCGGTGTGAATCACCCCCGCAGCTTGTGGCCCTTTCCATCCTTGGCGAATGGTCCAAGCACGCACCTCTTTTTCACCTGCAGTAAAGTAAGTGATGAGGCCAAGAAGTTTGTATCCTGCTTTAACAAGACGTGTGAGCCCTGAATCTGTGAGACCCAAGTCTTCGAGGAACGAGGCGCGTTCTTCTTTGGGAAGCTCGCTCAGCTCAGCTTCCACCTTCGCACAAATGGCGATGGCTTGAGCTCCATTTTTTTGAGCATGCTCGAGAAGAGTTTTGAAATGAGGGTTTTTGTTTTCGACTCCGCTTCCAGCCGAAGCTTCGTCGATGTTGCCTACATAGAGGACGGGAAGGTTGGTGATGAGCTGCACGTCTTTAGTGGCTTCTTTTCCGTCTTCATCCACTTCAATAGTGCGAGCTGGGTGGCCGTCTTCGAGAGCTTTTCTGATGGCGCCCAAAACTTCCATGGCTTTAATAGATTTTTTATCGCCGCTTTTGGCGAGTTTCTGGTGTTTGTCCATGCGTTTCTCAACAACGTTGAGATCGGCGAGCATGAGTTCGGTTTCGATCACTTCGATGTCACGAAGAGGATCGACGCTTCCGTTGACGTGAACAACGTCACCGTCTTCGAAGCAGCGAACAACTTGAATAATTGCATCGCAATCTTTGATGTGAGAAAGGAACTGGTTTCCGAGTCCTTCGCCTTTGCTAGCGCCTTTTACAAGACCTGCAATGTCCACAAATTCAATGTGAGTGGGAACGGTTGATTTGGGTTGAACGTATTCTGTAATCATGGCGAGACGTTCATCAGGAACTTCAACAATCCCGACGTTCGGATCGATCGTGCAAAACGGATAGTTCGCGGCCTCTGCTTTTGCGTTCTCAGAGAGCGCATTGAACAAAGTTGATTTGCCTACGTTTGGGAGTCCAACAATTCCACACTTGAGTGCCATGAGGAGTCTTATAGGCGCCTAGCTCCTTTCCGACAAGTGCTTGATATCAGGAAGTTTATGCGGGGGTCTAATGATTTCAGTGCTTTGTGTTTCTGCTTTCATGAACTCAAAATTAAACTCCGATTTTCCCAGTAAATGAGTGCTACCGAGCTGCGGAGCAGAAAAAGTATTTTTTTTAAATGCATTGACCATCATGCAGCCTCCTTAGTTGCCCCGTTATGAGCTTGTTTGTTGATCTCGGAATTCTTGTTTTGATTCTGAAGTAGTTTCTCAAAGAATCTCAGTTTTTGATCCAGTGCTTTTTTGACTTCAAAGGGATTGTAAGAATCCTTCTCGGCCTTGAGCTTTTCTTTGATACTCTGGCTTACGCTGGGATCGCTCATTACCCTTTGGTAGGGCGTGAGCGGGTCGTGAAACTTTCGTTTGTACTTGGAGCCCACCCTGATCTTTGATTTTTGTTTCAACGTGTATGTGAAAAAATTTCTCAGCACCCGTAACTCATTTCTATAAATGTCGTTCATGCAGTCAATCACCTTCTGCTCTTCCACTCTCTCATAGCCAAAGCTCTGCCTGACTTGCGTCCAGTTACTTTGCTCCACGCGTGCCTGATCGTTTTTCTTGTATGCCCTGCCATGGGTTTGGGTGACGTAATTTTTGGGATCTTCTAAATAACTGCAAACCTCATCATTTAGAAACTCCGAACCACAATCAGTGTGATAGCCCAGCATGGGGAACGGAAGCCGCAACCGAATCAATCCCAGGGACTCAAGAATTGATTCTGACTCTTTCCCCAAGAACGCCTCGCTCTCCGTCCAAGATGAGTGAATGCAACAAGTATTGAGCGTCCAACCGTGGCGCCCCCGAAGAGCGTCACCACAATGTGCAACCGTGTCACCCTCCATAAAGCCACATGTCGTTATTTTAAAATCTAACCTCCGCTCGGGGACTCTGACTAACATCTTTTTTAACCGGCCTTTGTTTTTTGTAGCGGCAAAATGCTTCTTGCCGTGTTCCCGCTTATAACTTCGAAGTAGCTTTTCCATGGTGCTGCCACTCATCACCAATATTTTTTTGCGAATCAATTCTGGCAATTCACCCTGATCAAAGTATGGCATCCACTCAGCCAGCATCTGTGGGAAAACTTTCGTGTTGGGGTAGTTGAGCCGGCACCAAAACTCTTGCAGCCACCGAATCAGTTCGTCATCATCCGCGTAAATGCTTTTACGACCCCGCTTGAGCTTCGGCCTCCCGAAAGGCTTGGTCCCTCCTTCCGAGGCTACAGCGCGGCCCATAACCCGCCGTGCATGCTGTCTACTGCATTGACAGTCACGACTAAGCGCTTCAAGAAAATTCATCTTTTCTTTTTTGCTCATTCCGCTATAGCGTTTCCAGCACAGCTCGGAATATACTTTTATCGACAACGGTTTCCTTGCTTTAATTTCTTTGTCTTTACTCATAATTTTGCCTCGTAAACAAAAGCTTGAGCGACATTGAATTGCGAGGAAACCGTCTGTTGTGTCAAAATTTTGGCTACCCAAATTCTTAACCCAATATTTACACACAGCAGCTTGGTAGCATTATTTAAAAAGAAAAAGG
>Ga0163144_10012079_pt1 | contig 18193 bp, 12 predicted proteins | sample OliLak19BULKMAT1_FD_123175 | JGI IMG/M metagenome (GOLD analysis project Ga0163144, IMG submission 123175) | Freshwater microbial mat bacterial communities from Lake Vanda, McMurdo Dry Valleys, Antarctica - Oligotrophic Lake LV.19.BULKMAT1 | ecosystem: Environmental > Aquatic > Freshwater >... | reverse complement strand
TTCAACCATGCTCTCTGCTTCCCGAAGAATCTTGTTCCACAATATCGGTTGAGACACCAACCGTCCCGCAGCCAAGTCATCCTGAACCTTTTGCCAGGCCGCTGTTGCTTCCCCTGAAGTCAAGCGTTGCTGAAACACCGCCAATCCGAGCGCATTGCGGAATTCAATCCGATGAAAGCCCGTGAAATCGAGCGGGACGGAGTTGGCTTGGCGCCATGCATCGGCTTTGTGCGAATTCGCATCCGCGACATAAAGGGAAACAAGAAGGCTGGTGTCCGTGTAAATTTTCACCAACGCTCCTGATCGCGCGCCAATAGGACAATGTTCGGCAGCACTTTGTCGCCAAAGATCATGCGTCGTTGCGCGGCGTAATCAGGCAGTTTGATTGGCGATTGTGGAAGCGGCGCGCTCGCGGTGGCGGCTTGTTGATCCAGATATTTCACCAACCACTGAGCAATTGCCTGTGCGTCTTGCAGCGGCAATTCTTTTAGCGCAGCTTCAATTTCTATCGCGGTGCTCATGTTGAAAATTTAACGGCGCATGAGCTTTTTGCCAATTCAAATTCAAGGATTTTACGAGCAAAAAACATGATTACACCAACATCATCGTCGAGCGCGTGGATTTGGGTGAAGCTGCGCCGGTCAATGAGGCTGTGGAGTTGATCTGCAAACGGATGTCCGCCGGACAATTTGCGGCGCGCGATTTGCCGCCCGCTTTGCAACGCTTGAGCGAATTGGTATATGCGCCGCTCGCCAAATATCTGACGAATGTTTCGCATCTGATTATTTGTCCCGATGGCCAGTTGAGCCGCTTGCCGTTCGAGGCACTAGCGTGCGGCCACGATTCAAACGACCCAAAATTTCTGATCGAAGAAAAAACCATCAGCTACGTCACGAGCGGGCGGGAAATCGTGCGCTTGGCAAACCAGGCGAGTTCAAAGTTTAAAGTTCAAGGTTCAAAGTCCAATTCGCTGGTGATGGGCAACCCGGATTTCGATTTGGATTTAACTCGTAGCCGCCGACGTGAGGAAGCGGAAATTTCTCGTTCAAAGGATGGCACTACAAACGGAGACGGAATCCGCCTCCTCACGTCGGCGGCTACGAAATTTTTGAGCCGTTCGTTTCGCGGATTCAAGTTTACGCCATTGCCGAGCGCGGCGGATGAAGCGCGTTCGGTGGCAAAGTTGCTGGGCGACGACGCGGTTTTGAAACTCGGCGGCGAAGCGCGTGAGGCGGAATTGAAAGCGATTGTTTCACCGAGCGTTTTGCATTTGGCCACCCATGGGTTTTTCCTCAGCGATCAGGAATTTGGACATACGAATGCAATGGGCGATTTATCCGTGAAGAATTCAGGGACGCGGTGGAACGCTTCCCTACCGCAAAACGAATGGGAAAATCCACTGGTGCGTTGCGGCATTGCGTTGGCGGGCGCGAATCATGCGCGGCAAATCACCAACGCCATCGCGGAAGATGGATTGCTCACAGGGCTGGAGGCATCGTTGCTCAACTTGCAGGGAACGGAGTTGGTAATCCTCAGCGCGTGCGACAGTGGCACGGGCGAAGTGAAGATTGGTGAGGGCGTGATGTCATTACGCCGCGCCTTCCGCATCGCCGGCGCGGAAACGGTGCTGGCGAGCCATTGGAAAGTTAGCGACAAGGCCACCAGCGAGTTAATGACCGAGTTCATTCGCCGCTGGCGCCTGGATGAACCTCGCGCGAAGGCGTGGCGCGAGGCTCAGTTGTCATTGTTGCGTTCCAGGGATTTCTCAAATCCGTATTATTGGGCGGCGTTCACTCTGACGGGGCAGTGGCGATAGATTGCCGTGTTCTGCGAACCGGTAAAGTGCATTGTCTTTGATCGATCCACTCGGTAATTTCCGGCGCTCAATGCCAGTGCGGGTTTATTTTAAATATTCATGAAACAACCTGAGGTCGTCGTTTTTGATTTGGGAAAGGTCCTGTTGGACTTTGACTACAACATTGCCGCGTGCAAAATCTCCAGTCGCGGGCGACTCACTCCGGAGGAGGTCAAAAGTTTTATCGACCATTCGCCTTTGCTCTTTCGTTACGAAACGGGTTTGATGACGAAGGCAGAGTTTTATTCTGAAGTCTGCGCGGGCACTGGTTTCTCCGGGGAGCTGGAGGAATTCGTGGCTCATTTCAGCGAGATATTCTCCCCGATTGAACCGATGATCGCCTGGAACCAGGCGCTGCGGAAAAAAGGCGTTCCTACTTATATTTTCTCCAATACGAACGAACTGGCCGTTGGCCATATTCGGAAACGGTTTCCTTTTTTCAGTGATTTTTCGGATTATATTTTGTCCTACGAACACCGCGCGATGAAGCCGGACGCCAAACTCTACGAGGTAGTCGAGCGTGTCACCGGAAAACGGGGCGACGCGATTCTCTATTTGGATGACCGCGCGGAAAACGTCGCGGCCGGCGCCGCGCGAAACTGGCAGACCATCCTGCAGGAGTCGCCCGAGAAGACGATGGGATTGGTCCGGCAGTTTGGATTCTGATTTTGGTCGTGTCAGCGAAGGGCACGAAGCGCGGAATCGGGACTACCCAGAATCGAACACCGAACGAAAACCTGCCGTCGATTTAAGTTCCGTCCTCGCCCGTCAGTTTTGCTTTTCGTTTTGGCCAATTAACGCGTGCGCAAACTGGTCGTTGTCGCCGAGGGAAAAGATCCGTTCGGACAAATCGTTCAAGGCGCGTCGGGCGGGCTCGAAGTTTTCGGAAAGGCTGTAGAAAATCGGAGCGAGTTCGTATTTCCGCGCGAGGCGATGATCGCTGGCGACCCGGTAATTGGTCCGGCCAATTTCCTGGTAGTATTTCAAATCCGGAAATCCCCTGGATTCGGCGCGATGGCGAATTCGCTCGGGAAAGACGCCGGAGAGAAAGAGTGAGTGGTTGCCGATGTGCGCCCGGAGCAGAAAAGAGGTTCTGTCATCCGCGGTGCGGAGGGCGGCCAGCATTTCAAAAAAATAGTTCAGCGGACTGGCGCTGCCCGGGACGATACAATGGCTTTGTTCGACACGGGAAAAATCGGTCAACATTTCCGCGACGTAATCAGCGACGTTGCGGTCTTCAATGCCCGCGCGGCGCAACACGTTTCGAACGAGAACGTAAAAATAAAAATGATGGGAAACTCGCAGGCAGCCCGTCTGCTCCAATAAGGCACGGAACAACGCATCGTCGTCCAGAATCAGGTCGCGTGTCTCGGGATCGGCCAGCAGTTTGACAAGCCAGCCAGCGGCCGCTGTTTTCGTCCCGAGGACTTCCGTGATGAAGTCGATATCCTCGGCGGTGAACTGAATCCGGCAATTGGGCTGAATCATTTTCATAATGCTTCCTCGATCCAAAACCGACCACGAACAAACATCCGATGACCGAAAACAAGCAGGTTCGGTTCCACAAGGGGCGTCCGAATCGGACGGAATTGCAGCTTCACGGGTCTGAATTGAAGCGGGAGAAAAAAACTTCCGAAGAAGCTGGCGCTGCCGTTGTCTATGTTCGAACGATACATAGTCTGGTATCACTTTGCCGGACATCCGAAGGTTAATCGCGAAAGCTCAAATCTCAACATGGAAACATCGTTCCGGCAGATTCCGGCCCGCAGCCAACGACAAGTCATGGACTGGAGCCTTGTGCTGGCGAGCCAGGAAATCGAGACCACGATTGTTGGCGACGAAGGTTGGGCTCTCGTGGTGGGCGAGAATGATTTCGACCGGGCGATGGCGGCGATCCGGCAGTATCAAAAGGAGAATCACCGATGGCATTGGCGTCAGCCGCTATCTGGCACCGGGCTGATCTTTCACTGGGGAACGCTCGCCCCCTGTTTTCTGATCGTGGTCTTTTATGTGCTCGGGGAAACAAGGATATCAGCGCTCAAAAGCAGCGGGATGGTCGATACCCAGTTGGTGTGGGCGGGCCAATGGTGGAGGCTTTTCACCGCCGTTTATTTGCATGCGGACATGGGCCATCTGATCGCAAACGTCACGACGGGCTTGGTTTTGTTCGGGCTGGCGATGGCGCGTTACGGACCGGGGGCTGGCCTGCTCGCCGCCTTTTTGGCGGGAGTCGCGGGAAATCTGGCGGGCCTCGCGTTCTATCCGGATCCGCACAGGGGTCTGGGAGCATCGGGAATGATCATGGGCGCGCTCGGTTTGTTGGGCGCCGAGGGGATAGCGGCCTGGCGCAGGACCCGGGCGACGCATTGGCTTTGGCGCGGGGCGGGCGCGGCTTTCCTGGTGCTGGTGTTGCTCGGGGTTTCCGAGGGGACGGATATCATTGCCCACGTCGGCGGATTCGTTTCCGGCGCGATGCTCGGAGCCATCTTGCATTTTGCCCCGGAAACCCTCCGCGGAAGAATGGGAAACGCGGTTTGTCTCACGGCTTTGACCGCGCTCTCAATCCTGACCTGGTGGCTTGCGCTGAGGCCCTAATTCCGAGACAAATCGTCCGGACTCTGCCCGATGAGCCGGTATTGCCAGCCCTTGGTGTCCAGAATCGATTTCCAGAGATGGGCGGGGTCAGCTTTGAAAATCAGATCGAGCGAGGCTGGATGCACGAGCCAGGAGCCCCGTTTCATTTCTTCTTCGAGTTGACCGGGGCTCCAGCCTGAATAGCCGGCAAAGACTTTTATCTTTTGATTGCTGGAAAACGACTCGGCCAAATCAACGAGCGTATCGAGGGAATGCCCCACGCTCAGGTTGGGCATCACGTTGGCGTCGGGAAGGAACGTGTCGCTGTGCAGAAAACTCATCGCGGTGGGTTGGACAGGCCCGCCGACAAATATTGGCTGCTCCTTGATGTGCTCCGGCAAATCGGCCACGATCATTTCCCCCACCCGATTGCCGCTGTCTTGAGTCAGCACCAGACCGAGCGCTCCTTCGGTGTTGTGCTCGCAGATGAGAATGGCCGCTCGATGGAAAAACGAACCGGCGAGCTTGCCGCCGTCGAGCAGCAATTTCCCTTTGAGAAACTCTTGCGCGTTGGAGTTGGTAGGCTTGTTCATGCCGGTTGCCTAAAATTGCACAAAGTCCTTCTCCCTGGCAACTGCCATGAGCAACGCTGAAAATCCTTGGGCGCATCTTCATACGCCACGTGGGAAGTCGTTCCGGCGGCAAGTGTTGAATTGATACGCCGTCGCGACTCCCCCGCAAAGTCGTTTGTGAGGCACCGTGGAAACTCCGTCGCTTTCTTTGTCAGACGGGTTTCTCATCCAAATGCCAAGCGTTGTTACGATCTTGATGTATGCTGTGTGCACTGATGATGAATACTGAAACCGCGTTGACACCATGTCGCATGCAGGCTGGCCGAATTTGCGCCCGATCAAATATTAGTCGCTGGTTCCTGATCGCAACCCTGCTGCTTTCCGCGGTGACGACCTGGAGTCAGGCACCGCCTGTGGTTTTGGAAGGCATCGAATTGATACCGCGGTTGAAGATAACCGGGACGGTTGGTTCGTTGTTTCGAATAGAATTTACCGACTCCGTGGCGCAAACGAACGGTTGGACCACCTTGAAAAACGTGATTCTGCCGAGCAACCCGTTCGTCTTCATCGATACCAATCCGCCGAATTTCATGAAGCGATTTTACCGGGTCACATCCGACCCGCGCCCGCTGCCGATGATTTGGATCAACCCGGGCACGTTCACTCTGGGCAGTCCCGCCAGCGAAGAGGACCGTTTTAGCGACGAGGGGAAACAAACGAGGGTGACAATTTCCAAGGGGTTTTGGGTGGGGCAATTCGAAGTAACCCAATTGGAATACCTCTTTGTCACGGGGGTCAATCCAAGCGCGTTCCCGGACGATTTGACCCGGCCCGTGGAGACGGTGAAATGGAAGGACGCCACGAATTATTGTTCGAAACTGACGGAGCAAGACCGCCAGGCGGGACGATTGCCGTCCGGTTACGCTTATCGCCTCCCGACGGAAGCAGAATGGGAATACGTTGCGCGGGCGGGCACGGATACGCGCTTTAGTTACGGGGATGATCCGGGTTACACGGAGTTGAATTCCTATGCCTGGTGCGGCGCCAATACCGGCGATATCACGCATCCAGTCGGAACAAAACTTGCCAACCCATGGGGCTTGCACGATGTGCATGGAAATGTTTGGGAGTGGTGTTCCGATTGGTACGCCGATTCGTATGGCGGTGGACACATCGTCGATCCGGTGGGGCCGGTTACAGGAGTGGACCGCGTCATCCGTGGCGGTAGTTGGAAAGGTCTCTTTCGATTTTGCCGCTCAGCCAGCCGCGGTTCCAGCCTCCCGTTACAGGCCGGCGACAACGTGGGTTTCCGAGTCGTCCTGGCCGCAATCGCCCCTTGAGCCATGCTGCGGCGCGCGCGAACTTACGCATTCGTTGAATCCGCGCAATACTTCCTTGAAATTTCCATTGCGCTGGCGATTTCAGTGTTTAAGGTTGGCGCAACACGGTAGACGAAATCCTCGGGGCTTTTTGTTTTGCCGAAGAAAAACCTCGCGATTTGCCATGAAAAAAACTGAACTCGAACAACGCTCGATTAACACCATTCGCACCCTCTGCATGGACGCCGTGCAGCAGGCCAACTCGGGTCACCCTGGAACGCCGATGGCCATGGCCCCGGTGGCTTATGTGCTCTGGCAGGAATTTCTCCGCTTCGATCCCGAAGACCCCATCTGGCCGAACCGCGACCGCTTCGTTCTTTCGGCGGGCCACGCGTCCACTCTGCTTTACGCCATGCTCCATCTGGCAGGCGTGAAGGCGGTCAATCACAAGTACGAACACATCGGCGAAGTGTCGGTGAAGCTCGACGACTTGAAACGTTTCCGCCAGCTCGACAGCCGATGCCCGGGCCATCCGGAATACCGCTGGACGTCTGGCATCGAAACCACCACCGGTCCTCTCGGGCAGGGTGTTGCCACGAGTGTCGGCATGGCGATCGCCTCCCGCTGGCAGGCGGCCTACTTTAATCGTCCGGGTTTCGAAATGTTCGATTACAATGTCTATGCGCTCGCCGGCGACGGCTGCATGATGGAGGGAATTTCCAGCGAAGCCGCATCAATGGCCGCGCATCTCAAACTCTCGAACCTCTGCTGGATTTACGACAACAACAACATCACCATCGAAGGCAACACGGCGCTTGCCTTTACCGAGGATGTGGCGGTGCGTTTCCTCGGGCACGGCTGGAACGTCCTGCGCGTTGGCGATGCCAACGACCTCGATCGCCTGCGGAACGCCTTCCGCACTTTTGAAAAAACCGCTGACCGCCCCACGCTCATCATCGTGGACAGCCACATTGCCTACGGCGCGCCGAACAAACAGGACACCAGCGGGGCTCACGGCGAACCGCTCGGCGACGAGGAAGTGGCCGCAACCAAGCGCGCCTACGGCTGGCCCGAGAATGAGAAATTTCTCGTTCCGGAAGAGGTCCAGAAGGATTTTCGCGACACGATGGGTGCGCGTGGGAAAAAACTTCGCGACGAATGGATGGCGCTGTTCAAGAAATACGAAACCGCCGAACCCATAACCGCCAAGCACATGCTCCAGATGCAGCGGCGCGAAAACCCGGAAGGCTGGGACAAGGATATACCGGTTTTTCCGGCCGACCCAAAGGGGATGGGCGGGCGCGATTCCTCCGGGAAAGTTCTCAACGCCATTGCGAAGAATCATCCATGGTTGCTCGGTGGTGCGGCCGATCTCGCCCCTTCGACCAAAACGCGATTCACCTTCGAGGGCGCCGGCGATTTTCAGGCCGGAAGCTATTCGGGGCGCAACTTTCACTTCGGCGTGCGTGAACACGCGATGGGTGCCGCCGTCAATGGCCTCGCGCTCTCAAAACTGCGCGCCTTTTGCTCGGGCTTTATGATTTTCAGTGACTACGGGCGCACGCCGATCCGTCTCTCTGCCATCATGGAGATTCCGACGATTTCGATCTTCACGCACGACTCCATTGGCGTCGGCGAAGACGGCCCGACCCACCAACCGATTGAACAGCTCGCATCCCTTCGCGCCATTCCCGGCGTCATCGTGTTGCGGCCCGGCGACGCCAACGAGGTGGCCGAGGCGTGGCGGTTCATCATGGGATTGCACCACGACCCCGTCATACTGGTCCTGAGCCGGCAGGCCATGCCCACGCTCGACCGCACGAAATACGCCCCGGCCAGCGGAGTAAGTCGCGGCGCCTACGTTCTTTCCGAGGCGCCCGGCGGCAAGCCGGATGTTCTGCTCCTTGGCACCGGCAGCGAAGTTGGATTGTGCGTCGAGGCGCAGAAGGTTCTTGAGAGTAAAGGAATCAAGGCGCGGGTCGTGAGCATGCCGTCATGGGAACTGTTCGAGCGACAGGACGCCGCCTACCGGGAATCGGTCATTCCTGCCGCTGTCGTCCCGCGCGTGTCTGTGGAGCAGGCATCGACATTCGGCTGGGAGCGCTACGTCGGGTTGCGCGGGCACATGATCGGAATGAAAACCTTTGGTGCATCGGCTCCGCTGAAAGACCTTCAGAAGAAGTTCGGCTTCACTGTCGAGCAAGTCGCCGCCGCCGCCGAAGAGCAAGTGAACAAGGCGAAGAAATAGATCGGGTCGTGTGCGATTGAACCGTAGCCGCCGAGGTAACGAGGCGGAACGACCATTGCGAAGCTCGGTTGCTCGAATCTGCCGATGGCCCGTCGATTGGAGCGCGGACATTCCTGACCGCCTTGTCCAACCGACCTAAACGGTTTGTCGGCACGGTCACCCAGCCTTTCGCCGCAGTGTTCCCTGGATGGCGGGCGGGTCGTATTCACGATGCAGCCGTGCGATTGATTGCTTTTCGCCGACGATAAATCGGAATAAGCTTTGGGTGTGAAAACTTTTTATTTATTGGCGATCATCGCGATTGTGGGATCGACGTTAATGACGGGCTGCCAGACCAAATCCGGCAGTCGCGAGTACATTCCGGGCCGGGGCTGGGTTCCGACCCGGTGAGCCGGTTTCTTACGGGTTGAGTTTTTCGCTGACCCGAGAATCCGCGGGCGTCAGGGATTTTTCCTGCGCCCAGAGTTCGATGGCGCGCATCACCCGCAGCGGATGATCGGTTTGGATCAGATCGATTCCCCACTCAATCGCCTGGAGATAATCTTCCACGCGCTCGTGTTTACCCATCGCGTCTGAGAAAACTTTCACCCCGGCCGCATGGCACCGGGCAATGAGGTCTTGCGAAAGAATGTTCCAATCCGTATCGACGGCGTAGGGTTTTAAGTTGGCGGCCAGTCCGGCGAAATCCTCGGGCTTGTTCAAAGGGGCGAGCCCGCGAATGTTCGGATTGATCACCTTGAGTTGCGCAAGATATTGCGGCGACTGATAGACGACCGTGCGATCGACCAACCCGTGCCGTTCCAGCGCGTCGGCCAGGGCGGAAGGCGGAATCACCTTCGCGTCGAAGTAAAAGCCAACCTTGCCGGCAAACGTTTCGAGAAACTCGTCCAGCGAAGGAATCGATACCTTTGCGTAAGGTTTGCCGAATTTCACCCCTGCGCTGAGCTTTCGGGCAGCGGCTACAGTGATCTGGTCGAACGGTCCGCTGCCGTCCGTCGTTCGGTCGAGGCGCGAATCGTGCAGCAAGAGAAACTCTCCATCCCGCGTCGTCCTCACGTCGAATTCGATGAACTCAACGCCCATGCGAAGCGCTTTGGAAAAAGCGGGCAGGGTATTCTCCGGGGCATATCGGCCGGCACCACGATGCAAAGAAATCTCGACGGGTCGCTTCGGCAACCGCCTCCACAGTGCATGCGCCAGCACTTCCTCGGGCAAATCCGTCTGCAACCAATCCGCCCCAGCCGCGATGGCTTTCTCCCACATCGCCACGTTGTCCCATTCGCCCAGCACTTTGGCCTGCACTTTTATGCCGAGGCGTCCGAACGATTCCCGGATGGCGGGCGTCAGGTCTGGCGCGTCGATTTCAACCGCAGACAGCGAGCATCGCTCGGCCCAATCAGCTGCCCCCATTGAGGGGCGCCACTTGGCCATGGTGGCGACTTTTCCTCCGGAGGTTTTTTGAACTTTGTCCAGCGCCTCGAGATTTGAATAAACCACCACCTGGCGTTCCATTCCCGCGGCCAGGATTTCCCGCGCCAGTTGCTCCGGGTTCACGGCTTTGCAATCGAGGTAAAGATTCAATCGGCTTTTGCAGACCGCGAGACAATCCTGCAAGGAAAGCATTTTCTCGCCGGCAAATCGCGCCGCGAAGTTCGAGCCCACGTCCAGCGAGGTCAACTCCGCCAAAGTGTGATCGCTGATCGTCCACGCTTTGCCAGACGCGTCGGTGACCTTTCCATCGTGCGAAAGGATGTGTTGCCGATCGCGGGTCAGTCTCAAATCCACTTCGGCCCATTCAATTCCGTCGTCGATGCAATGTTGCAGGGCGGCGCGGGTGTTCTCGGGGGCTTGGCGGGATTGCCCGCGATGGGCCATGACCTGGACGGTTCGCGGCGGTTGAATCGGTTCAAAAAAAGGAAACGGAGCGGCGCCGGAAGCCAAAGTTAACAGCATGATCATGAGTAACCAATATCGGGTTGGCAGGAGATTCATTTGTGAAATGCTCCCGTTCGCGAGAATGGTGAACAAGATTATTTTTGAAAGCCATGCGGGATGCGCTGGCTTGATGATTCAACGGAAAACTCATTGCCCATCGCCTGGATGAATCGTTTGCGCTGTACGGGAAGCGTTTCGGAACACTTTGGCTTGTTGCGAACTGCCGACCCTCTGCTAACGTGTCGCCCGCATGTCCGAAATTCCAAAAGCATACGAACCGCAGGCGGTCGAGGAGAAATGGTATCAATTCTGGCTCGACCGGAAATGTTTTGTCGCCGAACCGTCGCGTGTCAGCGAGAAACGTCCGGCCTATTCCATCGTCATTCCGCCGCCCAACGTCACCGGCATGCTCCACATGGGCCACGTGCTCAACAACACCATCCAGGACATTCTCAGCCGCAAGGCGCGCATGGATGGCAAGGAGGTTCTCTGGCTGCCCGGTACCGACCACGCCGGCATCGCCACGCAGGTGCAGGTGGAAAAGGCGCTCAAGAAAGAGGAGCGCAAAACCAAATACGATCTCGGCCGCGAAGAGTTTCTGAAACGGGTCTGGACCTGGAAGGAAAAACACGGCGGCATCATCATCAATCAGCTCAAGAAGCTCGGTTGCTCCTGCGATTGGACCCGCGAACGTTTCACGATGGACCCGGAATATTCCCGCTGCGTCCAAAAAGTATTCGTTGAGCTTTACAAAAAGGGACTGATCTATCGCGGCAAGCGGATGGTGAATTGGTGTCCTGTTTCGCAAACCGCGCTCTCCGACGAAGAAGTGGAAATGAAACCGCAAAAGGGTTTCATGTATCATTTCAAAGTGCAGGTCGCCGAAGAACCGAACACCTGGCTCACCATCGCCACGACGCGGCCTGAAACGATTCCCGGCGACACCGCCGTCGCCGTGAATCCGAAGGACACGCGTTACGCGCATCTCATCGGCAAACATATTATTCGTCCGTTGCCGATTCAGATTCCGCACGAGCAAAAACTCATTCCCATCATCGGCGATGACCATGTCGATTTTGAATTCGGCACCGGCGTGCTCAAGGTGACGCCCGCGCACGACAAAGCCGACTTCGAGATTGGCGCGCGCCACAAACTTCTACTCATCGACATCATGAATCCGAACGGCACGATGAACACCCTAGCGGGTGGGCCACTGGAAGGATTGGATCGTTTTGAAGCGCGAAAAGTAGCAGTCGAACTTTTGAAAGAGCAGGGCGCGTTCGTTGAAGAAAAGCCTTACGAAAACAACGTCGGTTACAGTCAACGCGCCGATGTGCCGATTGAACCGCGCCTGAGCGAGCAATGGTTTTTGAAATATCCGGCGGTGGAGGAATCAAGAAATTGCGTGGAGCAGGGTAGCACAGGCTACCAGCCTGTGCCGTCCGGCGACTCGCCGGACGGAATGGGAGCAGCCTCCAATTTGAAAGAGTCTGTCACTGCTAGTTTGCGCGTCCCCTCCATTCCGGTCGGCGGGTCGCCGACCGGCACGGGCGAGTCGCCCGTGCCACCAAGCAAAATGCAATTTCATCCGCAGCGGTGGGCGAAAGTTTACGATCATTGGCTGACGAACATTCAGGACTGGTGCATCAGCCGCCAGCTTTGGTGGGGGCATCGGATTCCGGTGTGGAGCATTACTTGTGAAGGGCAAGAAACTACAAAAGTTTTTCACGTTCTGGACCAATGTTTATCCGAAACGCTTGAGGATTTGCTGGAAGATAATGGCGAAGAATCTGCGATCAAAATTGTCAACGCGCAGACCGGAATTCCTTTGAGTCCCACCGTGATCGAGTTCAATCACGGTTTGAAAGGACTGCGTGTTCACATTCAGATTGCGAGCGTGAATGAGGCGAGCATTGCTTCACTTCAAAATAACGGCTTCACCCAAGACCCCGACGTGCTCGACACATGGTTCAGTTCCTGGCTCTGGCCGTTCGCCACGATGGGCTGGCCGGAGAACACCGAGACGTTGAAGAAGTTTTATCCGACCACCGACCTCGTTACCGGGCCGGACATCATTTTCTTCTGGGTCGCGCGCATGATCATGGCGGGCTACGAATTCATGGGCGAGCCGAAGTTCGGCCTCCCGGATGCCATGCCGTTCAAGAATGTTTATTTCACCGGCATCATCCGCGACAAACAGGGCCGCAAAATGTCGAAGACGCTCGGCAATTCGCCAGACCCGCTCGAACTTATTTCAAGATTTGGCGCGGACGCTTTGCGTTTCGGCACGATGCGCAGCGCGCCGCTCGGCCAGGACGTGCTCTTTGACGAAAAGGACGTCGAACTCGGCCGCAACTTTTGCAACAAACTTTGGAACGCCTGCCGTTTCCGCCAGATGCAGGGGAGTGGAGCAGGCTTCCAGCCTGCTGCCGGGGCTTCCAGCCCCGGTGGCGTGGAACACGGGCTGGAAGCCCCAAAGGCAGACAAGATGTCTGCCCCACTAACGGAGTTTGAAGTCGAAGCCGAAATCCGCCGCGAACTTCTCACCAGCGACGACAAATGGATCCTGCTGAAACTCGACCAGGCGATTCGCGAAGTCACCGACGCCCTGGGCGAATACAAGTTCAGCGACGCCACCGCAGCGCTCTACCGTTTCTTCTGGAGCGAGTTTTGCGATTGGTATCTCGAGGCAAGCAAAGCGGTCTTCTTCGCTGGCAGGAGTCGAGGTGACGAGACTCTAACAGAAAAATCCGAAATCGATCAGAGTCTCCTCACGTCGTCTCCTACGAAAGAGGAAGAGGCTCAAAAACAAAACACCCTCGCCGTCATCGATTTTATTCTCTCGAACACGCTGCGACTTTTCCATCCGTTCCTGCCGTTTATCACCGAGGAACTCTGGCACGGCATGGGATTCGATAAAGATCTTCCGGCAGAGCAGGGCGGCGACACCATCATGTTCGCCCATTGGCCGAAACCGTTCGATGACGATTTCAAATCACACTACGTTCTGGACGAAACCGACGAGCAATTCGTAAACACGAAATACGCCCTGGTGACCGAGGGTCGAAATCTCCGCCGCGAGGGGAACATTCCTTCGAGCAAACGGGTGAAGTTCGTCTTCAAACCCTCCGGCGAATTGAAACCACTCGACGCCGAGGTGTTGAAAATTTTGCTCAACGCCGAGGCGCTCGAAGTAAATCCAACCTTCGTCGCGAAAAAAGGAACGCCCCAAGTCCTCTCGCCGCTCGGGGAGCTTTATCTCCCGCTCGAAGGTTTGATCGATGTGGAAGCCGAGAAAGCGCGTCTGGGCAAAGAGGCCGAGAAAATTCAGGCGGAGATTGAGAAGGTGCGGGCGAAACTCAACAACCCCGCGTTCACCGGCAAAGTCCCTGCGTCGGTTTTGGAGGAGCACACCAAGCGGCTGGCGGATTGGCAGGGAAAACTGCAAAGGGTCGCGGCAGCCTTGAGCGCGTTGGAATAGGGGAGCTTTGTCGGCGGCCACGCGCCCCGCGCTCTTGGCGCAACCTGGTCCGGGCGAATCTTGACACAGACGCCTCATGTTGCCGAGTTGGACTCGGCAGTTTCTGCTCAATTGGTGAAATTGACCGTCGAGATTTTCGTGCGGTTCAACTGCCGAGTGCAACTCGGCAGCACCCTGATTCGACTGAACGGAGACCTTCTGCGCAGGAGTTGACGGTGATGTTGAGACAGGCCCGCCGGTTCTATTCCGCGCGAAATCCTGTTGGCCACCGCCCGCGTCATTCGCTATCGTTCTCCAACGCCAAAACCCATTTATTCCTGTGCAAAAATTATTCTTTCTCCTTTTCCTCTGCGCGACCGTCGGCCTCGCGCAAGCCGCGACTCGGCCGAACATCGTTTTCATCCTCGCCGACGATCTCGGCTATACCGACCTCGCCTGTTACGGGAGCAAGTATTACGAAACGCCTAACATCGACCGGCTCGCCCGGCAGGGAATCCGTTTCACGGATGGCCACACCTGCGCGCCCAACTGCCAGCCGAGCCGGGCCGCGCTGATGAGCGGGCAATACATGCCGCGCACCGGCGTTTACACCGTGGGGAGCATCGATCGTTTCAATTGGCAGAGCCGCCCGCTGCGCCCGGTCGAAAACGTGACCGCCCTTTCGCTGGATAAAATCACCGTCGCCGACTCCTTGAAAAAGGCTGGCTACGCCACGGGCATTTTTGGCAAATGGCATTTGGGCAAGGACGGCCCGCATCACCCCTCCAAACGCGGCTTCGACGAGGCGATAGAAAGTTCCGGTCGGCACTTCAACTTCACCACTGATCCCCGAACGGAGCATCCGAAGGACGAGTATCTCGCCGATTTCCTGACCCACAAGGCGGTTGATTTTATGCGCCGCCACAAGGACGGCCCGTTCTTTCTCTACCTGGCGCATTTCGCCGTTCACACGCCGCTCCAGGCGAAGAACGAATTGATCGAGCAATTCAAAGGCAAGGAACCAGCGGGCGGGCACAAAAATCCGATATACGCGGCGATGATCAAGAGCCTGGATGAAAGTGTCGGGCGCGTCCTCGCCACGCTCGATGAATTGGAACTGGCGGACAACACATTGGTGATTTTTTCCAGCGACAACGGCGGCGTGGGCGGTTACGAGCGGGAAGGCGTCAAGCAGGATGGCGACATCACCGACAATGTGCCGCTGCGGGGCGGCAAAGGGATGCTCTACGAAGGCGGTCATCGCGTGCCGTTCATTTTTCGCTGGCCGGGTAAAATCGCGGAGAACACCGTCTGCGATCAAACCATCACCGGCGTCGATCTTTACCCGACGCTCCTGGAGGTCGCCGGGGCAAAGGCGCCCGAAAAGTATCCTCTCGATGGCGTGAGTTTTCTCAAGCAATTGACCAGTGGCGGCAAGGCGCCGCTCGAACGCGAGGCGACCTACTGGCATTTTCCCGGTTACCTCGGTGCTGGCCCGGGCCAATGGCGGACCAAGCCGGTGGGCGTGATCCGGTCAGGGGACTGGAAGCTGATGGAGTTTTTCGAGGATGGCAGTCTCGAACTTTACAATCTGCGCGACGATCTGGGTGAACGGAACAATCTCGCGGCGACGAACCCGGAGAAAGCGAAGGAGCTTCGAATCAAGCTTGCCGCGTGGCGCAAAGAATTGAACGCGCCAATGCCGACCCCGAACCAGCCGAAGGAGGCCGTGCCGAAAAGGAAAAAGACCGCTGGTGGCGACGACTGAGCGACAAGCTCGAAAAACCGCCTGCACGGGTTGTCTGGCATCCGAATCATGAAACGTGAAGTTCATTCTCCATGGTTTGCTAAAGGATTTCCGTATCCAAGCCCCGCACCCATTAGGCTTTGACGGGAGTGGCGGTCTCGCGTGTCGGGTGAACACTCGGCTTCTGAATCCATGGCTTTCCCGCCAGCAATAAACTGAGGACGACAGAAGCGCCAACAAACGAATACCACAAACACCACAAGCCGGTGACGCTCCATCCTTGCTTGATCGTATCTGGCTCGCTCATGGATCGACCATGGATAATTTGTTGAACAACGACAACGGGATGACCGTTCCACTCATGAACCCAGTCTCCTGGGCGCAGAAAACCAAACATGTTTTCATCAGAACAATCATAAAGACCAGACGCGAGCAATGACCAACCGATGGTGCAAAGGATCAACATCACAACCAGGGAGGTGACCAACTTTAGTGATGTGAGCGTGAAGTTTATCATCGCGGCAAAGGCGGTTACAATTTCGTGAAGCACGAATGCGGCGTCTTTCGATGCCCGATTCGATCCATGCTTCCGACGCTATACCTGTCTTTTGCGTGTGTCCAGCGTGCGAGTGTCAGCGAATCAGTAGCGCAGTTGTCGTTTCCTCGGATTGCCTCCAGCGATCCAATTCCGCAAGCGACCTGCCGTAATAGACTCGCCCCGTGCCGCGGCACTTTTCCAGGACGAGCGCCGGTGTGTTGATCGCCCCGCGGAACTCAGTTTGATTTGGTGACGACCGGGTGGCCTGACTTGAGTTGGCGCGACCGGGTGTCACGGACCATTCGAGCCAAATCGTAATCGTAGCGCTTGAGTAATTCGGTTTTGACACGGCGTACCTCGGCCATGACCGAATCAGTCTCCTTCGCGTACGTGGTCTTGGGTGTTCTTTCGACCAATTCGGAGGCGAGTGCCGTGACCTGCTCGTTAAGGTCGAGAATTGCCAGCCCTGATAACATTTGGCGTCTTTCGGACGCCTTGGCCGGGTCCCCCTCGGCGGTTTCATCGAGCACCAGTTGCGAAGTAAAGAGTTCGTGCGCGGCAAAGCCGGGGCGGAAGTGGAATTTGGCAACACCCTCCTGTTGGCCGAACAAAAAGATGGACTGATCGTGGACTGGCAATTGCACCGGCCCAGCGCGCCGGCCGACCCGCGCCAACTGGGACCGAGCCTGCAACGGATGGAAGGGGCGTACGGGGCGGCAAGCTTTGGCGCGCTGGGAGCCGATCGCTGGTTCAGCAGCGCCGCCAACCAAGCATTGCTGGGAGCTAAAAACATTTACGACGGGATTTGCCCGAAAGCCCCCGCGCGACTCCCCGAGCGGATGCGGGAAGAACGATTTGGGAAGATGCAGCGGCGGCGCAACCAGACCGAAGGCCGCATTGGGATATTCAAAAATGGATTCCTGGGGTGTCCCTTGTGAGCCAAAGGACATGAACATCGAGAGATGGCGGTGGCCTGGCAGGTCTTGACGCACAACCTGTGGGTGCTCGCGCGGCTGGAATAGCCAGCGGCGCTGGCCCTGGCGGCCTGAGGATCGGAAAAGATCAAAAAAAAACGAAACAGCACGGAACTAGTGTGTCCTCCTCTGGTCGAAAACGGCGCAAAATCTTCTGCCCGCAAAAATCACCCCCCTCTCGACCGCCTGCCCTCCGCCCTCCGCGCCGCATTTTCAACGCCTCTACCAAAATTGGACCGATCACCATGTCCTTCCACGCATTCAGGTAAATTCAGGTAAATCATCTCAAGATAAACTCACGGTGCCGGCACCGCCGGGTTTCTGGAGGCCGATCGCAAATCCAGGTCGCAGCCGGGGTCGTGCGGCACCGGCGCGCCGATTTGTTCTGCCGGATGCGTGAACAGGTAACGCCAAACCTCCTCGTGAACGAATCGGCCCGCGGAATCCTTCACGGCCGAGCCGCCGGGAACCACACTGCTATGCGCGCGTTTCGCGTCGTTTTTCACATCGGCATCGGTGATCAACCGGCGCGTGCGGCCATACGGCGGCACGGAAGTCTCGACGTTGACGATGGGGCCGAACGCGCGGAGTCCGAGCAATTCCCACGAGCGACAATAATGGTCGCCCTTCCAGCCGTCATCGAGCACGTGGCTGAAGGCAAAGAAACGGTTCGCGGGCGTGGCCGAGGGGAGCGCCTGCCAGGTTTCGTATTGATCGCGCGGTCCGCAGAACATGACGACGCGGTCCACTTTCCGGTGTTTGGCAAACCGGGCGGCGGTGGTCGATCCGTGCGAACTGCCGGAGATGATCACCCGGTCCCAGCGCAACGCCTGGCGATCGTCGGTGAGAAAATATTCCCAACGGCCCGCCGGGTTTTCCTTGGACAGCCATTTCACAAATTGCAAGCTGCGTTCCATCATTCCGTCAGGTTTGGGAATGTTCACGACCTCGCTGAAATCTTCACCCGTGGC